>SDBS01000149.1_pt1 | contig 57182 bp, 45 predicted proteins | sample 2277091 | NCBI WGS metagenome assembly SDBS01 (sample SAMN10404972, study PRJNA504765) | marine sediment metagenome | isolation source: marine sediment core GS10_PC15, 163 cmbsf | place: Arctic Ocean: Southern Knipovich Ridge | collected 2010 | reverse complement strand
AACGCGACGTCCGCTCGGGCAAACGCCTTCGCGCACGCGACGTCGAAGCCGCTTCCGGCCAACTCCTCCGCAGCCCGAGCATCTACGGCGACGTTTTCCAGTTGAAGCTCGGCCGCGGCCAGCCGTAGGTACTCCGCTTTGCGCGGGGACGGTTCGATTAACGTTATTTTTAAATCTTCCCGCACGATCGCCAGCGGCAACCCCGGGTACCCGCCGCCGGAACCCACGTCGGCCAGCGTTTCGGCCGGGCCGGGGGGCGCCAGTTCTTGCAATTTCAAGCTGTCCAAGACCAAATGGACGACGTACGCCTCGGCCTCGAGCAGCGCCGAAAGCTTCGCCCGTTTCCGGTATTTTTCGTGGAGCGCGGCGAGCTTTTTCAGCTTTTCCCGTGCTTTTTCGCCGGTTTCGGCCAGGTATTTATCCAAAAAAAAGCCGACGTCGGCCTGAGCTGTTCGCGTATCCACGTCGGCATATTAACTCCCGCGGCGCGGCCTGTCAACCGCGTTTTCCCTTTATATATCGCAATAGGACTATCAAATCCGCGGGCGTGACGCCCTGCAGCCGCGACGCCCGGGCGAGGCTCGCCGGCCGGACGCGCTTGAGCGTGTCGCGCGCCTCGCTCGATAGGCCCGTAACACCCTCATAATCCAGGTTTTCGGGCAACAACGCCTCCTCGTAGGCCGCGAGCGCCGCGGCCTCGTCCTCCTGCCGCCGGACGTACCCCGCGTACTTTATCTCCGTCTCGACCCGGGCCCGCGCCGCCTCGCCGAATTCGGATATTTCGGGTATTTCTTCCGTTAACGATTCAATAGTAATCTCCGGGCGCCGCAGCATCTCCGCCGCGGCCTTCCGGCTCGAGCCCTCGCCGACCTTCCGCTCCTCCAACATCTTCCGTAGGCCGGTTACTTCCTCCCGGAATCGGGCCAGCGCCCGGCGGCGCGCCGGTTTGACCAGGCCGAACCGATACCCGTACTCGAGCAGGCGGTCGTCGGCGTTGTCCTCGCGGAGGCGGAGGCGGTACTCCGCCCGGGCGGTGAACATGCGGTACGGCTCGACGTGTTCCTTCGTGATGAGGTCGTCGACGAGGACGCCTATGTACGCCTCGTCGCGGCGGAGCGTGAACGGCTCGTCGCCGCGGCAAGCGAGCGCGGCGTTGACGCCGGCGACCAGCCCCTGGGCCGCGGCCTCCTCGTAGCCCGAGGTCCCGTTTATCTGGCCGGCGCAGTAGAGGCCGGGGACCGCTTTGGCCTCCAGCGTCGCCTCGAGCTGGCGCGGCGGCACGAAGTCGTACTCCACGGCGTAGCCGGAGCGCGTCATCCAGCAGTCCTCCAGGCCGGGGACCGTTCGCAGCGCCGCCTCCTGGACGTCCACCGGCATGCTGGTCGCGAAGCCGTTGACGTAGAACTCGTCGACGCGGCGGCCCTCGGGCTCGAGGAAGAGCTGGTGGCGCTCGCGGCCGAACCGCACCACCTTATCCTCGACCGACGGGCAAGACCGCGGCCCGACGCCGACTATTACCTTCCGGAACAGCGGCGAGCGCTCGACGTTGTCCATCAGCAGCTTCGCCGTCCGCTCGTTCGTGTACGTTACATAGCAGGGGAGTTGTTGTACCTTTAAATAAGGCCGCGTAAAGGCCGGACAGGGTTCGTCGCCATATTGGATCTGCGTCTTGGCGAGGTCCACCGAGCTCGCCTTGACGCGGGGCGGCGTACCGGTCTTAAGGCGGCCTATATCTATACCCAGTTCTTGGAGCGAACCGGACAGGCCCTCGGCGGGCGGCTCGCCGACGCGGCCTCCCGCTTCCTGCCGCATGCCGACGTGCAGCAGGCCGTTGAGGAACGTCCCGGGGGTGAGGACGACGCGGCTCGAGGGGAAGAGGACGTCGCCGGCGATCACCCCCTCGACGCCCGAGTCGCCCGCGGCTATTGCCGTAACCGTCGCCTGGCGTAGGTCGACGTTGGCCGTGCTCTCGAGGAGCCGGCGCGCGCGGCGCCGGTAGTCGTCGCGGTCGCACTGCAGCCGGGTCCCGCGGACCGCCGGGCCCCTGGAGCGGTTCAACGTCCGTCCCTGGACCGCGGCGGCGTCCGCCAGTAGGCCGATAGCGCCGCCGAGGGCGTGGACCTCCTTGACGAGCGGCCCCTTGCCGACGCCGCCGACGGCGGGGTTGCAGGACATCAGGCCGACGGTGTCGAAGCGGCCGGTCAGCATCAGCGTCCGGCAGGCCATCGCGGCCGCGGCCCGCGCGGCCTCGATGCCGGCGTGGCCGCCGCCGACCACGATCACGTCGTACGATTGGGGATAGGTCCACATATATGTTTGGGAGCGGCGGGTTTTATACCCGCCGCCCGGAAGTGGCCCAGACATTCGTGTCTGGGGTTACCTACGGAACGCCCGCCGGAGGGCGAGGATGAAGAGGGCGATGACGGAAACCCCCGCTAGTCTTTGTACGGCGCCTAAAGCTTGGGAAGCTACCCTTTCTTGTAAATAGGGAAGCGTTAAGAACGTTTTAAAGGAAAACAGCAAACTCTTACCGATATCTTTCACCGTTTCGAGCGTGGGGGAGACTACCGAAGGCCAAATGAAATCGTAGTTTACCGTTCGGCCGTTATATTCGAAACCCTCAAAAAACCAGAATACGGCGAATAATAACCACAACCCGGTAAACCACCACAACGGCCGGCTAACACTTTCGCCGAAGTTACTGATCCATTTATACCACCAAAGGAATAATTTCTTAAATTTGGAGGTCGCAGGGTTTTTCAGGAGCGTTTCCATTTGGCCTATATGGAAATCGGACGCTGCTTCGTACGCGAGACGCATTTCAAAATTGATCCTTAGGCGCCGGTAGACCTCTCCTAGTGCCTCAGCAGCACTTATGATATCTCGTACGATTTCTTCCCTGTAGTAGTTAACTAGTTTACGCCAAACATCTTTTCTTTTGGGCGGTAACTGCTTTATGCCAACGCCTACGAATACGTTAAATAGATATTTCTTTTCCTCTTTCGGTAACCCCTCGTAGTATTTTATTAAGTTCGAATACGGCCGGATTAGATTTAATATAAAAGACCTTAATATTTTCTTTTGCCATTCCCTTTCTCGTAAGGTTTTCTCGTCCCCAACAACTTTCCTCTTCCGCCGCCCGCGGGGGCGCCAATTTACGTCTACGAAAGATGTGCGGCTTGGGTCTTCTAATCCGTACGTGTTGGCGAATGAAAACCTAGATAAATTAGTATTGTTAAATTCTATTTTACTTGCCGCTCCAAGTTGGACTTTTTTAAATTCTACTTCGGGGATATCGTCAACAACGGCTACTTTTAATTTTTTTACATTAAAAAAAGAAGTTGCGTAACCCTCCATTTCGATATCTTTTAAAACCCTTTCAAATAAGGTTCGCTTTTCGAATGTACTACCTGAGAAATCCCCTTTTTCCTTAATTAGAATTAAGACGAAGGTGGTTTCGCCGTTAAAAAACGTATTCGTAAAGTAGACGTTGTGTAAGAACTTTACTTCCCTAAAAACCGTATAACCCGAAAATTCGGCCCTCGAAAAGTGGACTTTTCTGTCGAAAAGGACGCTGAGAAAAGCCGCTATACCTTTGAATCTACAATTAGAAAAGACGGTTTCTCCATCAAAAATAGAGTTTAGGAAATGGCAGTTCCCTTCGAATACTGCACTATCGAATAATACTACCGATTCAAACGTCACGGTTTTAAACGTAATGTCTTCAGGAAAAACTGCGTGTGATAGGTCTATCGGAGCCTTAAATATTCGCCCTTCAATGTTTATCGTTTCGTTCGGGAACTTAAAACCCCTACAGTCTAAAAGACTTGAGTCAGTACCTTCGTCGTCGGGTTGTGTACTTAAAAATTTAGCTTCGTAATCGTTAAACGCTTCCCAGAACCCCGGTTTGCCGTGCGGCGTATGAAAAATGCACCTTCCGGAGCTATCGAAAAGGAGTTCTTCGCACAGTTCTGGCTCTCCCCCGTCTTTCTTTTTGTTAAAACCGCAAATATTACTTTGTCCTTCTCCCATTTCTCCTCCTTCACTTCCCAACGCAGAACCGGCTGAATATCTCGCCGTAGATCTCCTCAATATCTATGGCGCCGACGATGCGGCCGAGGGCGTCGGAGGCCAAACGCAGCTCCTCCGCGCCCAGCTCCTCGATGCCGCTCGAGGCGAGGTGCTCGCCGGCGCGGTAGAGCGAGGCCGCGGCCTCCTCCAGCAGGCGGCGCTCCCGAGCGGAGAGCGACAGCTTCCCCGGGCCCTCGTCGGCGGCGTCGCGCGCGGTCGCGCGGCGGACCAGCTCGGCCACCACCTTGTCGACGCCGCGGCCCGTCTTGGCCGATATCGCAAAGCGGTCCTTCCGGCTTAGCGCCTGCGGCCACCCCGCCGCCAACGGCAGGTCGCACTTGTTCACGACGTGGATGAGCTTTTCCGGTGCGACCATCGGCTGCTTGCGCGGCGGCGGCCGCGAGCCGTCGTCCAGCCAGACAACGAACGCCGCCTCCTCCACGTACGCCCGGGCGCGGCGAATTCCCTCTTGTTCGACTTCGTCGTCGCCCTTCGCGTCCAGGCCCGCGCCGTCGGAGAGGCGGAAGAGGATCCCGCCGGCTATGTACGGCGCGTCGATGCGGTCCGTCGTAGTGCCGGCCTTGGCCGTCACGATCGCGCGCTCCTCGCCCAGCAGGCGGTTGAAGAGGGTGGACTTGCCGACGTTGCGGCGGCCGGCGATGGCGACGGTGAGGCCCTCCACCAGCGCGGCGCGGTCCCGGCTCGAGGCCACGAGTTCCCGCGCGCCGGCCTCCGCCGCGGCGACCGTCGTTAAGACCTTTTCCGCCGAGACGTCCTGCTCGAACTCCAGCGCGGCCTCCACCAGCGCGCGGGCGGAGAGGACGCGTTCGCGCAGGCCGTTGATTTTATCCGATAGCTCGCCGGCCAGGCGGCGGAGGGCGTCGGCTCGAGCCCGGGCGGTGCGCGCGTCGGCCAGGTCCGCCACGGCCTGCGCCGCGGTGAAGTCGAGCTTGTCGTTGCCGACGGCGCGCCAGGTGAACTCGCCCGGTTCCGCGGCGCGGGCGCCGGCGGCGTACAGCGCCTCCAGCGCGGCCTCCAGCACCGCCGGGCCGGCGTGAGTGGTGAGCTCGGCCATATCCTCGCCGGTGTAGGAGTTGGGCGCGGCGTAGAGGACGAGGACGGCGCGGTCGACGACCTCCGCCGTCTCGGGGTGGACGAGGTCGCCGACGCGGGCGACGCGGGGTGCGGCGGCCGCCCGGGCGCGGAAGACCTTGTCGGCTATCTCGCGCGTCGCGGCGCCGCTCAGGCGTATTACGGCCAGCGCGCCCCGGCCGGGGGGCGTCGCTACGGCGGCTATGGTGTCGCCATCTCGAAACACTTATGGGCTTTTTCCACTCAAGCCAGACAGATATCCCGCCGTCGCCGGCGGGATACGATTTTAAATAATATCGGCTCGCCGACCGTTAGGAGGGCGGTTGTTTATTTTCGGGGCCGTCGCCCTTGGGCTTGCGGCGGCGGCGGCGGCGCGAGCTTTTGGCGCGATTGGCGCCGGCCTTCTCGGGTTCGGACGTTTGCGGGCGCGGTCTACTGGGCGGGCGGGCGCGGCGTTCGCCCTTCGGTTTACCGGCGGCCTCGGGGGCTCGTGCGCGCCCGGCGGCGGCGGGGTGGACGACGACGTGGCGCTTGTTGCCCGTGCCCCCGCTCTCGGTCACGACGCGGCCGTCGCGCTCGAGCGTCATGTGGACGGTGCGTCGGTCGCGGGGCGTCATGGGCGCCAGCGCCTCCTGCGCCCGGCCCGAGGCGACGCGGTCGGCGGCGGTTCGCGCCAGTCGTTGCAGCTCCTCCTCGCGCGAAATTTTGTCCTCGGCGAAAGAGGCCTTGGCGGTTCGCGCCGGCCGTCGCATCTCCTCTGCGCGCGAGATCTTGTCCTCGGCGAAAGAGGCCTTGGCGGTTCGCGCCGGCCGTCGCATCTCCTCTGCGCGCGAGATCTTGTCCTCGGCGAAAGAAGCCTTTACGGCTATCTTATTTTTCGCGCGCCGGTTGATGATTAGCTCGACGACGTGGGCCAGCGCGTCGGCGAAGTCCTCCTCTTTCTGGAATTGGCGCAGTTCGTGTCCCGCGAGCTCGAGGTGAACCGCGTGCTTGTGCATCGCGACGCGGGCTTCTACCTGGACCGGCAAGAAGGATATGATGCGATTAATTATTTCGGCGGCGTCCTCGAGGACGTTCTCCTCGACGATAGTGACGCGAACCGTAACGCGCTTGAACCCCAAGAAACCGAACATGCCGCGCGGTTCTTCTCGTAGTACCTCGACCTTGACGTCGTCCACGTCGGCGCCCAGGAGCTCGAGGGCGCGCCGGGTCGCGTCTACGCGCGAATTCCCTTCCACTTCTACAGTACGCATTTAGTCGTTGGCCTCCAGTGGCCGCATAGATTTCCGCATTATGAACATTTGGGCCATAGTGAACAATTGGTTGCTGGTCCAGTAGAGCACCAGCCCCGACGGCCAATTGTAGAAGAGTAACGTGAAGATTACCGGCAGCCAGGCCATTAGCTTCTGCTGCTCGGACTTGACGCCGCCCTTACCCGGCATGGTGAACTTGTTCTGCAGGACCCAGGTGACGCCCATTATTACGGGCAGCACGTTGACGGAGCCTATGTTGACCAGCGGGATGGTGAACGGCAGCTTGAACAGGACGTCGGGCTGGGAGAGGTCTTTAATCCAAAGGAGGAAAGGCGCGCCCTTGAGCTCGATGGCGTTGCGGAGGGCGTTGAACATCCCCCAGAAAATGGGGATTTGGAGCACGAGGGGGAGGCAGCCGCCGAAGGGGTTTATCTTGTACTTCTTGTACAGCGCCATCGTCTCGGTGTTCATGCGCTGCGAATCGCCCTTGTACTTCTCGCGGAGCTGCTTGAGGATGGGTTGGATCTCCTGCATCCGCTGAGATGATTTCAGCTGGATCCCGGTGGGCCAGTACGTTAACAATTTGATAATAAAGGAGAATATTATTATGGTGACGCCGTAGTTGCGGACGACGCCGTTGAGCATGATTATCAACCGGAGCATCAGCGCCGCGATGACGCCGATGATGGACCAACCGAGGTCGACCGTCCGCTCCAAACCGACGTTGAATTGCTTCAGTCGGTCGTACCCTTTGGGGCCGAAATAGATTTTATAATCGCCGCCGTGCTTTAGTACGTACGTACCGGCCAGGGAGTCGTTCTTGGCGCGCGACACGGTCAGCTCGTCGCCCTGGGGCGCGACGGCGGCCACGATGAAGTACTTGCTCCGCAGGGCGGCCCACGGGATGTCGCCGCGGTAGTTTTTAACCTCGTCTTTGCCGGAGAGCTTGTCGTTAATTTTCTTGGTATCGACCAGCGCGTCGACCGATATTTCGCCCACCTCTTTGGGGTCGTCCTCGGCCTTGACGAAAGAGCCCATCGACAGCGCAACCGGGTCGTCCTCGTCGCCGGCGACTACGTTAGCGGCCACTTCGTAGTCGTCGCCGCGGAAGACATACTCGGCGCGGGCGGCCACGCGCTCGCCGTCCACCAGCTTGAATACCAACTTGCCCGTCGCGCCGGGGCGGACGTTCAACGTTTTGCGGTCGACCTCCCACCGGGCGTTCTCGCCGGCCTCGACGAGGGGCGCGTACGGCGGCGCCGCGGCCCCGTCCAAACGCGCGAATAGAAGTTGGTCTTCGTCCGGAGGGTATTGGGCGAGCGCCAGGTGGACGAGGCCGGCGTCTTCGAAGGTCGCGACGTACATCGCCGTCGTCACGACGGCGCGGGCGCCGGTCTTGACGTGTTCGGGGGACTTGGTGGGTAGGGGGGGCCCGGGTTTTTCAGCTTCCGCCATCGGCCCGGCCGTTTCGGGTGCCCCCGTTTCGGGCGCGGCCGTTTCGGGGCCGGCGGTTTCGGGGGCGGCGGTCTCCGGCGCGGCCTTCGCGACGGTTTCAGCCGGGGCAGGTTGCTCGGGCGCTTCCTTTTTGTCGCGTTTCGGGCCGAAAAAGGTGGAATACGCGAACATAACCGCCGCGGCGACGAAGAGCGCCAGGATCATACGTTGTTGGCCCGAAAGTTTCATATTTTACCTCGCCTCGAGCTACGGCACCGGGTCGTAGCCGCCGGCGTTAAGGGGGTTGCAGCGGAGTACGCGGAGCGCCACGAGCGCGAACCCGCGCCACGGGCCGTGCTTGCGAAAAGCCTCCAGCGCGTACCTCGAACACGACGGCTCGAACCGGCAGCTCATCGGCATCAGCGGCCCCAGCGTGAACTGGTACGAGCGGATGAAGCCGACGAGGAGTGCCGTCGCCGTCGCGTTAGTCGCTTTCCGTAGGGGCATCATATTTTCCGCCGGTCAACTCCGCCAACGCCGCTAAAACATTTTTCTCCAGCGTCTTGAAATCTTCTTCCGCGATGGGCGGCTTGGCCACCGCTACGAACCAGAGGCCGTCCCGGAAGTACTCCGGGTGGGTCCGGAAGATCTCGCGGAAGCGCCGCTTTACGCGGTTCCGAACCACGGCGTTGCCGACGCGCCGGCCGCATACTACGCCCAGCAACCTCGGTTCCCCCGGGACGGCAAGCCAATGGATGACGAACGCCTCCCCGGCGACGGTCCGGCCGTCGCGGATAGTGCGCGCGAAATCCCGCCGGCGCCGCATACGCACGGCGCGCGGGAAGCGGAAGCCTCGTTCGTCGTTACCGGCCAAGGCCGCGTCATACCGTTAGGCGCTTGCGTCCCTTAGCCCGGCGGCGACGTAAGACGCGACGGCCGCCCGGCTTGGCCATACGGCTCCTGAAGCCGTGAACGCGGCCGCGGCGCCGCCGCGACGGTTGATAAGTCCTCTTGGGCAATATCTAACCTCCTTCTCGAGCCGGCGACCGTTAACCCAAAACGGCGTCGACGGCTTTTACGACGTCGGCCGGCAAGAGGTCCACCATACAACGAAAATGTTCCTTTGGGCACCGTCGGCCGCCGTGCGCGCCGCAAGGCCGGCACGCCAGCTCGGGCACCTCCGCTACCGCCGACCTGCTCGCCAGCGGCGCGAACCCCTGCGCCGGGACCGTGGCGCCGAACACCGCCACCGTGGGCGTGTCGAACGCCGATGCCAGGTGCACGGGCGCGCTGTCGTTGGCCACCAGCAGCGCGGCCTCCGCCACGAGCGCGGCCAGCTCGCGCGTCTTCGTCTTCGCCGCCAGGTTGACGGCGGGGGCTTCCATGGCCGCGGCTACCGTGGCCGCTTCTTCCTCTTCGCCCGGGCCCCCCGTTATTACTACGGCGTAGCCGCGCCCGGCGAGGTAGTCGCTCACAGCCGCGAACCCCTCGGGCATCCACCGCTTCGTGGGCCAGACGGAAGACGGCGACATTACGACGTAACGTTCGTTGCCGGCGGCGCCGCGGGCCGCCTCCCGTTCGTCGTCGCCCACGGCCAACGTCGGCCTACGGTCGCCGTGGCTGCTCCCCATCGCTTCGGCCAGCGCGAGTATCCGCTCCGCTTCGTGCCGCTCCGCCGGCCGCGCGACGCGTTCCGTATACAGAAACGACAGCGCGCTCTCGCGGTAGCCTACGCGCCGGGGCGCGCCGGACGTCCGCGCTATCAGGCTCGAGCGCGCCGAGCGGTGGGGCGATACGACGACGTCGAACTCCTTGGCCCGCACTTCCCCCATTACCCTCCCGAGCTCGCCCAGGCCGCCGGCGCGTTTGTCGTGTGTTATTATTTCGTCCAGCGCCGGAAGACGCTCCAAAACCGGCGCCGTCTCCGGTATCACCAGCGCCGCCAAGTGCGAGGCGGGCCATAATTCTTTCAGGGCCCGGAACAACGGCGTCGTCAATACGACGTCGCCCAGGAACGCCGTTTGTATGACGAGCACCCGGGGCCCGGCCGTCACGCCGCCCCCAGCATCTCGCGCGCCGCCCCGGCTACCGCCGCCGGTCGGATATCCTCCATACAATAGCGCCGCGCGCGCCAGCAACGTCGCCGGCCGTGTTTGCTGCACGGGCTGCACGACAGCTCGAGGTATATCGTCCGGTCGCGCGCTCCCCACGGCGCGAAGCCGAACCGCGGCGACGTGGGCCCGAAAAGGGCCAGGCACGGCACGTCCACCAACGGCGCAAGGTGGTTCAGCGCCGAGTCGTTACTCACGAGCAGCGCCGCGCCCCGGAGGGCTTCGGGGAGCTCCCCCACGGCGACGCGGCCCGCCAGATTGACGGCGCCGTCTATCCCCGCGGCAACCTCCTCGCACAACGGCCGTTCGGTTTCGTCCCCCAGGAGCAAAAGTTGACGTCCCTCGGCCGCGAGCGTATGCGCCAGCTCGAGCCAACGCGCCGCCGGCCAGACCTTGGCGGCGTGGCGCGCCCCCGGCGCGAGCGCGACCCTGCCGGGCGTCAGGCCGTCTTGCCGGAGCCTCTCGGCCGCGGCTGCGTCTTCCGCCAGCCGGAACGACCAGTCCGGCCCTTTCACCCCCCACTTGGCCGCGGCGCGCGCGTACAGCTCGGGCACCCTTTTCGTGGGCCGCGGTAAAAGGTCTATCCCCAACGCCGCCAATAGCCAGCGCCGGACGCCGTGCTTGGCGTACCTGAATTTCTCGTACGCGCTGACGTGACTTGCGACGTACCGCGAGAGCGGCACGCCGTGCCAATCCAATATTATATCCGGCTTAATTTCTTCGTTCAGCCGGCGTATTAACTCGTTAACCGCGCCCTCGGCTTTTTCGCCTCGGCTCGGCAGCGTAGCGACGACGTCCACCGCGGTATGCCGAGCCGCGAGTGGCGCCCACTCCTGCCGCGTTACGAACGCCAGCGAAGCCCCCGTCGCCTTCGCCACCGGCCCCAGCGCCGGTAGCGTCAATAACACGTCGCCCAGCGACGAGAGCCTTATGATCACGCACGTTATCGGGCTATGCTTAATCGTTCCCGGTTAATAATGGCCGCCGACGAACAAGGCCGTCAGGAACACGTCGGACAATAGGATGAGGATGCAGGAGGTGACGACCGATATCGTGGTCGCGCGGCCTACGCCCTCCGCGCCGCCCCGGGCCTTGAAGCCCTGGTTGCAGCCTACGGTCGCGATTATTACGCCGAAGACGACGGTTTTTAAAAGACCTATTAGAAGATCGCTTACGTGGACCAGTTGGTTCATTTTTTCGATATAGACGCTCGGGTTTATACCCAACGTCGTCGTCGCTACCGCGTAACCGCCGGCGATGCCGATGAAGTCCGCCAGCGCGGTGAGGGTCGGTAACATAATGAAGGCGGCGACGACGCGCGGCATTACCAGGTATTTGATAGGGTTGGTGGCCAGCGTCTCCAGGGCGTCGACCTGCTCGGTGACCTTCATCGTTCCGATCTCTGCGGCGATGGCGGCCCCCACCCGCCCCGAGACCATGAGCCCCGTGAGCACCGGCCCGAGCTCGCGCGTTATCGATATACCGACGATGCCGCCGATGTAGATGTCCGCGCCGAACTTCGCTATCTGGTACGTGGCCTGGAGCGCGAGCACCATACCGGTGAAGACGGCGGTCAGCATTACCACGGGCACGGAGTCCACGCCGATCCGGACCATTTGTTCGAATATACGCGCTGGTTTGAAGGGTCTTTTGAAGGTATAGTAGACGGTTTTGAAGAAAAGGATGGTCGTGCTGCCTACATCCTCCAACAAATATGTAATTACCCGGCCGAACCGCTCGAACCAGAAAAGTAGGAACATAAAGCCGCCGTTCTTCGGCAAATTTTAAAGAGTTTAAGTCTAACATACGCGAAGGGTCGTTTCAACCTCAAACGCCGGCACACCCTATCCCCGCGTTAAGTGTTTATATACGGAGCGCTTAGCGACGTTGAACGTACGCGCCGCTACCGCCGCCGCCCGCGTCGCCGACAATCCCTCCGCCGCGAGCTCGCGCGCCAGCTTGACGGCCGCGCCCGCGTCCGCCTCTTCGCGCGCCCCGGCGACCACCAGCGTCATCTCCCCTTTCCGCGGCCGCGCCTTCACCTCTCTCCCGATCTCGCCGAGGCTCCCGCGGATTACCTCCTGGTAGACCTTCGTCAACTCGCGCGCCAGCGCAGCGTCGCGGTCGCCCCAAACGTCGCGCGCGTCGGCCAGCTCCGCGGCCAAGCGGTGCGGCGTAACGAAGACGACGAGCGTCGTCGGCAGCGCCTTGTAGCGCTCCAGGAAGGTCCGCCGCTCGGCGCGCCGCCGCGGTAGATAGCCGAGGAAGGCGTGGGGGTAGGGGGGCAGGCCGCTCAGCGCGAGCGCGGCGTGCACCGCCGACGGCCCGGGCACGAAGTCTACCGCGACGCCGGCCGCGAGCGTTTTCTGCACGACGACGTAGCCCGGGTCGGCGAGGAGCGGCGAGCCGCCGTCGGTGACGAGCGCGACCGTCTCGCCGCGCTTGAGGCGAGCGAGGATTTTCCGCGCGGCCGCGGCCTCGTTGTGCTCGGCGTAAATCAGCAGGCTTTTCTGAAGGCCGAGGTGGGCGACCAATTTGGCAGTGCGGCGCGTATCCTCGCAGGCGACCACGTCCGCGGCGGCAAGAGCCTCCCGCGCCCGGGCGCTGACGTCGCCCAGGTTGCCTATAGGCGTCGCGACGAGTACGAGTTTGCCGGGCATAAATATGCGGGGTGGTTAAAACACCTGCGGCAGCTCGATGCGCTTCGTTATGGTCTTGCCGGTGACGGAGGCGATTATAGGCACCTTGCGCTTGAAGAGGTTGCGGGTGATCCGGCCGATGACGTGCCGCTGGAAGTCGGCGTCGAAGCCGCGCTCCAACAGCTTCGCCGGCCGCTCGCCCTTCTCGACGAGGTAATACAAGTACCGGTCGACCTGGAAGTAGGAGATGCCCATCTCGCCCTCGTCCGTCTGCCCGGGCCAAAGGCCGGCGGAGGGCGTCTTTTGGATAATCCGGTCCGGGACGCCGAGCGCCTCGGCCAGGAGGTAGACCTGCCCTTTGTATAAATCCGCCAGCGGCGCGATGGAGCAGGCGGCGTCGCCGAAGAGGGTGAAGTAGCCCAGCAGGAGCTCGGTCTTGTTGCCGGTCCCCATTACCATCGCGTTCGCTTCTTTGGACCGGTCGAAGAGGACGATCATCCGCGCGCGGGCGCAGACGTTGCCGCGCCGTACGTCGTCCACCTCGCCGGCCTGCGCCAGGTACGCGTCCGCCATCGGCGCGATCGATATCTCTTCGAGTTTAATGCCGAAGCCCTCGACGGCGGCCTGGGCGTCGCCCTCGTCGCGCCGGTCGTGGTAGGGGAGCCAGAGGCCGGTGACGTTCTCGGCGCCGAGGGCGGCGGCGGCCAGGCCCGCGGCGGCCGCCGAGTCTACGCCGCCGGATATTCCCAAGACGACGCCCTTCAGGCCGGCGTTTTCCACCCCGCGCCGGATGAAACGCTCCAGCACCGGCCGCACGAGGTCGACGTCGATCGTCAATTCTTTCGGGCATTTTTCCATAGGGCGATCCCCAACCGGTTGCGGCCGCGGCCTCGAGCCGCGCCATAATAACGTAACATACCGCGACGGCGCGTCAAAGCGAAATTCCGGCCGTCGTTCCCCCTTGACTAATCAGGACGTTTTCTATATCCTTCCAATGTGAAAAAGCGCCGCCTTCTCGTCGTCGATACGATGAACCTCGTCTTCCGCGCCTACTACGCGCTCATCGGCAGGCCGCTCCGCACCACCGACGGCCGCAATACCTCCGCCGTCTTCGGCTTCGCGCGCATGCTCCTCAAGGCGCTCGCCGACTACCGGCCCACGCACGTCGCGGTCGCGCTGGAGGGCGGCGGCCCGACCTTCCGCGAGAAAATTTATCCGGAGTATAAGGCCACGCGCAAGGCGCCCCCCGACGACCTCGTCGCGCAGATCGAACCGGTCAAGGAGTTGGCCCGGCTGCTGGGCGTGGCCGTCGTCGAGAAAGAGGGGATGGAGGCCGACGACGTCGTCGCGACGCTCGCGCGCGGCGGGGCCGGCCCCTTCGACGACGTCCTCATACTCTCGGGCGACAAGGACCTGATGGCGCTAGTGGGCGGCGGCGTCAAGTTGCTCGCGCCCAGGACCGGCGTCTCCGACGTGGAGGAGATGGACGCCGCGGCGGTGGAGGCCAAGATGGGGGTCCCGCCGGCCGCGGTGCCGGACCTGCTGGCGCTGGAGGGCGACAGCGCCGACAACGTCCCCGGCGTCCCCGGCATCGGCGAGAAGACGGCCCGGGCGCTGCTCGAGCAATACGGCTCGCTCGACGGCGTCTTCGCGCACCTGGACGACGTCGAGCCCAAGCGTGTGCGGACGGCGCTCGAGAAGGGGCGCGCCTCGGCCGAGCTTTCGCGCACCCTCGTCGGCCTCAAGGACGACCTCGAGCTGGGCCTGGACGCCGCGGCGCTCGAGCCCAAGGACCGCGACGAGGAGGCGCTGCGCTCCTTTTTAAAAGAATATGAGCTCAGGACGCTGGCGGAGGAGTTGGGCGTCGGCGCAGCGCCGGCGGACGAGCTGAAGCCGGACCTGGTCTCGGCCGAGGAGCTCGCGCCCACGGCGCCGGAGTCGGGGGACGAGTGGCTCGGCCTGGAGGCCGCCGTACGGGGCGGAGAGTTCGCGGGGGCGGCGCTGGCCGCGGGGGCCGAGCGCGTGACCTTGCTCGACGGCTCGGCGGCGGAAGTCGTGCGTAAACTAGAGAAAGTTTGCCAGGAGTCCGAGCTGCCGCTGGCGGGGCACGACACCAAGCGGCTGGTTCACCTAATGGGGCCGGAGGTCAGGTTCGACGGCGACACGATGCTCGCGGCGTACCTCCTCAACCCCGAGCGCGTAAACTACCGGCTGGCGGACCTGGCGTACGAGTACCTCAAGGTGCAGATTCCCGCGGAGGAGGCGGAGGGGGAACTGGCGTTCGGCGAGGGGGCGCGCGACGAGGCCGCGGCCCGGGCGCAGGCGGTGGCCCGCCTGGCGGAGCTGACGGCCCGGCTGCTCGAACAGCAGGACATGGGCGAGCTCTACCGCGACCTGGAGGTCCCGCTGGCGCCGGTGCTGGCCGCCCTCGAGGAACGCGGCGTCAAAATAGACCGGCCCCATTTCGCCAAACTGGCGCGCAGCTTCGAGAAATATTTGAAGAAGGCCGAGGGCGAGCTGTACGAGCTGGCGGACGGCGATTTTAACCCCAACTCGCCCATCCAGCTGCGCGAGATCCTCTTCGACCGGCTGGGCCTGAAGCCCACGCGCAAGACCAAGACCGGTTACTCCACCGCCGCCGATGTCCTGGAGACGTTGGCCGAGGAACATCCCCTCCCGGCCAAGATATTGGCGTACCGCGAGCTGGCCAAGCTCAAGAACACGTACGTCGACGTCCTGCCGACGCTGGCGGATGAGAACGGCCGCGTCCACACGACGTTCAACCAGGCCGGGACGGCCACCGGCCGCCTGAGCTCCGCCGACCCCAACCTCCAGAACATCCCCATCCGCACGGACCTGGGCGCCGAGATCCGCAAGGGCTTCATCCCCGGCGACGGCCTGGTCTTCCTCTCGGCGGATTACGCGCAGGTGGAGCTCCGCATACTGGCCCACGTCGCCGACGACCCGGGCCTGCAGCAGGCCTTCGCCGAGGGCAAGGACATCCACGGCGCGACGGCCTCCGAACTGTTCGACGTCCCGTTCGACAAGGTGAACCGCGAGCAGCGAACGCTGGCCAAGGCCATCAACTTCGGCCTGGCGTATAAGATGGGGCCGCGCCGCCTCGCCCGCGAGACCGGCCTCTCGGTCAAGGAGGCCGAGGCGTACATCGAGAAATATTTTACGCGCTACCCGGGCGTGCGGCGGTTCATCGACGAGCAGATCGAACGCGCCCACCGCGAGGGCTACGTCCACACCGTCCTCGGGCGTCGGCGGTATTTGCCCGATATCGCGTCCGACAATAGCCGCGTCCGGGCCGCGGCCGAGCGCGTCGCCGTGAATATGCCCATCCAGGGGTCGGCCGCGGACATCCTCAAGCTCGCGATGGTGGCGCTCGAGCGCCGCCTGCGGGACGAAACGCTAAAGGCGTGGATGCTCTTGACCATCCACGACGAGCTGCTGTTCGAAGCGTCGCCCGGCGACGTCGACGAGTTGGAGGCGCTGGTCAAAGAGGAGATGGTCGGCGTCTTGAAGCTCAAGGTCCCGCTGGAGGTACACGTCGGCATAGGAAAGAATTGGCTGGATGCGCACGGATAGCCTAAACTTCGATCAAAAAAGGCCGGGTTATATGAGAAGGGCGATTTTATTTCTAGGCGGCACGTTTTTCGTTTTTTCGGGGTCGCAGGCCGGCGCTTTGACCGGCCAGGAGATCGCGGAGAAGGCGTACGGGATCCTTCAGGCTCAGAAGGATAGCTATAAGGATTATACCGCGTATATCACGCAGGTTACGAAGGATAAAGAGGGCGAGGAGATGGGCCGTACCAAGGGCAAGATGTACTTCAAGAAGCCCGACAAGGTCCACGTGGAAATCCGGGAATATTACAAGGGGGGCGAGAAGGAGGACCCGCCGAATCGGGGCGGTGACGAAGACGACGGCTTCGAGCTCAAGTTGCCCTTCGAGAAGGAGTACTTCCGGTACTATAGGTTTGCGTACAAATATACGGAAAACGTTTCCGGGGAGAAGTGCTACCGGTTGGTGTTCAATTCGACGAACGAGGCCGAGGGGTATATCTACGGTTCGATCTGGATCGCGGCCGACGGCTACAAGCTGGTGAAGGGTTCGGGGCAGCCGTACGTGCAGCCGGAGCACTGCTCGAAGTCGAGCATGACGATGTACTTCGACGAATACGACGGCCGGACGATGTTAAGCAAGGTTTCGATGTACGCCCGGGCGACGTTCCTTATCTTCATCAACAAAGACATCTACGTCACCGCTACCTACAGCGGATACAAATTCAACCAGGGGATCCCCGACGACAAATTCCAGTAAGTCCTCGACCGCGTATTCGGCGCTCCTAATTATAATCCGTGTTATAGTGATTGTGCTAGTCGGCGCCCAGCCGGAACCGGCGAGAGAAAGGTAGATTTGGTAACGAGAGCGTTGACGGCGCTCGCGCTCGCGGCCGCGCTGGCGGCGGCCGGCGGGTGCGCCAAAAGAGCGGAAGAGGTTATAGTAGTACCCCAGTGCGATTGCGAGGAGTCGTGCCCCGAGTGCGTTTGCGAGGAAGAGGTCAAGGCTCGCGCCGGCGAGGCTGCACCGGTCGAGAAAAGCGGACTTTAAATATTTTTATAAGAACGGGGAGCGGTTTAAACGCCGCCCCTAAGGAGGAAAGCGATATGCGGAAGGCAATCTTTATCGCGACGGCGCTGGCGGCGGCCGCGCTGATGATCGCGGCCTGCAACGAGAAGGCCGTGGAGGGGCCGGTGGCGGCGGAACTCAAAGCCGAAATCGCCGGCGTCACCGGCGGGTTGAACGCCTATCTGGACGCGCACAACTTCTCGAATACCGACGCCGGTACGTTGACGGACGAGCTCAAGAAGCTGGCCAGCAAGTACGGCGAGCTCGAGAAGCGCGCCCACGATATGAGGACCCAGGATGGCGGCGAACAGTACGGCGACGTCGGCAACCTGGCGGGGGAAGGGCGGGCCAAGGTCGAGGCGTTGGCCTTGGTGCTCGAGGCCGGGGCTCCCATGGGAGACGCGGCCAAAGCGACCGCGCTGGACGACGCCGTAGAGAACTGGGCCGACTATAGCGATAAGGTGGGCGCGGCGCCGGGCGAGGCCGCGCCGGTGGAGGGCGAGGAGCCCGGCGTCGGGGAACCCGCCGAGCCCGGCGTCGACGAACCGGGCGAGCCGCGTTATCCCGGCAAGGGGCGGCATCTCGGCTGGTGGAAGAATCCGGAGTGGGCGCGCGACCGCGGGACCCGGCCGCTGACCGAGGGCGACGTACCCGGCGGGCGCGAGAAGGAGCGTACGCGTGACGCCACGGGCGGCGGCAAAGGCGCAAGCCCCGGCCCGGGCGAGACGCCCGGGGGAGCCGGCGGCGCCGGTAAGGGCGGCGGCAAAGGCAAAGGGAAGGGCGCCGACAAGGGCGGCCAATAGCGGTCGTTGGAAATAATAAAAGGAGCCGCAAAGGCTCCTTTTTTATATGCCGAGGGCGGGGCTTGAACCCGCACGGCCCGTATGGGGCCAGCGGATTTTAAGTCCGCTGCGTCTGCCAGTTCCGCCACCTCGGCTCGAGCGGCGGATAGTTTAACCGTTTAGCGGGGGGTTGTCAAGGGCGGCGGCTCCGGCGACGTTACGCTTTATACAAGGATATTTTATTACCCGGCTAAACCCGCGCCGCGGCGCCGTAGTCAAAAGTTAAGGTTGAGGTAGACTAAAACGGCCCGAGAGGTTATATTTCCCGTACGTATTTTAAAACGTCCAGGAATTATTACCGGAGGCCGCAATGAAGTATTTTGCCATTTCCGTCGTCTTATTATCTTCCCTTATAGCAGGAACCGCCGCCGCGGACGGCCATACCTCCGACGCGCCGCCGCCCGTCGGCCCGGACTACGAAAGAAACCCGCCGGCGAGCGCGGACGCGGCGCTCGAGGACGCCCGTACGTATTTCGACGAGGGTTCCTACAAGTGGGCGCTGGCCGCGGCCGAGGAGCTCGCCAAGCGTTGGCCCGATAGCCACGCTCGAGCGGAGGGCGACCTGGTCGCGCTGCGCTGCTACCTCCAACTCGAGATGTGGCCCCAGGCCGACGCGGGCTACGCCGCGTACTTCAAGCGCTATAAAAAGTCGGTATGGGCCGCGGACGCCGCGGACCTGCTGGTGGACGCGTACTCCGAGACGCGCCACGTATACGACAGCTGGGGCTGGACCTCGTACCTCGGCGAGAAGTACGACTTCTACGTCTACGGCGACGAGGACGACCGCGCCAAATTCGACAAGCTGCGGCGCCGCGTATTGAAGCAGGCCAAGTCGGTATGCCGGGGGCTGATTAAGAAGGCCGCCGGCGAGGAGCGAGCCTACCTCGCCGACCGCCTGGTCGCGAATTACCTGATCATGTACGCGTACTTCGACTGGGAGCGCGGCGACTCGAGCCGCGGGTACGGCCGGCGCGGGTCGTACCTAAAGGAAGTAGGCCGCTTCGAGATGAGCGACGACATGCGCTCTATCCTGGCCGTCGAGGAGGCGCTCCTCGAGTTCGGCTTCTTGCCGGCCGACGAGGCCGCGTGGGAGGCGGCGAACCTTGCCCCCGACGAATACGACCGTTGGCTCCAGGACCGACGCTTCGCCGCCGGCCGCGCGAAGTTGGAGGAGATTGCGGCCTCGTACGGCGACGCGCCGGGGGCGCTGGTGGCGCGGGCGGCGCTCGCCCACTACGACGTTACGTATTTGGACGAGCCGGCCAAGGCCGCCACGGCCTTCGACGAGCTCGCCGATTCGCTTCAGAGCGAGACCTACGCCGAGCTGAACCGGCGGTACGCGCGGCACCTGCGCGAGCCGGCGCTGGCGGTGTTGCACGTCGACGCCGACCCGGCTAAGACGCCGCCGGTATCCGTCGAGCTGGCCTGCCGTATAATCCCCGAAGTCGAGCTTAAAATTTACGACGTCGACCCGGCGAAGTACCTCGAGCTCCAGCGCGAGCTCGACGCGGTCGAGGCCGTCGCCGAGGGCGAGGCCGAAGAGGAAGGCCAGGGCGTGGCCCGCGTCGAGGAGTACCGGCCCATCCCGACGGCGCAACTACCGGGGGTGCGGGGAGAGGTCGCGAGCTGGACCGTCGCCACCGGCTGCGAGGAGGGCGACTACCACATCAAGAAAGTGCTCGCGACGCGCGACGACCTGGCGCCGGGGTTGTACGTAGTCGAGGCGCGCGGGGGAGACGAGCTCTCGCGGGCGATGTTCTTGCTGACGGGGGCCGCGGCCTTAACGGCCACCGACAACGAGGACCTCTTCCTCCAACTCGTCGACGCGCAAACCGGCGCGCCGGCGATCCTGGGCGACATTTGGGCCTACAATATCTATTACAAGCCGGACGAGCGCGGATATAACAAGGAGTTCGTGGATGCCGTCGACGTCGACGCGGCGCCGCGGGGCGACGGCGTCTTAATCGACCTCACCGGGTTCCAGAAGGGCAGCACCGCGTTTTTCGTACTCGAGTCCGCGCTCGGCCCCGTGGTCTACAGGTGCAATACCGCCTGGCAGGTACGCGACCGCGACGGCGTAGCGGGGACCGTGATAACGGACCGGCCGCTCTACCGCCCGGGCGACAAGGTATCCTTCAAGGGCATCGTGCGCCGGGTGGATTACGTCGAGAAGGTTCTGGCGCCCGTCGTCGGCAGGGAGGTCGACGTCGTCGTCACCTCGCCCGACGGCCAGGAGGTCTGGAAGGACAAGGCCGTCACCGACGAGTTCGGCACCGTCGCCGGCGAGCTCGAGCTACCGCCGGGCGTGCGGCTGGGCCGCCAGACGATATACCTCAGGTGGGAGGAGGAGAAGAAGAAATACTCGGTATCCGGCACCTTCGACCTAGAGGAATACGAGAAGCCCGAGTACGAGGTCGTCGCCACCGCCGTCAAGGACCGGTACTTCTCGGGCGAGAAGGTGGAGCTCGACGTCGTCGGCGCGTACTACTTCGGCGCGCCCATGGCCGGCGCCGCGCTGTCGTACCAGGTATATCGCAGCGGCTACACGCCCAAAGAATACGAATACGAAAAGCTTATCAAGAAGGGGGAGAGCGTGCTGGACGCCGAAGGTAAATTCCGGCTGGCGTTCGATACGCCGTGGGCCAAGCGGTACGACAACTACTTCAACATATATCTCAAGATGACGGACGTGAGCCAGGCCATCGTCGAGGAGACGGCCTACGCAAGCACGTACAAGACGGACCGCTTCGTCAGCCTTTCGACGGATAAATACGACTACCGCCCGGGCGAGACGGTGAAGGTGGACCTCTGGGTCGACGACTGGTACGACAACCCGGTCTCGGCCGAGGTCGCGGTCGCCGCGTACGAGTACTTGTGGGACAACGAGCGCGGGTACTACCGCGGCGACGTGCTCCACGAGACGCGCGCGGTCTCCGACGCCGACGGCCAGGCCGTAGCCGAGTTCGAGCTGGTCGAGCCGCCCGACGAGGTGGAGGTCGTCGCCCGGGTGACGGGTACCAACGGCGCCGAGTACGAGACGTCCACCACGGTCGAGTTCGTGGCCGGGCCGGCGGAGACGACGGTCCGCAAGCCGGAGATAGGCATAAACGTCAGCGACAACTACCCGACGCTGGGCGACGAGGTCGAGGTCTCGCTGGAGTCTCGCTTCGACGACGCCGAGTGTTTGATAACGGTTTACTCGGGCCGGGTCGTCGGCGTCCGGCACGTCAAGTTGTCGGAGGCCGAGCTGGGCTCGAGCGCGACGTTCACGCTGGCGGTGGACGACGCCATGGTACCGTCCTGCACGCTCTACGCCGCCGTAATACGCGACGGCTCCTCCTGGTCCGACAACGAGTCGCTGTACGTGACCAATACCGACGTCCGGATGAAGGTGGAAGTGAAGGCCGGCCGCGACGTGTACCGGCCGCGCGAGGAGGCGACGGTAACGGTCACGTGCGCCGACCCCGCCGGCCTGCCGCTGGCCGCGGACGTCTCGCTGGCCGCGGTGGACGCGTCGCTTTTGGCGCTGCGTCACGACCGGACGTACGCCGTCCCCGGCACGTTCGAGGGCGCGCTGGGCCGCTACGGCTACCTGCAGCAGGGCGACTCGCTCGGCGACCGCGGCTTTGTAGGCCGCGCCGTCTTCTGGTTCCCCTACTACCCGTATTACTACGACGCGTATGGGACCCTCTTCGTACCCGAGGACTTCGAACGTTGGGGCCCGGCCGCGGGGATGCTCGAGCGCCTTTACCTCCCGGCCTTCATCGACCCGGACCTCGCGGCGTACTTCCAAATCGCCGACGTGGACTTGCTCGGGCGCGAGGCGGCGTATTACTGGGCGCGCGCCGACGGCAACGGCATCGGCCTCGTCGATGCTCTTTCGAGCGTAGCTTACCGGGGCGGCAAGGGCGCCGGGGGCGGTTACGGCGTAGGGGGCGAGGCTACTACCGAAGAGGCGGAAGCGTTCGCCGAACCCTCCGCCTCGCCGCCGATGGAGGCGGACGAGAAGGCGCGGAAAGAGGTAACCGACAAGGAGAAGACCGGCGAGTTCGCCCAGGCCGAGGTCCGTAAGGAGTTCGCGGATACCGCGGTCTGGCTACCGCACGTCCGCACCTCCGAGGCCGGCGAGGCGGAAGCTTCGTTCAAGCTCCCGGATAACCTCACCGAGTGGCGCTTGATGGCGCTCGCGCTCGACCGCGGCCAGCGCTTCGGCTGGGGCTGGAGCTCGTTCGAGGTCAACAAGTTCGTCATCGCGCGGCTTAAGGCGCCGCGCTACTTCGTCGCCGGCGACGTCGCGCGCTTGACGGCCATAGGCCACAATTATTTAAAGGAGGCCAAGGAGCTGAAGCTGTCCGTCGAGGAGGAGGGGCTGGTCGGCGTCAGGGGCGAGGCGTCGACGACGGAGAACGTTCCGCCGGACGGCAAGGCGGTCCTCTACTGGTGGGTGGAGGCCCCCGCGGCGGGCGAGGCCCATCTCACGACGTCGGCCTTGACCGACGTCGAGTCCGACGCCGCGGCGCTGACGCTGCCCATATATCCCCACGGCACGCAGATCCGCCAGGCGTTCGGCGGCCGGCTGCGCAAGGAGGTATCGCACGAGCTTACGGTCGCCGAGGGTATGGTACCGGATACTTTCGCCGGCGAGTTGTTCGTTACGCCGTCGTTGGCGGCGACGTTGAGTCACGGCCTCGACTTCTTTAAAAAGTACCCGTACGACTGCGTCGAGCAGACGCTCAACCGCTTCCGGATGAACGCGCTCCTGGCCGCGGCGGCGGTGGACCTGGGCCTCGAGCAGTCGAAGCTGGCCGAGGGCTTGACGGAGGCCGTCGACGAGGGCGTGGCGCGGCTGGCCGAGCAGCAGACCGCGGAGGGCGGCTGGCCGTGGTGGAAGGGCGGCCGCGAGTCGCCGTACATGACGGCCTACGCCGTCGACGGCCTGGGCACGCTGCGGGGCAACCCCTTCCTCTCCGAGAACGCGGCGGCCGGGGTAGACGAGATGTGCGCCGCGGGAGAGAAGTACCTGGCCGGGTACGTCGAAGATTGGCGCGACAACCCCGACCGCTACCCGTCGGCGCTATCGCTCTACATTTGCGAAGTCGCGCTGCGGACCGGCATATTGAAGGCGGACGACGCCGCCGCGGCGGAGGTGGCTGATTACTACTTCGAGTACCGCTCGCCGCACAGCCACATGAGCCTCGCGCTGCTGGCCTCGGTCCTGCGCCAGTTGGGCGACGAGCAGCGGCTGGCGGTGATCCTCAGGAATTTGGACAACGGCGCCAAAGTGGGGGCCGACAACACGCTCCACTGGGGCGAAGACCCGGAGAACTGCTGGCGTTGGTGGGACGACAGCGTCGAGACCACGGCCAAAGTCCTCGACGTCAAGCTGGCGCACCAGGCCGACAGCCCGCAGCTCCCGTATATCGTAGACTGGCTCGTCGACCAGCGGCGCGGCGCCTCCTGGAAGTCCACCAAGGACTCCGCCGCGGCGACCACCGCGCTCATACGCTACATCCTGGCGCGGCCCGAGCTGGCGGCGCCCATCGTTGTCGCGTACCGCGCCGGCACGGCGGAGGGCGGTATGGAGCTCGAGCCCACGGCCTACGAGGCGCCGGGCGAGACGGTGACGTTCGCGCCGGACGAATTCGCGGCGGGCGAGAACGAAATGACGCTCGAGCGCACGTCGGGCGAGGGCCCGGTGTTCTACACCATGGCGGTGGAATACTACGCCGAGGCGAAGGACCTCCCCGCGGTCCAGGGCTCCGTGACGCTCGAGCGGGAGTTCTACATTATTAAAAAGGAGTTCAAGCGCGGCAAGCTCAAGGAGAAGCGGCTGCCGCTCAACAGGGCGCTCGAGCTGGGCGAGGAGCTCGAGGTGGAGCTGACGATAAACTCGCCGTACGACTTCGACTACGTAGTGATGGAGGACCCCAAGGCCGCGGGTCTTATCTACCTCGAGACGCGGTCCGCGTACAGCTGGCCGCTGGACGCGTACGTCGAGTTGTGGAACAAGCAGCGCAACGTCTTCTTCGAGCGGCTGCGCGCGGGCGAGACGGTGGTTACCTATCGCCTCCGCGCCGAGGTGCCGGGCGAGTACGCGGCGCTGCCGGCTCGCATCTACGGCATGTACAGCCCCGAAATTGGCTCGAACACGGCTTCGAGCCGGCTCGAAGTAGGGGATAAGTAACTCGGATTCGTTTACTAAGAAGGCCGCCCGAGCGGGCGGCCTTCTTGCTCGCCTTGTTTCCTTGCTACTTCCGGAACTTCCGCCGGGCGATGATGACGCCGTACGCGCCGCAGAATAGGCCGAAGAAGGCGGCGGCCTCGGCCAGCGAGAGCTGCGCGCAATTGCCGCAATCGTCGACTTCCGGGACGCCGGGTTGGAGCGCTCCCTCGCAATTTATGAGGCCGTAGCCGTACTCGAGGTCGTATCCCGAAAGGCCTTTATCCGTGGCGGACCCGCGCAGCTTGTCGCGGACGTCGTCGTTGTTCGTATAGCCGCTGGCGACGATGAGCGCCGCCAGGCCGGCGGCGTGGGGGCAGGCCATCGACGTCCCCTGGAAGAAGTAGTTGGTGAAGGTGGTTACGTTGGCCAGCGCCTTGTGTTGACCGGGGAATAACCCCGGCTCGTACAGCTGGTCGTACGTCATCTGCAGGACGCCGTCGGGGTAGCCGTCTTTGTTTTTATCGACTTTGGTATCGCCGCCCGGCGCCACCAATTCTTGGCCTATGCCGTAGTTCGAGTACCAGGTTAATTCGCCGTCGTAATCGACGGCGCCCACCGCGATGACGCTGTTGTAGCCCGCGGGGTAGAGTAAGGTATCGGCGCCGTCGTTGCCGGAGGCGGCGACGAGGACCAACCCCGCGGCCTCGGCGTCGTCGCAAGCGCCTTTTATAACTTCGGTAATCGCGCTCCCGCCGAAGCTCATATTGATTACGTGAGCGCCCCTCTCCCGCGCGAAGTCGATGCCGTCCGCAAGATCCGCGGCCGTACCGGACCCCGAGAAGTCCAGAGCCTGAATGGGCATTATGCTGCACAGGTGTCCCAGGCCGGCGACGTTGGCGCCGTTGTTCGTCGTCTGCGCGATAGTGCCGGCGACGTGGGTGCCGTGGCCGTTCTGGTCGTTGGGATGTGCGTCGTCGTGCACGAAGTCGTACCCGGCGACGAAGTTGGTCCCCGCCAGGTCGGGGGCCTGGACGTAGCTCGAGCCTTCGACCTCGTCCCGCTCGTACGACGGGATGGCGTTGTTCTCGTACGCTACGCCGGTGTCGATGACGGCCACGACGATGCCCGGGTCGCCGCGCTCGATGTCCCAACCTTGTTCGGCGTAGATGAAGTTCGGTTTATTGTAGTGCCATTGGTGCTTATAGAGGGGGTCGTTGGGCTTCCACAGCGCGTGGAGGATGTAGTTCTTCTCCGCCACGCGGACCGATCGCAGCGCCCGATATCTTTTGGCGTACGACTCTTCCTCGCCTTCCGGTACCGATACAACCACCCGCGACGGCGTGACACTGCTTCGCGCTACCACGTCGCCGCCGGCGCGCGCGACGACGGCGTCTATTTGGGCCGCGCTCGCGGCGTTCGCGAACCAGACCACTATTTCACCTGGGACGTATTCCTCGCTTACGCCGGCGCCGGCGACGTCGTGCGACGTTTTGACCGTCGCGGCGTCAGCGGGAGGAGGGGTCGCGAACGCGGCGATAAAAAATGCGGCCGCGGCGCCGGCCGCCAGCCGGCCCGGCCTTAAGGACCGAGTCTTGCGTGATGTGCCGTACGGCATAGGGACCTCTTTCTTGGGAGTGCGTTGTCGCGGGCGTGTTCCGCTACTGGCTTTTTATTTTGTATTTTTCGGCGTCGTCGGCGCCTGCCCCGCCGCCCTCCGGCAGTGCCCGGAAGATAAAGTTCTTTTCGGCGACGCGGACCTCTTTTAGTTTCCGATAGGCCTCGACGTAGCGGTCCTCCTTGCCCTCGGGTACGGCCAGGACCACCCGCGACGGCGTGACGCTGCTGCGCTCTATTATCTCGCCGCCCGTCTCCGCCACGAATTCGTCGACGGCGGCGTCGCCCAGGTCGTCGTCGAACCAGACTATTATTTGACCCGGGACGAAGTCCTCCGTTTTACCGATGCCGCCGGGCTCGTCCGACGTCTTGACCTGGCCGCAGGAGGTGCCGCCCACCGACGCCACGGCGGCCGCCAAAACGGCGATTGCCAATACCGCCGGTAAGCGGCCGAGCCGCGCGACGGCTCGTGCCGATATCGCGTCGGTACCCATTTTCGCTTCCTTTTCTGTGGTTGTCATTGCGCTCCTCTTGGTATTATACACTCCTGTACGTTATATGTCAAATTAGACGTTGACGGCGGCCGTACCGTTTATCCTTTAACAAACTACGGACCGTCGGTTATAATAGCGCGTGGCGGCGCGAGAGACGGAGGTACCCTTATGAATTATCGCGTTTGGGCGGCGGTTGCGTTGTTCGGCGCCGCGGCCGCGGCCTTGGCCGACGTTGACATCTACGTGGACGGCTCGTACGAGGGGCGCGTCGAGGAAGACGGCGACGTCTACGTCGGCGGCTCCTACCGGGGCCGCCTTGAGGCGGACGGCGACGTCTACGTGGACGGCTCGTACGCCGGCCGCGTCGAGAGCGACGGCGACATATATCGCGACGGCTCGTATTACGGCCGCGTCGAGGAAGACGGCGACATCTACGTCGACGGTTCCTACAAAGGGCTGGTGGAGGAGGACGGCGACATCTACCTGGACGGCTCCTACTTCGGCCGGGCGAGCGGGATGTCCTTCCACTTCTCGCCCCTCGTCGCCGCGTACTTGATATTCTTCGGCGGGTATCTGTGACGGCGGGACGCCGCGCCGTTGCCTCGAAAATAATAAACCTCCCCCGGCGGGGGAGGTTTTTTCGTAGGTAATTCGCGCCCCGGTATCGGTCGCTTCGGCCCTTTTCGCTAGAACCGTGTTAAGGCGAACGAACGGCGAACTCCAGGCCGTGCTCTTCGCTCAGCAAGGTTGTGCCGGCCGGGTTCAATTTGATCGCGCCGGCGCTCCACGTCTGCGACGGCTCGAGCCACCCGTCCACGAATTTGACCGTGACGTCCTGCATGCCGCGCCGCATCTCGACCGGCAACGCGGTGCCGTATCGTACCTTGCGGTCGCCGAACGGCGGGTCGTTGCGGAGACATTTAACGGCCCAGGCGAAGTCGTCGCGGCCGAATTCGTTTTCGTATTGCACTTCGGGTACGTTCGTCGACGCCTCGTCGTATATGCCGACGAGTACGTCGCCGTCGCGGCTGAGCGCGGCGAAGTAGTTGGTGTGGTCTTGCCGGCCCGTCGGGCCGTAGTGGACGACGCGCACGTCCTCGGACCGGGCGCCCATAGTACGCGCGATCGCGACGAGTCCCTCGCTCGGGCAGTCCGCGCCGACAAAGGCGTCGAAGTTCTTCTGCGCTTCGCGGTAGCCCTCCGGCGCGCGCTCGCAGCTCGCGGCGGCGAGAACGGCGACGAGCACGAGGAACGGAACGGTAACTCGCCGTTTATCGCGCCCCGGTCGCGGGCCGTTTTCGTTTAGTCGCTCCGGCCTGCGGGGCCGAGGCGGAAGCGGAGCGGCCTTCAACGCCGCCCCGGCGAACGTGGTTTTCATCAATAAGGCCTCACGGATTCCGTTAGAAGTTGCGAAGGCCCGGCAAGCACCGGGCCGTTAGGCGGCACCGGGAGTCGAACCCGGGAATAAGGGTTTTGCAGACCCTCGCCTTAGCCTCTTGGCTATACCGCCGGAAAAGCCGCCGGTGTGCGGGCCAGGCCGACTACCGGCGGCGATTCGATGAGCGGGAAACGGGATTTGAACCCGCGACTTCCACCTTGGCAAGGTGGCGCTCTACCACTGAGCTATTCCCGCCTGGACGTTGCATATTTACTATCATACGGGCCGGATATTGTCAAGGCCTTCTAGCTGCCGTCGCGCGCGCGGAGGCGGCGGATCTTCTCTCGCACGTCGAGGTAGTCGACGTCGATGGCGTACACCTTGCGGTACTCGTCCAGAGCGCGGCGGTAATCGCCGAGCCGTTCGCAGGCGACGCCGACGTTGTAATACAGGCCTACGGTTTCGTCCTCCGTGACGTCCGGCGTGAGGAGGCCCCTTTCGAATTCCTTGACCGCCATGTCCGGCATTTCTTTCTCCAGGAAGCACAGGCCCAGCATGTTGCAGGCGCGGATGCGCAGGTCGGCCTCGTGGGAGGCGAGCTGGAGGTAGTGGATGGCCTCTTCGGTTATACCCATCTCGAGATACGCCAGGCCGAGGTCGTAGCACACCTGCGGGCTTTCGACGACTTCGACGTCGCCGGGGTCGGGCCGGAAGCCCAGCAGGTCGTCGACGGTTCTAATGGGGCGTTCCGGCGGAAAAGCGGTCTCGCCCGGCGCGAGCTCCGCCTCAGGCGGGGCTTCGTCGGGCGCGGGTATCTCGTCTTTCGTAAGGCTGTTGCCGGTGGGCAGAACCGAAATCACTTGGATGGATTTACCGAGGCTGCTCTGCGCCTCTTCGTTTCCGGGGTCGATTTCGATTATTTTAGAGTAGAGGGAGAGGGCCCGCTCTTTTTCGCCGTGCTCTTTCGACAGTCGCGCGAGGTCGACCATCCGCGCCACCATCTCGTTTTTAAATCCCAATCGGCCGTAAATTTCTATAAGTTTCTTCAGCGCCGCGGCGTTGTCTCCCTTGAGGGTTGCTACGGCCTCGTAATCCTTGGCCGCGGCGATGAAGTTCCCGGTTTCCTCGTTGACGCGGCAAGCGCGCAGGTAGGCGTCCACCGCTTCCGCCAGCGAATTGCGTTTGGCGTAAAGCCGCCCCAGCGCCTCCCACGCGCCCACTTCGTCAGGATTCTCCTCCAATACCTGGAGGTATATATTGACGGCCTTTTGCGATTGCCCCCCCTGCTCGTAGAGGTCCGCCAGGCGGTAGCGCAGCGTCAGGCGGTCCGGTACCTGCGCCATCGCGTCTCGTAGGACGTCGACCGCGTCTTCGGCCAGGCCCTGGGTCAGGAATTCGTCGACGGCCTCGAGATATGTCGATACCGCCCGCGATTTGTTGCCCACCCGCGCCAGGAGTTCGGCGAGTTTTTTCCGGGCTTTGATGTCGAGGAGCTGGTACTCGTCGACTTTGTAGTAATACTTGATCGCCGTCATCAGGTCGCCGCCCGCCTCGCACTTGTCGGCGTACCGGAGGTATTCGGCGCACGCGGCCGATATACGGCCGTCTCGCACGTACTCTTGGGCCCGCGCGAGGTAGGGGTCTTCGACCGCTTTCCTTTTGTCGTTTTCCGGTGCCATCGCGCCCCCTCGGTTAGTCTTGCGCAACGGCGACGAGCTTTTCGCCGTCACGTTGCGCCGCGGCGACGGGAAGTGCGTCGACTTGGCTGCAAAACGCCAGGTCCTTTTCGAAGCCGAGGCCGGCGAGGTGCCGCCCGTGGTTGCAGGTCCTCAGGAGCCGGCGGACGTCGGCGGCGTAATTTTTCCAACAGAGGTAGGCCATAACTGTAGCATCGTCGGCCTCGTACCGGTAGATTTTTAACAGCGACGCCGCTATCAGGCCCGCGCAGCAGACGTCCTCCAGCGACGGCGCGCCCTCCTTGCCGGCGCAACACAGGACGACGGGTTCCGCGCCCTTCGCGACGGCCGCGGCCGTGGCGCCGGCGTTGACGAACGACGCCGCGTAAAGGCGCGACGCACCGCGACATAGCTGTAGCGCCGCCGTGCCGTTGGAGGTGCAGAGTATTAAGGACTTACCGGCCACCCGTTCCGCGCCGTACTCGAGCGGCGAGTTGCCCAGGTCGAAGCCGGGCACCTTTAGGCCGCCCCGCTCGCCGCCTAAAAGCGGTTCTTCGCCCCGGCGCTCGAGCTCGGCCCGCGCCTCGAACGCCTCGTCGACGTCCGTTCGGGGGATGACGCAGGCGGCGCCGTGGCCGAGCGCGGCCGCGACGGTGGAGGTGGCGCGCAGGACGTCGACGACGACCGCGCACGCGCCGGCGACGTCCTGGCCGCGCGGCGGCGCGCCCGTGAGCCAAGTGCGTAGCGGTAGCGGCGCCATAACGTTCGGTTATCCCCTATTGCCCTTTGCTCTTTATCTCGCTCGCCTCGAGTTCGGCGATGAAGGCCGTGGATATCTCGCCGTCTTTGAACATGCCGGATTGGACGACGCGATAGTGGAACGGAATGGTGGTCGGGACGCCCTCAATGGTGGTTTCGGCGAGCGCCCGCGCCATGCGCGCGATGGCTTCGTCGCGGTCGGGCGCCCACACGATGAGTTTGGCGAGCAGCGAGTCGTAATGCGACGGCACGACGTATCCGGGGTAGATGTGCGTATCGACGCGGACGCCCGGCCCGCCCGGCGGGATGTAGTTCACGATGGTACCGGGCGCGGGGCGGAAGTCGTGGTTCGTGTCCTCGGCGTTGATGCGGCATTCGATGGCGTGGCCTTCCGTCGGCGGCGGATTTTTAGCCAGGCTTCCGCCGGCCGCGAGGCGCAGCTGTTCCTTTATGATGTCGACCCCGGTCACCATCTCCGAGACCGGGTGTTCCACCTGCACGCGGGCGTTGACCTCCATGAAGTAGAAAGAGCCGTCCTCTTGGACCAGGAACTCTATGGTGCCGGCGGAGCGGTAGTTCACGGTCCGGCCGGCGGCGACGCCCGCGGCCAATATCTTTTCGCGAGTCTTCTTCGGCAGCGCCGGCGCGGGCGACTCTTCGATTAACTTCTGGTGGCGCCGCTGGATCGAGCAGTCGCGTTCGCCCAGGTGGATGACGTGGCCGCGGCCGTCGCCCAGGATCTGGACTTCGATGTGACGCGCGCGCGGGACCAGCTTCTCTATGTAAACTTCGGGGTTGCCGAACGCGGCCTCGGCCTCGACTGAGGCGGTGGCGAAGGCCTTGGCCAGGGCCGCGGGGGTATGGACGACCCTCATGCCGCGGCCGCCGCCCCCGGCGACGGCTTTCACCATCACCGGGTAGCCCACCTCTTCGGCTACGTCCAGCGCGTCGTCTTCGGTTTTGACGGGGCCCTCGCTCCCCGGGACGATCGGGACGCCGGACCGGGCCATTAACCGGCGCGCCGCGGCCTTGTCGCCCACTTCGGTTATGGTCTCGTACGTCGGCCCGATGAAGGCGAGGTTGGAGGCCTCGCACGCCTCGGCGAAGTAGGGGTTTTCGGCCAGGAAGCCGTACCCGGGGTGAACGGCTTGAGCGTCGGTGACTTCCGCCGCGGCGATAATACGCGGGACGTTGAGGTACGACTTGGCGCTGTCCGGCGGGCCGATGCAGAACGCCTCGTCGGCGTAGCGGACGTGGAGGCTTTGGGCGTCGGCCTCGCTATATATGGCGACGGTTTTCACGCCGGCCTCGCGGCAGGCGCGGATGACGCGGACGGCGATTTCGCCTCTGTTGGCTATTAAGATTTTGTCGAACAATTCAAAGTCGCCTTTGACGGGCCTACGCGGGCTTGAGGCTGAATATCGGTTGGCCGTACTCCACCGGGGCGGAATTTTCGACGTGTATTTGAGCCACCGTCCCGGCGTGTTCGCTCTCGATTTCGTTCATAATTTTCATGGCTTCTATGATGCACAGGACCTGGCCGCGCGATACTTTGTCGCCCTCCTCGACGAAGAGGTCGGCGTCGGGTGCCGGCGCGCGGTAGAAGGTTCCCACCATGGGCGACTTGATTACGATCAAGTCTTCCTCGGCGGCCTCGGCCTCGGCGGAGGCGGCCGCCGCGGCTTCGCCCGCGGCCAGCGGCGCCGCGGCCTTTCCGGCCGGCGCCAGCGCCGGGTCGACCGGGCCGGCGGTGATGAAAGAGACGTTGGCGCCGGTAGCGGCGCGGCTTATGCGGACCGTCCTGAACACCGAGCGCACTTCTATTTCGGCTATGCCGCGCTCGTCCATGAGGTCGAGTATCTTTTTAAGTTTTCCGATATTCAAGGCGGCTACCCCTCGCAGGTTTTAGGAACGGGCGGTGAGTTTATTTCGCGCGGTCCACGTACTCGCCCGTTCGCGTGTCGACGCGTACGACGTCCCCTTCGTTTATGAAAAGCGGAACGCTGACGACGGCGCCCGTTTCCAGCGTCGCCGGCTTCGAGCCGCCGGTGGCGGTGTCGCCGCGGACGCCGGGTTCGGTATTGGTCACGGCGAGCTCGACGAAGTTGGGCGCCTTAACCGCCACAGCCCTTCCCTGGTAGAAGACGAGCTGCAGCGACGTCCCGTCCTTGAGCCACCGCGCGGCGTCGCCCAGCTCGTCGGCCTTCAGCGCGAGCTCCTCGTAGCTGGCCTCGTCCATGAAGTGGTATTCGTCGCCGACGGCGTACATGAACGTCGCGTTGCGCTCGTCGAGGTGAGCGCGCTTCACCTTGTCGTGGGAGCGCAGCGTCTGTTCGTGGCTCGCCCCCGTGATGAGGTTCTTCAACCCCACGCGGATGAAGGCCGGCCCTTTGCCCGGTTTAACGTGGGCGAATTTCGTCACGACGTACGGCGTACCGTCGAGTTCGATGGCTTTGCCGGCTCGGAGCTCGTTGGTGCTTATCATAACGTTTGCGTTAATAACCGAAAGGCCGAGGGCAAAGGAAAAGGCGCCCGTCGGCTTGAGCTGGTAAAAAATTACCAGGTTAAATCGCTCAGGTCCGCGGCGGCGTTAATTTAGGCCAGCGTCCTCGCGCCGCCTGTACCGGGCTCGCGCTGGCCTCGGGCTCCGTACGGAGCACGTCCGTTGTCGACGTCCGCGCCGTCGCGCGGCCGGTGCTGCGTTAAAGCGCCCGGATGACTTCGGGGAAGGCCGTCGCGGCGGCGTTCCACAGCGCCGCTTTGTTGCCCCCCCGCGATATTACCACCGCCAGCGTCATCCGAAGCGGGAGATTCGTCAAAAGTATCGCGCCCTTGGAGTACTCGAAAATCCCTTGGACGAATTGGCCCTGTTCTATGCTCTCGACCATATCGCGCGCCGCGGCGGCGCCGTCGCGCGCCAGCGCCGCGACCTCGTCTACGTTCAGGGCTTCGTCCTTGATCACCGATTCCAAAGGAAAGCCGTCGCCCGAGACTAGGACCGCGGCCCGCACGCCGTCGAGGGCGGCGATTTTATTCAGCACTTCCATGGCTTTCTTCACGTCGCTCGCCCCCGGTTAGATTTCTTTGGCCAATTTTGCGGAGAGCTTTTTCAGCTCGATGCGGCCGCGCCCCACGTTCCCGCCGAGCTTTAAGAGAAGACACAAGAAGTAATCTTCCTGCGTTTTTTCTATTAAGATGGTTATCTTCTCGGTCTCGAATAAGAGCTCGGCTACGCGCCCCAACGCCAGATTTTGCGAGACGTCCGTTATCACCTTGAGCGCGGTCGCGAGCTCGACTTCCGTCACCGCCGTCTCGAGGTCCGGATGGATGGTTATGTTTTCGACGCCGATGCCGTCGGTACCGCAGAAGAAAGCGGCCACCGTACCATCGACCCGCTCCAGCAATCCGGTTAACATCTGTTTGAAGTCCACTCCGACCTCCGCCGCGCGTGCCGGCTTTCCCTTGCCGGCTACAGTTCTTTCAGTCTGATGGAGTCAAGCCAACTTAGGAAATCCTCGTCTTTTTCGAAAGGTTCGCGCTCGAGCTCGAGCGGCTTGCGCGGTTGGTACCGCTCCGGCTTTACCGCCAGCTCGTCCCGGGCGGCGGGTTCGTCGGGTTCAATCCCGGCCGCGGCCCCCGCCGCTTCGGCGGGCGCTTCCTCCGCCGTTGCGGCCGCCTTCGCTCCGGCGTCGAGGGCGAAGTCCTCGGCCCCCGTCTCCCCCTTGCGTGCGGGAACGACGCCGGCGAGCTCGACGCTGTCGACGCCCTCGGCCCGGGTCTCCCCCAGGCCCAAGCTGAACAAGTCCTCGCCGCCTATCCCGGGCGCGGCTCGCGCGGCCAGGTGGGCGACGTTGACGCCGGCCGGCGCGTCGAACACCGGCGACAGCGGCAGCTCCACGTCCATTTCTTCGGCGCCCGCTTCCCCCGCCGTCGCCGCGATGCCGGGAAGGTCCAGCTCCCAGGCGGCTCGGTTGTCGCGGCCGAGCCTGAAGTCGTCGAACGACGTCAAACCCGCGGCGGCCGCCACCGCTTGCGCTACCGTGATCTCTTCGAAACCGCTCAGCGCGTCCTCCACGCCCGCCGAGACCTCTTCCCACAGCTCGAGCTCGTCGTGCTCCAACAGGCCGGAGACCGCCTCCACCTTCTGGACTAACTGGACTACCGAAGCCCCGGTCGGCGATTCTTCGCCCGCGACGAGCGTTTCTATGTGGTCGCGGGCGTCACGGGCGGCGGCGTTGTCCGGCTCCCGCGCCAGGACTTTGTCTATTATCTCCCGGGCGCGCACGAAGAGGCCCTGGTCCTCGTATATCTTGGCCAGCGTGAGGGTCGCGATTTCCTCCGGCGCGGCCTCCTCTTCCTCGAGCTCGGCCGCGGCCAGTTCGGCCTCCTCGGTGACGGGAGCCGCCTCCACTGGTTCCGCTTCGGGGGGCGCCGGCGCGACCTCAGTTATCTCGGCCGTCGGTGGGGTCTCTATTACCTCCGGCGCCGGCGGCGTTATCTCTTCGGCCTCCTCCTCCGCGACCTCCGCCTCCGGGGCGAAGGGGCTCCCCTCGATAAGCGTATTCAATAGCTCTAACTTGTACGCGTACTCCTCGTTGTCGGGTTCGATCTCGAGTATTTTCAGATAGTGGTCGCGGGCCTCGGCCAGCTGGCCGCGGTTGCGCATCTCGTCGCCCAAAAGGCCCAGCGCAGAGACGTTGTACGGGTCCGTGCCGAGCACGTTCTCGAGTTCCCCGGCCGCGGCGGCGAAGTTATCCAAAGCGACATAACACCGCGCCAGGAGGACGCGCGCGCTGAAGTAATTGGGGTAAATCCCCAGGCCCTGCCGGAGGACGTCGACCGCTTTTTGGAAGTCGAATTGCCGCGCGTAGAAGCTGGCGAGCGGCGCGAAGATCAGCGCGTGCGACTCCCGGCTGAGCAGGTCCTCGTACTGGCGGAGCTTAGCTTCTTCTCTGGGCGTTAAACGCGCCATACCATTTACGGGCGAAAGGTGGACCTCTCGTCAGTATATTCCAACTTGCGATATTATAAACCATTATTCCGAAGGCCGTCAAGGTAAAAACACCCCGATTGCTTTCGTACTTAACGCCGGCGGCCCTTGCCCCACGGTTCGCCGTCCATCGAACGCCAATCCAGCCCTAAATAATCGGCCGCTATCGCCGCGACATCCTCAAGCCTTACCTCGAGGTTCTCGCCGGCAGGTATGCCCGGGCCGACGACGAGCGCCGTCGCGTCGACCGCGTGTTCGCCTTTTTTGGCGGCGTTTCGGTAGGGAGCGACCAGCGGCCCGGGCCCCTTTCCCTCCGTCACGACGACGTCTTGGCGGGCTTGGAATATCAGGTGCGGCAGGTCGGCCGCCGCCGGCCCGGCGTACAATTCGTCGCGCGTTTTTACCCATTCCACGAGGCCCCCGCGCCCCGCCGCGGCGCCCAGCAGCAATTGTTTAACTTTTTCCGCCGCGGCGCCCTGTTCCTCCGGCCTGACCGTACCCTCCGGCTGCTCGCCGGCGACGTTCAGCGCGACGCCCCCCCAGCGCATGTACGACGGGAAGCCGTACGCCGCGGTACCGCTCCAATCTACCGGCAGCGGCTTCCCGCCGCCGAACATCTTCTTTATTCCGCCCAGGACGACGTTTACGGCGAACGAGGCGACGTCCGTACGGACGGACAACAAGCCCTCTTTTTTCAGGAGGCGGTTGACGAAAAACGCTTTGTCCGGGCCCGGGCCGAAGCCGTGGTCCGAACAGACGACGAGCGCCGCGTCGGCGCCGAAGGCCTCGTACACCTTTTCGCACGCCGCGTCCAACGCCCGGAAGTAGGACGCCGCGGCCTGCGGGACGTCTTCCGGGTCGTCCCACGCGTAGGCGTTATCGTAGAATCGGTGGAAGAGGCGGTCCGGGCCGGTGAAGATGACGATCGCCATGTCGAAGCGCTCCCGGGCGAACGCCGCCGCGGCGACCCGCGCGCGAGAAGCCGCCAACTCCTCGAGGCGCCGGCACAGCGTTACCAGGTCGGCCGGCACCGGCTCGTCGAGGTCGTAGGCGTATCCGGCGAGGTATTTCCGGAAGTCGGGCGGCCAATAGCCGCGGTCGCTCCCCGGCGGCGTTAGGACGCCCGTCACTAGGGCGCCGTTGACGGGCGCGGCCGGAAAAGTTACCGGGAGGTTGAGGATGAACGACCTCAGGCCGGCCCGGCTCGCGAGGTCGTAGACGCGCGGCACGAGTACGTCGGCGCCGTTTATCAACCGGCCCGGTTTAGCGAAGCCGTAATTCGCCATCTCGCGGCGGCGGAAGTCCCCGACGCCGTGTTTGCCGATACCGACGCCGGTGGTAATCGTCGTCCAGGCCGCGGTGGAGACGGGAGGGATGGTCGAGGTCGCGGCGCCGAAGGCGCCGGCCGCGGCGCGGTCGGCCAAGAACGGCGTAAACCCCGCGGCGAAGCTCCGCGTGGCGAAGTCGTAGCCGAAGCCGTCCAACCCTATGAGAACGACGCGCGCCACGGCTTAGCGGCCCGAGGGGGGCCGGGCGGACGCCGCTACGGCGGCCGCGAGTGCCACGAAAGTAAGACTCACGAACGGGTGAACGAAAGACATCGAGACGAACATCCGGAGGACGATGCCGGCGAAGGCCGCGAACGCGGCCAGGCCGAAGGCGGCGCCGACGCCGGAACTCCCGCGGACGGCCCGCCCCGCGGCCCGGAAGACACCCGCCACCATCGCGACGAGCGCGCCCAGCCCCAATATGCCGGTCTCGGCCCACGACAGCAGGAAGACGTTGTGGACCGGGTACTCGAGCGTCCACGGGTTGTAGAGGCGCGCCAGCTCGAGGTAGTTGCCTTTGCCCACCCCCAGCAGCGGGTGGTCCCGAATCATCGCGAAGGCGGCGCGCCAATCGGCGAAGCGGTAGGCCGCGGACAGCTGGTCGCCCTGGGCGCCGCGGGCCAGGATAACCGCCGCCGCCGGTATTAACAATATAACGCTCGCTGCGGTCATGGCCGCGAGCGCCCACGTCGGCGCGCCTATGGCTCGCTTCTTCAACCAGGTAGCGGCTACGACGACGGCCAGCGCCGCCGCGGCGCCGAGCCAGCCGCCGCGGGCGAAGGTGACGAACATCGCCGCCGCGGCCAAAAGGAAGATCGCCAGGTACAAAAAGCGCCGCCGCCCGGCCGCGGCCAGAAAGTAAATCGCCGCGAACGGTAGCGCCATCTGGAGGAATTGCGACGTCACGTTGGGCTCGAAGGTCCCGCCGCCTCGCGCTATCAGCAGCCGCGCCGCCTCCGGGCTCGCGCCGGTGAAGATGAAAGCGCCCCAGCCGGGTTTTTCCCACAGGCCGAAGTTGTTCTGCGCGAAGAACTCGACTAAGCAGAGCGCGCTGTGGGCCACGGCGGCGGCGAGAAGGCCGACCAGGACCGGTCGCGGCCCCGCCGCGGCCAGCTGCCGGAAGAGCACGTATACGGCGTAAAGACGCGCCACGTCGACCAGCGCGGCCAAAGTCGGTTCCGGCCTCGGCGCGTGGTAGAGCGAAAGCGCAACGGCTACGGCGGACGCGGCTATCGCCCAGGAGATGAGGTCCGGTTTGAATAGGTCCGCCAGCGCGCGGCCTAACGCCGCCGGCCCCTCGCGCGTACGTCGCGTCTCTTTAAATCTAGATAGGAATACCCAGGCCAGCGCTGGAATTATAATAAAGTCGACCGGGTAGGCGACGACGTGGTCGGCGTTGACGGCGGGCAGGCCCCCGCCGGGGCCGAGGTGTTTGACGAGCGGGACCGAGAGCGCGGCCCAGAAGAACGTCGGTAGGAGCCAGGGCCGACGGGAGGGCCAACCGGCCGCGACGGCGATAAAAGCCAGGCCGGCGACCAGGGCGAAAAAGGCGGCGAGCACCGCGCCGCGGCCCACGGCCAGGTAAAGCGCCGCCGCTCCGACGATCGCTACGGCGCCGATTTCGGCGAAGGTTTTAAATTTGGCGTTCTTAGTATTCACTACCGATACGCACCTCGCGGACGAAGACGTTGCGGTCGAGGCCCCGGGCCGGGTCGGCGTAGTCATTTTCGAAGACCAGGCCGACGCGCTTTCCGCCTGGGCCGAGGTCGACTACGGTTCGGTATATATCCTCGCCCGGTACGTTCATGTAGAACGTGCGGACCGCATTTCCGCCGACCGTGAGCGTGACGATGGGGTACAGCCCCAACGCGCTGTAGCTTTCCGCTATTACGGCTATCGTTCTCCGCCCGCCGCCGTAGACGGTTAACGCGGCGGCCTTTCGGCCCAGACTGAGTCGGCCTTTGGAGAGCCGAAAGCCGTCCGTCGCTTCGAGCTCCGTCCCGGCGTAGAAGTCCGGGTAACGCGTCCCGAGGTCGCGCCAAATTTCGCCCCGCAGGCCCGGGTATTCGCGCGTCCGCAGGAGGCCGAACGCGGCGCGCAGTCGGCGGCGGTCGCTTCGCCAAAGGGTTTCGTAGATGTCGGCCGCGGCCTCCCGGTCGCCGCCCCGCTCGAGCGCGAACGCCTCGTACCACCGCGCGTCCGGGTCGGAGGGCGCCAACGCCGAGAACGCCGCCGCGGCCTTAGCGTAGTTGCCGAGCCACAGCTCGGCCCACGCCCGGTCGAAGGGGCTCTCGGCGCCGGCGGCAAAGGCGTCGTATACGTCGTCGCGGCGTACGGGTTTGTCGCGGAGGGCCGACGTCGGCAACGGCGTCGCCGCGAGGTCGCCGTACATCGCGGCCTTCTCGTAGTCGCCCCGCACGAAGGCCGCCGTCGCCAGCGCGGCGTCGAAAGGCCGGGGCGACGAGAGGCGGTCGCGCTTGCGGAAGATGGTTTCGAGTTCGGCCCACGCGGCACCGCTTGCCGCGGCGGCCTTTAGGCGTAGGAGTCGCGCGCGGTCGCCGCCGCCGGCAAACGCGGCGTAGCGCGCGTACCTTCCGGCGGCCGCGTAGTCGCCGCGGGTGAGCGCTTCATCCGCGGCGTGGGCCAAGCCGAAACTCACCCCTCCCTTTATAGAGCCGAGGGCGAGGCCGAGGACGAGCGCGATAAAGGCGGCACGGGACAGCTTTTGGGCCGCCGGGATGGCTCCTATCGCCGCTACCGCGGCCAGGGGAGCGAGTACCAGGTTGATTGTGGCCGGCCCGGCGAGGAGTACCGCGGCGCCGGCCGCGGCGACGGCGGATACGGCGGTGAACGCGACGACCCATTGCGCCGCGGCGGGCTTGTCGCCGCCTTTCCGGCGGCATAAGGAAAGGATGTACGCCAGGGAGGCGAGGGCGGCAAACCCCAGAAAGACGGCCACCGCGCCGGGAGCGGTTACGCCGGCCGCGGCGCGGGCGAGCACGAACAGGCCGAAGGCGACGCCGGCCGTCGCGGCGTAGCGTCTAAGCCCCGGCGCCGCTACCAGCGCCGCGACCGCGGCCGCGCCCCATACCAGCTCGCCGTACGTGGCGAGCGCGCCCCCGACGACCGGCACTACCAGCACCACGGCCCGGCGCGCGACGTTACCGGCGCGGTAGCCCATAATTGCCCCGAAAGTAGCATACGCCCGTCCCCGTGTCAATCGAGGCCCGCGAAGCCGCCGAGATAAATTGACATCGCCTTTTATATGTGATATTTTTAACGTAAGCGCCTAAGATTTTTTCGACTATCAAGAGGAGTTTGTCATGACGTACAGGCTTTGCGGTCTGGTTTTGATCGCCGTCGTCGCGCTCGCGCCCGCAACCGCGTCGGCCCAACCGATGACCGTCGACGAGGTCGTCAAGCTCTTAAACAATGATATCAGCGACAGCATCATCGTCGCCCGCATCGAGGAAACGGATTCCTACTTCAGCCTCTCGACGGACGACCTCATAGAATTGTCGGGGGCCGGCGCCTCCGACGACCTGGTCCGATATATGATAATGCGGAAGCCGGGGGGGCCGCCCCCCTCGACGGCCGGGACCCCCGGCGAAGTCGACGTCAACGTCACGGGGCGCGTCTCAGGCGAGAAACCGGCGACTGCGCCCGATAAGCTGGCGGAGCTGACGGTCAAAGTCGAGGGGAGGTACGTCGTTACGTCGCAGGCGGACCTCAACGTGTGGTACGCCGCCTACGTCGACGGCGAGAAGGTATACTACAAGGACCAGTGGACGAGGATTACCTCCTTCACGACGCCCGAGACCGGCATGACGACGACGAAGCGGGTGCTCGAGCCGGGGTCGTTCACCGTCAAAGTACCCGCCGGGACCCATACCCTCGGGCTGGCGTGTTGGTCGGGACGTCAGGTGCCGACCGACGACGTCGGCAAGGCGAATATCATCTATTCCAAACAGATAACGGCCGTTGAGGGGCAGCCCCTCACCGTCAACCTCGTCGGCGAAACGGACACGACCTCCGACACTTTCGTTATCGTTCGTTAGGTCGGCGGCCGGCTTACGGCGGCGTCGGCGTTGCGGCCCGCCGGCGTACGGGCCGGCGTTTCAAGCGGTTAATCATGGCTGAGCGAAAGGCGCCCCAAGAGCGCGTCCTCGTCGTAGAGGACGAGCCGAACATACGCGAGATAATCAACTTCAACCTCGAGAACTGGGGTTTCGAGGTCATACAGGCCACCGACGGCGAGACGGCGCTGGCGATGGCCGAAGAGTATTCGCCGGACCTGATACTACTCGACTTGATGTTGCCCAAGATGGACGGCATCGAGGTCTGCCGTCGCTTAAAGAGCGGTTTTTGGACCAGCAGAATACCGGTCATCATGTTGACCGCGAAGAAGGAGATCAAAGATAAGGTCCGCGGGATGGAAGTAGGCGCGGACGACTACATTACCAAACCCTTCAGCCGCGAGGAGCTGGAGGCCCGCGTGAAGATGGTCCTCTCGCGGACGCGGTCGCAACGCGAGCGAAACCCTTTGACCAGCTTACCGGGGCAGGTAGCGGTCCAGGGGTACGTCGAGAAACTCCTCGCCGAAGGCGAGCCCTTTACGTTGCTATATCTAGACCTGGACAACTTCAAAGGTTTCAACGATTACTACGGCCACAACCGCGGCGACGAGGTAATAAAGTTATTGGCGGACGTCGTCGTAAATATCGTGACCCACGAGGGCTCGCGCGGCGACTACGTGAGTCACATCGGCGGCGACGATTTTACGGTCGTGTGCGCGCCGGGCCCGGCCAAAGTGATCTCGGACAGCATCATCGCCGACTTCGAGGGCCGCGTGACGTCGCTGTTCGCCCCCGAGGACCTGGCGCGCGGGCACTTCGTTACGGTCGACCGCCAGGGCCGGACCAGTAAGCAGCCGTGTAAGATACACGTGACCGTCGCGGCGGTACCCAACGATAAAAAACAGTACTCGTCGTACGTCGCGATGGTGGATGTGGCGGCGGAATTGAAGAAGTACGGCAAGACGAAAGAGGGCTCCGTCGTCGTATTCGACCGACGGCGGACCTAGCGGCGGCGACCGCGCGAAGGAATTACCGAACGCCCGACAGCGCATCCCCCTTACCAAAAAGGAAGGTTTCGGCTCAGGTATGAGTGCGCCGAAGTTGTTTGAGGACGCCAGGATGAAGAAGGTCGCGATCGCCGACGAGATGCGGTCGTCGTACCTCGACTACTCCATGTCGGTGATCGTGGGCCGGGCGCTGCCCGAAGTCCGCGACGGCCTCAAGCCCGTCCACCGCCGCCTGATCTACGGCATGCGCGAGCTGGGCGCGGGCGCGGGTAAACAGTTCCGCAAATCGGCGCGCATCGTCGGCGACGTGCTCGGCAAATACCACCCCCACGGCGATACGGCGGTCTACGACACGTTGGTCCGGCTGGCGCAGGACTTCGCGATGCGGTACCCGTTGGTGGACGGTCAGGGGAACTACGGCTCGGTGGACGGCGACGCCGCCGCGGCCATGCGTTATACCGAAGCGCGACTCGCGCCCTTGGCCGAGGCCGCGCTGGCGGACATAGACAAGGGCACCGTCGACTTCGTCCCCAACTTCGACGGGACGCTGCAGGAACCGGTGGTCCTGCCCGCCCTTATGCCCAACCTCGTCGTCAACGGCGCCGACGGTATCGCCGTCGGTATGGCCACGAAGATGCCCCCCCACAACCTGGCCGAGGTCGCCCGCGTAATAGCGGCCCTTATAGATAAACCCAACATGACGCTGGCCAAGGTGGGCGCGATGTTGCCCGGGCCCGATTTCCCCACCGGCGGCGTGATAGTGGGGCGCGCCGGCATAGAGGACGCGTACAACACCGGTCGCGGCCGCATCGTCGTTCGCGCGCGCGCCGCGGTCGAGGAGGGGCGCGGCGACCGCGAGCGCATCGTCCTGAACGAGATCCCCTACCAGGTCAACAAAACGCGCCTGCTGGAGCAGATCGCCAACCTCGTCAAGGAGAAGAAGATCGACGGCATCAGCGACCTCCGCGACGAGTCCGACCGCGAGGGAATGCGCGTCGTCCTCGAGCTCAAGCGTGGCGCCAACACGCAGATCATACTCAACCAACTCTACAAGCATACCCAGTGCCAGATAACGTACGGCGTCATCGCCATCGCGCTCGTAGACGGCCAGCCGCGCACCTTAAACCTGAAAGAGCTGCTGGTCTGCTATATCGAGCACCGGCGCGAAGTCGTGATGCGGCGTACGGCGTTCGACCTGGAGGCGGCGCAGAAGCGCGCCCACATCCTCGCCGGCTTCAAAAAGGCGCTCGACCACCTCGACGAGGTCATCGCCCTCATCCGCAAGTCCAAAGACGCGTCCAAGGCTCGCGCCGGCCTGATGGCGAAGTTCAAGTTTTCGGAGGTCCAGGCGCAGGCCATTCTGGACATGCGCCTCGCGCGCCTGACGGCGTTGGAGCGCCGGAAGGTCCTGGACGAGCTGGCCGCGATCAAGAAGCTCATCGGCGAGCTGAAGGCACTATTGTCCGACGAGAAGAAAGTCTACGCCGTCGTCAAGGACGAGATCACGGAACTGGCCGAGAAGTACGGCGACCCGCGGCGCACCGAGATCGTCCCCGCGGAAGGAGAGGACTTCTCGCTCGAGGACCTCATCGCCGCGGAGGACATGGCGGTGACGCTGACGCACGAGGGGTACATCAAGCGGACGCCGCTCGCGGTCTATAAGCGCCAGCACCGCGGGGGGCGCGGCGTTTTGGGCCACGCCGCCGGCAAGGGCGAGGATTTCGTCGAGCACATCTTCGTGGCGTCCACCCACGCCTATCTATTATTCTTTACCAATCGCGGCAAGTGCTACTGGCTCAAGGTTTACAACGTACCGGAGATAGGGCGTTCGGGCCGGGGGCGGGGCGTGCGCAACCTGTTGGAGCTCGCGCCCAAGGAACAGATTAGCGCCGTCGTGGCGGTGAAGGACCTCGACGCCGGCGGCAACTTATTGTTCGCGACCGGCGGGGGCCAGGTTAAGAAGACGCCCCTCGAAGCCTACTCCCGGCCCAAGCGCGGCGGCATCATCGCGCTGAGGTTGGCGGAGGGCGACGACCTCGTCGGCGCCCGACTCGAGCGGCTGCGGGGCGACGTCGTGCTGGCCTCGGCCAAGGGCAAGGCGGTGCGCTTCCCGTCGAAGGAGGTGCGAGCGCAAGGTCGCGCCGCGGCCGGCGTTCGCGGCATGAGGCTGCGCCGGGGCGACGCCGTCGTCGCCATGCTCGTGCCGGCGGCCGGCGAGGACGTGCTGGTGGTGAGCGAGAAGGGGCTCGGCAAGCGGACGCCGCTCAGGCAATACCGCAAGATGCACCGCGGCGGCTCGGGCGTAATAACGCTCAAGACCGGCGGCAAGACCGGGGCCGTCGTGGGCGCGAAGGCCGTTGCCGGCGACGAGGACCTCGTCCTAATCACGGAAAAGGGCGTCGTCAACCGCGTCGCGGTGGGCGATATCTCGAAGCAGGGCCGCTCGACGCAGGGCGTGCGGGTAATGAAGGTCGGGAAGGGCGACCGCGTAGCCGCGGCCGCGGTGGTGAGGGAAGAGAGCGAATAGATCCTCGGCCCGGGATTACTTAAAAGGACAGCGGCCCTGAGCTACAAGGGCCGCTTTTAATTTACTTTCGGCGCGCGACGCCGGCTACAGCGCCGTCGCTTTTCGATCGAGGAGCTCGGCGTACCACGCCTCGGTTTCCGCCACCATCCGCGCCAGGCCGAACTTATCGAGCGCGCGCCGCCGGGCCGCCTCGCCCAGGTCGCCGCGGCGTCGCTCGTCGCCGAGTATTTCCGTCAGGGCGGCGGCCAGCGCGTCGGCGTCGCCGGGGGGCGTGACGACGCCGGCGCCGTCGGCCAGCGCCTCGGCGTTCCCCCCCACGTCGGTGGCGACGCACGGCAGCGACGACGACATCGCCTCCAACAGCGCGTTCGAGAAGCCCTCGGCGTCGGAGGAGAGGGCGAAGACGTCCGCCGCGGCGAGGTCCTTCTCGACGTCGCGCGTGGGCCCCAATAACCGGAAGTATGGCAAAAGGCCCAGCCGGCCGGCCTCGCCTACTATGCGCTCTTGCTCCGGGCCGGCGCCGACGAGGACCAGGTACGGCCTGGCGGCGGCGTCGAGGGCCGCGTGGACCTTCGCCAGCGCCCGCAGCAGAAGGGCGTGGTTTTTGACCGGATGCAGGTTGCCGACGTTGATTACGACCGCGGCGTCCGCCGGTAGCCGCAGCTCGTCGGTCCGTATAGCGTCGCGAGCTGAAGAGTACCGCGCGCGGTCGAAGCGGGTCGTGTCGACGCCGTTGTAAATAACGCGAATTTTGGAGGCGTACCGTTTGAGTATGGGCCGGTAGCGGTCGGCCACGCCGCGCGAGTTGCACCATATGCCGTCCGCCCGGGAAGCGACGTAGCGGTCCGCGAGAAAGTGGCGCCACTTCTTCCACGGGTCCGTCGAGAGGAACGACGTTATTATCGCCGGGACGCCGACGCGCCGGCCGGCGACGACCCCCCACAGGTTGGCGGCGGTGAGCTGGCAATGAAGGACGTCGGGGCGGGCGGCGGCCAGTATCTCTTTGAGCGCCCGGAGGCGCGCCCGCCGGGGCCGGTGAGGTACCGTTACCAGGCTTCCCAACAGGTCGGCCGGCACGGCCTCGGTCCGCCCCTCCTCCGTTATCAGCATAACGTCGTGGCCGCGGTCCCGCAGGCCGCGCGCCAGGAGGAGGACTTGCCCTTCGGCGCCGCCGACGTCGAGCTGGCCTATGTAGACAGCTATCTTCAAATGGTCGGTTTTACTTCCCTAGCCGGGGAAGGGTGGCCGCTCCTTCGGCTTCGGCGCTTCCGGGGGCGCCGGCGGCGGGGCCGGGGCTCCTTCCGCGGTTGCGGGTTCCTCTTCGGCCTCCGGTTTCTTCTTCGGCAAACGGTAGAGGGTAGCGACGGCGACGTCGAATGCGCGCTCGTCGGGCCGTTCGCCCCATACCGCGAAGGCGGCTATTATGTGGCGCCGCTCGACGTCCCAGCTTCCGGCGGCGAGGGGGAGTTTTTTCTTTTCGCCCGGCGCCAGCGACGCTACCGTCGTGCGGCTCGCGCGGCCGGTTTTTATCCCGCCCGTCGCCGCCAGCGAGACGTCGACGTCGCGAAGGGTTTTCTCACCTACGTTCTCGAGCGAGACGTTTACGCGCGGGCCGGCGAAAACGCGGTCGATGCGGACCTTGAGCGGCATCGTGCCGTGCCGCTCGCGGAGGCGGGTGAAGGCCGCGGCGCCGGCGACGGCGTAATCCATGCAGGTGAACTCCTCTCCGCGCCGGGAGTACAGGCCGCGCTCGAAGTCGTGCCAGAATAACCCCTCCAGGTTGCCGCGGCCGTAAAAGCCGTTCACCGCCGCCACGTACCGGTCGTACATCTCGTACGGCTGGTTCACGCCGGGGTTCCACTTGTTCTGCAAGAGGTAGCGGTCGACGCTTACGCCGGGAACGGCGTTTACCTGCCCCTGGTTGAGGTACTCGGGCCAACGCTTTATGAGGTAATCGAACTCGTCCTTCGTCGCGTCGTACAGCATCACCATACAGTAGTCCACGCCGGCGTCGTTCAACATCAATATATCCTGGCCGTGCTGGTGGCCCATCTCCCAGCCGAGCGTGAAGGTGAACAACGGCTTCGTAATGCCGGCCTCCTCTTTTATTCGCTTCACGGTCAGGGCCACTTTGCGAGCGCGCCACCACTGCCACAGCTCGATGGTGCGCTCGTCGCGGCTGCGCAGCTTCGTCACCAGCCACCACATCTTGCCCTCGTGCGAGCGCGCGTCCCAGTCCGCCGGGACGTCGAGGGCGAGGTCTTCCACGAACTCGTCCACAAGCTCGTAGCCGCCGAAGCCGGTTCGAATGTAGTCGATGCCGACGTAGTCGTAGCGGGGGTCGTTCTGGAGTTTGCGGGCGAGCTCGACCACCTGCTGAAAGCGCCGCTCGTCGTTCAACGATATGTGCAGCGTATAGAAGAACTGCCCTTCGACGAGGTTGCGCGAGAACTTGTAGGGGAGCGGGACCTGCGTCTTGCCGTAGGGCAGGAACGCGCCGAGCCAGGCGCCGAACTTCAGGCCCCGGCTGCGACACTCGTCGGCCAACTTGGGCCCGAAGTCGAGGTTGTACCGGTACCAAGGGTCCTCCATCGTCGGCGCGTACATCGCCTTCGTGATGCCCACCAGCGAGAAGAACGCGTCGGCGCCCATGAACTCCGCCCAGTCGGCCAGCGCTTTCCAGTCGCGGTGTTCACCGGGCGACGCCACGGCCAGCCGCTCCCACTTGCCGTCGGACTCGAGCGTGACCACGCACAGCGGCTTGGCGGGCCTCTTGGGCTTGCGGCCGGCGATGACGAAATCCGCGGCCGCCTTTAAGGGGCCCGAGGCCGTATCGGCGACCACTTCGGCGCGGTACTTGCCAAGCGGCGGGTTCCAGGGGACGGGCCAACGCGCGACGAAGCCGCCGCCCTCCCGCTCGCGCCATTTCAACTCTTTGATTTTGCCCACCGTCGTCACGGCGTTGCCGCCGCGGGTTATAACGCCCCGCAAATTCTCCGCGGCGACGTCGCCCAGGGCGTCGCGGTCGACGGCGACGCGGACCTCGACCACGCCGTAGCGCAGGTACGCCGGTTGCGACGTCGTCACGACGAGGGGGCCGCTCGGCGCTTCGGCGGCGGTTGGAGGCGGGCCGCCGTCGGAAGGTTTTTTACCGCACGGCCCGCACGAGAGGAGAAGCAGCGCCGCGAGTACGGCCGAGGCGGCGGCAGCGGTCGCCAACCAACGGTGCGTCGATTCCCGTCGCCACTTGGCCATCTCGTTTACCCGGAACTTATTATGAAATATACCGCGACGCCGGCGAGCGCCTTCGGGAGGTGCATTTCGGCGAGCGTCGCGGCCAGCGCGGCGGCGTCGTCTTCGGCCGGGGGTGGTTCGAACGCGATAGCGCTCGGCCGGCCCGAGCCGTCGACGACGAAGGAGACTTTGGTTTCCTCTTCGGCCGTAATGAGCTCGGGAGATACGGCCAGGAGGGTGTCGTAGAGGGGGAAAGAGTTGTATTGCAGCGCGCGGAAGAGGGCGCGGTACTCCTCCTCGGCTACCGGTACGCCGCCGCGCGTCGCCGAGAGCCGCTCGTACGGATAGGGTATCAGCGTGACGGTCGCGGCGAAGTTTACGTCGGCCGCCGTGGGCGAAAAGACGAGGCGGGCCGCCCGTTCGGCGAAGGGGGCGTTCAACTCGCCCGGCGCGCCCGCCACCGCGGCCGCGGCCGTGGCGCCGTTCTGGTCCAATTTAAACTCGAGCTGCAACGTGAGCGGCGTTACCAAATACGGCGGCGACGCCTCGAGCGTAAAGGGCCGGGCGATGGTAGGTACTCGCTCCGCCAGCTCCCCGGCCAGGGTGTCGCGAAGCCCGCGAAGCCCTTCCGGAAGCTCTGAACCCTCGGGCGTTCGAAGTACGGCAACGCCGCTCACCTCGGCGCGCGGCAGGCGGGAGACGGCGGCGAGGCTCCAGGGGAAAGCGGCCGGCGCGAGCAATTCCTGCTCGGCGGCGAAGACGAGCCGCCGCTCGAGGCCCGCGATGTTGGGCGCTTCTCCCCTCTCGGGGCGAGGGACGTAAACCGGAGCGCGTGTCACGTGGTGCTTGTAAAGTCCCCACAGCGCCAGCCCCAAAAGGGTGGCGATGACCAGGCCGTAGCTTGCGGCCCGGACGACGCGCGTGGGGATAGGCTTTCGCCGGATTATTACCACGGCTCGGAAAGGGAATGCGCCCCGGCGGCAACGCCGGCGAGCGCGAGTTTACTCATATTCCTCTTCGCCGCGTAGGCGGGTGAAATCGGCGAACGTGAGAAATAAATCCGCGAGCAATTGCATGAGCGCCAACCGGTTGGAACGCAGCCGCTCGTCGTCGCACATCACCATGACCTCGTCGAAGAATTTATCCACCGCGGGCCGCATCGTCGCCAGCAGCTTCAACGCTTCGTCGTGGTCGCCGGCCGCGACGGCGGCCCGCACCGCCGACTCGGCCTCGCGGTATTCCTCGAGCAGTTGCCTTTCCTCGTCCTCGACCAGCAACCCTTCGTCCAGTTCGCCCCAGGCCAGGTCCCTCTCTTGCCCTTGGCGCAGGATGTTTATAGGCCGCTTGAAGGCGATGGCGAGGGGGATGTATTCCTCCCGGTCTTCGTAGAGGGCCGCCAGCGCCGACAGGCGTTTGAGCAGGTCCGCCGGCCGGCGCGCCGGCAGCGCGAGGACAGCGTCCGCCATGTCGTCGCGGAAGCCGCGCTCCAGAAAATTTTGGCGGAGGCGGCTTAGTACGAAGTCCAGGACGTCGTGTGCGACCTCTTTGCCGTCCGCGAATTCCGCAGCTTGCGCCACGGCGTCCTCGAGCGTCACCGCGGCGACGTCCCCCTCTTCATCTTCGAGTAGCAGCCGGTACAAGCCGATGGCCGCGCGCCGCAGGCCGAAAGGGTCTTTGGCGCCGGTGGGGCGGTGGCCGGCGGCGAAAAGGCTCGCCAGCGTATCCAGCCGGTCCGCGAGCGACAGCACGCGGCCGAGCTTCGTCGCCGGAAGCGAGTCGTCCGCGGCGACGGGGCGGTAGTGCTCGCCTATAGCTTCCGCGACGGCCGCCGGTTCGCCCGCCGCTTCGGCGTAGAGTTTGCCCATCGTGCCCTGGAGGTGGGCGAACTCCTGCTCGCGGACCATCTGCGACGTGAGGTCCGCTTTACAGAGGGCCGCGGCCCGGGCGAGGTCGGCGCGCTCCTCGGCGGCCAGGTCCAAGCGCTCGGCCAACGCCGCGGTCAACTTCGCGAGGCGAGCCGCCTTGTCGGCCAGCGTGCCCGCCCCCTCGGCGAAGACGACGCCGTCGAGCGCCGCGGCCATGTCGGCCAACGGCGTCTGCTTGTCGACTTCCCAGAAGTACGCGGCGTCGGCCAGCCGCGCCGCCAGCACGCGCTCCAGGCCGGCGCGGACGTTGTCCTCGGCCTCCGGCCGCGCGTTGTGAACCGCGAAGAACCGGGCCTCGAGCTCGCCCTTTTTATTCCGTACCGGGAACAGGTGGAGGTAGCCCAACAGCGCGGCCTCCACCACCACCGCCGGGAGGGACGAATACTTTTCGTCGAAGTAGCCGGCGACGAGCGACGGCGCCTCGACTTCGTCCAGCACGCGCGCGAAAGTCCACTTCACGTGATAGTCGGCTTTTTCGAAGTAGTCCGGCGCCACGCCTATCTTCTTTAGTTGGGTCGTGACCCTCCGCCGCCGGCCTTCAACGTCGACGACGACGCCGAGTTCTTTTTCGTAGAAAGCTTTGAATTTATCCAGGTCTATCGCGCCGGCTTTGTCGAAGACGGCCGCGAGGTCTTTCGGCCCGGGCGCTATCGTCCGGTGGCCGTACGATTGAGAGCCGGCCTTAAGCCCTGCATATTCGCCGGGCACGACCTCGCCGCCGTACAGGCACGCGAGCCATCTTACGGGCCGCGGGAACGCCACGCCGGCCTGAGGCCAGCGCATCGTCTTGGGGAAGGGCAACGCCGATATTATTTCGGGGATCAGCTCGGCCAGGACTTCCGGCGCGGCTCGAGTCGGCGACGCCACGTCCGCGGCGAGGTACTCGCCTTTGGCCGTCTCTTCGAAGAGGAGGTCTTCTTCGGCTACGTCCCACTTTTTGAGGAAACCCCGGCCGGCGGCGGTGAGTTCCCCGTCGTCGTAGGCGACGCTCTTCGGCGGCCCGACGACGCGTTTGACCTCGGGCTGTTGGCTCCCCGGTACGCCCCTGGCGACGACGAGCAGGCGCCGGGGCGTCGTAAACGTCGATACCGAAGCCGCCGGCAGCCGCGCTTCGGCCAGAAGTTGCGTCGTCAGCTCCGCGAGGCCGCGCCGGGCGTCGGCGACGGCCGCGGGGGGCAGCTCCTCGCAGCCCATCTCCAGCAGAAAGTCTTTGCGTTTATTCGTCGTCATTTCCCCCGAGACGCTCTTTCTCTTTTTCCAGCCAGGCGCCCGCGACGGCCCGGGCGAGGTTCCGGACGCGGGCGATGTAGTTGGCGCGCTCGGTAACGCCGACGGCGCCGCGCGCGTCCAACAGGTTGAACGTGTGGGAGCATTTCAGGAGGTAATCGTGCGCCGGGTAAACCAGGCCGGCCTTGGCCAACCGCCGACACTCCGCCTCGCACATATCGTACAGGCGGAAGAGCATGGTTACGTCGGCCTCGTCGAGGGCGTAGATGGATTGCTGCCGCTCCTCCTCGCGACGCATCTCGGCGTACGACTTGCCCGCGCCCCACGTAATATCGTATAGGCTGTCGACGCCCGCCAGGAAGGCGGCGATGCGCTCGAGGCCGTACGTCAGCTCTACCGTGACGGGGTCGCAGTCGTACCCGCCCATCTGTTGGAAATAGGTGAACTGCGTAATCTCCACGCCGTCGAGCAGGATTTGCCAGCCCAGGCCCCAGGCGCCGAGGGTGGGCGATTCCCAATCGTCCTCGTCGAAGCGAAGGTCGTGCTGCTCGGGCTCGACGCCTATGGCGCGGAGGCTGCCGACGTATTGGTCCATAACGTCTTCGGGAGCCGGCTTCAACACGACCTGGTACTGATAGTGGAGGTAGAGGCGGTGGGGGTTTTCGCCGTAGCGGCCGTCGCGGGGGCGCCGGGCCGGCGACACGAACGCGGCCCGCCACGGCGCCGGGCCCAGCGCGCGCAGGAACGTCGCGGTGTGGAAGGTCCCCGCGCCCGACTCGACGTCACCCGGCTGGACGATGACGCAGCCGCGCTCGGCCCAATACGCCGCCAGGGCGGTGGCTAGGTCCTGCAAGGATTGGGGTTTTATATTCACGGCTCGGCCCTTTTCGTTAAACCTGCGCCTTGTGCCCTTAATATAATATGTTTATTGGGCCGATATCAAATAAAAAGGCCGCCGCCGCGGCCGGAAGGTGGTACGCGTCTAGGCCGTTTTTATTCCGCGACGTCGACGTCGGGTCGCTTCTCGCCCTTCCAGGATCTGAACGCGTTCACCAGCCCCGCCGCGGCCTCGCGGGGCGAGCGGTGGCTTGCGACGGCCGAGACAACGGCGACGCCGTCCGCGCCCGCGGAGAGTACCGCGCCCACGTTCTCGGCGGTTATCCCGCCGATGGCGATTATGGGTATCTCTATTTCGCGCCGGGCCCGGTTCAATTCCTCCAGGCCCACGGGCGAGGCGTCAGGCTTGGAGGGCGACGGGAAGACGGCCCCGAGGTATACGTAATCGGCTCCCTCCGTCTCAGCCTGGATCGCCTCGGCGACGCTGTGGCACGAGACGCCTATTTTGAAGGGCGAGCGGAGGACGGCGCGCGCGGCCGCCACCGGTAGCGAGTGGCCGGCGAGGTGCACGCCGGCGGCGCCGGCCGCGAGCGCCACGTCGGCGCGGTCGTTGACGTAGAGCGAGGCGCCGACGCGGTCGGCGATCTCGCGTATTAATTTGGCGATGGGGAAGAGCTCGCGGGCGGTGGCGCCCTTAAGGCGCAGCTGGACCGCGTCCACGCCTCCCTCCAGCGCTTCTTCGGCGAGCGCCAGCAGCCGTTTCTCGTCGGGTTCGTCGGGGGTAACGAGGACGACGTTCACCGAACCACGCCCTCGGTCGGGCTGGAGGCGGAGGCGTACGGCTTCTTGGGAATACGGCCGGCCTCGTACGCCAGGCGCCCCGACGCTACGGCGTCGCGCATGGCCTCGGCCATCTTGACCGGGTCCCGGGCCTGGGCGACGGCGGTGTTCATGAGGATGCCGTCGATGCCGAGCTCCATCGCGCGGCAGGAGTCGGAGGCCGTGCCCACGCCGGCGTCCACGATGACCGGGACCGAGACCGCCTCCAGGATGAATTGGATGTTGAGTTCGTTTTGGATGCCCATCCCCGAGCCGATGGGCGCGGCGAGCGGCATCACCGCCGCGGCCCCCGCGGCCTCCAGCTTTTTGGCCAGCACCGGGTCGTCGTTGGTATAGGGTAGGACTACGAACCCTTCTTTGACCAGCGTTTCGGTCGCCCGCAGCAGCTGTTCGGTGTCGGGTAAGAGCGTCTTCTCGTCGCCGATTACTTCCAACTTCACCATTTCGGAGAACCCCGCGGCCCGCCCCAGCCGCGCCGTCCGCACGGCTTCGTCGGCGGTATAGCAGGCGGCGGTGTTGGGCAGTATTTCAATTTTGTCCGTGTCGATGTAGTCCAGTAACGACGGCTTGCCGGCCTTGACGGCGTCGAGGTCGATGCGCCGCACGGCGACGGTTACCATCTGGGTGCCGCTGGCTTCGAACGCTTTCCTCATCACGTCGAGATCGTCGTACTTGCCGGTCCCGAGGATAAGTCGGGACGCATATTCTTTATCTTTGATTTTAAGGGAATTCATAGCGCCGCACCCGGAGCTCTACCTTTGCGGGTTGATCCGTTCGTTTCCGGGGATAATATCACATCTACGCCGCCGCGACAAGGGGAGTGAAAAACGGGGCTGCTTTCGCAGCCCCGTCAAATTGCCTTGGTTAACGAACCGTAGGTTAGGTTACTCGCCACCTTCGCCCGGTTCGCCCTCCTCGGCCGGCGCTTCTTCTACACCCGTCTCGGCGGGTTCCTCCGCGGTCTCGACGGGTTCTTCAACTGTCTCCGGCACTACCTCGGCCGTTTCCGCCGTTTCCACGGGCTCTTCCTTCTTCTTGCAACCTACGAGCATCAGCCCGCCACAAGCAAATAAAGCGACTAGGATAAAGACTAATAGATTCCGCATTAGCGCTTAACACCTCCTTTTTATAAAATTACCGCTTGTTTATATTCCAGTATACCAGCAACCCGGTGGGGTGTCAATATATTTTTTGGGCCGGATTTGCGTAAGAAATCGCCAAACGCGGCGCCCACCGGGGACTGTTTTTACCGGGCCGGCACTACTAAAATTCGACGCTTCTCGGTTTTATGTTCGCTTTTCGCGGAAGCTACCCTTTTTGGGGGCCTTCGGCCGGCGGCTTTTCTTCCCGGGTTTTGCGTTTTCTGTGGCGTTCGTCCAAAAGAGTGAGTACGAAGAGCGATATCGCGCCTACCGTTATGGCGGCGTCCGCGACGTTGAAGACGTACCAGTGCCAGGGGCCTACGTGGAGGTCGGCGAAGTCGACGACGTAACCGAAGCGGAAGCGGTCGGCCAGGTTGCCGACGGCGCCGGCGAATATCGCCGCCGCGGCGAAGGACACGGCCGGCTTATCCTCCAGCCTCGTGAACAGGTAGCACAGCAGCGCCACCGCCACAATGGAGAGGACGATGAAGACCAGCGGCTTGTCGGGGAGGAGGCTGAAAGCGCCGCCGGTATTTTGGGATAGCGCGAGGTTGAAGAAATGGGGGATGACTTCGACGATTCGGCCGGGCCAAAGGTGTTTGACGACGAAGTACTTCGTTACTTGGTCGGCGGCGATCAAGGCCGCCGCGAACGCTCCCCCCGCCGCGTAGCGGCGAAGGCCGCTTAGCCCTTTTCGGTTTCGGTTTGACATTTCACGCACAACGTGGCGAAGGGCCGCGCCTGCAATCGGGCGGGGGGAATGTCGCCGCCGCACGTGTCGCATTCGCCGTAGGTAGCGTCGCGGATGCGCTCCAGCGCCGCCTCCAGCTCCTTCAATATCTGCGTATCCCGCGTTATCAGCGAGGCGACGTTTTCGCGTTCGTAGGATTCGGTGGAGATGTCGGCGGGGTGTGACGTGAAAGCGGAGATGTCGCCGCTCGCTTCCCGTTGCGTCCGGGATATCGCGAGCTCGCGCAACGTGGCGATGTACTCTTGCTTCTTCTCCCGCATCTCGAGGAGTAGTTTTTCGAACTTCTTCCGTTCGCGCTTATTCATATTCGACCTCGAACTAAGAGCGGGCGGCGCCCCGTTATCATTTTCCTATGTGGCGCATTACGCGCCGGCATCGTTCGCAAAGGTCCGGCTGGTCGCGGTCCTCGCCCACGGACGGCAGCCGCTGCCAACATCGCTGGCACTTGCCGTCCGACGCCGCCTCGACGGCCACGGCGGCCGCGCCGCCCCGTTCCAACTTGACCTGCGACGTGATGAAGTAGGCCGGCAGGTTTTCGGCCTCGGCGGCCAGCAGCTCGTACGCGTCGCCGTCCGCGGCCAGCGCAACTACCGCCTCCAGCGGGTGGCCTATCGACCCCGCCGCCCGGGCCTCCTCCAGCGCCTTGAGGACCGCCCCCCGCGTTTCCAGCAAGCGCGAAAATTTCTCCTCCAGCGCGTCGTCCTCGGCGGTTATGTCTACTTCGTCCCACTCGGCGAGGTGGACGCTCTCCGGCTCGCGCTCGTCCGCGGGGAGGTGCTGCCAGACGTCCTCGGCCGTCAGCGGTATCACCGGCGCGACGAGCTTGGCCAGCCCTCGGGCCATCAAGTACAGACAGCTCTGGGCGGCGCGCCGCGCGGGCCCGTCGGGGGCTTCGCAATACAGCCGGTCCTTTATGACGTCCAGGTAGAACGCCGAAAGGTCGACGGCGCAGAAGTTGTGGACGGCGTGATAGACGACGTGGAACTCGAAGCGCTCGTACGCGCGCCGCACCCGCTGCGCGAGCCGCTTGAAGCGCTGCCAGGCGAAGCGGTCGAGCTCGGGCCACTGCTCGGGCGGGAGCGCGTCGCGGCCCGGGTCGAAGTCGCCCAAATTCCCCAGGAGGAAGCGGGCCGTGTTGCGGACGCGCCGGTACGTCTCCACGACCTGGTCGAGCAGCCGGTACGAAAGGCCGATGTCGGTGCGGTAGTCCTCCGACGCCACCCACAGCCGCAGCACGTCGGCGCCGTACTTCTCCACCACCTCTTGCGGTGGGATGGCGTTGCCGGCGGACTTGTGCATGGCTTTGCCGTCGAGGTCCAGCATAAAACCGTGCGTGATGACGGTCCGGTACGGCGACGAGCCCTTGGTGCACAGCGCGACCAACAGCGAGAGCTGGAACCAGCCGCGGTGCTGGTCCGAGCCCTCAAGGTAGAGGTCCGCGGGCCACGGCAGGCCGTAGCACTCGTTGAGGACGGCGAGGTGGCTCGTGCCGCTCTCGAACCACACGTCGAGGATGTCTTCCGATTTGCGCCAGCTCGAGCCGCCGCACTTCTCGCACGTCGCGCCGGCGGCCAGCTCCTCGGCCGGGGCGCGCCAGTAGCCCTCGATGCCCTCGCGGCCTACGAGCTCCTCCACCCGCGCCAGGAACTCGTCGCCGAGATGGAGCTCGTCGCACGAGGCGCAGAAGAGCGCCGGGATGGGGACGCCCCAGCTCCGCTGGCGGCTGATGCACCAGTCGGGCCGGCCCTCGACCATGCCGACGATGCGTTGTTGGCCCCACCGGGGAACCCACTCGACCTTCTCAATCTCTTTCAGTGCCGCGCCGCGGAGGTCGCCCACGTCCATTGCCAGGAACCACTGCTTCGTCGCGCGGAAGAGGAGCGGGTTCTTGCAGCGCCAGCAGTGCGGGTACGAGTGCTCGGGCTCCTCGTAGCTGAGGAGCGCGCCCAGCTCGCGCAGCCGCTCGACGATGCGCGCGTCGGCGTCGAAGACCAGCATCCCCTCGTAATCCGGGACCTCGTCGGTGAAGCGGCCGCGGTCGTCTACGGGGGAGAGTATCGGCAGGCCGTATTGTTGGCCCGCGTAAAAGTCATCGGCGCCGTGGCCGGGCGCGACGTGCACGACGCCCGTGCCCTGCTCCAGCGTCACGAAGTCGGTCGTGATGACCGGCGAGACGCGATCGAGGAAGGGGTGTTTGTATTTGACGTCCGTTAGCTCGGCGCCCTTGAAGGTTTTGACGATTTCGTAATCCGGGAGGCCGGCCGCGGCCATCATGCTCGGCAGCAGGTATTCGGCGACGACGTAGATCGCGTCGCCGGCTCGAGCGGCGGCGTAGTCGTAGCCGGCGTCCACCGCCGCGGCCAGGTTGGACGGCAGCGTCCAGGGCGTCGTCGTCCATACGACGAGGTGCGTCGGCGCCTGCGCCCGCAGCTCGTCCAGGCCCTCGACGACCTTGAGGCGGACCGTCACCGCCGGCGACTTGACGTCCTTGTACTCCAGCTCGGCCTCGGCCAGCGCCGTCTCGCACGAATAACACCAGTGCACCGGTTTAAGCGCGCGGTAGACGCGGCCGTCGCGCGCCATGGCCCGGAACGCGCCCAGCACCGTCGCCTCGTAGTGGGGGTGCATGGTGAGGTACGGCGTATCCCAGGTACCGAAGACGGCAAGGCGCTTGAAGTCCTCGCGTTGCAGCGCGATGAACTTCTCGGCGTAGGCGCGACAGCGCGCGCGGACCTCCGCGGCCTCGAGCTCCTCGCCCTTGGCGCGGAGCTCCTTCATTATCTCGTGCTCGATGGGCTGGCCGTGGCAGTCCCAGCCGGGGACGTACGGCGAGTCGAAGCCGGCCATGGTCTTCGACTTCACGACGATATCCTTGAGGACCTTGTTGAGCGCCGTCCCCATGTGGATAAGGCCGTTGGCGTAGGGCGGGCCGTCGTGGAGGAGGTAGACGTCGCGGCCCTGGCGGGCTTCGCGGATCTTGCCGTAGATGTCGACCTTATCCCAGTACGCGAGGAACTCGGGCTCGCGTTTGGCGAGGTTGGCCTTCATCGGGAAGGCGGTCTTCGGCAAGTTGAGGGTGTCTTTGTAGTCCGTCATGGCTGCGCCTCCGGCTGAGGCGGCGTTAAGCCGCGTATTT
>SDBS01000148.1_pt1 | contig 57328 bp, 44 predicted proteins | sample 2277091 | NCBI WGS metagenome assembly SDBS01 (sample SAMN10404972, study PRJNA504765) | marine sediment metagenome | isolation source: marine sediment core GS10_PC15, 163 cmbsf | place: Arctic Ocean: Southern Knipovich Ridge | collected 2010 | reverse complement strand
TAAAATATTCCGGTGTAAGATTCGCAGGCAACTTAGCTTAAATCCTAAACTCGAATATCTAAATTCTCGTTCTATTCTGCGACTTTTTCTGCGACGAGGTCACCAACCCCTGCTGTTGAATATGCCGTTCGGCCGGCCTGCATCGATTTCATCTTATTGGCGGTGGCGAACTTGACGGCATCCTCGATACACTTACCGGCTTCTTCCTCGCCAAGGATCTCCAGCATCATTTGCCCGGCGCAAATCGCCGCCAACGGATTGATAACGCCTTTGCCAGTATATTTCGGCGCGCTGCCGCCGATCGGCTCGAACATGCTGACGCCTTCCGGATTGATGTTCCCGCCGGCAGCTATACCCGCATAGATCAGTAAGGCGGGTTCGAGTATCACCCTGTGCCTGGTCGAATAACGGATGAGCAGGATCGTCAGGATGGCGTACGAGATCGCCGGAAGCAGTGTCCTGAGGTGACTCCTTCCGGAATATCTTATCAGACCGGCCAGGCCGAGAAGCGCCGCGGCGGAGAAAGCGTATTTCAGGAGGTGGTTATTCGTCGCCCTGTTTCCGAAGATCACGGGCATGTGAGTCCGCTCGAGGCTCTTCTTCATGAGAAACGAGGCGTTGAAATAAAGGCCCTCGACGATCTTCCAGCCGTCGCCGAGGCGGACCATGTCCCCGGCGGTCAGCTCATAGGCGGTGGATTCGTAGACGGGAACCGGCCTGCCGGCTATCACGCTGTTTCTGATCCCCCAGGGAAGGACGAGCAGGAGGAGGACCGATGCCATGAGCAGCCGTTTCCGGACGGACGCGAACAGACCGGGCAGGAGGTAGATCATCACGGGGTGCAGCAGGAGCGCCGCAGCTCCGAGGATGCCTGAGATCACCGATCCGGGCGTATCCCATGTCCCATCGCCGGTATCTGCCGAGAGTACGAGCATCATCAGAAACACGACCGTGACGCAGAAGACAACGGGCAGTGTCACAAGCCCGTAGACGATGAAAACAGGGTAGATACACACGAGCAGCAGCGCCGCCATCCCCGCCGTTCTGTTCGAAAGACGGGCCGCGATAACACCGGCGGCAGCAGCGCAGAGTACGATCGCGCATCCCTGGATGGCGAATACTGCGCGAAGACCCCCGTCAGCGGAGAATAGCCTGACAAACATGAGGAAAAAGGGATAGAGGGGCCCGGCCGACGTGTCGATATAGCGGTTCGCCGCCATGTCGTTGTAGGCGCCCATCTCACCGTGGGCCGGCAGGACGGCCAGGATCGAGACCCTGTCGGCGGTGACCGCCAGCCAGATCCTGTAGAGCGCGGCAGCAGCCAGAACTGCGGTGGTTGTCGCGGTCAGCCGTGTGGAGGCGCCGGTCCTCAGGGGACCGAATGCCCGTCCGATGTATCCTGATATTCCTGAAATCTGCATATATGCCCGATTGTTATCGACGCGAAGATAATAAGTACCGGCTCGACCATGAGCCGGTATCTCACCTTGAATATCGCGAGGAGGACGAAGAAGAGGAGATAGCTCAGTGCGGGAAGCATTATCAGCCTGTTGCGCTCGTCGCTGAAACGGATCATCCCGATGAATCCGAGGATCATCACGGGAAGGTACCCGTATATCATCAGGTTGTTGAGGAACCTGCTGCCGCCGGTCAGGGGGCGCAGGATAAACGAATCCCACCCCCGCGAGAAAATGGTCGAGGCCTTGACGTATATGATGTCGACGGTCTTCCATTTGTTCGAGGCGATGAAATCCGCCGATTCGCGCAGATAGACGGCGCTCGGAAGATCGCGCGTGCCGACCTCGGTCTCTGTCAGATCGAAGTATGTCCTGCCGTCCGCCTTTGGATTGTAGCTCTTGTAGAAGGCAAGGGCCCCCCTGTTCGTTCCCCGGCCGGTTACCAGTCCGGTGATCGCAAGGGGTACCACGACGGCGGCTGTTACGAGCAGAAATACTCTTTTCTTCTTCTGGACTGCCAGCACGCCCGGCCAGCAATAGAGAAAGGCCGGCCTCACAACGCACCCGGCGAAGAGTATCGCGGCGGAAACGATCGACCTCTTCCCGTCCGGGCGTACCGATACTATCGCAAGGAGCATCAGCATCGTGATCGCCAGCGCCAGGGTCTCGGTCAGCGTCGTCAGGGTGTACATTATGAAGTTCGGGTAGAGCGCTGAGATGCCGGCCGCGACGAGTGCGGTGGCCGCCCCTGATACGCGTTTCGCCGTGAGGAAGATCAGCCAGACGGTAAGGGCGCTTATCAGCGCCTGTACGATGAAGACAGCGGTGTAGTTTTCTCTGCCCGCTGTCATATATATGGTCCGCAGGAAGAGGGGATAACCCGGCGGCGGGGATAAGGCTATCCCCTTGTCGAGTGCCAGCCTGTTGTAGGTCGCCATGTCGGAGTAATCCGGAGCGGTGTCACAGCCGACAGCGGCCGCGATGCGCAGGGCCGCCGCGGCGATCAATATGATCAGTAGTGCTATCTTCCATCTTTTCAAGAGATTCGCTCCTTATAGCGCTGCCGGTCCGCGAATGATATTGTCATATGATTCTATCACAGTAAGTGGCAGCATGCAAAAACGATTGAACGGAAGGCCGCCGTTTGGATACTATCCGGCATATCATAAAGCGAAGAGGTGAGGTGGAATGTACAATGGCAAGACTGTAACGGTGGTCGTCCCCGCTCTCGATGAGGAACTGGCCATCGGTGGAGTGATCGATTCGATACCGGACTTTGTCGATTCTATCGTAGTCATCGACGATGGATCGACCGATGGTACGGCGGCTGTCGCGCGGGAAAGAGGGGCCGAGGTGATAAGCCACGGTCGCAACAGGGGCGTCGGGGCAGCGTTCGATACGGGGAGGCGCAGGGCGCTGGCTCTGCGTTCCGACATAATGGTCAACATGGACGGGGACGGGCAGTTCGACCCGTCCGATATCGTCAAGCTCGTCGGGCCCGTCGCGGCGGGCGATGCTGATTTCGTCACCGCTTCCCGCTTCAAGGATCCCGACCTCTACCCCGAGATGAGCAGGACGAAGTTTCTCGGCAACAGGATGATGTCACGGCTCATCAGCAGGCTGACCGGCAGGCGGTTTCATGACGTCTCGTGCGGATTCCGGGCCTACTCGAGGGAGGCGCTGCTGAGGCTCAACCTCTTCGGCGAATTCACGTACACGCAGGAGACATTCCTCGAGTTCGCCTTCAAGGACGTGACGATACTCGAGGTGCCCGTCGAGGTGAGGGGCACGCGCGAACACGGCCGCTCGAGGGTTGCTTCCAACCTCTTCAGGTATGCCTGGCAGACGATGAAGATCATCGTAAGGACGATGCGCGACTACAGGCCGCTGAGGCTCTTCGCCGGCGTTTCGACCGTGCTGCTCGCGGCCGGTCTCATTCCGGCGGTTTTTCTCGCGGTGCATTACGGGCGTACCAGTACCTTCACCCCGCACAAGTGGGCGGGATTCCTCGCCGGCTTTCTCTTTATCCTTTCGGCGATGAGTTTTCTTCTCGGATTCATCCTCGATATGTTCGCGAGGATGAGGATCAACCAGGAGGAGATCCTCGCGAGCCTCAGGAAGAGAGAATGATCATTTCCCGCGCCGCGCCGCGAGTGCGCCGGATACCCCTGCAAGAAACAGCTCAGCGGCGATCATGACGAACCTCAGGAGCAGGGCCGCGATGATCGCCGATTCTCTCGGGACCACGAGCGGCAGGACGAGCATCAGTATCCCCTCCCTGACACCGAGTCCTCCAGGGGCGAAGACGGCGAGCATCCCGGCGAGGCCGGCCGTATAGTATACCCCGGTTATCGTGAGGTAGCTGCCGGGCGGCACGGGGCCGAGCGAGAGGAGCAGCACGTAGAGTCCGATCCCCTGCAGGAGTCCAGGTACTATATAGAGAGCGGTGAGTCCGAGCATCTGACCGTATCCGGGAAGGCGCCCCGGCTGCTTCCTGCCCGTCAGCCTGAAGATCAGTCCCGCGAGCCGGTGCAGCACAGGCGGTGAGAGTAGAGCCAGGGTGATCAGTATCCCTGCCGGCGCCGCCCATTTCATCCATGCGGGGAAAATGCCCGGAGCGGACGCGATGCCGCCGAACATCAGGATGAATGCCGCGGAAAGGGCCGTTACGAGCTCGGTTCCGGTCGCCAGAGCGACGCGTTCGGGGGAATGGGGCCTGTACGCTTCTATCCTGATGAGCGCGAGGCCGAGTTTCCCGGGGATATATCTCCCGAGGACAGAGAGAAAATATGCCCTGCCGGCCTTTCTGACCGGTGCGTGGAGGCCGAAGAGCGATGCGAGGCGGGTCCAGGCGGCGAATCTGGCTAGATACCCCGCCACCACGGCGAGAAAGGAGATCACGACTGCCCAGGCCCTGATCCTGGAGGAATACTCTCCAAGTCTGTCGGCGTTCATCCATATGAACCAGGTGACAGCGCCCAGGGTCGCGGCGAAGAGGATCCAGCGATACACCCTGCGCCCTGTTCCTCTTCCCGGATGCTTCGCGTTTTCGTCCAAGGTCCGCCTTTCACTGATCTGAGAATGGTCAGAAGTTCAGGAAGGACTTCTGCGCCAGCATATATATATAATGCAGGGGCCAGGGGAGTCTCATCATGACGGGCCGCATCCTGCCGGCGAAGGTCCTCCTGGCAAGGAGTATCATGAAAGCCGAAACGCGGTCGTTCCACCTCGCCCGGAACCTGCCCGATCCCCTTACCTTGAGACCGAAGATCCCCGAGATCCTTTCCCTGCCGGCCGTACCGTAGGTATGCCAGATTACGGCCCGTTTCTGGGCCTGAACGGCGAGCAGGGGGGGGACCTCCGACACGAGAGCCCTGCCGGAGGAGATGAGGATATCGCCGGCCTCATCGCCCCTGTCCGTCAGGGATACGGCCATTGAGTGCTTCTTCCGCCTCTTCTTCATCTCCGGCAGCCATGCGTCGCCGAAACTGATGTCCGAGTCGTTCGCGAAGTGGTCCTCACAGGAGAGGCAGCGTCCCATGCAGTCGACGTAGAGATTCTGAAGCAGGCCGTAGCCATGGCTGAAGGGGATCCTGACCGTTGTTCCATCTTTCATGAGGATCTCTGTCGCGCCCCTCCAGATCCCTTTCCTGAACCAGAATCTGTCTATAGAGCCCTTTTCCACCGATCTGCTGTCGAGAAAATCGTCCACCAGGCGCCTGTGGGTCGCGTGGCCACACCAGAGTCCGACCCTCAGGGTGAGCTCCCCCGCACGGGGACGTTTGCTTTCGAGCCATTTACCGATTGTCGTCCACTGGCAGGGGAGAGCGACGGCCGCGAACCGGCCCGTTGTTTTCTTGAGAATATCAATAATCCCCGCCGCATGGCTGAAATCGCTGTAAATGCTTGTGCGGCAATCGAGTATATCGGCAGGGGTCCTGCAGAGGACAGTCTCGAACTCGAGGCCGCCGCTGCCCGGCGAAGTCCGGGCGGCGATCACACCGTCTATCTCGCCTCTATCGAGGAGGTCGATCAGAAGGGTCGAAACGAGCCCTCCGGAGGCGGCCCCCTCGCGGATTTCCGCCTGCGCGCTGTATCCCAGCCAGGCCCTGCGGAGCCTTTTCCTGTATATATCCCCGTAAAGGCGGGCCGATATCCCCCCGGTCCGGACCGTCATCTCCGCTTTGTCGAGGAGATCCGTTGTATATTCGAGCTGACTGCGGGAGGATTCCATGACGGCGGGTAGAGAGGCCTCGATCTTCCGCCTGATCTCCTCATTGCCGGAGAGCGTTTCCCTGACCGCTTCGGCCAAGCTGTCGAGGCTCAGTCCGGACGTGTCGATCACATAACGCCCGAGCCCGAACTCATCCATTACCTCCCTGTACTTGTGGCTCCATGCCGGGACCACGCAGGGAACGCCGACACAGAGCGACGAGATCATCGCATGGAACCGGCAGGCGACGAAGGAGTCGAAATGCGAGATCACCTCTCTCAGGCCGGCGGCGGAGAGCTCCCTGTCGATGAAAATGGCCCTGTCTCCGTTGCGCATCCGTTCCAGTACCGCTGTGCATATATGGTAATCGTTGTTCCGTGACCTCTTTTCCGGGCCCAGCCAGCTGTGGGCGATCAGGACGACCCGGCCGCCGGTCTCCTCGATCATGCGGTCGAGCAGGGAGGCCATCAGCCCGGCGAGGTCGATCCCGGCCGCCGAGAGGTTGTCTGCCAGCACCTGGCTCGGCGCCGCTCCTATGACAGGGCCTTCGCCCTCTGGAATATCGCTCGCCGGGGATGCCTCGTCCGGCATGTGATCGCCGAGGATGAACGCGAGGTCCGCGGCCGGTCTGAAACGGGTGATGCCGGCCCTCTCGAGCTGTCCGGCCGTCGCGGGCCCCCTCGCGAAGGTCATCCGGCACCTTTTCAGGATAAATCGGGCCGCAACCCTGTTGAAAAGGCCGCTGAGGGGCCCTATGGCCTGTGAAAGCCTTATGACCGGGGTACCGCAGAGTATTCCGGGCAGGCTGCAGGCCATATTATATGGAAGGGCGGTCGGCCTTCCATCGACGAAAGAGATCCCTTCGATATCGAGGATCGCGTCGGCGGAAACGACCGCGTCGAGCAGGGGCCATTTTCTCATGAATCCGCGGGGCAGATGGAGTCTGCGTAGAATGGCGTAACATGCCGCCACAAAGGGCAGTATGAACACAAGGACGAGAGGGGGAGCCGCAACGAGGTTCGTGCCGGGCGGAAGCGGCCGCTTGCCGTCCTCTGCGGGGTAGACGCTTATCACATCCACCTCGAGCCGTTCCCCGAGCATATGATGGAGGTTATATATCGTACTCTCAAGCATCGCGGAAGCGCCCTTGTTGCCCGAGAAGGTCCCTCCGATAACGGCGATTCGCCGATAACCGGGTATTTTAAATCTATTCGCTTTCGTTCTCATTTTTTTCTTCCTGCGGGCGCCCTTGACGTTCCCGGGAGCATCCTATCATTCCCGGACGCTTCGAGTAAACCCCCCCGTAGGGTTAAAACGTGTTTGGCAGGGAACTATCGCCATTTTCAGGGTTGACAGATCAGGGTCCATTGTGCTACAATTCCCATTGTCGAGTAAGTTAACGGTATCTCCATTACAGGCGGAAGGAGGATGTAAAGAGCTCGAGTCAACTTTGTACCTTTAAGGTCCCAAACCTTTTAGGAGGTTTAGGAGGTTAACAAGATGTTCAAAGGAAAAGTCCTGCTTTTCACTTTGCTGCTGGTTTTCGCGACCTCCCTTTACGCTGGTGACGTGGATGAGTGCGAAAGTGAAGCCGGAACGAGCTGTTCTCTCAGAGTATCGATCTGTCCGGCTGGCGACTTTGAATTCATCCGCAATGGTTGCGGCGGCGACGCAGATTATATCTGGGTCGTGGTCAAGGATGCGGCTGGCGTTGGCATCGCCGGTATTCCCTGGACGGATTACTGGATGAATGCCTGTGACGGTGCGCAGGAGCTTTGTCTCTGCGCGAGTCCGATAGCTGCTGATTCACTGACCAACACGCTCGGACAGACTACGTTCTCGGGACGTATCGCCGGCGGTGGCTGTATCCTCTCTGGCGGATTGTTTGTTGCGTGCCAGGGTAAGACTTTCCTGGAGAAGCCGACTTGTGTGACTCAGATCTGCATTGACATGGTAATAGTCAGCCCGGACATGAACGGTGACTGCCTTGTCAACCTGTCGGATCTCAGCTTCTTCGGACAGACTTACAACAAAGCGCTTGGGGATGCTGGCTTTGATCCCTGCGCTGATTTTAACGACGATGACGAGTGCAACCTTAGCGATTTTTCGTTCCTGGGTGAGCATTATCTGCACGAGTGTTTCTAAATTCGTTTGCTGATAATCTAGCAACCCCTCAAGATGAGGCATCTTAGGGCTGCATTACGAAAGGGAGTTGGATTATGAAGAGAGTACTGCTAGTTGCTGTAGCTCTCCTGATCCCCTCAATCCTGATGGCTGCTCCGGCTACAGTCGGTGTGTATTTTGACGGAAGTCTTGCATACACGCCTACTGCTGGCATGGGTTTGCCGTTCGTCGGTGCTTTGTACATAGTACAGACCGACTACTATGTAACCGGTGTAGAGTATAGCCTGGTCACCCCTAACGACCCGGGTCATACTCAGTTCATCATCACGGGATATTCCTATCCGCCCAACCATTCGCTGACTCTTGGCGATGCGTTTAACGGACATTCGGTGACCTTCTGGCCGCCGCTGACAGGTTATCCCACTGGTTATGATCTTCTGGTCACCTACGAATGCAGGGTACTGGTGCCGTGCGAGCAGATGTGGGACTACCCCATCGTCGTCTCGGCGGATCCGGGTTCTGGGTATCTACGTGGGACTTACTCCCCCGACAATGACTTCTTCGCCATATTCGGCCTGACTTCGTTCTTATGTCCGGAGCAGATCGGTACCGAGGAAGAGAGTTGGGGAGCGATCAAGTCCATGTACAGGTAAGGAAGAAAAGTCGCAGGTCATGGCTGGGTGAATTGTCATCCAGCCAGGGGCTTGCGGGGAAGGGAGGTGGTGAGTAGAGTCGGTATCTGCTTGAAACTGCTCAGCACCGTTGATCTTCCTGCTACCGATTACACGGGCTGAATGAACTGACTTAGTTATCTTCAGCAGGAGTGAGACAGAGATGAAGAAAATTCTACTGACAATCGCAGCGATCGCTCTGTTCGCTGCTCCCGCGTCCGCCCAGATGTTCAGTCTTTGGGGCGAAGAGGCGATGCAGACTTGTGATGTGCAGACAGGCCCTTACACTGCGTTCACGATCTACGTGTTCCTGGAGCCGGGTCCTGAAGGCGCCTTCGCTGCCGAGTACAAGCTGACCGGCCCTGCGGGTCACTTCTCGACTTTAAACGAGAAGGCCGCTTTTATCTCGGCTGCCACTATCGGTGTTCCCTTTGGAGCTCCCGGTATGGCTGCGCCGTTCCTTTCCTGCCAGGCCGATCTGGTCTGGATATGGCAGGTAACGTGCATGGGCCCGAACCCGGATCCCGGCCTCTACATTCTCGAGGCGAATGACGACTCCGGCAACCTCGGCATCGCGATTTGCCCGGGCGACCGCCCGCTGCGCGACGCTAGGCTCTACAACTACTTCGGATTCAACGAAAGTTGCGTTTTCGGCACCGAAGAGTCGAGCTGGGGAGCGATCAAGAGCATGATGGACTAACACATCATCTGTTGATGTTTCCGTTTGGTTAAAAAGAGAAGGGGGGGGATTCAAAGCCGCCCCTTTCTCTTCTCTTAAAGACAACCCTGATTTGCTTGAATTTTAGCAGGAAAAGGACAATCACAATGAAGAAAGCGATAATTATTGCTCTGGCGATGCTCGTGCTTTCGGCTCCCGCGATGGCCCAGCAGTACAGCCTCTGGGGCGACGAAGCAATGACGAGCTGTGACGTGCAGTCAGGCCCTTACTCTCCGTTCACGATCTATGTCTTCCTCGATCCGGGTCCCCAGGGTGCGTTCGCAGCCGAGTACAAGCTGACCGGCCCTGCCGGACACTTCTCGACAGCGAATGTGAAGGCCCCCTTTATCTCGGCTGCCACGATCGGTGTTCCCTTCGGAGCTCCCGGAATGGCTGCGCCTTTCCTGATGTGCCAGAGTGAGCTGATCTGGATATGGCAGGTAACGTGCATGGGCCCGAACACGGATCCCGGCCTGTACATGCTCTCGCCGAATGACGATTCAGGCAACCTCGGCATCGCGATCTGCCCGGGCGACCGCCCGCTGGCCGACGCCACCCTTCTCAACTACTTCGGTTTCAACGAGGCCTGCGTGGTCGGTACCGAGGAGTCGAGCTGGGGCGCGATCAAGAGCATGATGGACTGATCACAGCTCTTTTATGATCGACCATACGGGGAAGCCCTCACGGGCTTCCCCTTTTTTTATCGCAATCATCTTCTGGTAAAAACCCGCCTGACGTGCTATAATGTGATCCGTAAGGGAGCTGCACCAGCCGCACATCCCCGGGCATCTCATCTGGACATCATCACAGCCGTTTCCGCATCAGCGCCTGTTTTCTGCCGGGAGGTTTGTCATGAGCAGATTCCTGATCGCCGCGGTCCTGGTCTGCGCTTTCGCGATGCCAGCGCAGGGGCAGTTTTTCAGTCTCTGGGCTGATGAGGGGATGACCACATCCGAGTTCTGGACATCGACGACATATCAGGTCTTCACCGTCTACGTCTTCCTCGACCCGGGCACGGATGGAGCTTTCGGCGCGGAATACAAGATGACCGGTCCGGCGGGACATTTCTCAACGGGAGTCTCGACGGCGCCCTTTATCTCGGCCGCGATAATAGGAAGCCCGTATGGAGCGCCGGGTGTCAGTGCCGGCTTTACAAGCTGTCAGAACGATACTGTATGGCTTTTCGCCGTCAGCTGCATGTCATCCAGCCTTGATCCGGGCATGTACAGGATCAAGGCGAACGACAACAGCAGCTTCCGGGGGATCGCCACATGCGTCGAACCGGACAGGCCGCTCGCTGCGGCTACGATATACAACAGCTTCTGCTATAACACGACCGATGGCAGCACCGAGGACTCGACCTGGGGCGCCATCAAGAGGCAGTTCTGAAAAAAGTTCCTCCCCCGCTGCCCCGATCGACTCAAATCGTGATTTTTCATTGGGTATCACCGCCTCCCGTTTGTTATAATTACTGAAGGAAGACGACATCCCCCGGATCCCCGTCCCAACCCCTGGGAGAAGGAGAGATCACTTGAAAAGAGTCCATGCCTCGTCCACGTTGAGGTGGATTGTATATACATCCCTGACGGCGGCTGCTTTCATGACTGCAGCGGCGTTGTTCCCGTCGGAGTGTGCCTCGGCCGCAGGCGCGGGGGCGAAACTGATCCGTTCCGACGCTTCATCGGTCACCTTCGAGATCTCGGTGCCGCAGCCTCGGCTCGAGAGCGGTTCTGACGGGGTGCGTGTCGTCATCGCCGGATATGGCACCTTCGCTCCTCCCGGAGCGCCGGTTCTTCCCGGAAGGACATTCAATGTCGCGGTACCGTCGGACGGGAATCCCTCCGTCTCATGGACAGTGACGGAAAGCGAGGGCCTGGGCCCTCTTTCCCTGGCCCGTGTCATGGCCGAAAGGTTCATCAGGTACGGTGATGACGGCATCCCGGTCACCGAGGCCTTTCTTCCCGAAGATCCCTGGAACGGAAGGGTGCCTCTGGAAGCGGTCACTATCGCCGACCCCGCGATGATGGGAAGGCAGAGGGTCGTGCCCGTGCGGGTAAGTCCCCTCACGCGGCAGGGCGGCAGTTACAGTCTTGCCAGGAAGATCACGGTCACTGTCTCGTTCGGATCTTCCTCCGGCGCCGCGCCGGACCGGCCGGGACCGGCAGGTATGCAGCTCTCGGGCGCCTGGAAGAGGATGTACGAAAGGGTCCTCGTCAATCCTTCCGATACCGGACGGCTTATATCTCCCCTCAAGAGCAGGCCGGCGCTGCGCTCGCCCCAGGCGCCGGGCAGGAAGCTGAAGATCAGGATACCGGAGACCGGGGTCTATTCCGTTCGTGCGGATTCTCTTATTGCCTCCGGCCTTTCCCCTTCCCTGTCGAACAACGGATTCGCGCTGAAGAAACTGTACTACGATGAGAACGAGCCCGGCCTGGTCAGGGAAACAGATATTCCGTACAGGGTGATCAAGGGCTCGGGATCGGCAGCTGATATATTCGAGGGAGACGATCTGCTAGTCTTCTTCGCGAGGGGAGTCAAGGACGACGTAGAGGCCGGAGACACGATGGCAGTCTTCAACACATACAATCTCATCTGGCTCTATGAAGATGTGGCAGGCGCAGTCATGCCGGACGGCCCGGGATTTCCTTCAGGAACGGGGCCTATGTTTCCGAATTTCATTTACGATGAGAAGTCCCGGAAGGATACGTACTACCACAAGTACGTCAGGGCCGGGATGAAGGATTTCAACTATGCGGCCGCTCCCGGGAGGAACGAGGCCGCAGTTCCCTTTACAGTTCACGATGTCGAACAGGGAAGCATCCTCTCTGTTCATGTGAGGATCCTCGGGGCGGTGAAAACCAATCCGAGCCAGGACCTCGATTTTTACATCCGCAATTCGGGGGGGACCTGGACGATCGGAAGCGGATTCGTCTCCTCGACAGTGGCAAAGGTGTTTGATTTCGACATGATTCCCTCCAACAGGCTCGTCGAAGGCGCGAACGAGATCGTCGTGACGAGCCGCGACGAGACATACGGATTCCTCATAAATGACGCTGTGGTGAAGTACACACGCAGGACGGCTGCGTACGACGACTACCTCGATTTCACCGTGAGGCAGAATCTCGGCAACAGGAGGGTCGAGGTATCGGGATTCAGCGGGCAGGACGGTTATGTCGTCGAACTGACCGATCCCGACGCGCCTGTGTTTTACGACATCCCTGCCGATTCGTTCAGTGCCGATGGAGGCTCGTACACGATGCGCCTGACCATTCCCACGACGGCAGACAGGCGTTTTGTCGCGCTGGGCCGTGGAGCGGGGATGCACATCAGCAATATCTGGATCGGTCACGAAGTCAACACGCCGGGCAGACTTGTCGATTACCCCGGGCCTTATAATACCCTCGTCATCGCTCATGCGGACTTCCTTCCGTTCACGGGCAGCGATTATCTCGCGCAGTACATCGCATGGAGAGAAGCGCAGGGGTACAGGATCCTCAGCGCTGATGTCGTTGACGTCTACGACGAGTTTAATGGCGGGCTTGTTTCGGCAGAGGCGATCCGCAGATTCATCAGGTACGGCGTCGAGAACTGGGGCGTCGAGTTCGTGATGCTGGTCGGCGACGCGAGCGAGGATCACCGGAGGCTCATGATCGGAGATTCGCCCGAGACCAACGGCTCGGCTCCCGATTATGTGCCGTCGTATACGTACAGCGTGAATGTCATCGGCAGGAACAAGGACGAGGTGGTGGCATCCGACAAGTACTACGCGTTTCTTGACGAGGCCCCGCCCTCCGGGTACGGTTATGCCGCTCCAGAAGCGGGGCTGCCCTCCGGAGGCCCCGGCATCCAGTACCTTCCAGTCGCCGCCTATCCTGACGTTATCGTCGGCAGGCTGCCCGTTGGACGCGATATCGAGCTCAGGGCGCTCCTGACAAAGATGTACCGGTTCGAAGAACCCGCCGGCTCCGATGCATGGCGCAGGACGATGATACTCTTCTCCGACGATGCGTGGTCGGGATACCTCTCATCTTACTCGTATCATTCCATTGAGCGTCATTTCGAATACGGAATGGATTCGGTCGCCGTCAAGATCGAGGAATCGCTGCCTGGCGGATTCGACATCGAGCGGCTCCATCTCTCCAGATGGACGGACGGGGTGCATGAGGATCTCACCGGGGGCTCCGATATCCTGAGAGAGGCAACCGATTCGACGCGTAGATATTTCACGCCCTATATCAACAGGAAACTCAACGACGGGTGCCTCTTCTTCTCGTTCCAGGGGCATGCCTCGAGGTCCAATTTCACTACCGAGGCGGGCTTCTCCAATTTCAACCAGTACCAGGACGTCGACAGCCTCCGCTCAGACCGCAACCACATATTCTTCGGAGTCGGCTGTCACATTAGCGATTTTTCCATCATGATGGAGTATACATTGTCGGGCCTCCACGGTCCCAATGGAGACTGCATCACCGAGCAGCTTCTCTTCAAATCAAGATCGGGCGCGGTAGGCACCTATGCGAGCACCGGGTTCGAATACCTGCTCGAGAACAAGTATTACTGCACGACGGTGCACGAGGTGATATTCCAGAGACCTCCCGCCGACGGCATCCCGCCGGCAAACACGCAGACAGGGGCGAGATGGATCCTCGGCGAGGCGTTTACCGCCGGTGAGATAGAGCATCTCGGCACGGCGTCATACGCCTATGAACAGATATACAGGTATGTGCTTCTCGGCGACCCGATGCTTCGGATCGATCCGGGGCCGCCGCTGATGGTCCTGGCTGCCGACTGGGGAGACGGGATGAGGGAGATCCCCGCGGATACGCTTCGTTCCCGGAACAGCACGAATAAATGCAGCCTGATGTTCAGCGCGAGCGACGTCGTCGCGCTGGGGGATATCGAGTTCTCTGTCGACGGTGAGGACAGGACAGGCGATCTGACGATTACCAGGACTGCAGACGAGGGCCTCGACTTCGCGAGGGGCTATGAGGCGCGTCTGGACTATACGGTCAGTCTCGACGAACAGTCGCTCGTGTTCAGGGTCCATTCGCCCGACGGTATGGAAACGGGCATAAAAGAGCTTCACGCCGTTCTTTCGATGATGCTTTACAACGGCTCCATGGCGGTCCCTCCCGGGGGCGATTCGCCCTCCAGGGGAGAGTTCCTCTTCGACCTGCGGTTCCCGGTCTGGCTCGATTCGGCTCCCCGGATCATACTCGACGGACTCGGTCTCGAGGGCGTTTCGGTGCAGGCGCCGGACCCGCAGGATTCGACGGCCTGGGAGGCACGGTTCACGCAGACCCTGGCGGCGGGCGATCATGTCCTGACCGTCGCGGTGGATGAATTCGAGGCCGACTACCCCTTCCAGGTGGGAGGAAGCGGCCTGGTGATGGATGCCTTCAATTTCCCCAATCCCTTCGCCGACGGCACGAATATCTGTTACTCGCTCAATATCGACGCTGACGCAGGGCTCATCAGGATCTACAACGTCAGCGGTATACTGGTCCGGAAGATCACGATTCCGCGCAGCCTTCTCGGCGCCGCGCAGCCGGGCGCCCCGAACGCCGTCTGGTGGGACGGCAGGGACCTGGCGGGCGACAGGGTGGCGAACGGGACGTATATCTACGTGATCGATATTGAGAAGGACGGCGGTACCGTCAGCTACACAGGCAAGGCCGTCTGCCTCGAATAGAGAAAAATCTCTTTACCCGGTCTCCGGCTCTTTCGTAGAATGATTCCGTACCTGTGATGTCATCAACACGGAGGTCGTTTTGAAGGAGCGGCTGGAACTCTTGAAAAAAAGCAGGGCGAGGGTGATCGTCGGCATCGAGACCGGCAGTGTGCCCGGCAGGCTCGGTGCGGTCATAGTGGAAGTGAGCGGCAGCGGGGCGGATACCGTCCTTGATCTTCACTCCTTCCAGAGCGTCGGGCTGCCCGAAGGACTTGTCGCCGCGCTGGAAGCTGTAGAAGGCGAGAAGGAGATCGACGCGCAGGAGAATGCGGACGTCAATTTCCTCATCCTCCACAATATCAACACACTCTTCTTCGATCTCCTCGAAGCGGCGGAAGTCGATCCGGGCGAGGTCGATCTTATCGGGCTCAAGGGGATGGAGATCGGAGCCTCGGAGTTTCCAGACGATCCCGGAGCTCTCAGCGAGATGACAGGCTGTGTCGTCGCTGCCTGCTTCAGGATCGGTCCCGACAGGGGCCAGGGCAGCTGGCTTCCGGTGAAGGAAGCGATTCTCAAGGGCATGGTCGAGGCGATGGTGGAGAAGTACGATCTGGACGAAGAGGTGAGGGAGGCCGTCGCCGTCGCACTGCTGGCCAATGAATCGGTCCATCACGAGGCCCTTACCGTGAAATGCTCCGATGGCGACGGGGAAGGCGGCGAAACTGCCACGCGGCGCACCACCATGGTGCAGCGGGGAGGCGACGGGGAACCTGCCCTTCATGGAGAATTCTATTTCCCGGCAGACTGAAGAGTGTACCGCCTCCGAAAACCGGGGCCTGGACCAATGAAGACGATCCTTCGATATCTCCTGAACAACCGGTCATCGGCTGCTGCCGTGCTTGCCGCGGTATCGTTGCTGATGATCTTCGCCTGTGCGGCTCCCGACAGGGGGGCCTGGCCGCCGGCAGAGACCCTTCCTGAGACAGAGATAGATCTGCCCGGCAGCGGCGATGTCCCCGTTGTGCGCGTGCTGATCCTCGAGACGGAGGACCGGATAAGGATCGATATTCCCGGGGGCCAGGTAGCCGCCAAATCGGAAGACGGCCGGACGATCGGCAGGTTCGAGGTCAGCGGGACACTGGCCCTGTCGAAGACGAGGAACGGCTTGAGGCTCAAACAGAGAAACAGGCCGGTTCACGAGGCGCCGATCATGGAGATCCGGCCGGCCGGTGACTCGGGATTCACGATCGGGGAAACACCATACAGGGGAGGACTTCTCCTGCGCCGGCACGGCGGAAAGAAGATCCAGGCGATAAATGTCATCGAGATCGACGACTACCTCAAGGGGGTCCTGCCCTCCGAGATCGGATACCTCAGGGAAGGGCAGTACGAGGCGTACAAGGTGCAGGCGATAGCCTCACGTTCCTATGCGCTGAGTAAGCTCGAAGAGAAGAAAAACGAGCCCTTCGACATGAGGGCGACGATCATGGATCAGGTCTACAGGGGCATAAGGGGAGAAAACAGGGTCGCCTCTGAAGCGGTCGAGAAGACAAGGGGCGTCGTCGGCGTCTGGGACGGAGAGCCGATCAGGGCGTATTACTCCGCCTGCTGCGGCGGGCATACATCCGATATCCGCGTCGGCTGGCCGTGGAAGGCCCACTATCCCTACCTCTACGGACGCAGGGATGCGCCGGGAGAATCCGGCAAGTCATTCTGCAGTTCATCGAGGCATTTCAGATGGGAGGTCGTCTGGAGCGGCAGCGACCTTTCGAGGATCACGAGAAGGACCCTTCCGGCAGAGCTCGGCGGCAGGGTGCCCCCGTTCAATGTCATCCGCGACATAAAGGTCGTCGGATATGCCCCGAGCGGCAGGGTCATTGCCGTCGAGATCGTCACAGACAAGGGTACTCACAGGGTCGAGGGGGACCGTATCCGGTGGGTGCTGAGGCCCGATTCGTCGAAGGGGCCGATTCTGAGGTCCACACTCTTCAAGATGGAGGTCAGCCGTGGCGGGGGACGCGTGAAGCAGATACGTGTCAAGGGCGGCGGAAACGGTCACGGTGTAGGGATGTGCCAGACCGGGGCGATCGGGATGGCGACAGAGGGATTCAGCGCGGAGAGGATCCTTGCCCACTATTATCCGGGAGTGTCCCTGGTCAGGATCTACTAGGCAGGCCGCCGAAAGGGATCCACGGAGATTACCCGATGCCAGTTTTGATCAGAGATATTCACCGACAGCTCGCTTCTTTTCTCGTAACGGGCCTGGCAGGCACGGAATTGACGCCGGCAGAGCGTGAACTTCTCTCTCTGGCCCCTCCCGCCGGTGTGATCCTCTTCCACCGTAATGTCGAGAGCTCCGATCAGATCCGCCTCCTTACCAGTGACATCAGGACGATTGTTGAAGAGGCCTCGGGCCTGATCCCGCTGATAATGGCCGATCATGAGGGCGGGCGGATCTCGGTGCTCGCCCGGGCCATCGGGATGCCTCCTTCACAGATGGCAGCCTGGATACCCCGGTCCGGGGGCCTTCTTTCCGGTATCGTGGCCTGTACCGCCTTCAGGATGAGGTATTGCGGGATCAATCTCTCGCTTTCGCCTGTTGCCGATGTCGCTTCGGAGCCTCTCAATCCTGTTATTGGTACGAGGTCGTTCGGAGAGGACCAGGCGACAGTTTCCGATGCCGTAAGGACAGCTGTACGGGCAATCGCCGGAGCGGGCTGCCTGAGCTGCCTGAAACATTTCCCGGGGCACGGGGCTACCACTTCTGACTCGCACCTGACGCTTCCCGTGATCGGCAGGACTATCGAAGAGCTCAGGGCGGAAGAATTACCTCCGTTCATCGCAGGCATGGAGGAGGGAGCCGATATGGTCATGACTGCTCATATCGCGCTGGCTGAAGGCGATCCGCCTGCTTCGCTCGACAGGAGAATAGTCACGGGGCTTCTCCGGGAGAAGCTGGGATTCGAGGGTGTGATCATCACCGACGCGCTCGAGATGGCCGGCGTACTGCCCGACGGGATCGCGATGAAATCGATCGATCCGGCGGCAACCGGCAAGGCCGGCGATGCCGTCCCCGCCGCTGTTATCGCGACTGCTCTGGAAGCGGGCAGCGACCTGCTTCTCATGTCGAGGCCGCTCGAGGAGGTATACGCGGAACTGAAGCTCAACGAGAGAGATCTTGCCGGGGCGTTCAGCGCTGCCGCAATGGCAGGGCGGATGGAGGGATCGGCCGTGAGGATAGCGGCTATACGAAAGAAAGCATCGGCAGCCGGCACCATTACCCTGCCCCCGGCAGTGGACGAATGCCGCGATGAAGCATTGTTGATGAGGAAGATATTTTCGGCTGACGAAACTGACGGTCCCGCGGTGCCTGTTTTCCTCGGCGCGAAAACTGATTTCGACAGCCATGCAGTGCAGAGATTCATATCCCGGGTGCTGGAAGAGCCCGGCGGGACAGGGCTGATCCACCCGGCAGGACTCAGCTCCGTCCGGACCGATGACGGCCGGGAAAGCGGATTGTACCTCTTCGAACCGCTCAGGCAGCCTTCCGGAAGGCGGTCGCTCATCATGCTGTGCAGGAAACCGCCGCCCGGAGATATCATCCGTGACCTCGCATCGGGGTACGACTCCATTGTGGCCGCCGCGAGGCCGTGGGATGCCGGCCTGCTCCCGGGGGTGAGTCCAGTAGTCGTGACATACGGAATATGCGATGCGGCCGCCGACGAAATAGCGAAAATGCTCCGGGGGCGCGAATAGAGGCATGACGGGGCTGCCTGGATGCCCTGAAAATTGGATTGACTTGGGTCTGGAGACCTGTTATAAATAGAGCACGGACGGCGGAGGCCGCTTTTTTTTCTAAAATATCACTCGAGCGGCGGTTCTTACGGCATGGTCAGTTTAAAGGCATATTGCGGGGTCGTAGTTCAGTTTGGTTAGAACGCCGGCCTGTCACGCCGGAGGTCGCGAGTTCGAGTCTCGTCGGCCCCGTTTTTTAAAAGTAAAAGGGAGGGCTTTCGCCCTCCCTTTTCTCTATTTATAAACGGCCCGGGGGCCTGTCAGGGACCTGTGTCCCTAATAACTTCCGCCGCGGCGTTCCTCGCGGGGCTTTGCCTCGCTGACCTTGAGAGGGCGTCCGTCAAGATCCTTGCCGTTCATCGCGGCGATAGCCTTGTCGGCTTCCTCGTCGTTCTCCATCTCGACAAAGCCGAAGCCTCTCGAGCGCTCGGTGATCCTGTCCTTGATGACACGGGCAGCCTTGATGGTGCCGTGGGGGGAGAACAGGTCGCTGAGTTCATCGTCGGTCGTTGAGAAGGGAAGGTTCCCCACGTAGATGTTCTTGGCCATTTTCTTTCGGGTCCTTTCGAATCTAAAACAGTGCTAAACAGTCGGTTCCTGCCGCAGGGCGGCAGTCAGGTCGCCGTTGAGTCCGGGAATCACCTCTCTTTCATCTGCGGCTTGCCGTGGTTCTGGAACGTGAGAATAATCCTTTAACAATTTCCCTGTTCGTACGAAATACTGATAAGAATATACACCATACCGTCAAGCCGTTTCCACAAAAAACTTACCATTTCAGGCGGGGGCTGATATCCTCAGCCGGAAGACAACTGTATGAAACGCACCTTGCCATGGAGGTATCCGGTGAATACAAGAGCGATGACCGCCATAGCCGCAGTCCTTCTCATCGCGGCAGTCATCCCCGCTGCACCAGACGCCTGTACGACAATAATGGTCGGCAGGAAGGCCTCGGTCGACGGTTCCGTCACCACTTCCCACACCTGCGACAGCAGGGTCGACAGGACCTGGTTCGATCTTGTTCCTCCCGGGAAACATCGCGGCGGATCTGTCTGCGGCGTCTACTCGGGCCTGAGGTTCATGAAGTTCCCCGGAGATACGGCGGGTGTAAGGGTCACCGTGGAGATCCCCCAGGTCGAAAGGACTCACGGGTACATCAATACTTCATATCCATGCATGAACGATCGTCAGCTCGCCGTCGGCGAATCTACTTTCGGCGGGAGGAAAGAGCTGAGGAACAAAGCGTCGGGCTTTGCCTGCGAGGAACTGTGCCGGATCGCTCTCGAGCGGGCATCGACCTGCAGGGAGGCGATCACGGTCATCGGCGAACTGGTCGCAGAGTACGGGTACAACGATGGAGGTGAATGCCTCACATTCGCCGACCCCCGGGAAGCGTGGGAGTTCGAGATCATCGGATGCGGCGAGGGCTGTGTCGGCGCCGTGTGGGTGGCGCAGCGGATCCCGGACGACCATGTCGGCGTAAATGCCAACGCGGCGAGGATCCTCGAGATAGACCTCGATGACACCGATCATTTCATGGCTTCGGACAATATCTTCAATGTTGCGATCGAGAGGGGCTACTGGGACCCTGAATCAGGCGAGCCCTTCAGGTTTGCCTATGCGTATAACCCCGGCGGGCGCAACAGCATGGCTGCCCGCCGCCGCGAATGGAGGGTTTTCGACCTTCTCGCTCCCTCGCTCGGGCTCGATCCGAACGACAAGGACTATCCCTTCTCGGTAAAACCCGACACGCTCGTCACGATCGCGCAGCTGATGGAGATATTCCGCGACACATTCGAGGGTACCGAGTACGACATGACGAAGTTCATGTATGTCGAGACCGAGCCGGGGAGGTTCGAGAAGAGCCCTTATGCCAATCCCTTCATGCACTACGACATGATGCCCCTGTTCAAGATCAACGGCGGCTGGAACAGGATGGGCGAGAGGTGCATAGCGAGGTATTACTGCACCTATATAACGATCACGCAGTCGCGTTCATCGCTTCCCGACCCCGTAGGGGGACTGGTATGGTTCGGCTGGGATAATCCGGCCCAGACGGCGTTCGTACCGGTCTACTGCGGGATCACAGACATACCCGATTCCTGGAAGCTCTGCGGGCGCCCGGCGTTCGACCGTGAATGCGCCTGGTGGGCGTTCAATCGTGTCTCCGACCTTTCGGCGCAGAAATGGGGAGAGATGAGGGTCGAGGTCGACTCGGTCCGGACGATCTTCGAAGAAGAAGCATTCACGAAACAGTCAGAGGTGGAGAAGAAGGCCGCGGAACTCTTCGCGAAATCTCCGAAGAAGGCTCAGAAATATCTCACAGGTTACACGGGAGAGTTTGCCGACAGGGCCACCAAGGCATACTGGGACCTCGGTGATCATCTCTTCTGGAAATACACCGGCAAGTTCTAGTTGCGTGAAACGTCCGGTTCGCCGCATCATGGCGGTGATTCGCGTGGATACATAACAGGAAAGGGAGAGTGACCATGGCCAAAGCATCCATCATCGAGGAGAAACGCTGGTTCCGGTGGCTGATCCTTCTGATCATCAGCATGCTGATGTTCGGTTCGTACTACGTCTACGATGCCATGAGCCCGATTAACGATTATATCCAGACCGAAATGAAGATCGACAACACGAAGTTCGGGCTGCTGGCTACATTTTATTCGCTGCCGAACCTCCTTTTCCTCGTCGTGGTGGCGGGATTTCTGCTCGACAGGATAGGGGTGAGGAAGGCAGGGACGCTCTATGCTTTTCTCATCCTGTTCGGTTCTCTGCTGACGACTATCGGGGCAGGCAGATCGTTTGTCCTCATGCTAGTCGGCCGCGCCATCTTCGGTATCGGGTCGGAGGCGGCGATCCTTGTGACGAACAAGGTGCTGGCGAGGTGGTTCAAGGGCAGGGAGCTCGGTTTCGCCTTCGGTCTCAATATAACGGTGATGCGGCTCGGCTCGATACTTGCGCTGAACAGTGCGGCGCAGATAGCCGATACGTTCGGGTCGTGGCGATATGCGCTATGGGTCGGTACGGCCGTGACACTCGTTTCGTTCCTTATGTTCCTCGTATATCTGATGATCGACCGGAACGTCGATTCCGCGATCGAAGGGGGCAACGAGGAGAAGATCACGATCGGTGATATCAGGAAGCTCGGCTCGGCCTTCTGGCTCATCTCCTTCCTCTGCGTGACCTTCTACTCGGCGGTATTCCCCTTTACGGTCCACGCGACGAGGTTCCTTCAGAAGAAATTCAATATGAGCCCGGCGATGGGAGGGCGGTACACCTCGTACATTATGACGGCCTCGATGATATTCACGCCGATCCTGGGGCTGTTGGTGGACAAGTTCGGGCGCAGGGGGAGGATGATGATCGTCGGCTCGCTGTTGATCATCCCGGCTCATCTGCTGCTGGGGCTGACGCGCGTACACCCCGCCGTCGGCTTTATCCTGCTCGGGTGCGCATTCTCGCTCGTACCGGCGGCGCTCTGGCCCGCCGTGCCGCTGCTGGTCAGGGAGAAATTCCTCGGGACGGCGTACGGCATCATAGGCTGGGTCCAGAATATCGGCCTGACGATATTCCCCTTCCTTGCCGGCTGGCTCGTCGATCAGTCGGGAGATGATGTCGTGCAGGGATATACGAACATGGAGTGGATGTTCGCCTCGCTCAGCATCGCGGGTCTGGTCTTCGCGATCATGCTCCTTGTCGTCGACAAAAGGCACGGCACAGGCCTCGAGCTGCCGACGAGTGTCGCTCAGGCAAAGGCCGATGACGCGATGGGGCAGTAGTACCGAGGTGGATCACCGGGCGGTTATCCTCAGGATGTCCTCTTCGAGGGTGCCCTCGGGCGTCTCCTCGATCCTCCCCAGTTCCTCTCCGTCTCGGTAGAAGATGATCGTCGCGACCCTTTCTGCTGCGTAGTATTTTTTCACCGCGTCGGACCAGTCGAGCAGTTTCCGTTCTATGCCCATTTTTACGGTGAACCGCGAGCTTCCGACGGCCATCATCTCCACCTCGTCGACCGGGTATCCGATCTGCTCGAGGATTTTCCAGAGGCGCGGGACCTCGCGGCGCGAGTCGCTGCACCACGTCCCGAGGACGATTCTGATGTCGATATCAAGCATGCCGTCTTCGAGTGCGGCGACGGTCATGCTGTCCGGCTCGTACTCGAAATAATCCCTGTCCCAGTCGTTTATATGCTCGATGATGTCTGCCCTGGTCACGTTTCCGAAGAGTACGGGTCCGCGGTCCTCGATCTCGACGGCGGTCGCTTCGATCTCTTCCGGCTCTTCCGCTTCATCGATCGGCGGGTACATCGAGTCCCACCACTCCGGCTCTTTCTTGAGGTACTTGTCGAACCACGAGATGATCGCGTCGTTCCAGATCTTCCTCTTCCTGTAGTCGAGTATGAAGTGGTTCTGTCCGGCGAAGCGGAGGTACTCGACCTCCCTGCCGAGGATCTTCAGCGCGGTATACATCTGTTCGCTCTCGCCGGTCGGGACGTTCGTGTCCGAGCCTCCGTGGAGGAGCAGAAGGGGGGTGACGATCTTGTCAGCATGGAAGAGCGGGCTCTGGTCCACGTATATCCCCGGATTGTTCCAGGGGTAGCTCTCCGCTGCCGAGACGGCGTTATAGGCGTATCCCCAGTATCCTTCTCCCCAGTAGCTCGGGATCATGCTGATACCGGCATGCGATACGGCACCGGCGTAGATGTCGGTCTTCGTGACGAGAAGCTGTGTCATGAATCCTCCGAACGAGGCTCCGATGCATCCGACACTGCCCGGGTCGACGAACGGATGGGCCTCGAGGAACTTCTTCGTCCCCTCGATGATCTCGTCGGCGACGATGATCCCCCATTCATTGACATGTCTCGCCGACCACTCCTGCCCGAATCCGGTAGCCCCGCTGGGCTGAAGCACGTAAACGACGTAACCCATCGCCGCCCAGAGATTCTTCGGGTACCTGCCTCCGAACGTCCTGTCGACGGGGGATGTGCCGCCGTAATAATAGACTATGCATGGGTATGTCTTCCCGGCATCGAAATCCGGGGGATAGTGGACGCGGCCGACGATCTCACGGCCCGCGGAAGACTTGAAATGCCACGGCTCGACATTTCCGAGCTTCACGTTCCTGAACAGCTCCGCTCCCGGCTCATCGATCGTTCTTGCCTTCGGGTTCGATGACTTGAGCTCGACCGTGTAGACCCTCAGAGGGTGCGTTGCGCCCGATCCGGTGAAGACGCCGACAGGTCTGGTTTCGGCGATGTCGCCGGACTGTATTACGTCGACGCCGAGATCGAACCCGGTGAATTTCTTCTTCTTCGGGTCATATCTGAAGAGCTTCACATATTCGGTGTCGCCGGCGACGATATAGATCTTCCCGTCGAACTTCGCCCAGGTCGCCTTTTTGACCGTCGGGTCGAAATCCTTCGTGACCGGCTCGGCCTGTTTCGTTTCCGGGTCGAATATATAGATCTGCGTGTCGTAATCGTTGGGGATGACGCCTTCGGGTACGTCCTTGCCGCTCTCCCCGAAGGTAGAGGGTCCGCCCGTGACGAGTATCTTCCCGCCATCGGGCGACCACTGGACCGAGCCGAGCCAGTGTCCCTCGAAGAGCTGTTCGACGCTCTGGTCGCGAAGGTCCATCAGCAGGAGTTCGGAGGTCCCGAACGGCCTCTCGGCGAGATCCTCCCACCTGCGCCCGATCAGCACGCGGTCGCCGTCGGGATGTATATCGTACACGTACGAACTGTATTTTCCGGCGACGAGCTGTCTCGAGGCGCCGTCCGGTATAGACATGATATGGAGGGAGGATATCGTTCTGCCGTTATCTGTCCTGTCATATATCCCGAGGTGTCTCTTAACGCCTTTTTTGTTTTTTTCGGGCCTGTCTGTCATCGAATAGATGATCCAGTCACCTTTCGGGCTCCAGTCGTATCCGCCGAAATCCTTGCCGAGGTCATCGACGAGGGTCTCCGTCGATCCGGTTTCCATGTCGAGAGCCCGGAGACGGCCATCCGAGACATACGATATCTTTCTGCTGCCGGGGATCCACTGGGTGCTTCCGATCTTCGTATCCATGATCCTGTTGACGAGACCGCCCTTCGGGAGGCTTCTGATCTCGATCCATTTCTCCCGCTTTCCCTCGGGCGGTGTCATCCTGCTGATATTGACGATAACGAGGCTTCCGTCAGGCGAGACGTCGATACCGCTCACGCCCGGCACATCCATGACCTGCGCGAGAGTCATTCCTGCCATCGGGTCGAGCGAAAGGACTGGAATCGCCTCGAAATCCCTGTCCGCCGCGAATTTCGCGTCCAGATTCCAGGCCCTGGCAGTGTCCGCCGGCATGTATACGGCCTTCGCCAGGATGAGATGCTTCCCCTTCTCGAGTTTCGCGTTACCGCTCTTTTCCTCGCCGCCGCCCTTTTCGCTCTTTACGACCGACTTGCCGTCGATAAATATCTCGAAAGGATCGCTCGAGGTCGCTTTTATATCTATCTTCATCCACCTCGGTATCTCGATCCACGCGGCCAGCCATATCACGCTCGGAGCGGATCCTTCATGGGAGAGCGCGACTCCCGCGGTGTCCGCAGACGAGACACTCCAGGCGGCCTCTCCGAGCCCTGGAATGCCCTCGGTGCCGCCCTCGACGGGGATCAGCCGGGAGGGATCGAGATGGTCGTATCCGAGCAGCCAGGAGGCGTCGAACTTCTTCCCGGATTCATCGTGGAAGGCAGGCAGCGGGACGGGGACCGGACCGAGAACGAGCCAGTCCGTTATCCTCGCGAATCTTTCGTCGGTTTTCTCTGATGTTGAATCGGGTCTTTCCCCGGCTGCCGCCGCTGCCGTCGATGACGGAGCGAATGCGGCCAGCGCGACCAATGCGATTACGAGGAGTTTTCTCGTGAAGGGGGACATGCGGGCCCTTTCTGTTGAAGAGACGATCATCCTGGCGGCAGCCGCGATAGCTGCAATCATAGGATAATACAGGCCGGACGACTGTTTTTCAAGCGGGGAGATGGCTGACCGCGTGGCTGCGGGCGCTCCCTGCAGAATCGCCGCAGAGGCTGCAAAGCGGGCTTGTACAGCGGGGCATCTGTCCATATATTTCCCGGGTGACGCTGAAACAGAAAAATACAGGAAAGGAACCCCGGATGTCTTTCAGAAGGATAGCATTGATACTGATCCCGGCCGTACTGCTCGCCGGGTGCGGCGGCAGTGAGATTGAGCCCGGCGGAAATACCGTGGAGACAAACACCTGGATGTCCTACGAATCGGGGATGGAACTCGCCCGCAATATGGGCAAGCCTGTGGTCATCGATTTCTATACGTCGTGGTGCCGGTGGTGCAAGGTCATGGACAGGGATACCTTCCAGGATGAGAAGGTGGCCTCATACCTCAGCGAGCACTTTATCTCCATAAAGCTCAACGCGGAGCAGAAGACCGGCAGGATCGTGTACGGCGGACGCACCTACACGCCGTCCGGCCTTGCCAGGGCCTTCAAGGTCAGGGGATACCCTTCGGTCGCCTATCTCGACGAAAAGGGCGGCCTGCTCTTCGTCGATACCGGATTCAAGAAGCCCGGTCAGTTCATGGTCAACCTGAAGTATGTAAAGAGCGACTGCCCCGGGAAGGGCGTATCGATCGAGGAGTTCAGGAGGCGCGGCGGGAAGTGCAGTTGAACTGATTCGCCGGCCGATGATAAAACGTAAGCTTGCGTCCGGATATGGTTCGGGCATAATATGTATTCGATTTTCAATCAACAAGACATTCAGCGAGGAAGGTTGAGATGAAGATAGGCGTGCTCACAGGCGGAGGAGACGCTCCCGGACTGAACCCGGCGGTGGCCGGAGTCGTGGAGCGGGCGACGATGTACGGATACGAAGTCCTGGGACTGAAGCGGGGCTGGGAAGCGATCTCGATAAAGGACAATGACGCTCATATCGTCAGACTCGGCCCCGAGATCATCAGGGAATACAGCCGCCTCGGTGGAAGCAAGCTGCAGTGCAGCAGGACCAATCCTGTCTCCGGGGATAACGACAGGACCGATATCGTCAAAGAGAACATGAAGAAGCTGGGGCTCGACGCCATCGTTGCGATAGGCGGGGAAGATACACTGGGCGCCGCGTCTGTTCTCTTCGAGCGCGGGGTCCCCATAGTCGGTATCCCCAAGACGATCGACCGTGACCTGTACGGCACGGAATACTCCCTCGGTTACGATACCGCCCTGAACGTCATTTGCGAGAGCGCCCAGCGGATAGCTCACTCGGCAGAGTCGCACCAGACGATCTTCTTTCTCGAGGTCATGGGAAGGCACGCCGGCTGGCTCGCCCTTCGCGGTGGGGAAGCGGCGTTCGCCGACATCATCCTGATACCGGAGTATCCATTCGAGATCGGGCATCTCAAGGATGTACTTCGCGAGCAGCTCGAGGCGAGCCGCGCGCAGGGATTCGACCAGATCTACAAGATGATCGTCGTCTCGGAAGGCTCGCACATCAAGGGCGAGGAGGAGGTCCGCAAGGACACCAAGCTCGACGAGTTCGGCCACTACAGTCTCGGCGGAGTGGGCAATTACCTCAAGGGCCTTCTCGAGCACGATTTCCGTCTGACGAGATATACCGCGCTTGCCTACCTGCAGCGCGGCGCCGAGCCGACCCAGAAAGACAGGGCGATGGGCAGGCGGTTCGGTCACAATGCCGTCGAAATGATAAAGAACGGCGACTACGGGTTTTACGTCGGGGTCCAGAGGGCGAGGCTGGTCAAGGTCAGGCTGCCCGAGATCAGGAAATCCCCGAGCCTTGTCGATGTCACTAAGCATTATGACGCCAAGAGGCTCAACGTGAAGCAGCAATGGACCGACACCATAGAATAAACGTCCGGGGGCGCATCCTCCCCCTTACAGTGCTGTTGGTGATATCAGTCGCCGGTATCATCGCTCTCTACCGGATCACCGGCGGCAGGGAAATCGCCGACGATGCCAGGATGTTGAGCCGCATGGTCTTCCATCCTTTCGCCCTGTGGGGAGACTACGGGGCCGCCGGGTTCAGCGACTCCTGGGGATCTTTCCCCCCGCTGTTTCCATTCCTGTTCGGACTGCTGACCAGGCCGTGGTTCGAGGTGTTCCCCGATTTCGCCGCACTGCGAATCGGCGTACTTACCTGGAACGCCGTCATGTTTATGATACTCGCTCACTTCATGGGCCGGACGCTGCGCCTCGATGAGAAAAGCGTGAGGCTCATACTCTGGGCATTTGTCCTGCTGCCCTCGGTCATCCTCTCGATCGCGTTCATCCCCCAGGAGGAGATCTATGTCGCTATCTTTGCCATAGCCCTGTTCGCTGCCGGAATCAGGAGGCGATGGGGCATGATGCCTGTCCTGCTTCTTCTGACGGCGCTTGCCGGCAAGTACTTCCTGCTCATCCTGATCGTTCCGCTGGCTTTCTACTCCGGCCGTCCGAAGAGGAACATCCTGCTGTGGGGAGGCCTTTCCTCCGCGGTGCTCGGGATATATGTCCTGTATCACTACCTCGCTTTCGGTCTCAGACCGATCCTCGGTCACGTGGTTCCGTACAATTCCTCGCTCTCCGTCTGGGGACTGTTATGGAACATCGGGTTGCAGCTCGAGCCCTCCACGGTCAAGGCGGTATCACTTCCCATCCTGCTGGCGGCCGTCCTGTTCGCCGGAGCGGCTGCGAACCGGAAGGAGCTCCCTCTGCCCCATTCCTTCGCCATCACGCTCTATATCACGCTGGCTCTGCTGTCGATCACCTTTCCCGCGTATATCCTCTGGAATATCCCCTTCGTTCTCATCTGCGCGGCGATGACCCGTGATATGCGGACACGGGCGATAATGATCGCCGGGGCCTTTGCCTGGGGGGCAGGTGAGTTCGGGGCGAACTTCTGCAGGGGCGTCGAGCTGGCCCTGTCTACAGAGAGGAGTCAGGGAAAGACGGAATTTGCGCTCGCGGCCCAGCGTATCCTCGGCGAGGATTTCCCCTGGCACTCCTTTCACGTCGCCTTCCTGGTGATCGTGCTGGTAAGCGGAGCGGTTACCGCCTGGATGATCTGGAAGGATGGAATAAGGCTATCACGGCAGGATTACAGTCAGTCGCGCCTGAACAGGGCAACCGATTCCACGTGATAAGTTCCCGGGAACATATCGATGAGGTGTATCCGGGAAGGGGTGTATTCTGCCTCGACGAGCCTTGCCGCGTCACGGGCGAATGTAGGCGCGTCGCATGAGATCATGATGATCGCGCGCGGGCGCAGCTTGATGATCGATTTCATGACGGCAGCCGGTATCCCCGACCTCGGCGGGTCGGTCAGGACGAGATCGGTCTTCCCGACCCGGGAGAATCCCCTCTCGGCCATCTCCCTGATATATTTGACGTTGACTATCTTGTTCAGCCTGGCGGCCGCGACGGCATTCTTGTGGGCCTGCCGCTGGACCTCTATCCCTACCGCGTTTATCGCCCGCCGGGCCATAGGCAGCGTGAAGAATCCCACGCCGCAGTAGAGATCGAGAAACCTGTCCGCCGTTTCCGTCGGAAGGGACACGGCCAGTTTCATCAGCGAGTCGTTGAGATAGCGGTTGATCTGGAAGAATGCCTCGGGATAGACGGGAAAGCTGAGATCGCCCGCCTTCATGAGGATGTCGGGCGGGCTGATCATGCCTTCGACGCCCCAGAAATGAACCGTCCCGAAACTGTCAAGCCGCACCCTTACCTTGCTGCCGGGTATCAGCGATCCGGGTGGCAGAGCCGATATTGCTTCCCTCATCTCCGGCGGAAGGAGAAGGCACCCCTGCGCGGGGAACGGCACTATCTCGCTGGATTCCCTCTTCGAGAATCCGGCCGCACCGTCCGCTCCGACCGTGAAAAAGGCGTGATTGCGGTAGCCGAAGCGCTCGGGGCATGGAGTGTACGACGCTATTTCCGTGTCTATTTTCCCGATGCGCTTCAGGGTAGAAAGAAAAGTATCTTTCTTTACTCTCGTCTCTTCCTCGTAATCGAGATGCAGAAAATGACATCCGCCGCACCGGCCGAATACGGGGCATTGCGCCTCATGTCGTGACGGTGACGGCTCGATGATCTCCGTGATCTCGCCGAAGAGACAGTTTTTCTTTTTCTTCGTGACGGTGAACTCGACAGTATCTCCTGCCGAGGCGTAAGGCAGGAAAAGGGTCATGTCCTCGAACCAGGCAAGTCCCATCCCGCCGTATACGATCTTTTCTATCCGTGTTCTGCCTGTTTTTCCTTCCATGTGACTGACTATATGTGAGCGGCCCCGCAAAATCTACACTTTACCGTCCGGCCTCAGCCGCATATTATTCTCCAATACGTTATTCGCACACCAGGGCGGCGCTCAGCGTCACTTCAGCGGGAGATCGATTTGCGCATCGGAATGGTACTCCAGACGACGATACCTCCTCACGATATCCGGGTAGAGAAGGAAGCGGGGACCCTCCTGGCGAAGGGTCACGAGGTCCATCTTCTGCTCGAGGGGGCGGCCGGCCAGCCCGACGAGGAGATGTGGGAGGGGATGCGGCTGCTGCGCGGCGTGAGGATGAGCGGCGCGAGAGAGAAATTCCACAGGTACACTTTCAATTTCACATTCCGCGATGGTCTCTGGCGGCGGGCGATGACCGATTTCGTGAGGAGCAGGAAGATCGACGTCCTGCATGTTCACGACCTTCCGCTTGTCGGTGAAGCGGTCCGTGTCGGCAGGGCCGAGGGCATCCCGGTGATCGCCGACCTCCACGAGAACTTTCCCGGGGGGCTGCAGGTCTGGTACACAAGTGAGTTGAAGAAGAAGACGATATACAACTTCGGGCGCTGGTCCCGATACGAGAAGGATATCCTCGGAGAAGTCGACGCAGTCATCGCCGTAGTGGAGGAATCAAAGAAGAGGCTCGAGGGCATCGGGATCCCGGGGGATAAGATATTCGTTGTCTCCAACACGGCGCACCGGAAGGGGGAGGAATCCCCCGTCGATCTTGACATCCTGGAGAAATATCGCGACAGGTTCGTGATATCATATGTGGGCAAGTTCTCCACACACCGGGGGCTCGACCTGATTATCAGCGCGATGCCGGAGCTCCGCGAGAGCGTGCCGGATATACTTCTCCTCCTGGTCGGTGACAGGAACAAGCCCTACATGGATTATCTTGTCCGCCTCGTCGACAGGCTCGGGTGCGGCGATGTCGTCGAGATGACCGGTTGGCAGACGTTCGACAGGATCTGGAGCTACATACACGCGAGCGACGTCTGTCTCGTGCCGCACCAGAGGAATCCCCACACCGATACGACGATACCCCACAAGATATTCCAGTACATGATGCTGGGAAAACCGGTCCTGGTCAGCGACTGTCCGCCCCTGGCGAGGGTAATAACCGATTCGGGCGGCGGGCTCGTATTCAGATACGACGATCCATCCGATTTTGCCGCGAAAGTCAGGCAGCTCCGCGACGATACGGATCTTCGCGCGAAGGTATCGGAATCGGGGAGAGAGGCATTTCTCGACAGGTACAACTGGGAAGGAACCAGCGGGGAGCTGGTAAGACTGTACGAAAGCATAGGCCGCAGGCCGGGAGGAAATCGTTGAAGGTAAAACTGCTCGATCTGACAGCGCAATATGAGACCATCCGCGATGAGGTGATGGAGGCGGTAACAGATGTGTTCGAGTCGCAGTACTTCATCCTCGGGCCGAAAGTGGCGGAACTCGAGGAGCGGATCGCAAGGTACTGCCAGGCAAAGGACGCGGTCGGAGTGGCTTCAGGGAGCGACGCGATCCTCCTCACGCTGATGGCTCTCGGAATCGGTTCCGGGGACGAGGTCATTACCACTCCATATACCTTTTTCTCCACGGTCAGCAGCATCACGAGACTCGGCGCACGCCCCGTCTTCGCCGATATCGACCCGGTGACGTACAATATCGATCCATCCGCCGTGTCGGAGGCGATAACGGATAAGACGAAGGCTGTCCTCGTTGTCCATCTATATGGACAGACGGTTGATATGGATTCGATACTCGCAGCCGCGAATGCTCGCGGGATACCTGTCATCGAGGATGCCTGCCAGGCTATAGGCTCGGAGTACAAGGGGAGAAGAGCGGGTTCGATGGGCCTTGCGGGCTGCTTCTCCTTCTTCCCCTCGAAGAACCTCGGGGGAGCGGGCGACGGCGGCATCATCACGACAGGAGATGAGAAGCTCGCCGGGGACATGCGCAGATTGAGAAATCACGGAGGCAGGGAGAGGTACTACCACGACGAGGTCGGTATCAACAGCCGCCTCGATGCCTTGCAGGCGGCAGTCCTGCTCGTCAAACTGCGGCACCTCGACGCGTGGAGCGATGGAAGGATCGCCAACGCCGCCAGTTACGATGGAAAACTGGGCGGGATCGAAGAGGTCGCGACTCCCGTGGTCAGCGAGGGGAACCGCCATATCTACAACCAGTACGTGATACGCGTCCCGCGGCGCGACGAGCTCAAGTCCTTCCTGCAGGAGAACGGTATCGGCTGCGAGATATACTATCCCGTTCCGCTCCACCTCCAGAAATGCTTTTCATTCCTCGGCGGCGCCGAAGGAGATTGTCCCGAGTCGGAAAAAGCAGCGCTCGAGACACTGGCACTCCCCATCTTTACCGAACTGACAGAGGAGATGCTGGAGTATACTGCTGGAAAGATCGCGGAGTTTTACCGGTAGACCGGTACATTTTGACCGGACTGTGGAGGCCCTCTTGAAGATCGTCTGCTTTTCCGAGATCCAGTGGCGCTACGTAAGGACGCGCAAGCAGCAGATCCTTTCGAGGTTTCCTGCCGACCGCGATATCCTCTTTCTCTCTACTGTTGTCAGGGGGAGAAAGAGTAATTTCAGGCCGGAGAGGGACGGCAATGTCGTCCATGCCTGCGTTCCGGTCCTCAAGAATTTCCCTCAGAAATGGGTGAGGGCTCTCTTTTCTTTTCCGCCGGCGAGGTTTCTCTGGAACGCGATGCTCTTCGTCTGGCTGAAGGTCCTTCTGCGCGCGACCGGATTTCACTCGAGCGACCGGGTCTTTTACGTTTCGAATGTCTACTACGCTACGATTCTGCCCCTGCTCTCGAGAAAGCTGATGCTGTACGACTGCAATGACGATCCCCTTTCCTTCCCGAACGTGCCCGGTTGGGTATCTGGTTGTTTCGGGAGGGTAGCCCGGGATGCCGACGTCGTGACGGCGGTCAGCGCCGGACTCATCGAAAAGCTTGAGGAAGCCGGGGCGGAGGATGCGGTGCTGCTGGGAAACGGAGTCGATTACGAGATGTTTCAGAGATCGGCGGCGGCCGGCATTCCCGGCGACATGGAAAATCTGGGGCGGCCCGTGATAGGCTATGCGGGCGCAATCGCGCAGTGGTTCGATTTCGAGCTGGTTGAAACGGTCGCGAAGAGATTCCCCGGTGCGTCGATCGCCCTGATAGGGCCGGTATTCCGGGAAGTGGAGGGAATCGCGCGGCGGCTGGCAGAGGAGAGAAAAAACGTCGTCTTTCTCGGTGAGAAGAGCTATGATGATCTCGGAGCTTACCTCTCTTCGATGGACGTATGCATGATACCGCTCGAAGCCAACGAGCTTCGGCGCCTTGCAGATCCCAACAAGCTTTACGAGTACGCTGCGGTCGGAAGGCCGATCGTCACCATGGCATATTCCGGGTATGTCGCATCGCTCGACGGCCTGGTATATGTGGCCCGTTCACGCGGAGAATTCGTCGATAAAGTCGAGGAAGCGCTGGGCAGGGGGGATGATTCCGAAGCTCTGCGGGAATTCGCACGCGCGAGGAGCTGGCAGAGCCGGGCTGATGAGATGACCAGGCTCATCGATGAGGCGATCAATGGATAAACAGAGAATGGAAGCCGAAGGCATCATGAAAGGAACTGCATGAAAAGATTCATCCTACTCGTTTTAACCGCTGCGCTCACGGCCGGCATCCTGCAGTCCTGTTCGGGCGAAAGAAATACCGCCGGCACGTCAGATCTCTATCTCCTCGAGGAGTTGGAGACCGCCCGTTCGGTCGAGGACACGGACAAAAGAATCGAGAGGCTGGAGATCTTCGCCGGCCTGAATCCGGCACATCCCTACCGGGCTCTTGCCTACGAGAGCATCATGGAGACTAAAGCGGTCGATGAGGGTGACGTGGAGGGGGCGCTGGCCTACTTCGATAAACTGATGGAGACTGAGAACGATCCGGCGATACGCGGGAAGCTTCTCTTCGCGAAGTTCGAGTATTTCTGGGAAACGGATTCACTGCGGTCAGTCGCTCTCGCGAAGGAGGTTCTCAGTAGCGGGGAGACCGACTTCAGGCTCCTGATGTACATCGGCTACTACCTGATGGGTGCGAAAGGGCAGGAGGAGGTCGCCGACGCAATCTTCTCGCGCCTGATCGAGGTGACGCACGACGAACACAGAAAGAATCACGCCCGTACCATCTACGCCGAGTTCCTCGAGGCCGGCGGCCGTGAGGAAGAATCGGCCGAGGTACTCGAGCTCGCCTCGTCCTATACCTTCGCCAACGCGCCGCTGGGGCGCAGGCTCTGGGAAGAGGAAAAAAACGAAGAGGCCCTGGAGAAATACATATACCTCGCTGCCGGCGCTCCGGGGTACAGGAAATACATCAAGCTCGACAGCCTGTACGCGACCATCCATCCGGAGCCTAATGATCTCGAGGCGAGGATCGCGGCTCTCAGGGTAGTGAAAGGCACGCAGGTTCCGGACAGGGAGTTCGTCGATATCAGGGGCATGCGGCATTCGATAGCGGGGTACCGCGGCAGGAAGCTGGTGATCACCGCCTTCAGCCCTACCTGACCTCCCTGTATTGCGGAGTTGCCGCAAATGGAGGAACTCAAGCAGAATGAAGACGCTCTGGGATTCAAGCTGCTGCTGATAGACGGGAAAGGGATGCTCGGGAAGACCCGCGGCATCATGAAGGACAAGGGAATCACGATCCCGGTGCTCCTGGACAGCGGATCCTACTCGAGAAACGTTCTCGGGACGATGTACACGCCGACTACCTACGTGATAGATGAAGAGGGCCGGGTAAGGTGCCGTCTTGTGGGGCATTCGGAGGATTTCAACGGGATAATCACCGACGTACTGAGCCGGATATAGATGATCGGGTGATGGCGCATCCTGTTGAAATGAACTGAGATAAAAAAACGAGGACCCTGCCTCTGAAAAGGGGTGGGGTTCTTGCCATGTTGTCTGTCGAAGCTGCTTCGCAGTCCCAGGCAAGAACCCCGGAGGGGTGTTCCCCGAACAATTGGGTCTCGCATTGCCAATATACAACAAAGAATCGTTATAAGTCAAGTATTATTTTCTGACAAAATCAGTGAGTTATTCTCTCCATTCCCGTCAGACACCCGCTCCCGCCGGCTCGCCTTCTGTGAGCATGATGCCTGCTTCAGATATCTGTTCCTGCAGTTCGGGGACGACATCCAGCGAGGCCGCTCTCTCAAGTACAGCGACTGCTTCCTTGCTGTCACCCATTTCTCCACTCAGGATCTTCGCCAGGGTAATAGATGACTTGGCGGTCACTGAGGGAACGGTATTGCAGGTGATGATGAACCGGTGGATGTCGATAGCCTCGGGATGATGGCCCTGCGACGAGAGCCACTTCGCCGATCTGAGCAGAAGCTGCGGATTGATGTCGACCGAGGCGGGGGACCTGTCCTCGATTATCTCCAGGGCCAGTCTCGCCGCGTCCTCGTTACGGGATCTGAGCAGCATGTTCTTCAGCACCCTTTCGTTCATCTCGCAGCACTCGTCGCTCATATCGTTTTCCCCGTAGAGTACGGCGATGTCCCGCTGAAGACCGAGATCCTGCGGGCGCTCCTCCACGAGGGTCGTGAAGAGGAGCCTGGCCCGCTCGACATTTCCCGAAACGAGGAGCTCGCATGCCTCGTCGAACCTCGGGTCCTTGAGCACACCGTTGTCGACTCTCGCCTTCTGGACGGATGGATCTATCCATCTCGATTCGACCCCGGTCGCCTTGAATACGAGCGCCGTGACCACTCCTCCCATGTACCCCGCTATATGAGCTACATAGGCCACCCCGGAGCCGCCCATAAAATCGGAAAGTTCCTTGAAAGCGACCTGCTGTACGAACCAGAAGGGCAGGAAAACAAATGCCGGAAGATAGAAGGTGCCCCAGAACGGCCTGAAGAGCAGAAGGAAAAAGTAGAAGAACTTGATCTTTGTCATGAAATGTCTCACCGTGAATGCACCCATCGCCGCCGCGATCGCACCGGACGCACCGATCATCGGAACGGACGATCCGGGTTCGGAGAGGCAGTGGGCCAGTCCCGCGAACATTCCGCCGATGAGGTAGAATCCGAGAAAGGTCTTTCTTCCCCAGGTGTCCTCGAGAAGGCATCCTACCACCCAGAGGAAGAGCATGTTTCCCATGAGGTGCCAGAAATCGCCGTGCAGGAACATGTGTGTGATGAAGGTATGTACCCTGCTCATCCTGCCCGGGACGAGGCCGAGTGCGTAGTTCACATGACTGTCGAGGACCTTGTTCTCCCGTTTCTTGAGTCTCTTCCAGTCGTCGAAGTCGCTCGCCTCCTCGCTGAATTCGGGGTAGAATGATTCATCCCTGTTCCCCAGTTCGATGCCGAATTCCTCGACGTCAGCGAAAGCGTTACAAGATCCGCCCATCGCCTCAATGAGACCCATCTGCAGGTTGTAATAGTCCTCGGAATTCTCCATCATCTCGATGCCGCTGGCGGCCTCGGGGCTTATGTATCCGGGTAATCCGCCGTCACGGCTCCTGTCCATGATGTAAAGCCGGACCTGCCGGGCGTACAGGTCCCTGTGGACCCGGAACATCTCTTCGCCGGTCTGTCCCGACATCGTGGAAGCGAGGATATGCACTATTATGCATGCAGCGATGAGCCCAATGGTGACCTTGGGCTTCAGGGCCAGGTCGGCTTTAGTGCCAATGGGGATGATCATGAGCGGACCTTTCTTCCGTTGCAATATGAGACTGCCCTGTGGACAGACTGAAACATTGCCGCCGGGCTAGATACATAACCGCTTGTAAATAAATATCTTGATGAATTGTCACTGGCCCGGCCAGCCATTTCGAGAGGTAAATTGCAAGAAAGATTCCAGACCGGCGCCGGAAGGCGGAAGCAGGCGGTCAGCGGGATCCGGCTGCCTCGTGGGCCATCCTCAGCGGTACGGGGATGCGGTATTTAGGTGCGCATGCGAGGACGAAACGTATCGAGGTGCGCAGGTCGATCAGGTGCCCGGGTGAGACGTAAACGGGCCTGACTCCCGTTCTCGTCCTCAGTACCGATCCGATGACCCGGTCCCTCCTGTCTCTTACCGGCGATCTTTCTCCACGCTCCGGTCCCGGCTCCTCGTATCTGCCGAAGAGGTGCGATTTGGCGCAGCCTATCGACGGAATGCCCAGGGTGATGCCGAGATGGCTGGCCATGCCCAGTCCCCTTGGATGTGCCGTGCCGTGGCTGTCGCAGAGAAGCAGGTCCGGGAGGGTCCGAAGTTGTTTCCATGCCTCGAGGATCGGGGGTATCTCACGGAACGAGAGCAGCCCGGGGATGTAGGGGAAAGATGTCGCGGAATCCTGTATGACAGTTTCAAGCTGCTCGAGGCCGGGGAATGAAACGACGGTCAGCGCCGCGCGGGAGATCTCCCCGGTGGGAAAATGAACATCGGCCGCGGCGATCGTATGGACTTTGCGTCCGTCCCACTTCCTGCTGACCAGGTCACTGAGGCGCTTCTGCAATTCGATCGCCCCGGAAGGATCCAACGTCTCCGGAGGAAAGTCCATCTCTTTCAACTGATCTCTACTTCCTCTCCCGGCTCGGGCAGGTGTGCCGGGTATCCTTCGGCGATAAGTGTGTTGAAGAGCTCGCGCGACTGCTCCTCCTCGCCGTGCACGAGGAAGATCCCCTTGATCCTGCCCTTCAGGGGCTTGACGTACTCGAGCAGGTCGTTGCGGTCGGCGTGGGAACTGAAGGAGTTCATGATCTCAACCTCCGCCTTGAGGCCGTATTCCTCGCCGAATATCTTCACTACGGGCCGTCTCTCGACGAGCTTGCGCCCGAGGGTGTTTCTCGCCATATAGCCGACGATGAGCACGGTGTTCTTCGAGTCCTCGATATTGTTCTTCAGGTGATGGAGGATCCTTCCCGCTTCACACATCCCCGATGCGGAGATGATGATCATCGGACTGTCGTCGCTGTTCAGTTCCTTGGAGCGCTCCACATTCTTGACATACTCGAAGTTGAGTGTTCCGAGCGGGTCCTGCCCGGTGTTGAACGACCTGTACATCTCCTCGTCGTATACCTGCGGGTGATGGCTGAAGATCCCGGTTATCCTCGTAGCGAGAGGGCTGTCGATGATCACCGGTATGTCGGGGAGCCTGCCCTCGAGACGCAGCTGATTGAGGAAGTAGACGATCTCCTGCGTTCTCTCGAGAGCGAATGAAGGGATGATTATCTTGCCGCCTCTTTTGACCGTCCGGGAGACGCAGTCGGCGAGCTTCTCCTTGCCCGTCTCGATCGGATCGTGTACGCGCCCGCCGTATGTACTCTCCAGTATGAGCCAGTCTATCTCGGGGGGCTGCTCGGGATCGTTGAGTATTGGAATATCCTTTCGCCCGAGATCGACGGCGTAAGCGAGCTTTACCCTTTTGTCGTCGTCCCCGATCTCGATCAGCGGGGTCGCGGATCCGAGGACGTGGCCGGCGTCGTAAAATGTGACATCGATGTCATCGGTGACGTTGACTCTCTGGTTGTAAGGATGGCCGGTGAAGAATTCCAGTGCCTCCATGGCCTCTTCTTTTGTGTAGATCGGTTTTACAGGGGGGAGCCCCTTCCTCTTGTGCAGCTTGTTGACGTACCTGGCGTCAGATTCCTGTATGTACCCGCTGTCGGGGAGCATGGCCGAGCAGAGATCCCTGGTAGGATCGGTCGTAACGATCCTCCCTCCGAATTCCTGCTTTACGAGGTTGGGGATGTTGCCGCTGTGATCGATATGAGCGTGGGAGAGTATGCATGCGTCGAGCTCGCCCGGAACGAAGTCGAACGTCGAATTCCTCTCGAAGAAATCCTGCCGGCGTCCCTGGAACAATCCGCAATCGATGATGACCTTCGAGTTTTCTGTCGTCAGGAGGTGGTTCGAACCGGTTACCTCTCTGACCGCGCCGAGGAACTTCAGCTTGATTCCCATTGTTCTCCCTTCAAAAGCATTATCTATTCTCTAAATGTACGGCTCGAGGTCGAGCGTTGCACTCTTTTTCTTGCTGCCTCTCCTGAACTCGATCTCGACCCTGTCCCCGTTCACTCCCTTGAGCAGCGAGAGGATATGGACGATATTATCTGCCGTGGCCCCGTCACCTCCGACCGTCTCGAGAATATCGCCGGGACGGATGCCGGCCCTGGCAGCGGGTGAGTCCGGTATCACGAGTCTTACGATGAGCGCGTCTTCATCGTCAGAGGATATCTGCATCCCGGAACGGTCCGGCCAGAACGGATCTCCCGCCGAGCTGTTCGGCTGGAGGACGGCCAGTTGATTCCTGTAGTCTAACCAGACGGTGTAGCGTTCGAGAATATCGTTGCCGATCACACCGGAGATCCCCTCGAAGGCGCCTATTCCTTTTTCCCCGAGGGGAATTGTGAAAACCGGGCCGGCAAGTTCAATGTCTCCGATGCGCAGCGAACCGAAACGCGCGACAGCGGCCCGGTCCTCGCCCCCTGCGCCGGCCACGACTATCTCGATCGTTTTCCTGCCTTCCAGAAGCCCGTTCGCGTCAACGAACGATTTCTGAAGGACAGAGGAGTTGGCGCCGGTATCTATGAAGAAGGTACCTTCGTACTCACCGTCCAGAACAGCCACTGTGGAGAATATCTTGTGCATGAGGGGAGCCATTACCGTGTCCGCCCCTGCAATGGGAGGTTGTGAACCGGGCCTGAAGAAAGTTATCAAACTCTTTTCGTAGTCGATCCTCGTTACGAACCTGCTGAGGAAATCGTATCCGAGAACCCCGCCAGTCTCTATGCCAGAGTAACGTTCCGTCAGCCCGGCAATCGGATAGATGATCACTGTCTGCTCCTCGAACTCGATACCGCCTGTGCTGAACCGTGGGATCCTCGTCATGCTGAAGTCAGTCATCCCTCCGACGCCGGCGCCCGGAATATGCCCTCCGACCTCGAGGCCCATCGTTTCCGCCAGTCCCTCATCTATCATTGTCATACCGGCGCCCGAGTCGAGGAGGAAGAGCCGCTCCGGGCCGCCTTTCTCCAGCCGTACGGGCAGATAGATATGCCGGTTCACATAGAAGAACTCGATCGTGGACGAGTCACCCCCCGATACGAACCTGAAGTCGTCAGCCAGGTCGCCGGGAGGGAGGAAGATCGCCGGGTCGACTTCTTTGTTTATCTCCATCGTGAGCGTTCTGACCTCGAGAGTCTGGCCTGTTGTCTTCTGTGTGGTGACTGTCCTGTAGGGCAGTACGATGCCGTCTGTATCCCTGTAATCATGGAATCTCTGCTCGACGGTCCCCGTCATCGTTTCGATCTCCATAAGGATGATGAGGTACGATTCGGAATCGATGTACAGCCTGCAAGGGTAACCGCCGTCGGGAGTGAGATCCAGAACGTGGCATTGAGAAGAATCGACATCGGCCGTTCCCGAGTATTCAAGCGCGGAACCCCTGGTCAGCGAGATATATCCGAAGTTTTCCAGGAGGCAGGTCGTGATCTGGTTCTTTTGCGAGTCCTCGTCCTGTTTTATCTGCAGCATGCCGTTCGGCCCGATCATCCAGAGTCTGTCTCCGTCGAATCCCTGGGTAACAGTGAAGAGCCCCAGTTCGGCTTCCGTGAGAGAGAGGCAGGGCAGGAGTACAGTGGATCTGATAGTTCCTTTCATGCCTGTTGAGATCATCTCGACCTCTCCGGTCGATATGATCGTGCGGATACCCTCAATAGCGCTGCGTCCACCAAGAGCCTCAACATGTCTCTCGAGGAGGACAGTCAGTGGGATCTCTTCGGTCCTGACCGGTGATATGAGGACTGTCGCCAGGAGGACGATCATCATAGAAAGACAGGTGGTTCTACCCATTATTTCCTCCGCTGACAGGTGTCATCGCGCTTCGCGGATTACCTGAAAAACGGCCTGACCCCGCATTAAGGGTCGGATACGCCGCTCCCCGGCGATGTTATCACACTGCGGCGCGTGCTGGGAACCGCTATTGAAGGAATACCCCTATTTCCCGGAATCGGCACGCCGCAGGAATAATGATTGCAGTTTACGGGGTCGAACCTTAAAGGACACCTTTGAACAGATCGAAAAAAAAGGTTCTTCCTGAAGCGCATGACGGTGAGGCCGGGAATGGGGCCCCGGACCTCACCGCGCTCAGGTTTTTTCTAATTCAGGTTCCGCTGATCGTCATAGAGTCGATGCGCAGAGTCGGACAGTTGATAGATCCCCGCCATTCCAGGTCGCTTCCAACCATCACTATTCCTGACAGCATCTGCGCGAATGTGCCTGTGACGGTGAACTCGCTCACCGGCTCAGCCAGTTTCCCGCCCCGGATCCAGATGCCCTGAGCTCCCTGCGAGAAATCTCCGGTGTTCCAGTTCGCGCCGGGGCCTGCCATCGATGTGAGGTAGAGGCCGCTCTCTATACCGGCGATGATCTCGTCGGGCGAATGCTCTCCCGCTTCCATGTAGAGGTTGGACGGGCCGCCCGCGTTGCCTGTTGTTTTAAGGCCCAGCTTCCTTGCCTGATAGCTGCTGAGCAGATAATTTTCGAGCGTTCCTGCGTTGATGATCGTCTTGGTGCGGGATCTGACTCCCTCTCCGTCGAAGGGTCTGCTTCCCGGTCTGCCCTTTATAAGGGGATCATCTATGACCGTTACGAGCGGTGAGCCGATCTCCTTTCCCAGCATATCGACGAGGAAGGATGATTTTCTGTAAATACTGGACCCTCCGGCAGCACTTGCTATATACGAGAGCAGTTGTCTGGCGGTGACGTCATCGAAGACCACCGGTACCTCGCAGGTCTTCGGCTTGACGGAGCCGAGCTTCCGCAGTGTTCTTTCGACCGCTCTGGACGCCACCATTTCGACCGGATCGAGGTTCGCGAACGAGATCGAGGTCGAGTACCACCAGGAAGACTGTTTCTTGCCCTTGTTCTCCCCGGATGCCGGCCGGTCCTCTGCGGCACACGAGACGCTTATTGAGCTCGAGGTCCGGTCGAAAGACTCGCAGAATCCAAGGGAGTTCGCGAGGACGCTTGTCAGTGTGACGGTCGAGCAGGAGGCGCCGTCACTGATGATACGGGCATCGAGCGTTGTCGTCGCCTGTTCGAGCTTCATCGCCATGTCTATCTTCTCGGCGGCAGTGACCGCGGATGTGTCTTCGTCGAATGAGCCGAGGTCCCCTTGGGCCGCGCCGAGTTCATCCTTGTCCGGCAGTCCGGCGTACTCATCGCGGTCCATCACCCCGGCCAGTTCGATTCCCTCGGCGATCAGCATCCTGATGCTCTTTTCGGATATATCGGTGGATGTGACGAGCGCCTTGCGACCGTCGATGAATAGATCGATACCGATCCGTCTGGATCCCGACTCGACAAGATTCTCGGTGTCGCCGTTGCGGACCGTGACCGCGAATTCGGTGTCCCTCAGGAGCGAGACCTCGGCCTCATCGGCGCCAAGTGAGAGGGCGGTCTCGACCGTCTTTACCGCAAGATCCTTGAGTCGATCGTTTTCCATGTCTTCCGCAGTTCCTTTGTTACCTGATCTCGCTTCCTCCCACGGTGATCTCCGATATCTTTATCGTAGGCAGGCCTACGCCAACCGGTGCGCTCTGGCCCTTGCCGCAGGTCCACCTTCCATCGCTGAAAGAAAAATCGCTGCCTGTCATCGTGACGCGCGTGAGGACATCCGGTCCGTTTCCGATGAGTGTCAGGTTCTTCACCGGCGCCGTGATGCGGCCTTCCTCTACGAGATATGCTTCTATCGGTACAAACACGAAATCCCCATTGGATATATCGACCTGCCCGCCCCTGAATGATTTGCAGTAGATGCCTTTTTTCGTCGACCGGAAAATATCTTCGGGATCGGACTCTCCCGCAGCTAGATACGTCACCGTCATCCTCGGCAGGGGAGGGCTCTTGTAAGATTCCCTCCTGCCGTTGCCGGTTGGTTCGACTCCGAAGTGGTTTGCGCTGATCCGGTCGTGCATGAAACCCTTGAGGATCCCTTTCTCGATGAGGACCGTAGCTGTGGGAAGGGTCCCTTCGTCGTCGAAGTTGATCGCCCCCCGGTCGTTCATCACTGTTCCATCATCTATTACGGTGACGAGCTCACTGGCGACTCTGTCACCGATCCGGCCGGTATATGTCGATGTCTTTTTTCTGATGAAATCCGCCTCGAGTGGATGCCCGACCGATTCGTGGAGAAGGACACCTGATTCGGCCGGCGCGAGTATGAGTTCCATCGGACCCGCCGGAGCGTCGATGGCCTCGAGCAGAAGAACAGCCTGTCTCGCCGCTTCCATGCCGTGCGCTGCCGGGGTCATGCCTGAAACGAAATAGCTCGTGCCGAGTCTGCCGCCGCCGCTCGATACCCCGATCTGCCTGTTGCCGTCGGATTCTGCCACTACGGAGACAGATATTCTTATCATAGGCCTCGTATCCCGCAGCAGCCTGCCTTCCGAAGTGGCGATCTGAACCGTGCTGAGGCTGTCGGCCATCGATACGGTCACCTTTATTATGCGGGGGTCATGTTTTCTCGCCGCTTCTTCCGCTTCCTCTATCCAGGCAATCTTACTCTCGAGGGGTATACCGGTGACAGGGTCTTCCACGGGGTACCGGTTTGTGAATGGGACCTCACTGACCGCGACCGGGGGGGGAGAGGCTCCGGAGTCGGCGATCGCTGCCGCCGTGAGAGCCGCCCGGTTCATCTTTTCGAGGGAAAGATCCTCGGTATAGGCGTATCCCGTCCCTTCACCCTTGACGGCCCGTATTCCGGCGCCGTGGGAGATCCACTTGATCCCCTCCTTGACGATCCCTTCTTCCATTGTGAGCTGGTTCTCGATGGCGTGCTCGAAGTAGATGTCGCAGTATTCCGCTCCCCTGGACAGGGCGGTCTCCATGACCTTTATCATCTTCTCGTCGGGTATCCCGAAATAATCGGTGAAGGAAAGCACCGCGAGCACCTCCGAATGCAGCGCGACAGGCTGATAATGTTCCAAATCTCCGGGAACCGCCCTTTCCGGCGAGATTGCGGCGGACAGGGCAACATTGCCCCCGAAAATAATAGGTGGTATACTATATTGAAAGGCCCCCTTTGGAAAGGAAATTCCGGTTGAAAAGCCACGTGACGCAGCAGCAGCTGTCCGGATCCCGTATCGATGCGGGGCCGGTGCCTTTACTCATCCTGATCCTCCTGTCGATTTTTCTGACAATATTGCCGGTCAGCAGCCCTGTCTCTGCGCAGGGTTGCGGGCTATGTGACCTGGCGGGAAGGATCGAGCGCGCGGAACTGATCACTACGGTACGGGAGCTGAGCGGAGCAGATTCGGTGACAGTCGGCGGCGCGAGGCAGCGGATCCTGACGAGGTCGGCCCTGCTGCCCGGGAAACTCATAGCGAGGGACTATCTTCTCGAGCGCGTGGCGGAACTCGGCTACAGCGCGGTGCGGCAGCCCTTGTCCCTGAGCGTTTACTATCCCGATCTGCTTGCCGCGGAGATCTCGGTGACAGGTGAGACCTTGTGGACAGGTTCGGACGAAGGAGAGATATTTCTCATGACAGCCTCTGACGGCTGGAACAGTATCAGGCTGATATCAAGGATAGACGCGAGAATATACGATCTCGCACGCGATCATTACGGGACACTATGGGCGGCCTGCAGGACGATAGGGGCCGGGTTGGGTGAGCTTCATTATTCCGATGATGGCGGCATGACCTGGCAGGCGAAGGTCATCGACAACTATAATATCCAGGCGCTCAGCTCGATCGTCTTTTCCTCCCCGGACGCTGCGATCGTCTCCGGAGCGTACGGGACTGTATTCAGGATGCAGCATTTCGCAGGCGACTGGTACATCAACTATCTCGACCCGGCCGATCTGCTGTACAGGCGGCTCAACGGCTCAGCCGCATCGGGGCCGATGCATATCTGGATCGTATCCAACGGGGGGATGATCTTCGAGAGCGAGGATCTGGGAGCTACCTGGACCGGTATTACTCCAACCCCGGATAACCTGTGGGACATAGCTTTTCACGGTCCCGACAGGGGGATCGCGGTAGGCGAGGGGCTGGCCTGTTACACTGACGATGGAGGCGGTACGTGGAACATCGTAGCCATCGACGCCTCCCTCACCACGGTGACGATGTTCGATACCCTCGAGGCGGTCGCGGCCGGTTTCTACGGCGATGTCTGGGCAACGGGAGATGGCGGAGTCAGCTGGTCGCGGATATCGTATGATTGCGATCGGAACGAGGATATCAGGGAAACGGTCCTTTCTCCCCCTGGCTCGATCTGGGCGGTCGGGAGGAACATGCCCCTGCGGCTTGAGTTCGGGGGACCAGAAGTCACCTGCCGGCAGTGGGAACTGGCCGATACGATCTGGGGCGAGAATCTGATATTCACACATGAGGGACAGACCCTGCCCGATGAGAAGATAGTGATCTGCGCCCACTACGACTCGAGAAACTGGCGGGATCCCAGCTTCGCTCCCGGCGCCGACGACAATGCCAGTGGCTGCGCCGGCGTTCTCGAGATCGCGAGGATATTCTCCGGTGCGGCATTCGAGAGATCGATCGAGTATATACTTTTCGACGGGGAGGAGATCGGGCTGCTCGGCAGCAGGCATTACGTTGCCGAACGGGACACCGACCTGACGATAGAGGCCGTGATCAATATCGACATGATCGGCAGGGATTACGGAGGAGGCGTCACTGTCCATATCGCCGGCAGGGACGACCCCGTCGATTCGGCGCTGGCTTCGCTGATAATCGATATGTCGGCTTCTCTCCAGCTCGGGATCGATCCTGAATATCTCTGCACCTCATCACCGACGAGCGACCACAAGGCGTTCTGGGAGCTGGAGGGCGTCCCGGCGATACTGTTGATAGAGAATGAGTACCGTAACAACCCGCACTATCACAACAGCTCGGACATCGCCGACTATATTGATTTCGATTACATGACCGATGTCGTCAAGGCCGCCGCCGGTTCGGCCGCGCAGGTGGCTGGACTGATCCGCACCGATCCGCTTCCGTCGACAGTCGTTCTCCATCAGAACTTCCCGAATCCCCTCTTCAATCACACGAGGATCAGGTTCGAACTTCCATCGCGCCTGTCTGTCGAACTGACCCTGTTCGACCTTACGGGCAGAGCGGTAGTGGTGATGATAAAAGATTCCCTCAATGAGGGCAGGCACGAGTATGCCTGGGATGGAAGGGGATCCACGGGTGAAGCGGTCGCTAGCGGGGTCTATTTTCTCAGGCTCAGGGCCGGAAGCACCGACCGCGTCCGGAAGGTCGTCATCGTACGATGATGACGATCATGCGGTAATAACTTCTATATCACCGAATACCTGCGAACAGTCGATGACGAGTGTACTCTCGCCGCTGCCCGCTTCCGGTGAGCGGTAGCATTTCCCTTCGACGCTGCCGTCCCCGGGGGCCTTGATCTCACCGAAGACGCCGCTGCCCCTCACCTCGACCGGCATGCCGGCAGGAACCCTTATGGATATATCACCGAAGACCGTATGGAGGTCGAGTTGTCCGTATCCGATTATTCGACGGACCTCGGAAAGGTCGATCGATATCGTGCCGAAGACAGTGCTCGCGCTTCCACCGGAAAAATCATCTGTGCGGACCCGGATGCTGATGTCGCCGAAGGCGCTGGAATGCCTTACGTAAGGCGAATCGGATGTTTCGACCGTGTCGCCGAACATCCTGCGGCCTCCGTGCTGTGTGTGTCTGCCGCGCTTTCGCAGGAGACTGAATCCCCAGACGATCAGAGCGACAGGCCAGAGCCTCCAGAAACCGCCCCAGAGGTCGATTGCGCCGAAGCCGTCGAGCAGCGCGAGAAAACCAATGATGATCAGGGCCAGCGCCCATTTTGTTTCCTTCGCTCTCAGGTCCATGTCAGTCGCCTTCCTTCATATTGTTCCTGCCGGGCTTGGTAATGATCAGAATTCCGATACCGATCAGAAGCAGGGGCCAGACATATTTCAGAACGGGGATGCTTCCCATCAGAAAGATCGTTCCGACTATTGTCAGGATCACCGCAGGCACGAGGATGCCCCTGTCCCTTTTCCCGAACAGGAACATCGCGTAGAATCCAAAAGCCGGCGCCAGGATGAAAAAGGGCCAGAGGCTATCCAGTATCGCCCAGTCGAATCTCGCGCTGATATTGAAGATGATTCCTATCGTAAGGAGGATAGTCCCCGGCATGATCAGGCCGTCCTTGCTGCGGTCAAATATGAATCCAAGCCAGAAGATGACTCCCATCACGATCAGGATCCAGGTCCAGAGCACTTCCCAGTCGAGATCGAGCGCTCCGAAATTGCTCAGCAGGAAGATCAATCCGAGTCCGATCAGGATCAGACCCGGCACTATCTCTCTCTTGTTGCCTTTACTCATCATCCGACCTCCATCACGCGTCAGTATGCCCTCCAGTTACATCGATCTTCTTTTCGGGATTCAGGATGATGTAAACACCCAGGCCGGCTGTTATAAACGGCCAGATATATTTTAATACGGGAACGCTGTTCAGAAGGAAGATCAGGCTGATCACTCCCAGTACTGCAGCGGTGATCAATATGCCCTTGTTTTTCCTGCTGAGCAGGTATGTGAAATAAAGACCGAGCGCGGGAGCCAGGATAAATACGGACCCCATGCTTTCGATGGTAGCCCATGTGTATTTTGCTATCAGAAAGAACACTATCCCGTAGATCACCAGGATCGTTCCCGGCATGATCAGGAAGCCCCGGCTCCTGTCCATCAGGAATCCCAGCCAGAAGAGCACACCCATGATCATGATCATCCATGGGAAGATAATTTCCCAGTCAGGATGGAAGACACCGAAATTACCCAGGATGAAGATCAGCCCGATAAGAATCAGTGCCAGTCCCTGAAGGATCGGTCTCGACTTGACTTCGCTCATCGTCTTACCTCCGTTTAGCGCCGGTCGTCAGCGGCCGGCAGCAGCCTTGAGTACGAATCTGCATTCATCTTCAGTATTGTACATATGCGGGCTCAGCCGCACAGCATTTTCCCTCAAGCTGCAGATGACTCCGGCATCCCGCAGCCTGTCGAATATCGACCGGGCATCTTCTGATTCGCTGTAGAAACAGAGTATGCCCGATCTCTGGCCGTCTTCCAGCGGACTCTTTATCATGAATCCCCTCTCTGTAAGGCCCTCGATGAGCAGTCCGGTCAGGAACATGATCCTCTTTTCGACCGTTCCCTTTTCCAGCTTCAGTATCCTGTCGATCGATATTCCCAGCGCGAATATGCCGTGGAGGTTCGGTGAGCCCTCCTCGAACCGCTCCGCCGAGGCGCGGTATGTGAAGTCGTAGTCGAGAAAATCCTTCGGCTTCATCACTCCTGTCCATCCGGGGTTCCAGATATCGATCCGGTCGAGAAGTTCCTTCCGGCAGAAAAAGATCCCGATGCCGGGAAGCGCCATCATCCACTTGTGTCCGCCGGCCGAAAGGAAATCGATCTTCGATCTCTTCACGTCGAGTTCGAGGGCACCCAGCCCCTGTATGCCGTCTACGTGTAAGAATATGCCCTTGTTTCGGCAGAAATCGCCGAGTTCGTCGAGATCGATCCTCTGGCCCGTCGAGAACTGCACCTGGCTGACTGTGATCGCCCGCGTGCGGGAGTCGCATACATCGGCCAGCATATCCGCCGTGACCAGTCCTTCGTCCGGCTCGACCATCCTGAGCTCGACGCCCCTCTGCCACAGTCCCATCCAGGGGTAGACGTTTGCGGGAAATTCGATCGACGGCAGGACTACGTTGTCGCCCTTTTTCCACCGTATGCCGCCTGAGGCTATCTGCACCCCATGAGTCGTGTTCTTTACAAAGGCGATCTCGTCCGGCCCGGCGCCGATCAGATCCGCTGCCGCGGACCGGACTTCGGCGACGCGCGCAAAGACTTCCTCCTTGGCGGCTGCCCCGCCGCCCAGCAGGGCGGAAAGCCTGTCCAGTTCCTGGCGGGTCGTCACAGAGAGCGGGCTTATGGCGGCGTGATTGAAATATACGGTATCGCTGGAGACAGGGAACTCGTCCCTGACATCCTTCCATATACCGGCTTTATCATTCTGATCCACTATGTCATTCCTCCGGTAGAATAGTCCCAGAAGTGATGCGGGGTGTACAGTATAAACAGGGTGGCCGGTCAGGCGACAGCCGTATGGACGGCGACGATGCCGAACATGAGTTTCCGCCATGTGACATGGGAAAACCCCGCTTCCGTCATCTCCGAGGCGAGCATACCGGGTCCCGGGAAAGACCGTATCGAGCCTGAGAGGTAGGCATATCCTTCGCTTTCCCCGGTAAGGGTTTTTCCGAGCCTGCCGACGACGACTCCGGCGTATGTATGAAGGACGCTCCTGACAGGAGCGGCTGCGGGCTGACTCGTCTCCAGGTTCAGGAAGATCCCTCCGGGCTTCAGCACGCGCCTGATCTCCCTGAGCGAGTCAGCGAAGAGCCCGCTGCGGCTGCGGAGGTTCCTCGCCGCGAATGTCACCGTCACGAGATCGAAGGTGCCGTCGGGAAATGGAAGGGCGTCCGCTGATGCAGCCGCCGGGACAAGCGTTCCTTCGCTGCGCCGCCTCACGCCTTCCAGGAGCATCGGGACCGAGAAATCAGCCGAGATGATGATCGTGCCGGCCGGTGACCGGCGGGAGAGGAGCAGCGCCGTTTCGCCCGTTCCGCTGCAGAGGTCGAGCCATGTGCCCGCGCCGCTGTTCCCTGCCGTTTCAGCAGCCCTGACGGCCGCCCTGGCGGCGATCCTTCTCCATATGATGTCGAACCCGAATGTCAGCAGGTGATTGGTGCTTTCGTACCGGCGGGGGATATTTCTGTATACGTCCCGGAGGTCCATGATCGTCATCCGTTCAGGTTTTGAATAATCGTCGTGTCTCTGGAAGCAGGTCAGTCAGCGCTCTCTCCGGGGAAAAATTCCCTGTTCTTCCCACAGTCCCTTCCGTACGGTGATCACCGAGCCCTTCCACACTATGTCGCCCCTGTCGCGCAGCCGGAGCAGGAGTCTCGAGAGAGTCTCCGGGACTGTGCCTATCGCGGCGGCAATTTCCTTCTTGGGCATCTCAATCGTGCATTCATCGACCGCACCGTACTGCTCGTAGATGAAGCGGAAGAAGCGCTGCTCGACATCGTATGCAGTGAGGTAGTGGATCCTCTGGGAGAGGTAGCGGAGTTTCCCGATAATCGTCGAGATGAACTCCCGGCGAAATGTCCGCTCCTCCAGCAGGGCCTGGAATGTCGAACCCGAGATTGCCCAGGCGAGAGAATATTTCGTTGCGATTGCGCTGACGGGGTAGTGTCCGTCGTCAAAGAACGCGACCTCGGCGAATGCCTCGAAAGGGTTGACGAGCTTGACGGTCGTCTCCTGGCCATCCTCGGCCAGCTTATACAACCTGATGCCGCCATCTTCGAGGACGAACAGGTCCCTGCCCTTGTCGCCTTCGAAGAAGAGGTGTTCCCCGCGGGCGATCTCGATCCTGCGGCTGCCGCGCGACAGCCTTTCAATCGATTCCTCTCCCAGATCGCGAAAGAGGGGTGTTTTCATCAATGTTCCAATTATATTCATAGTCTCCTCATACTGCCTTACGTGGGGTTCAATATCAATCACCGAAATCATAAAATAATTCAGGGAATTGACCCCGGTCAAGGCGGCAGACCTGCGCAATGCGTATTATTGACTTCCCGGTGACGCGAAGAACAGATCGTCGCGGACCGGATGCCCCTAACCGTAAAAGGGAGACTCGAACATGAACATGTTCTGTTATCAGTGCCAGGAAACAGCCGGGAACACGGGTTGCACGAAAGTAGGCGTCTGCGGCAAACAGCCGGAGATCTCCGCTCTCCAGGATCTGCTCGTCTTCGTCTCGAAGGGCGTATCGATTCTTGGTTCGAGAGCTGTAGAGGGAAGCGATGACTTCCTCGAGGCGGGAAGATTTCTGTCGGGAGCGCTGTTCGCCACGATCACGAACAGCAACTTCGACGACGCTCGCTTTATCGAGCTCATCGATGAAGGCCTTTCGCTGCGCGACAGGCTCATGGCAAGATACGGCGGGGAACTCGAGGGCGACCTGCACCAATCGGTCAACTGGACCCCCGCGGAAAACGAAGATCTCAAGGCAAAGGGACTGTCAGTCGGCGTTCTTTCGACCGGGAACGAGGATATCCGCTCCCTCAGGGAACTGATCATATACGGTCTGAAGGGCATAGCTGCCTACACCCACCACGCGCATATCCTCGGTTACGAGGACGACGTCGTATATTCCGTCATCATGAAGGCATTGACTGCCACAACCCGGGATATCTCCGCAGATGAGCTCACAGCTCTCGTGCTCGAGACCGGCAAATGTGCCGTCGATTCGATGGCTCTTCTCGACAAGGCCAATACGGAGACCTACGGAAATCCGGAGATCACCACGGTCAAGACCGGCGTGCGCGGCAATCCCGGCATACTGGTCTCCGGCCATGATCTGAAGGATATCGAGGAGCTCCTCGAGCAGACCGCCGGAACCGGTGTCGATATATACACACACGGCGAGATGCTTCCCGCACATTACTATCCCGCGTTCAAGAGGTATGACCACCTCGCCGGAAACTATGGCGGCGCCTGGTACAAGCAGGGCAGCGAGTTCGAGTCGTTCAACGGACCGATTCTCATGACGACCAACTGCATCACCCCTGTAAGGGACTCGTACAGGGACAGGATCTTCACTGCCGGTATGGCGGGATACCCCGGCATCAGACATATATCCGACCGTCCGGAAGGCGGAAAGAAGGATTTCTCGGAGATCATCGAGATGGCGAAGAAGTCCCCCGCTCCCGAGCAGATCGAAGACGGACAGATCGTCGGCGGATTCGCGCACGCGCAGGTCGACGCGCTGGCCGGCGATATCGTCGAGGCAGTCAAGTCAGGCGCGATCAAGAAGTTCGTTGTCATGGCAGGCTGTGACGGGAGGCAGAAGAAACGTTCATATTTCACTGAAGTCGCGGAAGCCCTCCCGAAAGACACCATCATCCTCACGGCGGGATGCGCGAAGTACCGTTACAACAAGCTCGATCTCGGGGATATCGGCGGTATTCCCAGGGTCCTCGACGCGGGACAGTGCAACGATTCGTACTCGCTCGCCCTGACAGCGCTGAAGCTGAAAGAAGCGTTCGAGCTCGAGGACGTCAACGATCTTCCGCTGGCCTTCGATATCGCCTGGTACGAGCAGAAGGCAGTCACCGTGCTGCTTGCGCTGCTCCACCTCGGATTCAAGAACATCAGGCTCGGCCCGACACTGCCGGCATTCCTCTCGCCGAACGTGGCAAAGATCCTCGTTGATACATTCGGTATCATGCCTACGGGCGATGCGGCGGATGATGTTGCGTCGATGATGGGATTGACCCCTGCAGGCTGATAGCCGGTGATACCTGCTCGAACAAGCATCAGGCCCGCCCCGCATCCGCGGAGGCGGGCCCTTTTTGTATGACGTCGCACTTTACACTTGCACTTCAAACCTGTAGATTGCTGATTATACCGTACACTTTCTACGGACAGGATTATGAAGAATATCAGAAATTTCAGCATTACTGCCCATATAGACCACGGGAAGTCAACGCTCGCCGACAGGCTGATACAGGGCGCGGGGCTGGTCGCCGATCGTGATTTCCATGACCAGATGCTCGATACGATGGATATCGAGAGGGAGCGCGGCATTACGATCAAGAGCCAGACCGTGGCAATCACGTACAAGAGCAAGTCGGGCGAGGAATATGTGCTGAATCTCATCGATACGCCGGGGCACGTCGATTTCACTTATGAGGTCTCCAGGGCGCTCGCTTCATGCGAGGGCGTTCTGCTGCTGGTCGATGCCAGCCAGGGTGTGGAGGCCCAGACAGTGGCCAACCTCTACCTGGCTCTCGAGCACGATCTCGAGATCATTCCCGTGATCAACAAGATCGACCTGCCGTCAGCCGATATAAACATGTCGAAGGAGCAGATCGAACTCGAGCTGGGCCTCGATTCGGACAATGTGATCCTCTGCTCCGCCAAGACCGGTGCCGGGGTCGAAGAAATTCTCGAGGCGGTCGTCGAGAAGATCCCTCCGCCCAGGGATACTGAAAAGGAACCTTTGAGGGCTCTGATATTCGACGCTCAGTACGATCCGTTCCGCGGGGCGATCATCCACTGCCGCGTGATGGACGGTTCGGTAAAGCCGGGAGATTCCATTAAATTCATGTCAATGGGAACGATCTACAAGGTCGAAGAGGTCGGAGTATTCAAGCTGAAACATGTGAAGCGGGAAAAGCTCAGTGCCGGAGAGGTCGGGTACATCATCGCCGGCGTCAAGACGGTAAGCGACACGAGGATCGGTGACACGGTCGTCCACGAGGACAATATGACCGCCGAGCCCCTTGCGGGGTTCAAGGTGGTCAAGCCGGTCGTATTCTCCTCGATCTATCCCATCGATTCTAACGACTACAATGCCCTGGCCAGCTCGCTTGAGAAATACAAGCTGAACGACGCCTCGCTGATATACCAGAAGGACTCTTCGGCGGCCCTCGGTCACGGATTCAGATGCGGTTTTCTCGGTCTGCTGCATCTCGAGGTCTTCCAGGAGAGACTCGAGCGGGAATTCAACCAGTCGATCATTATGACCTCTCCGAGCGTGCTGTACAAATTCGTCCTTTCCAGCGGGGAGGAAGTGGCGGTCGACAACCCTGAGTACTATCCGGATCCAGCTCATATCGAGAGCGCACTCGAGCCTTATATCCGCGCCAGCATCCTGTTTCCCGAGAAGTACATGGGAGCTGTGATGCAGCTCTGCCTCAACCGCCGCGGGGAAAACTCACAATTCAGCTATCCCGCGCCCGGCAGGATCGAGCTGCTGTTCGACATGCCGCTCGCCGAAGTCATCCACGATTTTTACGACAAGCTCAAGACGATCACGCAGGGTTACGGTTCCTTTGACTACGAGTTGAAAGATTACAGGAAGAACGATCTCGTCAAGATCGATATCCTCGTCAACGGCGAAAAGGTCGATGCGCTGGCGATGATCGTGCACAAGGACAGGGCGAGGACGAGGACCAAACAGGTCTGCGACAGGCTGCGCGACGAGATTCCGCGGCACATGTTCAAGATCGCTGTTCAGGGAGCTATCGGAGGAAAGATCATCGCGCGATCGACGATCTCGGCCATGCGCAAGGACGTGCTGGCGAAGTGCTACGGCGGCGACATTACCCGAAAGCGCAAGCTGCTCGAGAAACAGGCCAAGGGAAAGAAGAGGATGAAGACGATCGGCAAGGTGTCGATTCCCCAGACCGCCTTCATCGCTGTACTGAAGACCCAGGATGAATAGCTCTCCAGGTATCTATATTCACGTTCCATTCTGCAGGACCAAGTGCGCCTACTGTGATTTCTACTCCGTGACAGACTGCGATATTGCTGAAAGGTTCCTGCGTGCCGTCGAGACAGAAGCGGCTATGCGCGGAGATGAGATCTCCGGACCTGTCGGCTCGCTCTATGTCGGCGGCGGCACTCCTTCGGCGATCGATCCGGAACTTGTGTCAAAGATACCCGGCATCCTGTCCAGTTCGCATGGACTCGAGAGCGAAGCGGAGGTAACTGTCGAGGTCAATCCCGACGATATCACTCCGGCTATGCTCGAGGCGTTTCTCGGTGGCGGATTCAACCGGATAAGCATCGGTGTCCAGTCGTTCGACGACCGGGAACTGGAGTTCCTCGGGAGGCGCCACGACGCCGCGGGAGCAGCTGCGGCGATAGAGGCGGCGAGAGCTTCGGGATTCGAGAGGATCGGGATAGACCTGATCTTCGGGTCGGCCGGGCAGACACTGGACAGTTGGAGAGAGAGCCTCAGCAGGGCTCTTGAATTTAATCTCGAGCACATCTCCTGTTATCAGCTCACGCTCGAGCCCGGTACGCCGCTCGGAGAACGGATGCTCACCGGCGAGGCTGTCTGCGTCGAAGAAGAGATCCAGAGGACGATGTTTCTCGAGACTTCGAGTATGCTTTCCGGTGGAGGCTATACTCACTACGAGATCTCGAACTTCGCGCGGGGAGAGGAGAACTACTCCAGGCACAACATGCGTTACTGGCTGAGGAGACCGTATCTCGGTCTCGGCCCCTCCGCTCATTCGTTCGACGGCCGGGTCAGGCGCTGGAACCACCGGTCGGTGGATCTGTGGCTCGATGCCCTGGAAAGGGGAGAGAGGCCTTCCGCGGGAGAGGAAGGCCTCTCAGGAAAACAGGTCAGGGCGGAGAGGCTGATGCTCGGGTTCAGAACGAATCTTGGAGTAGAAACGGCACTTCTGAAAGAGCGCTCCGGCTGGGAGGAGACTCTCGAAGAACTTCTCGAGATCTCGCTCGTACGTATCGAAGGCGACCGGGTGATCCCGACCGTCGAGGGATTCCTCGTCGCCGACCAGCTTCCACTGCTTTTCATGTAGGATCTGACTCTCGATTATTATGTGGAACTGACAAGGTCGGTTGTCATAAACTGCATCATGACGTAAAACCAGTTAATGTTTCCGGGATCAGATGACCGGTAAGAATCCTGCCGATTCTGCAGGAAAGATTCCAATGCTGAAAGTCGAAAACAGACACATATACATCCTGGCCTTTCTCTTTCCAATCGTTATGCGGATCATTCTCGGATTCTGGCCATGTGACGATGCTTTTATCACCTATCGGTACGCGCATAATCTCGCCACTCATGGGCAGTTCACGTTCAATCTGGGCACGAATGTCTTCGGGTGTACGACTTTAGGTTATGCTTTGATGTTGTCGGGGCTCAGCGTCCTGGGAATCTCAATCACGGCAGCCAGCTGGGTCCTGATTCTCCTGGGAGATATCGCCTCAACGCTTATGCTCACGCATCTTGCGCTGTTGGAGTTCCGGAAGCTTGAGGCGGCTATCGGGGCACTCCTCGTATGGCTCGTGCACCCTGTCGTAGCGTTGAACGGATCCAGCGGAATGGAAACGTCAATCTTTCTGGCGGCGCTATTGGGTTTTGTCATCGCATGTCAAAAGCAACGAATGGATCTGGCCTTGATCATCGTCGCCCTTACCGTCTGGATAAGAATCGATGGAATCGTAATCGGGCTGGTGTGGCTTTGGGTGTGGCTTCGATCTTCCGGGAGACGATTGCCGTTGACGGGGCTCCTGGGCGCCGTCATTATTCTATCCGCCTATGCTGTTTTCTGCTGGTTCATTTTCGGAAGCCTTTTCCCCCAGTCTGTGATCGCAAAGATGGAAACGGGACATGCCCGTCTTTCAGGAAACATCCAGGTAGGCATTTCCTATATCGCAGCCATGGGAGGGATGATAAAGGTATGGTACTGGTATCTCTCCGCTCACATTCTCCTGTTCCCGGGCTTGCTGGTCAGTATAGCGAGATTTCGTAAAATCAGTGTCGTCTCTCAGACTCTGATTATCGCCGGAGTATTGCACGCTTTTCCCTTCGTCGCCGCAGGGCGGACGTACTCGATGCTTTTCCCATGGTATTATGTTCCTTTTCTGACGTTGACACTGATACCGTCCGTTCAGGGACTGGGCCACCTCTATGGATTTCTGCGGGAACGGGCACACCGCTCAACCCTCATGATGCTGTTTTTTATTCTTGGGATATCGACGATTATTTTATTGTTCGCGGCGGGACTGAGTTACCGCGGGGGATTAATTACGGAAACGCTGGATAAATGGGTTTCTCTCAGCCCGCGGAGAATGTCCCTTCTTCTCGACGTGATCCGATACAGCGCCGTGCTGCTCGCGACCCTGAGCTCTTTTATCCTCGTGACCCTGGCTGTACCCGGATCCTCCCACTTTAACCGTTTAAGGCAGACGATAGTACTCTCGATGATAATCTTGCTGACAATATTACCCCTTGTAAAAAACAGAGACCATCTGCTCAGGAAATACAAAAGGCGCGAGGTTTCTTACCTGAACGCAGGTGCCTGGGTATCCGCCAATCTCGGAAGGGAGGAGTGGATAGGCGCCAAGGAGATCGGCGCTGTTGGATGGTCCGCCATTGACAATCCGGTCTTCGATGAAAAAGGGCTTGTGACTCCGGAGGCCATAGGTACAACACGTATTAAGTGGGTAAAAAAGTACCGCCCAGCCCTGATACTGGATCTGAGCAGTACGAAGCAGCGGCTGATCAGGGTCGACCCAGGTCTTCCTGGGTATAAACACTTTCTTTCGGATCATAACAGCGTCTTCATCCGGGAAGATGTCGTTTCGTCGTGGGAAAAGGTACCGCCGGATCTTTATTGAGGCTGAATCAGTATCTTAAGTGTCTTTTTGAGTAAAACCCGCATTTTGGAGTCTGTCCAAGACGAGACGATTATACTCCATTGCGGCGGCGATGTCCATTGACATCACTGTCGCGCTCTTCTAGCATTC
>SDBS01000147.1_pt1 | contig 57467 bp, 86 predicted proteins | sample 2277091 | NCBI WGS metagenome assembly SDBS01 (sample SAMN10404972, study PRJNA504765) | marine sediment metagenome | isolation source: marine sediment core GS10_PC15, 163 cmbsf | place: Arctic Ocean: Southern Knipovich Ridge | collected 2010 | reverse complement strand
AATCTCTTCTGCCTAAAAATGGTGGGAATGATGTTTTGTTTGTAGTTACAGGTGGGGATCCTACGCTGTGTAATTTGTTTCGTTTTTGTTAAGCACTCAGGTCAAGGTTTTTCAATATCATAACTATAGAAACAAACGGAAAAGCTTTAGGTAACATTCCCTGTTGGGTTTGGATAACCGTTTCCCCAAAAATGATGATACAGGATTGTGAACCGTTTTTTAATAATAATAATAATAAGGAATGGCAGGGCAATGAATTGAAAGTTGTTTTTGAACCTGGAATTGATGTTGAATTACTAAAGCAATTACCTGAGCGGTTGCAACTTCAGTTCAATCATTTTTATATTCAACCACTTAGTGAAGATTTCCAACCCGCTGTTGATTTTGTAAAGGAGAATCCGCAATGGACTCTGTCAGTTCAGATACACAAGATAATAAATATTTCCTGAGTTGGGGAGAGGTGAGGGAAAAAGTAAAACACCTTGCTGAACTTATCCGCATAATATTTCCTGGAATGACTGGTCTTTCTATATCTGTTTATGGCATTCCGCGGGGAGGCATTTATGTTGCTGCTATGCTACAAGAATATAACATTCTTACAATCATGAATCCAGATAAACCTGATGTTTTTGTGGATGATATTATTGATTCCGGAGCAACAAAAAAGGCATATGAAGAAAGTTGTCCGGGTACTCCTTTCTTTGCTTTATATGACAAAAACGAATATCCTAATAAATGGCTCGTATTTCCTTGGGAGCAAATGATAAATGAAACAGGCCCCACTGAGAATATCAGAAGGATCATTGAATATATTGGAGAGGATACCGAACGAGAAGGGTTGATTGAAACCCCTGACCGAGTTGTTAAATCTTGGGACATATTATACGGGGGGTATAAGGTTGATCCGAAAAAGGTTCTGAAAACATTCAAAGATGATTCCAGTGATGAAATAGTCCTGCTGAAAGATATAGAATTTTATAGCACCTGCGAACATCACATGCTTCCTTTTTTCGGGAAAGCTCATATTGCTTATATTCCAAAAAATAAAGTTATAGGCATCAGTAAACTTGCCCGGGTCTTGGAGATTTTTTCCAGGAGGTTACAAATTCAGGAAAGGCTATGTCAGCAAATAACAGAACTTCTTGATCAGGAGCTACTTCCATTAGGATCGGCTTGTATTCTTGAAGCCCAGCATTTTTGTATGACATCCCGTGGAGTTCAGAAACAGAATTCAATTATGACAACCTCTAGCCTGACGGGAGTCTTTCGAGAAAAAGATGCTACAAGGTCTGAATTATTCCAGATGATTAGATAATAATATATGGCTATAAAATTATTTTTAGATAGTGGGGCTTTCGGTATCTATAATAAGTTGTCCAAAAGTAGTAAGGATGGATCGGCTATGTCCTCTTTGAAAGGCCGTCGGCTTGACGACTACTCCTATACTAAATCAAATGATTACAAAGAGTATAGAAAACAATATGCTTACTTTCTGAAAAATAATAAAAAGCATTTCAGTATATATGCCAACCTTGATGTTATTGGAAATGCTGAGCTCACTTACAAAAATCAAAAGTGGTTTGAAAAGTATGGATTAAATCCTTGCCCGGTCTGGCATATCACCTCAGATGTTAAATGGCTTCAGAGATATGTGGACGAGGGCTATTCCTACATCTGTATAGGAGCTATGGTGGGAGTGTCTAGTAGAATCAGACAAGAAGTACTTGATACGATTTGGGCCGAAAACCTGACTGATAGTATAGGCATGCCCCTAGTTAAAGTACACGGATTTGGAATGACAAGCTTCAAATTGATGAGCCGCTATCCTTGGTATTCGGTAGACTCAAAAAGCTGGATAGATCACGCCCGTTTTGGATGTATTGTTTATCCTACTAGAAAGCAGGGGGAGTTTGATTGGAGCCAGCCCACTACAATCCTTGTCTCCCATAGGAAATTTAAAAGTGTTCCCTCTCAGCATTTTAAAACGCAACAAGGATACCTCAGAAAATATATCTTAGGCTATTTAAAAAGCATTGGTATACCTTTTGGAAAGAGCTTGTTCAGAAAGGTTGATCCAGATTATAAACCTGTTACCGGGAAAGAATTTTGGTACACTAAAGGGAAAGAGATTGAAATTATAAAAGAGGCCGGAGTTTCAAACTCTCAGGTTTGTAGATTGGACGCCAACCTATATGCTTATACTAAGTTTGAATTTCAGCTTCCAAAATGGCCTTCGTCACTTTATTCTTTAGGTTTTGATCGAAAGAAAAGATTGCTATGATCATATACCTTGTTGATTCCCCCAGTAAAAAATTAAAATATAAAAAGAGATACCGTCACGTTCTATTTACTTATGGCAATATAAATGATACCGGATTTAATGAGATGGTTGAAAAGAAAAAGAAAAGGAGAAAGAAGTGGCTATCAAAAAAAGAACAGAGTTAATAACTGTCCTGAATAATCTGAAATGCGCCCTGACGGCAAATGAGGTATTGGAGCAATCCAATGCTTTCGTTTTCCAGGATGGGACAGTAACCTCTTTCAATGGGGAGATATTTGCTACAGCTGATTATGATGTTGGGATCCAAAAAGCTTTTGCAATTGCGGGATCAGACCTGTTAAAACTTCTGGAGAAGTTCCCGGATGAGAATATACAAATCAACCTGAAGAATAAAGAACTGCTGATCAAAGGAAAAAGGAAAAGAGCGGGCATTACAATCTTTGAAAAAATCCTTTTACCATTTCAGGACGTACCAGAAGCTGGAAAGATGAAGAAGCCTCCCAAGGATTTCTTTCATAATCTTCTTCAGTGTGCAAGGATATGCGGAAGAGATCACACAAACCCAAAGACAACCCATGTCCATCTGGCTTCGAATTTAATTGAAGCTACGGACAGGTACCGGGTATTCCGGGTTGATACAAAGACAGGATTTAAAAAAGATATTATGATTCCTGCCGACAGTATTATTTCAATTGGAAATAAGGACATAGCAAAAGTGGGGGCCAAAGACAGCTGGCTCCATATGATCAGCTCTGATAAGGTTAGGTATTCTATCAGGTGCGCGGATATGGAATACTTTGAAGATGATATGATAGACAATATCATTGAGATGGAAGAGCAGAGTATCGGTAAATTCCCCAAAGCAATTATCCCGGCTTTAGAAAGGGCTCAGGTAATGCGAGGGGAGGATCATTTGAACATTGTCCATATCACACTTAAAAAAGGATTGGTGAAAATAAGAACTGAAAAACAGGAGGGCTGGTATGAAGAAAAGCAACCTGTTAAGTATTCTGGGCCACCCGTTTCTTTTATAGTTAGCCTTGACTTTATGAAAGAGATTCTGACCAAGACGTTATCTGTGATCTTTGGAGAATCAAAGATGAAGATTGAAAAGGATAATTTCCATTTCATTATTGTAATTGAGCAAGAATAATGAAAGGCTTTTTCAGCGGCGATGATTTAAAGTCAGAGGACAAAACACCTAAGCTCCCTCACTGCGGAAAGTGTGGGCTATATAAGGAAGTGATTAGCCCCAAGATGGAAGTGACTGGGAAGGGTAAGCGAAAGGTACTGTTTGTGGCTGAAGCTCCGGGGGAACAGGAAGATAGACAGGGAGAACAGCTCATAGGAGACGCTGGACAGCTCCTGAGAGACGTTCTATTCGACTTCGACGTAGATTTAGACGACTGTTGGAAAACAAACGCTGTCATCTGCCGTCCTCCAGGTAATAAAATGGAACCGTATATGATTTCCTGTTGTCGCCCAAACCTTCTGAAAACTATCATGGAGCTGAAGCCCAACGTAATAATAGTACTGGGTAAATCTGCTTTAGAAAGTCTGATGTACAAAGAGTGGAAAAAAGACTTGGGCCCATTGGGGAAATGGATTGGGTGGAACATTCCTAGTAAGCAACATAATGCCTGGCTCTGTCCTACATATCACCCTTCTTATATTCTGAGAATGGGTGAAGACCAACAGCTGATGAGAATATTTAAAGAGCACTTGGAAAAGGCTTTTGAATATGAAGACAGGAAGGTTAAGAAATATTCCCTTGAAAAACTGAAAAAGAAAATAGAAATTATAACTGACCCAAGAGAAGGTTGGAAAAGAATGCAAGCACTATCAAAAAAAGAAGGGGTGCTGGCTTTTGATTATGAAACCAACGGACTGAAGCCAGATAAAAAAGGACACAAAATTGTTTCTGTGTCTTTTTGTTTAAATGGTAAAGAAACATTTGCTTGTATGATTAAACAAGATTTCAGCAACCATAAACACTTTCTTTCAAAGATTTTAAAATCACCAAAGCTGAAAAAAGTAGCAAGTAATTTAAAATTTGAAGAGAGATGGACTAGGGCAATGTTCGGGCATGGGGTCCGTGCGTGGTATTGGGATACCATGCTTGCGGCTCATTGTCTTGACAACCGCCCCAAAATTACTTCTATCAAATTCCAAGCCTATATCCACTTGGGTATATCTGATTATAGTTCCCATATAGAACCTTATCTCAAAAGTAAAAATTCAAATGGTTTTAATCGTATTGAGGAACTGGATAAAAAAGAATTACTAATTTACAACGGTCTTGACGCTATACTCGAATACAAAATTATGAGGAAGCAAAGGAGAATTTTCAATGGATAAAAAAGCAGTGGCAGTTGATCTTGATGGTGTTCTGGCTGAGTATGATGGCTTCAAAGGGATTGATGTGATAGGCGATCCAATACCAGGAGCCCGGGAGTTTATGAAAAAATTAAAAGAAGCGGGAGCCTGGTTAATTATCCATACCTGCAGAGTATCTGAAATTATTGAAGGTGATGAGAAATTTGCCAACAACTTGGCTATTAAGAAACGAGTCGAAATAGTATGGCGATGGTTATGTAAGCACGACATTCCTTGTGATGAAATTTGGGCCAAAAGAGGAAAGCCCTATGCGGTTGCCTATGTGGATGATAGAGCAGTTGTATTGAACAGACGTTATAGACCCAGATTTGAAGAAGGATATGAATTCGCATGGAAAGAATGTCTGGAATTGCTTGAAGGAAAAGAGAACGAATGATCCCATATAAAAAATCCGCTTACAAGCTTCTACATGATGGAGCTATAGCCCTGGCAGAAGTAGAGGGAAATGGAATTAAGATTGATACCAAATATTTGGAAAAGGCTATACTCCAAACGGGAAAGAAAATTAAACGACTTCAGATAAAACTAGAAAAAACAGATGTAACTAAAACTTGGAAAAAGGTATACAGATCCAAAACCAACTTCAATTCCAATGATCAGTTAGGGAAAGTATTATTTGAGCATATGGGTATTGAAGCTCCAGAACTGACAAAGACTGGAAAATATAGAACTAATGAAAAATCATTGATGCAAATAGATCACCCATTTGTAGAAATGTATTTAAAAATCAAAAAGCTTGATAAGGCTCTTGGTACATATCTCAAGGGTATTGATAAAGAAGTTGTTAATGGTTTTATTTATCCAAATTTCAATCTCAATATCGTTAGAACATATCGCTCATCTTGCAACTCCCCCAATATACATAATGTTCCCGTAAGAGATGAAGAGATACGTGAGTTGATTCGGAAAGCAATTATAGCTAGACCAGGAAACCAGCTGGTTGAAATGGACTTCAAGGGAATTGAAGTAGCTGTAGCCGCCTGTTATCATGAAGACCCCCGTATGATTGAGTACTTAAAGAACCCGAAGAAAGATTTGCACCGAGACTTGGCGGCAGAATGCTTCAAACTTAATTTGAATCAAGTCACCAAAGACATCCGGTTTTACGGAAAGAATGGTTTTGTATTCCCTCAGTTTTACGGAAGCATGTATACAGATTGTGCCCGGAATTTATGGGAGGCTATAACTACGGCCGATCTAAAAACAAAAAAGGGGACACCTTTAAAAAAATATCTGAGGAAAAAAGGAATCACGGAATTAGGTGAGTGTGACATCGAAGAAAAACCACGCCCTGGAACTTTTGAAAAACACATCCAGCAGATTGAACAAAGATTTTGGAAAAAGAAATTTCCAACTTACGCAAAATGGAAAAAAGAATGGTATTATAAATATTTAGATAAAGGTTATATGCTCACCAAGACAGGATTCATCTGTCAAGGGTTTATGTCACGGAATGAGATAATAAGTTATCCAATCCAGGGCTCTGCATTTCATTGCTTGCTTTGGTCTTTGATTAAATTAGTAATGAAGGGTGAATTAAAGAAACGTAAAATGAAAAGTCTTGTTGTAGCACAGATTCATGATAGTGTCCTCGGAGATGTCCCACCAGAGGAATTGGATGACTATTTGGTTCTCGTTAATAATGTAACAACGAAACTGCTGAGGAAGGCCTGGAAATGGATAAACGTTCCTCTTGGAGTTGAAGCAGAAGTTTGTCCGGTTGGAGGAAGCTGGTTTGATAAAGAAGAAATGAGAATTCCGACATGAGTGACAAATATGCCTATATAAAATGTCCTCATTTTGTAAGCTTTCGAGATGATTATGAAGATGAATTAGAACCGTGGGAATTGGGTTTCTGTCGTTGTAATGAAATTGAAAATGAAATATGTTTTGCGGATCAAAAGAAGTGCAATATATTTCTCAAATTAAAAAGGAAAGAAGATGAATAAAAATTTACCAATGTGTGTAGAGCCTGATTGTAAAGGGAAGCTGAAGAAGTGGCTGAAAACAGTTCATTCCAGAACTTATGTTTGTAAGAAATGCGGGAAGTTTTACAAGCTGGAGAAAAGAATTGGCAGTGGTTGGAATTTTATGTAATGACTGATAAAGAAAAAATAAAAAAGTTTGAAGAGATTCAAAAACAATTATGGAAAACAGCGGCTGAAGGAAATGTTTTGCAATCTATAATGGCTTCAAATATTATTCGACTTTTTGAAATACCAGGACCAAACGGACAACGGCCGGAGGAATCATAATGAAAACACTAGGATACTGGCTAGGATTACTCATACGATGTTCCATTTGCTGGTTGATTTTAAATCCGATCATTTGGTTTTGTCGAAAAATCAATAATAAGGAAGAAAAGAAATGAGTCATACTAAATTGATTGATTTAATTGAAAGAATGCATAAACAACTTATAGAAACATCACCATGCTCAGGCCCAAGTAGTCCTGCCGCAAATTTTTGTAGTAAACGGGACTGTCTTTCATTTCCTTGTGAGAATTTGAAACTGATACGTGAGTGGGAAAAATTAAAGGATAAGAAATAATGGAACTTTATAAAAAGCACAGACCCAGAAGCTTGAAGACTGTAGTGGGTAACAAGGCTACAGTTGCTACTCTAAAGAATATGATTGAACGCAAGACTATTCCTCATGCCATTTTGTTTTATGGCCCAACCGGTTGTGGTAAAACAACACTGGCCCGAATAGTAGAAAAAGAGTTGGGGTGTGGTGCTGTTGATTTTCAAGAGCTGAACTGTTCTGCCTTCCGGGGAATAGATACCATTAGGGATATTGAACGGGTAATGTTTCTGGCACCAATTGACGGGGAATGTCGAGTATGGTTGCTAGATGAATTCCATCAGATGACCTCTGCTGGTATGCACGCAGCTTTGAAAATGCTGGAAGATACTCCTGATCACGTTTACTTTCTTCTATGTACTACCGAACCTCAGAAGCTCTTGAAAACTGTCCGCAACCGATGTAGTGAAATGCCTGTAGAATATCTTGATGAAAAAGATATGACTAAACTGATTGTACGGATTTGTAAAAGAGAAAAAATAACAATTAAGCCAAGCACAATAGAAGATTTAATTGATGCCTCTGAGGGGTCAGCCCGAAGATGTTTGGTGATACTGGATAAGATAAAGAATCTGCCAAGCAATAAACGGAGTGAGGCTATTGGTCAGCCACAAGAAGATGAGAAAGAAGGCATAGACTTATGCAGGGCATTGATAAATGAAAAAACGAAATGGCCCACCATTGCTAAGATTCTCCGGGATATCAAAGGTGAACCGGAATCAATAAGATGGTCTGTAATGGGATATTGTACGGCCTGTCTTATGAAGAAATCCAATCATTATATCTTTCATGTATTAACTTGCTTTGAAAATCATTTTTACGACTCAAAGAAAAACGGATTGGTGAGTGCCTGTTATCAAGCTAAACACGGTGAAGTTTAATAGGCTCAACTAGATAATAATATGTATAGTTCTTTTATAATTTGTGTAGAGTCGGTTCCAATTTCCGCGAGTGTGCGAAGGGGTGAACCAGCGGTAAACATGGATGCCTTGCACCCGGCTCTTACACTTTAAGGAAATGATTTGAACAAAAGCGAATTTGAAAAAGATTTAGAAATTGATATTGAGAATCTGGATGTAGAGGTTTGTCTTCAGCCAGAACTTTATTTCAAATATGCTTCACTAGCTAAAGAAGCCCGTGAGGATTTTGACCTCGCCAAAATGAAACTGGGTGTAATAGAAGCTGAGTTGGCTCAAAAGGTAAGATTGAAACCAGCTGACTTTGGGGTGGTTAAAGTAACCGATGCTTCAGTAAGGGAAGCTATAGCAGTTAATCCCCAGCATAGAGTAGTTTACAAAGCTATGATCCAAGCCCGCTACAAAGCTGACTTAGTTAATGAAGCTCAGAATTCAATGGAGCAAAGAAAGCGGATGCTTGAAATGTTAGTACAGCTTTTTGGAAGAGAATATTTTGCAGGACCAAGCATGCCTCATACACCCGCAGAATTTTATAGACAGATTAAGAAAAAGAAAGGAGAAGAGACAGACGAAGCAATGATCAGTCGTGCTCGAAAGAGAAAGAGGGTCAACAGTGGATAATATTGAAAAGGTTTTATGGATTATTTTTATTGGTGTTCTTGTGCCGATGTCTTTATATGTTAGTGCAAGGATGATTACCAGAGCAGTATTACGTACTATTGAAGAATGGAAAGAAAGGAAGAAGAATGGTTAAGAAGAAGACCGGGAAGAAAAAGAAGACTGTGAAAAAGAAAGGAGGGAAGTCAAAGCGCAGACGGCTTTCTCCTGAAGATCAAAAGAAGAAAATGGCCGGCGGTGGTAAAGGTGGAAACTGGTTCAACCTTCCTGAAGAAGTCGAAGTGTGGGCCCCTGAGAAAAAAGGCCGTTATAAAATTGATATCATGCCCTATGAAATAACGGTAAAAAACCACAAGGAGCGGAATGGGGAGCCTATCGAAAAGGGCAATCTGTGGTTCAGAAGTTATTTCAGGGTTCATTACGATGTGGGAATGGAAAAAATCTCTATCGTATGTCCCCGTTCGATTGGCAAAAAGTGCGCCATATGTGCTGAGGTGGACAAACTGAAGAAAAACTGGGATGATAACAAAGAACTTATCAAAGCCCTGAAAGGACAGGAGTGGGTCATTATGAATATGCTCCATCCCGATGATCCGGATATAATGGCCATCTTTGCTATGTCCTTTGGAAAGTTCGACATGAAACTCAGGGAAGAGTTTGAGGAACCTGAGAACGAAAAAAACCGCAGTTTTTGGGATACCACCGAAGACGGACGTACACTGAAAATCAGATTCAGTGAGAAAAAGTATGAAGGCAATACATTTCTTGAAGCCTCCATCATCGAATTTATCGAACGCGATGCGGTAGATGAAGAGGAGATTTTGGAAAAATCTATTGACCTTGATACTATTCTGAATGTTCTCCCTTCCAAAAAGGTTGAAGCCATGTTCCTTGAAGGTGAAGATGTCGAGGAAGAAGAAGAAGAGGAGGAGGAGGAAGAAGAGGAAGTCAAGCCCAAAACCCGGAAGGCTAAAAAGAAGGCCGGCAAGAAGAAAAAGAAAGTTGTAGAGGAAGAGGAGGAAGAGGAAGAGGAGGAAGAGGAAGAGGAAGAGGAAGAAGAAGAAGAGGAAGAAGAAGAGGAGGAAGAGGAAGAAGAAGAAGAAGAGGAAGAAGAAGAAGAGGAAGAAGAAGAAGAGGAAGAAGAAGAAGAGGAAGAAGAAGAAGAGGAAGAAGAAGAAGAGGAAGAAGTTGAGCAGGAAGAATGCATTGCCTGCGAAGCCACAGGCGTAGCATCCAACGGCAAAGAGTGTATCCCCTGTGGAGGTACAGGTTGGATCGACGATTGGGACAACGAAGAAGAGGAAGAGGAAGAGGAAGAGGAAGAAGAAGAGGAAGAAGAGTAATCAGTTTGGGGGAGGGGTTCACGCCTACAGGTTTGTGGTAGTACCTTATGGGTTCGGCCCCTCCCCCAATTTTTAAGGAAAGAACAGATGCCCAAATTCAAAAAAATTGCAAGTCAAATAAAAAAGACAGCTAAGAAAAAACGAAAGAAGAAAAAGAAATCTAAAATCAAAACTGAAAATATACTCTCGTCCGGTTCAACACTCCTGAATTTGGCCTGTACAAATAATCCTTTTGGGGCATTGACTAAAGGGAAATATAGTTTGTTAGTTGGAGACTCTTCTAGTGGAAAAACATTTTTGAGTCTAACTTGTTTCGCAGAAGCCCTTAATAATCCCTCTTTCAAAAATTATCGACTGATATATGATAATGTAGAATTAGGAATGGGTTTTGATCTGGAAGGATTGTTTAATAAAGCAGTTGCCAAAAAAGTTGAACCACCTTGTTATGGAGAAGATGGACTGCCGAGCGCTTCTTTTTCTGTTGAAGATTTCTATTATAATTTAGATGATTGTTTACAACATGCTATAAAAAATAAAACCCCTTTTATATATGTACTTGATTCAATGGACTCCCTTTCAAGTGTTGCTGAAGTAAAAAAGTTTGATGAACATAAAACTGCTCATAGAAAAGGAACCAAAGAACCAGGAAGCTATGGAGATGGGAAGGCAAAAAAGAACTCTGAAGGATTACGAAAAATCCTATCAGGATTACAAAAAACCGGATCAATCCTTATTATCATTTCCCAAACACGAGATAATATTGGATTTGGGTTTGAAACAAAAACCAGATCAGGCGGACATGCGCTGAAATTTTATGCTTGGGTAGAAATTTGGAGTACAGTAACTGGACAAGTTATTAGAAGTGTTAAAGGAAAAAAACGCAAAATAGGAGTTCATGTTGAACTTCGAGTAAAGAAAAATAGGACAACTGGTGAACTCCACCAAATTAAAATGGACATATATCCCAGTTATGGGATTGATGATCGAGGTTCATGTATTGATTATTTAGTTGAAGAGAAATGGTGGAACAAGGCCGGAACAAAAATTGTTGCTAAAGAATTTGATATAACCTGTACCAAGGATAAACTTATTAAGCATATTGAAGAAAACAACTTAGGTAGGAAACTTCAAATCATAACCGGAAGGTGTTGGAAAGAAATAAGGGAAAGCTGTAAATTAGATCGAAAGAAAAGGTATTAAAGGATAAGAAATGAAAAAAGATGTCCAGACAATCGAAAAGACTTCCAAGCGGTTCAAATTACAATTGGTGCTGTCTTCATTCTGTGTTTTTGTTTCTATCATTTTAATTATTGCGAATATGTGTAGCCATGGTTTTGATAATAAGAAAACCGTTTACAGCTTTTGGGCCCTGGCTTTATTTGGTAGTTGGAATACTGTCACCCGCATAAGAATTTGGTGGAACCATGAGTAAATGGGTCTTGATTGATTTATCCGTACTGGCCTACAAAGCTATGTACACTATGGGGGATTTAGCCCATGAAGATATTCCAACAGGAGTCATTTTTGGTTTCTTCGAACAGCTATATGAAATTTGCACATCTGCTCCAGTAAGAAGTAACAAGGTGCTGATCTTCGCTGATTCCAGAAAGAGTTACCGCAAAAAAGTTTTCCCGGGATACAAAAAGAGACCTCCCCTCACAGAAGAAGAGCAAGAGCAAAAAAATATAATGTATAAACAAATCAACAAATTGAAAAATAAGATACTGCCCAAGTTGGGCTTTCCAGTATTCAAACAAGTAGGGTTGGAATCAGACGACTTGATTGCTCACGCCTCTCAGGAACTTACTCAAAGAAAGAAGCATGGAATAATTATTACATCGGACCAAGACTTGTATCAGTGTATTACTCCCTATATCAAATGGTATGATCCAGGGAAAGAATTACTGATGGATGAAGAAGCTTTCAAAAATGAATATGGAATACCTCCAAGTGAATGGCATTATGTAAAGGCTCTTGCTGGATGTACTTCTGATAAAGTTCCTGGAGTAAAAGGGGTGGGAGAGAAAGGGGCTATTCAATATATCAAAAAGGAAATGCCCCGAAACAAAAAGTTTACAGCAATTGTAAATGCCGAACTAAGTGGTGAAGTAAGGAAATGGTTGGAACTGGTCAACCTTCCTCATGGAAAGACAAGGATGTTCTGGTTTGGTAATACTAAAGTTGATACCCCAAAGTATAAACCCAAACTGTTCTTTAGTTTCTGCCAAAAGTATAACATCATAAGCTACTTGCAAGAGGCCAGAGCTAGTCAATGGATAAGATTCTTCAAGGGGGAATTCAAAGGCAAAGTAAGAAGAAGGAAAAGAAAATGATTATCAGAGTTTTCCCAAGAAAAACTAACGGAACTCCTGATGATAATCTAGCCTTTATCGGAATGCCTGATCTTATTGCTCCTGAAATAAATGCAAAAGAAGTTCATATCAGTGTTACATTCACAAAAGATAAATCATTTGCAGAGAACAAACTAGCCAAAGCATGGGAAAAGATTGCCCCTGTCAAAATAGATGGGCCTGCATACGATAATCCTGGTGGTGAGTTTGAACCTGGAATGTATCTCAAAAAAGGATATGTCATAACAAGCCGTGGTTGTCCAAATAAATGTTGGTTTTGTGATGTACATAAACGAAGTGGAGACTTAAAAGAATATCCAATCAAAGATGGATGGAATATTCAAGATGATAATTTCCTGGCTTGTAGTAAAAAACATATCCAAAATGTTTTCAAAATGCTACAACAGCAAAAAGAAAAAGGACACCCAATAACTTTTGATGGGGGATTAGAAGCCAAGCTATTGAAACATTGGCATATTGAATTACTATGGAACTTACGCCCATCACAAATGTTTTTTGCTTACGACACCCCAGATGATTATGAACCATTAAGAGAAGCTTCAAAACTTTTACGTTATGCGGCATTCACTTATGGTATGATGCGTTGTTATGTATTGATTGGGTATCCGAAAGATACAATTGACAAGGCTTTAAAAAGACTTCTTGCAGTTTGGAAATTAGGATACCTGCCTTTTGCCATGCTGTATATGAATAAAAAAGGTGAACAAAATCCTAAATGGAAAAAATTCACCAGAACATGGAGCAGACCAGCCGCTACAAAAACAGAAATCAAACGATTGTTTTTCAATAGAAAAAAGAAGATAATAATACGGAAGAAAAAATGATGGCAAAAGGAAGCTCATTTGAAAGACAAATCTGTAAAGAACTCTCGCAATGGTGGACTGACGGTGAGAGGGACGATATTTTCTGGCGCACGGCAGGAAGTGGAGCAATGGCAAAGACAAGAAGTAAAAAGAAACGAAGTACTTTTGGACAGTATGGTGATGTTCAAGCAACAGACCCTATCGGTCAGCCTCTTATTGATCTTTTCACGATTGAGTTAAAACGGGGATACTCCAAGTCAACTTTTTTCGACCTGTTTGACAAATCTAAAACAGCGGCTCAGCAACAATGGGATAAATTCATCTGCCAAGTATTAGAAGACACAAGAAATTCCACATCATTTTATTGGATGTTGATATGCAAACGAGACAGACGGGAGCCTGTAATTCTTGTCCCTTTTCAATTCATAAGACATATGACTTTTCTAAGATCAATAAACCATATGAGAGGAAAAATAAAATTAAAAGGTGGAAGAAAGGTAAAATACTTTCTTTGCAAATGGTAAGACTTTCTTAAAATTATTGGTTCTGAACATGTTAAACTAGAATTGAAGGAGTTAATGGAATGAGTTGGAATGATATTTGGAAAGTAGTGAGATGGAGATTATTTTTGCGTTTGGTTCATTTACATATACAAATTCCGTTATTTGAAATCAGAACATCATTGATGAGTGATAGTAATACATCATACATCCGTGATTATGTGAGTGTTCTTGTTCGGTTCTGGAAATGGAAATTTGAATTTGCTCTATATGATACAATGCAAAGAAAAGTCCAGAGGAAAAAATGATCAAAGAACTGCTGATCAAAAACTTTGAAGTCCACAAATACTTCAGAGCAATACTTGATCCTCATATCACTACCTTCATCGGAGAAACTGATGCAGGTAAAAGTTCAATAATACGGGCACTCAAATGGTTAGTAACAAATAGACCTTTGGGGGATAACTTTATCAAGGATGATAATGATGCCGATGAAATAACATTCGTAGGAATCAAAACTGATAACGGCACCTGTTCCCGGAAAAAGGGAAAGGGCATCAACACCTATAAAGTCAATGGGCTAAAACTGGAAGCCTTTGGCACAAGCGCTCCTGATGAAGTCAAAGAGTTTTTGAGAATGGAAGAGCTAAACTTTCAATTCCAATTCGATGCTCCGTATTGGTTTCATATTTCACCTGGGGAAGTAAGCAAACAATTGAATCAGATTGTTGACCTAGAAATAATTGATATCAGTTTATCCAAAATATCTTCTAAAGTAAAGCTGGGAAAGACTGAAGTCAAGTTATCTCAAGAACGTCTGGACGAAGCAGAGGCCTTACTGAACCGGATGGCCTTTATGGATCCGATGCTGAAGGATTATAAACGACTGGAGAAGCTAGGAAGACGGATAGAAAAAGGAAGCTCTTATTCAGCTTCTCTGGCCCTATCTATAGAAAGCATAGATAAGTACCTTTTAAGGGCGGAAACGCTGGGACAATCGCACTCAGACGGTGAGAAACTAGTAAAAATAGGGAATCAGTACAGAAAGAAAGCCCTTGAGGTGAAAACCCTCTCCAACCTAGTAAATAGCCTTGAAAAAAATATGGTCGTTTCTGAAGCGGTCATTCCTGATATCAAACCCCTTATTTCTATTACCAGTAAATGGAAAAAGGTAAAACAATTTCATAATGGATTGTCCAAGTGTATTGCTAGAATAATATTAGAGAAGAAAGTAATATGTCAAAAAGAAAAAGAACTGTCATCAAAAAAAAGAAAGCTAAAAAAGATGATGGGGAAAACATGCCTACTGTGTGGGGCTCAGATAAAGTCATAGCAATTCTTTGTGCTGACGTTCATCTGAGTCTTAAACCTCCCCGCGTACGTAGGGAAGAGTCTGATTGGTTTCGGGCTATGAAGAAACCGTTAGATGATTTGGCCCAATTGTCTTCCGTTTATAATGCTCCTATCTTATGTGCCGGAGATGTTTTTAATCATTGGCATGCTGAACCAGAGTTAATCAACTTTGCTTTAAAGTTTTTCCCGGAGATGTATGCCATACCGGGTCAGCATGATTTACCTAATCATAATATTAACTTAATTGAAAAATCAGCTTTCTGGACATTAGTTCTTGCTGACCGAATAATCCCAGTGATTACAAAAGAGCCTGTGATGGCTAAAAATGGAATCATCCTTCACGGCTTTCCTTTTGGCATAAAACTAAAACACTTGAAAATAAAAGTTAAAAAGAAACATCATATAGCTATGGTTCATGATTTCTTTTGGAGGAAGGGTCATACTCATCCTAAAGCTTCTCGTAATTCTCATATGTCTAAATTCAAGAAACGGGTGCTTGGATACGACGCTGTTGTATTCGGGGACAATCACAAAGGGTTCAAAGCAAAATTGAACGGAGTACCTATATGGAATTGTGGTTCACTGATGAGAAGGAAGTTAGATGAGAAGCAATATCAACCCCGGATTGGTTTGTTGTGTGCTTCAGGAAAAATCCAGACTCATTGGATAAGCAGGAAGAATGAAAAGTTTAAAAGCTTAGAAGAAGATTTCAAAGGAACCTCTGCAGGGACTACCCACGATATAGTTGATATACTGCATGGGTTGAGAGAAGCTCAAGAACACAACTTTGATTATATTGAAGCCGTTGAATTCCTTTTGGGAAGGTATTCAGAGAAAGATGAAGTAAGAAAAATTCTGATGGAGGCATTGAATCGTGATTGATATAGATATTGTAACAAAACTAACAAAGGATGTTAAGAAACTGGGTCAGGAAAAAGACCGGGCCAAAGGAAAGGTTGACCGGGATTTGGAAACACTGAAAGAGAAGTTTAATTGCTCAAGTTTAAAACGAGGCAAAATAGTTTTAAAGAAGACAGATAGTAAACTGGAAAGACTTGAAAATAAATTCAATTCTGAATTAGATTCTTTCAACGAAAAATGGGGCAAAAAACTAGGAGAAGAGTTATGAAAATTGCTTACATTGAGAAAAACTTTTACAGGGAAGCCAGATACTTAATTCATAAGGCTGACGAAATTATTAAAAAGTTTATGGACAAGGGATTTATTATGACCTTGCGTCAGGTTTACTACCAACTTATTACCCTTGATGCTTTCCCAGAAGACAGACGGTATTCTTGGACAGGAAAGAAATGGGTTAAGGATCCAAAGGGAACTAAGAACGCTCAACTAAATTATGACTGGCTAGGCAGAACGATAAACGGTGCCCGGCTGAACGGGTTGGTAGACTGGGATGCTATTGAAGATAGAACCAGGTTTGTTCGTAGTACAGCTACTTGGGACAGCCCGGACGAAATAATTCAGGGTGCTATTCAATCTTATAAAAGAGACTTGTATGAAAACCAATTGGTGAAACCAGAAGTGTGGATTGAAAAAGATGCTTTGATAGGAGTGATCGAATCTACTTGTGGAAAGCTTCGTGTTCCTTATTTTTCTTGTAGGGGCTATGTATCTCAATCGATGATGTGGAGAACAGGCCAGCGGTTTGTAGATATCATTAAGAGAAGAGGGAAATCAGGAAGCTGAAGAAAATGACAAAACAATTGTAAAATTATCATCTAGCAAAACCGCTCTAAACTATCAAGATCAATGGTTTAGGGCGGTTTTTATGATACAGGCAAAGTTTTTCGGATTTGGTTGTGGCCATATCAGGGTTTATAGGTTATACTATATATAGTTAGATAAGAACTTAAAGGAGAAAAGAAGATGGACGAAAAGATTAAAAAGGTCGGAGACAAAGAATACGAACTTGGGGCCTTCAGCATCAGCCACAAGTCAGGAACTGACTGGACTGTTAGTGGGCCCGGTTCAGATGGTGGGTTTTTCAGAAGCACTGTAGAAAGTTTTAAGGAAGCCAAGGAAGTAGCAAGAGAAGTTATCGAACAGAACGGCGAAGAAGAAGAAGGCCAATGTTATGAGTGTGATGAATGTAATGGGCCTGTTTGTATGAACTTTCTTTTCAAAGAAAAATAAGATGACAAAGCAGTAATAAAACCATCATTTATCAAAAGCTATAAACGCCTCAAACTATCAGAATCAACGGTTTGGGGCGGTTTTTATGATACAGGCAAAGTTTTTCGGATTTGGTTGTGGCCATATCAGGGTTTATAGGTTATACTATATATAGTTAGATAAGAACTTAAAGGAGAAAAGAAGATGGAAAACACACAGACACACGCGGGCGACAAATGCGAAATCCAGACACAGGATAGCCGGGGAATGTGGACGGCTGTTAATAACGCCTCCGCGATCCTCGAAAAATGCATTGCCGCTAACGCGGAAATCACCGACACAGACGATGCACTGGCCGCGCTGCTGAGCGGAAAAACATTGCGGACGGCCAAGCCGGGCGCGGGCGACTGGTACTCAAACGTCAGGGCGATCAATGTTGATGCAACCGCTCGCCTGGCAGAGAAAAAACACAATGCTCTGCTGGCCGCGGAGCGCAGGCACAATGAGGATGTTAACGATAATTGGTAGGCACTTTTTTACGGGAGCGAGACATGGACACACTGGCAGACGCACAGACGGCCGTATCGAATAGTGGCGTGGTTGACTGGGACTGGAACACGGGTGACAATGACTCGGTTTTGGACTCGCTGGCCGATTACCTGTATCGCAGCGATAGCGAGGAGTTGACCGATGATATTTTGCGCGGGTTCATCGCCGATGTTTTGGGTCAAGAGCCGTCTGATTACGATCTGGCGGCAATGGGCAAACCCCAATATCTCGTAGCGGTACGGGATTGGTACAGCGATATGGCCAGCATCAATCTCAGGGTGTCGGCCGGCGAGGTTGATGGCAGCGGCGAGTATGAGTCTGACGCCCTCAGCGCGTCGCAGATGGCACGGATCAAGCGGCATCTGCCTAACGGCTCTCGGCAATTGGAGGCGGTATCTATTGACATGCGCAACAATCCTACTACGATACTCCATTTTAACCAGGACGATTCTGTTAATCAGAAGTCAACCAAAGCGGGTTGTTATGAAACATATAAATAATGACAGCCCAACTTGTCCCGAATGCCAAAAGGTTTTGACTGAAGAAAAAGAATCTCTTGACCGTCTTATTAAAGATGGCTTTGTCTTTAGCGAAGAGAAAAAAGTTATTGACCATTTGCTTTGGGATATGAGGCAAAGTGGTGGTGATAAAATGGTGGGAATGCACGCCATATCTTATGAGGGAAATAAACGGGATGGCTACAACATTGAAGAAGTGACCGAAGAAAAAGATACTGATCTTCAGGGCGCGTTAAATGTTCCCGGCGCTAAAGTTAGAGTTTGGACAATTACTCTTTGGTTTAAAGATTTCTTTTCTGGTTGGACTATAGCCTGTGATGGGGAACGGTGTTGCACCTGGCTAATCAACTTCCGCTCTGATGAGACCTGAAGGCAGAAACCCCGGGAGGGGTCGGCGGATAAGAAACTTTTTATAGGAGAATAAAGATGGCAGAAAAAGTTAAGCTTCTTTATACCCTGGCAGACAGAAGATACCGGGAAAAAGATTGTGTTGATCTGAAGGAAGGGAAAAAGCTGTTCAAAGCATACTATAGAAATAAAAATATTGTTGATTGTTCGCTGGTTGTAGATGGTGAATTTATTGCCGAATTTGATAAGACTGTTTAAAGGATATGAAGATGAAGACATTGTTGAATGAGAAAGAGATTACTTACATCGAAAATGGTCGGATGGTTATGGCTATTAAGGAATTCAGAGAAAGAAAAGCCTCCTCTCTTAGAGAAGCCCATGATGCCTGTGCGGAAGTACGGGAAGCTATTGATGAGGGTGAACCAATTGATCATTATACAACTGAGCCTGGTATGATTTCCCCATGCAGATGTGATGGTGATGCTAAAATCACCAGTAGAAGGAAACGCAATAAAATATATGTTCAAGTAAGATGTAATCGTTGCGGGCGGAGAGGGGCTGTTTATCATTATTTTAATAGTTATAAAGGATTGATTGAAATTCCAGAAGAGGTAGAATGGCCAGAAAAAGACAAAGCTGAAAAACAAGCTGTTCGTGATTGGACAATGTTGATTTCATTTTAAGGAAGATAGAATATGCTCTTAATTGATTTTACATTTTTCGGAAGAAACAAAGTCAAGGTCACCGTGGAAAACGGAACACTAATTGACAAGACGTTTGAAGGCAATTATAAGTTAGAGAAGATCAAAGGCTTACATAACTCCATCTTAGATCGGGATGGGGAAAAGTTCAAGTCAGCATTTGACTGGTGCAAGGGCTGTTGTGTAGGTCAATCAAAAAGAGGAAAGCAAATATTTTTCGTTTTCTAAAACAGATAATAATATAAGGAGAATGTTATATGCCTTTGAAGAAGTTATTAAAGACAAAAAAAGGAATTTGGTTTTATAACCAGGGCTGGCGCGTTGGCAAGATCGTCAAGCGGTATTCTAAGACAAGGATTACTGTTAAAGATTGTACCGGAACCCGTTGCAGAGTTATGCTTGACCAGAAAGATAGATGGATTGCTTTGTCTCATTTCAAAAATTCTGATAACTTAAAGGAGAAAAACAATGGGAAGAAAAAAATCAAAAAGGTTAAAAGTAAGAAGTGGATCAAGATTAAAACTAAAAGATGGAAACTTCGCAAGAGTAATGAGAACACCAAAGACTCATGAAACAACAATTGCGGTCCATGTGTATATTGAATCTGGTCCTACACCTTTTCGTAAAATCCCTTACGGCCAGATTGGTTATGTTGTTCGGTATTAAAAATGACTACTGAAGAACAAAACAGCAAATTTGAATATGATTGTCCAAAGGGTGATTGTGAAGGCACAATGTATGGTGATTATGGAGAGGATGTTCAATGCCCCGAATGCGGAGCGCTGTTCCATACCGATTGGGAAGACTCTTATGATGGAGCAACGGGCTGGTGGCTTTGTGGAGAAATAAAAGATGAATGAAATACTAATCTTCTTTGCCGGCGTATTCATGGGTTGTGTTCTGATTGATCCTAAGAAATTATTCATGAGGTTGAGATGAATCCGACCGAATTAAAAACACGGGTCACTTCCCTGAAGGAAAAGTATTCCGATACAAGGAAGATCCAAAAAGCGGAAAAGAAAAAACTGAGCCATCTCAAGGATCAGCTAAATAATATCCTCCGGGCCCAAGAGATTGCTCAAGAAGCCGCCGAAGAAATCCAACAACAGGTTCATAAACGAATAGCCCATATTGTAAACAAATGTCTGCAGGCTATTTTCCCCGATCCCTATGAATTTAAAATCCGCTTTGAACCCAAGCGGGGGAAGACTGAAGCAGAGCTGTTATTCATTCGGAGAGGCCGGGAAAGAAAAAATGTAGGGGGAGGGGTCATTGTTATTACGGCGTTCGCTCTCCGGCTGTCCTCTCTACTCCTATCGCGTAAGAGTCCCAGACGAACAATGGCTTTGGACCAGCCTTTCGGAGATGTGTCTAAAGACAAGGGGTATCTGGAAAGGGTGCCTGAAATGATGGTAATGCTAGCTGAAGAGTTTGGCTTTCAGTTTATCCAGGTAACTCATTTGGAACTTATGAAAATTGGTTTGATTATTGAACTTTAATAGAGGAGAAGAAAGATGGCAAAGAAAAAAATTGTTAAGAAAAGATATTTAATAACAGTTGAGGGATGGCTTGATTGTATGAAAACCCCTCATGAAGTAGTTTCCGTAAAAGTAAAAACAAATGATCCTGTAAAATGGTTTCTCTCAAAACCAAAAGTTTATAGCAGAACTGAATTTGTGCCTCATGCTCTCATTGGATTTTGGGAAATAAAATAAAGGAGAAGAAAGATGATTACAAAACTTGAGGCGGACGTCAAACTTTTAATGGATCAGACGGAAAGAACAACTTGTATTCATTATACGGGTCATGAAGAACAATGCATCCGTCCAGGTAATAATGAACGTTTTCGTGATAACGGCTATCACATGGCATATAACTGTGATGGAGATATTAGAAATTGTAATTTTCCTTTGGAATGGCTTGATGGGGAAAAATAAAAGAAGGGGGCCGCAAGGTCTTTTCTGAGAGCGTGGCCGAACACTCGGGAAGGCTCCTTACAACCCCCTTCTTTTTATATCTGCTTATAATATTCCACGGTATCAACAACCCCATCTTCCAATCCCATCTCCGGCTCCCAACCCATCTCACTTTCAATCCGGGAAATGTTGGCACAACTGTGTTGAATATCCCATTCCAATTTAGGAAGATTATCAACATAAAATTTATTCTCTGTATGAGCCGCCAAATACATAATCAGATCCATCAGCGAATAAGCCGTACCGGTGCCTACATTATATACCCCTGTACGGTTATTACTACCTACCAACAGAAGAGCTTTGACCACATCGCTTACGTGAATAAAATCCCGGGTCTGGAATCCATCCCCTCTAACTTTCAGATGTTCCCCCCTGAGCATATTCAAAGTGAAAGAAGGAATAGCCGCCTGGAGATTCAATTGTCCAGGACCATATACATTGAAGAGCCTAAGACAAACGGTTGATAATCCATGAACCTTGCTATATAGGCAAGCATACATTTCACTTGCTTTTTTATTCGCTCCGTAAGGGGAAATTACTTCAGCACCTTCTGCGTCCTCTTCTGAAACTTTATCTTTTGAATTCTGACCATAGACGGCTGCTGAAGAAGTAAAGACAAAACGAGACAAGGGCGACAGCTCCTTACAAGCGTTAAGCATATTTACAGTAGACAATAAATCATCCCGAATAGAATTCCAAGGACGGTTGACTGACTCTTTCAAATTTGTTTCAGCCGCCAGATGATAAACCACCTGAACGTTATTCACTAATTGTTTACAAGCCATGGGGGACAAACCTTTGCAAAGAATTACTGTCAACTGCTTCTGGTATTTACTAAAAAGCTTCTCAATATGAATTGAAGGTTTTCTTTTATCAACAGCATAGACATCATCCCCACGCTCAAGCAAAGCCCGGATCAAATGACCCGCTATAAATCCGCTACTGCCTGTGACTGCATTTTTCATTTTTTTTCTCCCGGCCAAATTGGTTTGCCCACTTCATTGTACTGCTGTCCAACAAAGCCCTCAAACTCCGAGTGTTTTGGAAAAGGAACGCTGGGCCATATAGAAGTAGCTGACGCATGCCGTAACAAAGACTCTTCAATCAATGGATGGACTTTAGCTCTCAACCACTTCATGTCAGCCACTCTCCTCTGCCTCCGCCTGATTATTCTTAAAACATCCCGCAATAAACGTCTTGGTAAAATTCCGCATTTGATTCCCCACATACCTCCAGACATTGGCATCCGTGTATGATGAAGATGATCTTTCATACAGTGGGCGTCCAGTCCGGATTTCTCCCAGGCCTTTACCGCTACAGCTTCTCTCACATTCAACCTGGAATCAGCATCACGAAAAATAACCCTTTCCGCTTCTTCATCCCAAGCGGCAAGGAAGCGCCAAAACATTCCTGCGTGAAATCTAGAAGTGGGTTTTCTTATAATCTCACATCCTAATTCTACCAACGGTGTCAAATCAATATTGGATACTTCACAATATACCCTCACTGTCCAACCTGGATATATTTTCTTAGCCAAACGGGCATTAGCAATCACTCCATTAAAATATACCGGACTGTCGCCATAAAGTGATATGCTAATTATTTTTTTAGCCACTTGGATTTCTTTTCAAATATCCAAACCTGTCAAAATCTGGTCCAGCCCATTTCAATACAGCTTCAAACGCTTCCTCATCTTTATACAATTCACTCATAGAAGGACGGACAATGGTTTGTCCTTCAGCTTCAGATTGAACTTCTATTTTTTCAGTGGTAGTATTGAGCTGAGGAATATCAATGCCCTCTTTCCAGAATGAAAGCTGAGGTAACTCCTTCTCTAAATTCTCCAAGTGAAGAGCCTGAATTGGTTCAGCTGGATCTAACCACTCGCTCTGATTCATCATTAAAGGTTCAAACCATCTTTTCTCTTTAGGAACATCAGCCAACCAAATTATAAACTTGGTAAAATCGTATTGGGTTCCGCTTTCCTTTCTAAATTTATATTGATCCAGATGAGCCAACCGACAACCACTCCACCAAATACTTACGGCGCGTTCAAAAGGATTGCGAACAACAGTCCAACGGTAATAGTCTTTATGCTGAGGACGTACTTTGTTATTATGAAAACCTGCTTTGGACAGCCCCTCTGAATAATGCTCTTCCAAAATATTATAGATGGTATGAGTGCAGGCCTTGGGAGTTGAAATGAAAACAAACTTATCTTTATTCTGAATTCGCATAGCCCCACTCCTCACAAGTCTGCCCCAACATATCAAAAAGAGCTGGTCTATATTCTTCAGGAATTATTCTTTTCCAAGAATTTAATTCAGGAGCTTGAATATGTTTCCTTGACAACCAGAACTTTTCAAAGTAACCATTTATTTCATCTTCTGGTGCACGTGATCTTTTATAATTAGCCTCCACATTACACAAGGCACTGACTTCTTTTCTAGTGTCTTTGGATATTTTAATCCCAAACAACTTTTCTATAGCCAAATAGAAAGGCTCAAAGTTTTCAAAAAATTCCTCATACCGAAAGATAATCAACTTTTTGTAAGTCTCTTTTAAATGCTTGAGGCATTCAAATTGTCTGCGAGTATATCTTGCCACAGCCTTTACCGCTTTCTCTCCTGTAATAGCTTCTCTATGTTCCGCTAGTTTCTCTATTGCTTCTTTCATTACAGCTGGATTATCTTTAAGAAGAAAATATGCCATCCTTTCATCTTCCAATACATTTCTTAAAACTAAAGGCTTTGCAAGTTTAGCTTTAATAGTATATTTGCTTCCTGAAATATCATATGGATGCCGGATTGTAACCAAGGCCCATGACTCCCCGTCTGGTTTCCAATCCTTTGGAGTAGTTCTGGTCCCGGGAACTCTAAGCCTGGCTCCCGGTATAGGATTGTGGTGAGCTAATTCAGGGAGTATATGTGTGAACACTTGCCACATAAGAGTCGAACCCGATCTTGGAACACCGCAAAAAACAACCTTAACATCTTTCATATCAATAACCCCATTTCTTTCCAACTTTTATATAAACATTTTTTACCTGGCTCCAATATCTCCTAGGGAAATACCTTCGCCAATATCCAGGAACTACATGACCAATATGGTCTCCATGAATTTCATCTTTATCAACTTTACTAAAATTTTCAAGTTTGTCTGCTCTCTTTTTATTTTCCTTTAAGCTAAACCGTTCATTGATTCTTATCTGGTCGCATTCAGCCACCTGGATTCCAAATGCTTCCTCAATTACTTTATAGATGATACTGTAATCATTATAAAACTCTTCATAACGAAGAAAAGGAATATGTGGACCCTTTAATATAAGGTTCAATCTATCAAAACTTAATTGGGTTCTCCGAAGGACAGTGGCTACATCATCATTCGTTATGCCATCCAGCCCTCCTCCTGCCCTGCTCAACCTCACCCGCAAAAGAGAAGCCGCTACATCCCGAGGATCACGAATTGAAATCACAACTATTGATCCATCAGTTTCCCACAAATCTGGATGTGTCTTGTGAATTCTTTGGTTAGGAAATACCTCCTGCAGTATTTGCCACACAAGAGTTGATCCACTTCGAGGTATACCACACATTACAATGTCGCGCATAAATCTTCTCTCAGATAAAAAATATTTCCGCCTAAGCTACAAAGTTTCTTATAACCTTCCATTGAATATCTTTTTCCCTCAATACAAATAAGCTTGGGGGAAAATTTACTTTTATCCAAACTCATCCAAACATCATAATCCATTCCTTCCACATCAATAGAAAGAAAGTCAATGTCTTGTTCAATAATTTGATCCTCTAAAATTCGAGTGAGGGCAAATATCTGAACTGGAATTGTTGGGCCATAAATAACTCCACGATATTCTTCAAAAAACTTTTTAGTTTCTTCTTTAAAAGTTGAACCTTGACCAGCACAATAAAAATCTTTTATACCTTCTTCAGAACCTACAGCGCAATTGAGACAAACCACATTGTTCCGGTTTCTGTATCGGAATTTAAGTTCCAGAAATTGATCCGGTTCAGGCTCAATCAATATCCCTTTCCACCCTGGTCTTTTAAGAAGTCCAATAGAATTTGAATTCTTATATCCATCAGCCGCACCTACATCAACTAGCAGTCCAGTTTCTTGATCACGAAAAACCAAGGCCAGAATTCTATCCCCACCATACTGCCCTGATCCTTGTCCGTTAATCATCATGCCTCCAGTATCTTTTGTTGCCAATAATCAAACCAACAGATTTCCATTTTTGGGCTGGCAAACAATGCTTGCAAATGAGGCAACTCTTCTTTCAATATTTCTTCTGTAACCTCATCCCAATTGTTTACTTGAAAACAAGGAAGTCCGTCAAGAATTTTAGTCACTGCACTTTTCAATACAATAGGAATAGAACCCAACAAAATTGCTTCCCAATGTCTATGACAATCTGGACCAGCCCCCGGAGGAGAAAGAATATATGGATGGCTGACCAGCTGTTCATAAAAATGATCTATAGGAACATGGGCTTCTCCCCCTTCAGTTGTGATCCATTCCTTGTCCTGAAACATTTCGTATAAGCCTCTACGTGGATTGGGCATCTTATGCCTACGTGCAATTTTTCTCCAGAAATTCATATACACTAGATTTCGTTCTGGCAATCTCCCTTTGTCCATCATCTTTCTCATCAACGATTCACCTTCAGGGGAAGTCCTCAACCCAATAGGAACTCCGGTGACTCGTGGATGATTTGCCGATGTATCATTACTGAACCACATCCGTACATTAGGAGGAAGTTCATTAACCATTTCATCAGTACAGCAATCATCAGAAAAGCTTGTAATCAAAACACACTCAGGAAGTTTGCTCAAAGATAAAAATTGAGGAACAATAGTATGTGTTCTAGAATAAATAATAGGACTTGGAACAATTTGTTCTGATCTGAAACCTACTCCAGCAAGTTGGGCAAGTCTTTGGTTAGTTATAAACTGTTTCATTTTTTTATCATTTCTGCAAAAAATCTATAGTCAGGCCTCTTTCCATTATTCACTGTGAGAATAGGAAGCACTCTCTTAATAGAAAAGAGAGTTTCCCAAACGGCTGATTGTTCTTTCATTTTCTTCTTTCCATGGGACTCGTAAAATAAAGTTCCTCCAGGACAAAGGAAAGATGCCAACTTAGCTACAAAATCTTCCATAGAAAGTTTTGTATAATATCTTACAGCAAAGGCAAACACCACATCATAATGTGATTCTGGAAAATTTAAAATAGATTGAGCCCGGAAAATACAATTAGGATATTTATAAAGATGTTTTGCCAACTTAATTGAATCTCTATCTTTATCAATCCCCAAATAACTTTTGCACCGTTTTTGAACAAGGGCAGAGAAGCCTCCAATATTACAACCCAAATCCAAAATGGTTTTGTTTTTTATATTTCTGGGTTTGATTTGATAGACTTCCCAACGCTGAACTAAACTACGAGTGGAAGGTACAGACTCATCCAATAAACCTTGATACAATTCTCCTGCTTCTGAGAATCGAACTTTTTTTTCTAAGTATTTTTGTATTTCGTTATCCATTATTTTCATCCTTGATGATGGGAACATTCCGACCAAGATGGAGTAGCAAATCAAATAACAATTTTACATATTTTAAATTCAAGATTTCCCGATCACTATCCAGTACCACTCCGATATGTTCCTTACGAATATCAGGTTTAAGTCCATATCCTCTGATTGTTTTCCCGAAAGCCAAAGGAGCATTGACAATTTCTTTCCACTCTTTTGGAATGGGTTGATCAGGATGAAGTCTAGCATCCACCACTACTATCTCAGGACAACACTTTGCCTGGCTCCCTGCCGCTATACGATGAGTGCCATCCACAGCCTGAAAATAAGCTCCCATATCAACCACTGGTATTGGAAGCATGCACCAACCATTATTTTTTATATCCTTTACCATTCTGCTTATTGTCCCGTTGTGTCCGGGAGGATGGCCACTAAATATTTTCTTCCCGTTATAAAAAATAGTAGCGTAATCCATTTAATACTTTCTTTCTACAAATTCTTTTAAGTTCTTATGTCTATCCCATTGGTGTATTACTGTTGGAACTTTTCCTGACTGATTGACTATCTTATCATCCACAATTCTCACTCCATGTTTCTGAATATATCCAACAGTATAAATTTCACCTTCTTCATTATGCCAAGCACGGCCTTTAATCTCATTCTGAATAAGATGAATAAGATAATTATGGGCTCCTTGATCTTGAGGTTTAATTGTTCTAGGTTGAATTCGTTTTACTTCTTGAACCAATTTCTTAAGATAAAAAAGCACAGATTCACGATCACCACAAGTTGTTCCTACACATGATATGAAATTATCCTTTAATTGCTCTAATACTTCCAGCCCATAACCTAAACGTATCCACAAGGAATTATAAGGACACGTCCCTAGGGACATACTCTGGTCCTCCTCGTATACGCTGAGACCTTCTGAGGGGAGTTGTAAGGCTGGATTCTTCTGGAATAGGACGTCTCTAGTGTCTGAAAGGAATATGCCCTTACAATCAATCTGAGCCAACGCCTCTTCTAGAACGACAAACCTATCAGAATGGACTTTTATTTTGGGTTTGGGGCAATTTCTAATATCCACATCCCATTTCCCGGCCTCTTCCACGGCCCCTCCGTTTGCAAACAAAAGTATCTTACCTTCATACCCCGTTTGTCTTAGAGACTTCAAAAAAGGACGTATTTGTTCCGCATTATATCCGCGGGCATATCCGGCAACCAGGTCAATCATGTTCAATCATTTCAAAAATAGCAGTAAAGCCCCAAAGCTCAATCGCATATTTATCTATAGCCTCTTTCAATAACACAGAAGAAATAAGCTCACGGGTATAAAGGGAAGTCCATTCAATTTTATGCCCGTTCACTGTGCCATCAGGCATCAATCGGTAATGAAAAAAGCCTTCCTCATTCAACAGATCATAATTATAATGATCACATGAAGCAGGATCAGTATCGTGAACTATAATCCATTGAGCTAGATTTTTCAAAGCATTAAAAGCCACAACCCGGGCACAAGCAACCGTATCCACAAACAGTAAATCAAAAGGATTCAATCTGGGAACATATGAAGAATATAGTGCTTCAATCTTCTCTAATTTTCCACGCTTTAAAAATCTTCTCTCAACCAAAGGTATGGTGTCCATAATAAATTCAACTTTGGGGAATTGCTTACATATTTTATTTCCCCATTTAAGATCATGTTCAATACTAATTAAATCGCAAGCTTCAGCCAATAAAGGAGTACTATAATTTCCACAACCACATTCAACCGCTGTCTTTGGTTTCAATACTTCCAAGACTGCTGATGTTAAAGGAATATGACTGCCCCAAACTTTTCTGATGTCCTCAGGTTTTTTAAGCATTATTTCATCGCCTTACAAAAAGGTATTCTGGAACAAGGATGACCAAGTTTTTCAAATTGTTTTTCTTTTAACATCTTAATAAAAACAAGCCGGTTATTGGAATCATGAATTTCAACTAAAGAATTTATATCCACTCCCCCATACGCCTGATCCTGGTTAGAATCCAAACAACAGGGATACCACCAACCGGAAGGACTTATAAAAGCTTCTGTTTCTATTCTGGGTAATTGAGGGCATTGGTATTGTTCATAATCAATATGAATATCCATAGCCCGTTCAGCCCAAAAGAAAACAGGCGACTCACGAATGAAAACATCATCAGTGATCCACTCTTCCTGTTGCAAACTTGTTTCGACCTCCTCATAAGATGATAAAGGAATATGCTCAGGAGCCTGTAATGGTTTTTGTTTAAATCTTTTCATTACTTTATCACAATAAACTGAAAGAGGAAGTACATTCACTCCTACAGGAAATTCAGGTTTCATTTTTTTCCTGAGTAACATAAACATACGAAACTTTTTCATTACCGTTTCATATGAAATTCCTTTTTGAGCTTCAAATGTTTCAGCATTGTGTCCATCTATATTTAATTGTAGGCTATCAACCAATTCCAAAATAATACCAGCCTGTTCTTGATCCATACAAAACATATTGGTTGTAAGATTTATTTTGACATCAGGAAGATACTCACGGATAATTTCAAGATTAGTAAAAAAGAAAGAAGAAGTCAAAGCGTCTCCATTTTCTCCAATCTGAATTTCCTTAACCTTCCAAGGAAAATTGATACCAGATACTTCCTTCATAAGTTTTTTTACCAAAGATGGAGGCATAAAATTAGGATCAAATGTCCCACGCTCTGAAGGACAAAACACACACTTGGCAGGACAGTAATTTGAAAAGGATAAATTGAGACTTTCTATTGACATATCTTTTCCTAATTAAAAGGCACATTGGCATTTATAATAGTGGAAGCATAACCAGCCCAATCAGGTGAGCCAACACGGTCAAGAACTTGACCACCAGGTGTTCCGAAATTCCGAAGTCTGTAATTTGTAAACCGACCTATTGTGTTTATTCCAACCTCAGAACTTTCCAAATAATCATAAAATTCTTCACACGCCTCAAAGCCATCAGCATCTCCTTCTTCCTGTATTATATTATAATAAAATTCTTCAGTGCCCGGTGGTTGAGGAATTGCCGGGAGACCGGAAGATAAAGTAACACCGGTCATTGTGGACCAGGGAGACACTGGGCTCCTTATTACCCCGGCAGTCATGGAGCCACAATCATCCAACATTTCAACTACAACCTGAGTGGGCATTCCAAATTCTTCGGTTGAATTTTCAAACCATTCCATAAGATCATATATAGTAAGACTGTTTGCAGGAGATGCTCCTGGGTTCCCTCCCGGTTCCCATTCCTCAAGACGGCACCAATACGATAAGTCGCCATCACTATCAAGCCAGCCATCAGGAACGGCCATTTCAATACCTGTTTCATAACTTGCCCCGCTTGCATTATTATAAGCACCGCTCCGCTTCACTCCTATGATACAAACACGGGAGGCTTGGTGGAGAGCTATTACGGTTTTGAGAGCGGACAACTGTGAAGCAAAAGACCCGTCCCACATATTATTAAAAATTGGATACTCATCACCAGCATCTTCATCACGAATACTTGAAACAAAGAGCATCAGTAACATATTTATTGCTGGACTTCTCCGTACTTTAAGAGGAGATTCATAATACACTCCAAGAGGACTTTGGCTTTGTTTAATAATTGCCATCTGGAAATCCTTCCTTTTTCCTCTGCTCAAAAATCTGCTTATCTTTACGCCACTTCGCTCCTGCTTGAATAAGGTGACCAGGACGTGACGGCTTTTCTTGCCGTTGCCAGTGATCGTGAAATTGAGTCACATATTTGAACTGTTCAAATACATTCATTTTAATGGCATACTCTTGAAGTTCCTGGTCAGAAAAGTAATGAAAATATTCCTCACGATAAGGTCCATTACCTCCATATGCTTTTTCAATAAAGGCTCTACCAATCCAAGGAGACACTGCACACTTATCCCAGCATCCAAATTTATCTCCTGTTGGCTGAACTAGACCAAAGGTGTCTGGAAATCTTTTAAGGAAATGAGTTCCAATTTCTTCAGCATTACTTTCAGGATCAGGATATAAATCATCACCAGCCACAACTACAATATTACCAGGAACTTCTTTACAAAGAATATTTGCCGCAACTGGAAAGCCCAACCATTTTTTCTGAACTATTACTCTATCAGCTTCAGGAAAATGACCGTGAGTGAAAGGAGGATTTGCAAGAATGGCAACTTTGTATCCAAAAGATTTCCAAATAGGGATCATTTTATTACTTTGATCCAGGTGCACCGTAGGCCATACTACCCAAATATCCATTAGTTTAATTCCTCATATTCAACAACTTTAAATCCAATTGGTCTTTTTCTTTTTGAACACCATTCGGTTGCCACAATCCATTTGGCTTGATTTTTAGGATCATTAAATTCACTTTCAGGTTTTATCTCAACCAATTCGGATGATCCATCCGTATAAACAATTCGGAGGTCTGGTAAATAATGATGAGTGCTTCCTTCAAATTCATATGGAATAATACAGGGTTCAACCTGATATTTTTTTACTTTGGTTTGTTTTTCTAAAACTTTGTACCAATTAAGTTCTAATTGAGAACGATAATGAAGAGATTTTTTGTTTTTCTTGGAATAGAATTCCCCAGATATACAATGACTTTCTGGATGAAACCGTCCTTCCTTAATAGCTTTTGATATAGCCAAACTATGCTGTTTTCGTATTTCTGGTTTATTCGTATGTCTTTTAATTGACACACTTATTTTTTTACGTATTTCTTTACTCAATCTTCTCCCCATACAAGTCTTACTTAATTTAGCACGAACTTCAGGACGTTTCATTGCATTATTCTCACTCATTTTCCTTTTGGATTCTTCTGTATGTTTATATCCTAAAGTTCTCTGATTTCCCATAGCCGCTTTACTTATTTTTCTTTTTGCTTCTTCTGTATGATAAAAACTATTTCCTTTACCATAAGTATTTCCTATCGTATGAGCTTGAACTTTTCCTTTTTGAGCCTTGCTCATTTTTCTTTTGGTTTCTTCAGTATGTTTGAATCCTGCGGGACGGCTCATTTTTCATATCCCTTTTTACCGTTTATATGGCGTTTGTGTTTTTTTGCTCCACGGGTATGCATAATTATAGGTCGACAATCTGGATCATGGCGCTGAGTGAGTCCCACTATGAATGTATAACTTTGTGGAAGCTCTACAAAGTTTAAACCCTTAACTCTTTTTATAGCTAAAGCAAGTGTACGCTGATCCCAAGCGGCTTTTCCGTTAGGAAGTGTTTCTGGATATTGTTCATTTAAAGCTATCCATTTTTTAACAACTCTTTTGCATTGTCTGGTATTGCCCAAGTAAAGCGTACCAGAAAGAAGTTCTGACTTACGGGCAAAATGGACAGCCGCAATATCTGCTTTAATATCATCTAATAAAACTGGAGGATGTACCATTATGGCATCAACATCCAAATACAATATAGGCTTGCTTATATTTCTCTCAAGCATTTGTTGAAGAAAGACAGCTTTGCACTGAGTATTCTTTTGCCAGCTTTTTAAATTAGGAACTCCACAAACCAAATAACTGTATCCTACGCTTTCTAATGATTCTTTCAATACTTCTGCTTCCCCTTCGTATGGCGTGCCTTCAGTATAGTAAGCAACCACAAGTGGTCTCTCAGGATGAGCGCAATCAAAACGGGCTTCAGAGATAATATCCATTATTGCCCAATCTCATAATCAGCACCACCGAATAAGGAAGCCTGATCAGCATCTATGTCATATGTAATTGCGGCTACATGTTCAACAACTGGTGACTCTCCTTCTTCTCCGTCATTAGAATCTATAGAGCGTCTTACAACAACCATTACATGATAAGTATTTCCAGGTGTCAATCCATCCTCAGAAATATTCCAATGCCAATCGTTTCTTGGGACTCCTCCAAACTCTTCAGTAGCAACAGGAGTATCCACACTGGGATCAGGATCAACCCCATCCTCCACATACAACTCCCAAGTGTCTCCCTCTTCTCTATCTATCCCAGATACATACCGAGCAAATACTATTATTTCCCCACTCACTCCATTTACAATTTTAATAATTCCTGGAGCACTTATAGGCCCAAGCTCTTCATCCCCAATATCATTGATTGCAATGATGGAAGGATATTGATTGAAGCTAAGGAGATTATATCTGTTACGCTTTCGAGTGACACAATATAATTGAACCGAACCCCCAGAGGGAGCAGGATCAGGAGTATAGCTAAGAGGAAGTGAAGCACCAACCGCAACAGGCTGAGTTGAGATATCAAAGTCAGGCATTTGATCAACACCCACATATAATTCAAATTGTTCCAAACTGGTATCAGCCGTGCGGTGATTTTGTCGATAAGTTTTTGTATATGTAGCCACTTTATTTTTCCTTAAATTTTATTCAGTGTCTTTCTTCTCTTCCTCTTTGCCGTCTGGTTTCTTGTCCATCGCAACCTCTTCATAGTCACCGGAAATGACCCCGGTTTTGAAGTCAATCATGTCGGGCCAAATGTTGAGTTTTTTAGCCAGTCCTTCACGGAACGTGCCTATTTCATCATCCTTTTTCTTGAGTGCCACTACCTTTTTCTTGTGTTCATTAAATGCCTTACGTTCAAGGCGGGAGATTACCTTGCCTTCAACTATCTTGCCATTAACTATCACAGTCAGAGGATCGAAAATACTTCCTGTATTCCAGTTGATCTGGTCAGGGTATAATTGCATCTCCTCAGCTTTTTCTTCAGCCCACTCGTTCAGCTTCACCTGAAGCTTTTGCAATTCTTTCATCAGGCCCATCAGCTTCCAATACTCCGGTCCCGCAATCCTTTTTTTTACCTTCTCTTTCTCAGCCATGGCTTTCGCCTCCATAAAACAATTAGAAAAAACTATTCCTTAGGTACTTCCTTTTCTGCATCAACTTTTACCAAATCATCCAACCTCTTTTGTTCCGCATCCAGCCGGTCCTGTTCAGCTTGCAGGTCAGCCGCTTTCTTATCTGCAATCTCTGTCTCAGTGGTCTCAATCGCCGTGTAGAACAGCTCGCGGGTCTTGTCCTCGATATTCACAGCCGGATATTTCTCGTTCAGCTTTTTAAAGCAGGCGTTGATCACCGCGGACATCGCATAACGTGCCATGCCCTGCAGGTTGTCCGGTGCTGTGGGGATCCGGCTCGAGGCAAGCTCGGCCAGCGGCACGCCGACGCTCACGGCCTGGCCGTTCCCGTCGTTTCCGAGTCTGAACTTGCCAAAGAACGTGGCCGTTTCGTGGTCGAACCGGATTCCCTTGAATGCGGCCGTCCCGGTAAGGGGGGCTTGATATTCGTCGCTCATTTTTCATTCCTTAAGAAAAGATTATAGTGGCGTGATTGTGTTCTTGCTATGCAAACGCACGGTAAATTTCATTGTAATTGTGGGCCCGCCCAGGCTTGTATTCGCGTTCATATTGACAGTGACCTTTCCAGCGCCGGGCGTGCACGTCACGGCATCCGTCAGCGTCCCGGCTGTCCGGTCCTCGATCTCGGTGGACGGAGTATATGTTTCGTCGGCCACGCACGTCACCGTCCCGGCCTTATTGTTTGCCACGAAGCCAATGCCTCCCATGTGCGTCTGAAAATCCGTTCCGTCCGTGACGTAGATCGTATAGAAAATGTCACCGCTGACTTGCTCGCCCACGCCGAGCAGGACCTCGACAAAGCCGGTGGCCACTCCGTCCACGAGTGTCTTGCTTGCGCTGACCATCTGCATCTCGTCCTGGTGTAAAATGGGTGTCGTGATCTCAACCGGAGGGCCACCCGTTTCCATTAAGATTCCAGCCGAACCCTTCAGCCTTAATTTCGTATTGGCGTTTTCCTCGATCTCTGCGCCACCACCGATGTAGAAAATCTTCTGCGGCGGCATTCCGAATGTGCCATATATATTCAACCCACCCGTTCCCGTGACGAGCCGCATCAACAAGGCATCAGCATTATCGGTGTCCCGCCAATCAATATTGCCCCCGGCATCGAAATACATATCCTGCCCGGCGGCAGTCGCGAGGCTGATCGTGCTTTCTCCATAGATCAAGCCCCCGGCATTCATTTCCATATTGCCGACGTTCAGAACGTCATTGTCGCCTATGTCGATTGTTTTTCCAATTTGTATTTCTTCGTCTGCCGTATCGAATGTTATGAATGAATCCGTGCCGTCCCAAAACGTAAAGGCGTCCTGCAGGGCGTTCGGAAAGGCCAGCATGTTTTCGCCGGCTGCGCCGGTGAAGTTTATGGATTCTTGGAGGGAGAGGGTATGCCCGTCTGTTATTGTCGCGTTGCCACCAAATGATAAAGCCCCCCCGCTCAAGGTCAGTAGGTTATTGTCCGAATTAGCTGCAATTTTAAATGGATACTTTGAGTTTGTGGTGTCGCGAATTATATAGACATCGCTTGCCCCGTCAATAAAATGGCTCCATTCTTGGTCGCCGTGCTTTATGTTGAATACGGGGTAATCGTCTCCGTCTGGACGCGAGACAGTGATTTCGGCGGTCGCGCCAGTAACTTCGAGAGCGGCAGTTGCCGAATCAAGGCTCATTCGCGTGGCATTGGAATCGTCCTTGTCGCGCCAGGAAAAAAGCGCCCCGGCATCGAAGTACATCGCCTGTCCTGCCGCGCTGATTAACTGGACATAGCTTTCGCCCCAAATATAAGCCCCGGCGTTCATTTCGATATGGCCGGAATTTATGATTAGATTGTCGGCCATGTCGAGAGTGTCGCCTACCGTCAGACCTGCACCAAGGGTAATCGCATTCGTAGTCTTGATGATTGTAATGGCATCGCCAACGCCACCGTTGTTTATAGTAAAATTCCCAGAGGTGGCGAGGTTTCTCAATTCCCAATTTACTACTCCCGCTTGATTTATAGAAAAATCTACTGTGTTCCCTGAGACTTTGCTGATACCCAAAAGTCCTGCGGGCGCTGACGTCCCGATTCCAAAAGCGCCTGTGTTGGTAAACCGCCCGTATTCAACCCCGGCATGACTTCTGAATAATATATATTGCCCTTGAAGGTGGGTGGCCGCGGCATTACCAGTCAAGGCTGCTACCGTCGCAATGCGATACGTGGTACCCCTAATATTTCCGGCAACATCAAGCTTATAGGCGGGGTCGCCCGCCGTTCCAATGCCGACGTTGCCACCAGCTAAAATTGTTACACGGTGAGTATTGTTTGTCCCCAGTACAAGTTTAGCATTTCTTCGATTTAAATAAATAATATCTTCATTGCCACTTGACGAGCTTCCAAGATACCAAAGTTGCTGGTCAGGATTTCCGCTGCCATCTGATTCATAACCTGTAATAACTGCACAAGCTGTTACATCATCAGCAGGATTCTGAATAATTATTTGTCCTGCGTAATTATTACCAACCACCCCGGGAACATCTGCTTTAATATGAAGTACAGAGTCCGGAGTGGCTGTTTTGATTCCAATCTTATCCTCATAGCCAGGAAGGTTCGCTGCAAGCGTGGTAGTGCCAACCGTGAGAGCATTCATCGCAAGCAACCCCGTTGCCGAATCGAGCGTCATTCTCACGGCATCGGAATCATCCACGTCCCGCCAGGAAAAAAGCGCCCCGGCATCAAAATACATTGCCTGTGCGGCGGCCGTGATTAACTGGACCGTGCTTTCTCCGTAAATTGAACCCCCGTCATTGAGTTCTAGATTGCCAACGTTCAGAATATCTTGGTCAAGCATATCAAGTGTAGAATCCATCGTATGTCCAGCGGCTGACCAATCAAGATTTGCCAATGCAGAATGATCATCCCCAGAATAATCCAAACTCACCCAAGCAGTTGAACCATCACCAATTTTGAATTTTCTGGTGTCAGTTTCATACCCGACTTCACCACCCGCTAATATAGGATCAGTAGACGTCCATTCCGCGGCCGTACCCCGACGCCATTGTAGTTGATTATCTACAGGCATTTGTTATCCAATATTATATGGAACAATATCATGGTGTTCCTCCATCCACAACTGCTCCAGAAATAGCATGTCCAGACATATCAATCTCACCGGCCATCTCACCTCCAGCCAAAGGCAAAAATTCTTCTTCTGGTTTTCTAGTCGCCCAGCAACGTCCTCCATCATTCGCATCACGCCATCTAATTGGATTATTACTATCATCATCAATCCCAGAATTTCCTACACGCCTGACAAGAAGCTCCTCACCAACTTCATAAGGAGGAGTAATATACTGCTCCTCATCTGTCTCCCCAGCCTGGGAAGCAGTGCGCCGAGTAGCGGTTGTATATACATAAGTTTGACCGTCTGCTGAGGGCCACTCTGCTTCTTTACGGAGCCCTTTAGGTTTGGCAACAGTAATTGCCTGCCCTTCCCAATCACAAACCAAATAAGTATTTTTAATACTGCTGATAATCATTCTTACACCAGTAACTGGATTTGTATGAGGTGCAATATTTGTTATTGTAATCTTATCTCCAAACGTATCAATTTTTATTCCCTTACCAGGCGATATTTGTTTGATTATGGCAGTAATAATCTCATTTAAATCTGAAGCCTTCAGCCGTGAGCCTTTGCGAAATTTACGAAATGGTTTTTGTCCTGGGCGATTTTCCATTTGTTATTCCTCGTAATCATACTTGAGATGAAGATTGACTTGTTCTTTGGCATCAACTATACCAGAAGAAGGGAATGTTCGTTCAAGCCATACACCTACAATTTCTTCTTCATCCAATCCCGTACTATCATCCAAGTCCAGTGCAGTTTCCTCACTCACAGCCTCGACCCAATCTACTCCGATTGGAGGTACAGACTCATCAGAAATTTCTTGAATAGCATCAGTGGAATCTGGAGTCTCAAGAGCCATCTTCCATGTTGACTGACCATTGGTTGTGATCCACATTAAGACTTCATCAATTAAGGATGTACTTATAAGTGGGGCCAAAACTTTTGCAAACAAAGCCCGATAAAGAGTACTGCCTGCAACCCGTTCAGCATTACCAACATTTGACATACTGAGAACGCCCGAAAGCTTATCTACAAGAGTAAAAGTAGCAACGCCTAAAAACAACTGCCCGCTGACTCGCTGAATGCGAACAGCTTTTGTAGAATCAGCTCCGAGTAAAACTTTACGCTCTCCTTCTGCTATAGAGACAGGTGCTCCAGTCTGACCATCAGGGGGTGTGTAAGTCGCATTATTATTTTCATCACACACAATAGAAGCTACGCCCTCTCCATTCTCTGGCGTGGCATCTTCTATTATTAAACCCTGTACAGTCTTAGAAAAAACTGCATTCATTCCTTTAATCAATTTGGAACTGATCATGCCACCTAATGAGTCCGAAGGATTTTGATTGGAAGCTCCGCCAGAAAGAAATAAACCAATTGCATCCAGTTCTGTATAAGCTTTCATCATGCCTCCGTCACTACCAAATCACCTGTGCTATCAATATTATATAAGACATCAGGAGGAGCAGGATTACGAGTTGGTACAAAAGTAAAAGGTATTGGCGTCCCTCCATCCCCTTGTTGATTCAAAGCGGATACTCTGAACTGATACGCGGTTTGATCTGTAAGTAAAGAAGTCCTGTACCAATAGTATCCTCTATCTAAATCTTGAATAGATGTCTTAAATGCCCAAGCACCTGAAACAAACTGCTCAACTAAATAAAATTTCGCTCCAACAACTTCTCTCCATTGAAGAATAGCATATGGAGAGTATAAATCATTGTCAGCAACCGTTGCACTTTCATCATCCACAATTTCAAGAGGAGGGGGTGTGTCTTCATAATTAGGTTCAGAAGAATCATATTCATTACCAATAACAGTAGCTAGTAATTTACCATGAAGCCAGACATAATAAGTCCCCGCACTGTCACCGTCCCAGGTAAATCTCCAAACTCCATTATCAATTCTGACGGCTGTCCAGTCTTCCACCATCAGCCTCCTAAAATAGCCACGCCAATAATGTCTTCAAAATCACCTTCGTTTAATTTTTCTACAGTTTTGTATCCCGTATCAACAATTAAATCAACAGGAGCCTTTCCAGTTACATCATCAGTAAATACAACATCTGAATCCCAAGTGAATGGATTAAACTCCCACTCAAATTCCATATACCAGCGATTATTAACACTGAGCCGTGAAGAGGCTCCCGACCATCCTGGTCTATAGGTAGCAGAAGTACATAACCATGTTCGTTTATCCTGGCCCTGAAATGCAACTGAATTAACCCGGCCAATTATGCTAGTTGTAATCAGCCATGGTTGCTTAGTTGTTTTTATCCCTCTAAGAAACATTACAGTTTGAGCCTCAAAATATTGAAACTCTCCACCCTGAGTTATAAGTTCCCCCGGATGGTTTGCATCATCAGCTGGATATTGATGTTGAACTGATACCTGATCTCCTTCTCCATCAAAGTTAGTACTTTTCTGTTGGATGGCATTTCGTGTTTCTGCTAAAGCAATACCCCCTCTTGGGTTATTCAAATCCTGTTCTCTGTCAAATGTAGATTCATACACCAATACTATTTTGACTGTACCTTTATCATTATTAAGCACTGACACATTACGCTCAACCACTCTCATATCATAAGCGTTATTAGATGTACTTTCAGTTAAAGCCTCATTATAAGAAGGCACCCCCGCTAAATCCAAAGCATCAGTCAATATTTCCCAGTCGGTTACTCCTGCCAATCCAATAACAACACATTCTCGCACAAGTCGTTTTAAAGCACCATCTCGTTCTTGCGCTTCTAGAACTGTATCTCTATCTATTTTTACAGTAGCCATACCTTATCCTAAAATAACCCCGCCGCCTTCTATGCGCTTTGTCTCAGCAATCAATTCATCAAGTTTATTGGCAACAACAGAATCATGAACTTCCTGTTTGCTCTTTTTATTAGTGCTGACCGGATCAATTAAAAATCTACGCAAGGACATTTCCTTAAAACTTCCTGTTGAAACAGATGATGTTCCGGAGGCTCCTGGTTTGGCCGATCCTGTAGCACCAAATAAATCATCCCCCATATTTAATATTTTTTTAATTCGATCCAATTCATTATTGATCTTGTCTGTAAAACTTGATTCTTTATCATCCGCACCTTCTATGAAATCTTTTGCAAAAGCATCATTGCGTACCTTTTCCCACTTGGCGGCACTCTCAGCATTTTTTCTATCCAAGTCTGTTATTTTTGAATAATACTCAACCCAACGATCTTCGGACTTGGAAAGACTGCTATCAATTTGATCCTGATAAAATTTTGCATCAGCTTTCTGTTTATTTCTCATTGAATTAGAAAGCGCATCAATATTATTCAAAATTCCCCGCGTGGTTTCATCGCTAAGGAGTCCCCAAAAATTCATAGCCTCAGTAATTTTTTTTGTGAGCCATTGCATCGCATCACTAATACCAATAGCCATTGACCAGAAAGCACTGTTGATTCCTTTTGCCACCTGTAGCATGCCCACCCAGATCATTGTGCCTACTTCCTTCACACCCAATACAAGTGATTCCCAAATCAAAATGGATTTATTGATAGACCATTCCCATGTCTGCCAAAGCACAGTACCCAAGGCAGTCATCCAAGTCTCAATCTTAGCACCCCCAAGTCGGAAATCTTCAACCCATTCCAATATTTTTAAATCAGCATCAGTCAAGGCATCTACCACCACCCATACAGCGGCCGCAATTGCAATAGCCAAAAATACAATCGGAACCCAGGTAACAGCCGCCACCAAAACAAATTTGATCAAAGCTATCATCAAGCCCAAGCCTATAAGTAAAGGTCCAATTGCCGCAACAACAACACCAATAGTTACGATCCATTGCTTAGTAGAAGCATCCAATGCCCGAAACCAGGTTATAGCTTTTTGTACATATCCTCCAAGAAGAAGAATGTAAGGGGCCAAAACCAAACCAATTTCTATTCCCACCAACTTAACATTATTCAAAAGAATTTTTAGCTGTGAAAGGAAGGACTTCAATTGTTTATCAGCGACTTCCTTGGTAATCCCTGCCATATTGAGAAGTCTTTCCTCATAAGTTTTCATTGCATCCCCAAGACCCAACAGCGGAGTAATGGCTTTTTGAGCGAGTGCGGCAAAGCCTAAAGTTTCAAGTGCGGCATCTCTTTGGGGTCTTGTCATGTCTTTAAAAGCGTCTTCCATATCATTCATAATAGTAATGAAATTATTATACTCTCCAGTAGCTTCATTGATCACTCTAATCCCAAGTCTTTCAAATTCCTCACTATTCTCCCGTTGTGCTTTTGTCAATAATCTGGTAGCTCGGCCAAAAAGATTTCCTGCCTGTCCTGCTTTCTTACCTGCGGAACCATAAGCATCTAAAACAGCTACAACAGTTTCTAATTCTGCCCCAAAACCTCTAGCCGCAGTAGCGGCATCAGATGTCAAGGCTTCAGCAACTTGTTGAACACTTGTATTGGCCAATACATTAGCACCCACAAGGACATCAGAAATACGAATCAAGTTTTTCAGATTTGTTGCTGTATCTTTAGAACTCAACCCTAATGCTGTTTGAGCATCCGTCAATAAATCTGTTGCCAGAGCCATGTCAAATCTACCTGCTACAGCAAACTTTTCTACAGTAGCCAAGGACACAACCGATTGTTCAGCCGTCAACCCTGCTGATGCCAGAAAGAAATATGATTCAGCAAGTTGAGTGGCACTGGTAATTGACTTACTAGAAATGGTTTTGGCTGTTTCCTCCATCTCTTCTCTCATCTCTGCGGACACATCACCCATAATAGCTAGAGATTGAGTCATGGCATCATCAAAACTAGCAAAAGCCTTAACGGAAGCCCCTCCAATCAAAGCCAAAGGAGCAGTAACATACAAAGACATAGTTCGTCCTATACTTCTCATCTTCTTAGAAGTACGATCCATCATGGCCTCAGCTTTTTTTAATCCTCTTGCCAATAGTTTGTTATTAGCTAAAAGATGAACTTCAAGATTTCCAAGGTTTAAACTAAATGCCATCAATCACTCCTCTTTTTTAAACCAAACTTTTCTAGGCACTTTTTTTCTCTTTCGATTTTTTAAACCCACAAGGCCTTTCCAAAAAATCCAACTCCTCCGTAAACGAGTTTTTTTGGACAGAACTTTCTTTTCTGTGTTGAACTGAATTAACTTGTCTTCGATTTTTGATTTTTTGGGATTCTTCGCTCTTGTTCGTTCTATTTCCACAGCAATTTGAGCCAGATAGTAATCTAACTTTTTCTGTCTCTTGAACTCGTCCCATTCTAAGTACCATACCCATTTTAAAAACCCCGTTGAAGTTAAAGACTCCTGCGCATCTTGAACGGTACGCCCTCCAAGGTGAGAAGCCACCATGTGCCAAAGTAACTCCTCACCCTCTAGACGTTTGGGTCTTCTTCCTTATTTCCTGCACCTTTGTCCAGACCAGAAAGCTTTTGAGCGTCTTCAAACAAAGATTGCTGAGTGGATGCAGGCAGTTCCTCAATAAACTCTTTGGTTGCCGCTTCCCCACTTTCATCGAACAAACTTTTGGTCAGTAAATCAGATTGAAGTCCATCGAAAGAAGAAATGGTGACCTTGCCTGCTTTATCAATCTTGGCACGGCCCTTCATCAGATTGAGATAATTATTGCGCTGGGCACCACTCAGTTCTATGAGCTTCATTTTTTTCTCAATCCCGCCTTCACCTTCCAATAAAATTTCTTCGACTTTGAGATCCAATTTATACTTCCGTACAGTCATTTGTAAACCTTCCCATAAAAATGTTCAGCCATTATTGCTCCCTACTTCAATCCACAATGGATTAAGCCGGTGTAATATCAGGAGCAACCTCAACCTTATCATTGTTCTGATTTGATGCAATAATTTCGACTTCCGCCGTGGGCTGTTCGCCTTCCACAAGCGCATTCGGAGCGAACGTATTAATCCATCCCCAAAATACAATCGTGCCGCCATCTGGAACTGTAATAGTGATCAGCTGGTTCTGATTCACCATCGCAATAATCTCATCATACGCTTCCAGATCCCAAGCCGCAGTGAATGGACTTTCAGTAAGCGTGATCAAACTCTTCGGCCATTTAGTCCGGTACGTATCATTACGCATCGTGGTAGTATCAATCTCACCCCCACCATCAATCCCCGGAGGAGTGACCTCTTTTTCCCAGAACCGGACACCAGTGTCAAGATCAAAATCAATCGTGGTACTAAAACCATCATCAAGTCTTGCCATTGTTATAACTCCTTCAAAGTAACAAGAAAATTCAAACTGAATAACTCTCTTCTTTTTGTGCCTTCTTCTTGACCTAAAGCAACTGGTCCAGAAGCAATTGTAATATTGTCTAGCCTATAATTAACACTCTCTATTGTCACAGTGACTCGTTTCACTACTTCCAAAGATTCCATCAACGCCACAGTTTTTGCCCAACCAATATTATAATCAATTGCCCTGACTAATAGCTGACCGCCCCAATGAAATATATTTTCTCCTGTCCTCATAATGCGGCCGTCTTTTACCGGAGTTGTATCCATACAACCAACCGCTTCATTAGAAGCGTCATTTCCATCTGGCAGGCTTCCTACATACACAGGCCACTCTCCACTATCTCCCGGAGTGATCAGCAATCCCTGATCAATAAGATATTGAGCGACTATATCAGCTGGAGAATTATCCATATCATCCTCCTATGAAACCTGATCTATGTTGATTTGCCCAACGTCTGCCTCCTCCACTTGAACTTATACCCTTCTTTGCTTCTTTTGCAATAATCTTTAAAATAGCTAATTTATATTGTCTGACTGGCTTCTCCAAATACTTAGCCGATTTTCCAGGCTTATGCTTCAGCTCGGTTCTCTCGTGAACATAAACAGCATAACTGGCTGTATAAAAGACTACAACATCAGTCTTCCAGCCCTCACCTATAGGTTTCATATCACCTGAAGCCTTCAAAGGTCCAAACTCAATAGGAACAATCTCTTTGCTTTTTCTTAATACAAATGCTCCACTCTTCAACAAACCTCTGCGCGTACTAACAGACAGGCGTTTATCAACTAAACGTAATTTGGCAATGACTTCTTTTAAACCTGTAACTTTTGCTAATTGTACCATTACAGATATGCCTCACGTAAAAATTTAGTACCTTTACGATCAGGTGTTTTTGGAACTTGAATAATCTCCCAGGCATCCTTATTGTCATTCGGATCATCTTCAATAGTACTATCTAAATCACCCAGTTTCAGTTTGCCTTTTAATTCTAAATCACGATCAACAATTAACTGAGCCCTGGATAATATCTGTTCACCATTAGGCCCAATAATTTCTTCTGCCATATCATCCCAACGGCAATCTATTTCAATCGGATTGGCCCAAGTGGGTTTTCCATGCCTATCCAATTCAGAGGGAGCCCAATAAATGGCTTTCTGATTCATAAACCGTTTGGCTACTCCCATATTGTCAGTTGCGGCGGCCACTACAGGTATCCTTTAGATTTCATCCAAGTATGCAGGCCTAATATTACGATAAACAGAAATGGAGGCCCCCAAGTAATAAGAAGTTTTATCCAAGCTTCCCTCTTCTATTTTCCATTCTTTGGTTTTGAATTTATTACAGGAGCATTTGCGGCCTTGCCTTTCATAAAAGCAACATCCGTTTTAATATCCCCTAATTCGTTCATTTGCTCAGTATGAAGTTCATCCATTTTTCCAAACATGGCATCTCGGCATTCCTGCCTCAGATCAGCACACTTACTTACTGATTGACTCTGGGGTTTTTCGTGTCTTGTTTCAGTCATATCAATGTTCCTTAATCAGTAGGATCAGCAGTGGAGTAATCTTTGCCCAACCAGCCTATAGATATTGAAGCTGATTCTCCGTCCTCCATACGCTTGCTTAATTGAGCAAGGTTTCCCGCAGTGTCTAATAGCATAGCCCTTTGACCATATTCTGTTTCCATTAACATTAAACCAATCTTGTATTGATATGCTACATCTACCCTCCCTGCTTTTTCCTTACCAACAGCCTGATCCCGTGTTCTGTAAAAATGGCATGCGAGCCAGGTTTCTATCATTGTCAACCGAACGTCCGAATAATCCGAATCAGTACAAACTTCGGTCACTAATTCATTTGCCGCATTTATAAATGGAGTGAGAGAAATTGAATCATCTACTTCAATTATTTCTTCAACTTCAGCATCAGTTGTCCTAGCCATTTATTCGTCCTCTTCTTTCAAGATAACTTCAGGATCAGGTTTGCTTCCTTTAAAAAGTCCACCAACACAAAGTTCTCCCCATCCTATGTCTTCCCATTCTCCTTTATCATTCTTCCTAGCACAATGAGCTTTAACCGGTTCGAGAAGAAGCAAAGCAGGAATATTTTTGTAATCTACAATGTAAAATTTCTTTTCAATCTGAGTAACTGGCTGAAGGAAACAACCGCTACCAATCAGAAGGAAGAAAAGCATCATCAGGATTATCAAACGATGGGTTGACATCTATATACTCCTCCTTTCGTTTAATAGGGTTTTCCATACTAACTGAAAAGATGGCTTTGAACAAACCTGTAATCAATTCAATCAGCCAAGACATTTACAATCTTTTCTTTAGCCAAGTTTCCGTTTGCTTCTGCTGAAGCATGAACCGCTGTCAAAGCTTTCTTCAACTCTTCGTCTTTCACCTTTACCAATCCCGGTTCCAGTTTTATGACATATTCAAGAGCTTTATCAAGTCGGTTCAAACTCCTATTCGGTGTATCATCATCAATTCGTTTTTCAGCTTCCTTTACTGCCGACATTAAACTGGGCCCGTACTTCAGTACAAGAGCTTTCCATTTTGGTTTAGCGGTAAAGATTTTGCCCAATATAAAGGAAAGGACAAATACAACTACAGAAACGCCCAGGGAGCTGTTAAGGAAGGCCCAGACGTTCTGACCCAGGGAAGGGCCTGTCTCAGCCACCTCTACAACAGCCTCAGTGCCCTCCAGAGCCTCTTTCTCTTCAATAACGCCCCCAACTGCCTCTTCTGCAGGGTCAGCCGTTAGAACGCAAATAGGAAGCACAAACAATATGCTTAAAATCAGCCATACCTTTTTCATGATACTTTCTCCTCTACTTTAGAAAAATGGTCTTTTAAACTTTCCTTTGGAACCACTTCCAAAGAACTTGTATTGTCTTCTAAGTTAATGACCCGGCGGCCAGGGAAAACCCGTTTTAAATCCCTGGCCACCTGAGCCATGCCTCGAAGAAAACGATTGTATGCTTTGGATTTAGGAGTATCGTTATAACAATTATGATAATTCTTTTTGCCTTCTTTAGACAAACGCATATCATATCCCAACAGGTAAATAGGATTAGCCCCAAACAACAGTGCAAGATTTACAGCAAGGGCTCCTGTATTTGCATTCCAGCCGAGTCCGTCTTTCATCAATCCTTTTACTTGCCTCTTTGTTATTTTAAGATATTCAGGAGGAGTAAAACGGTCAACCCTTCGGGCACAGGTTATGACTTGACCACCAGAGGCGGCATATTTATCCAATCCGGCTCTATGCTGTTTGATAAAAGTAGCATCACCGAAAACAGAAATAGGAACAAGATCAGCCCCAATATAGAAAGCTACATTGCATCCAATGACCTTCTTGTCCTGAAGCAGATTCCAATCAAACCCCTCCAAAGACGGGCCACCGCCAATTATGTAGCAGGGCTCATCTTTCCAAATGGGTTTGGGATACCAAAAGTTCACGATCTATTCCTTGAGCCACTTTTCGATGAACTTATTTACTTCAGCCTTTTTGAGCGGTTTTTTATTCACCGCGGTGAATACATCTTCAGCTTCAGTAACAAAACGGCCTTTGTATCTTTTATAAAAAACTTTCAAATCCTGATCTTTGGCCATCTTATAACTTTTAGTGACATTTTTTCCCAAAGGTATTTGTTCTTTCTCTTCTTCCTCTTCCTCTTCTTCCTTCAAATCTTCTTCCTCTTTCTCTTTCTTAGGGGCGATGTCCTTAGCACCTTTCTTAGCGGCCTTCTGAACATCGGATTTCTTTTTCTTAGTATCTGCTTTCACAGAACCCGGGACATCAACCCTCTCGAACTTGGTAGGATGCTTCTCACTGAGGTCAGTGTTCGATTCAATTATGTTTCCGTCTTTGGCGTAATAAATTACGACTTTTCCGTCTGGGCCTTTTTGTGCGTGATTTCCAACGCGTGATTTGAGTTTGAAAAACATTATGTTCTCCTTCCCAAGAGTAAAAAAAATTGTTCAGCCAAAAAACCTTGTTGCCAGGGGAGCTACATACTCCCCCGGCTCAGGTTGCTCTCAAGTCTAGGTAGTACCGTAAACAATACCGGTATTGTCATTCTGATCCGCACGGAGCTGAGGAACCATAATGGCCAACACCTTAAAGTTTAACTGAAAGCCGCCATGGGATTCCCACTGGACAGTAGTGATTTCCATACCCATGATCTCGCGCACAACGTCCGTGGACATCTGGACCAGCAAAATCTCGTAATCCGTGAGGCTGAGATAATCCAGGATACGAACGTCTGAGATGTTCTCAATTGTTTTCACACGTTCCCGCAGGGTATTGTCCCCCTTGGCAGTTGAGTAATCATCTTCCAGGTAAACAGTCCAGGGCAGGGAGAAATACGCCATAAAGGGGCCGTAATGGAAAGCCTGCTGGGACTGGAGAATCATTGCGAGGATTTCGGAGACAGTTGCCGCCGGAGTCCATCCACCCGCCTCGGGGGAGGTGATGGTCTTGGTCATTGTATTAGGATAGTTTGTATATCCGTAGATATACCCGCCGCCGTACTTATATGTTCCATAAGTACCAATGAGCAGTTGCTCGGCAATTTCCGCAACCCTTCGTCCGGCCGGTTCAGCAGTGGTGGTATCCAGAGGGCTTCCATCATTGCGGCTAACCATTACCTGCCTGGTCGGGAAAAAGAAATCTTTGTGGATAATCGGCAGGGGCAGGTTGGTGAGTTCGAACACCGGCCTGTCAGCCGTACTGTCCCGCAACCCGTCCATCGAAATATCAGCTTCACTGATATCACTCTGGGTTGACGTCTGTAATACCGTCTTCGCCATCCCGTTAGGAATATTGAAGCGCAGTCCACCACTGAGCAAATCTGCAACTGCCTTCAGGCGGGGTTTTGCCGCCTTGACAATCGCTTTGTCCAGCAAAATCCAATCATCCTTGCGGAGAGTGGCTGTTGCATTCGTCAGCGGTTTCGCTACTTCTTTCCCATTATCGGTCACAGTCACATAACTGCGGCCATCATTCCCAACAAAGGGGCGCAGAATCCTGGCATCCATCCCGGCATTCAACAGAGCGACCGCGACATCTCCATGGCCCTGCCCATTTTCAATAAAGTCCATCTCATTCTCCTTTACAAAGTTTCAATTATTGTTCTGAACATCTTATCATTTGGACTATTATAATAAAATGGTTAAAGGACGAAAACCCGCATCAGCTTATCTACGGCACCCGAACCACTCAGGTCCAACGCTTCTCTGGCAATAGCAATTCTGGATATAATGGTCACACCCGAGGATTCAGAACCCTCTTCAATCAGCGTTCCATCGCCCGCACTGATGAGGGTATCCCCGATCGCGACATTTTCACCCGCTTTGAGAAACGCCTGGCATTCGCTTCCGGGGTATTCCACATTGATCATAACCAGGTCTTCTGCGGCAACCGTATAATCATCTTCAAGGGTATTCCCCTGAAGCGCATCAATTTCCGCAAACCCACGCCAGAACAATCCGCCTTCGGTATCATGGGCTATTACTTTCCCATCTGAATCCAGAGTCAACAGCATACCAGGTGTGATGGTGCCTGCCGCCCGGGCTTCCTCATGACGGTACTCACCGATCAGGTGTACTTGATTTTCAGTACTCATCTCTTCTCTCCTTTAAAAGTAAGTGTTTCATTTTTTGTAAAAGCCTTTTTCATTTTCATTTCCCGGTTTAGAGGTTTCTACCTCAAAGCCTTATTTGCTTTCCTCGAAATTCATAACGGGCATTGACAATACTTCCTCTTCATCTTTGCCCTTGTTGGTATCCACAGTTTCAGCCAGACCGTCGAAAATGGGAACAGGAATGACGGGAGCGGCCGGAGTCGGAGGCACTTCAGCAAAAGCCGCCAGCTGTTTCAGTTCCTCAAGCCCCTTGGCCTTAAGCTGTTCCTCACTGAAGCTATTCCGCTCGTTGGCAGTGATCTTCGCAATCATCTTTACCTTTTCAGCTTCGTGATTGGCCTGCATAGAGCTCATCACATCGCGATAGGCTTCAGGAGCAGTGGCTATGAACTCTTCCATACTGAGTTCCTGATTCTCTTCCGGCTTCTCAGCGGGCTTTTCTTCCGGTTTCTCTTCCGGCTTCTCAGCGGGTTTTTCTTCCTGATTCTCCGCGGGCTTTTCTTCGTACGGAGGTTTGGAATGTCCCGTCAGTTTTTCATCTGACATGGTCATTAAATATTCCCTGTCCTCTTCATCCCACGCAAGGTTCTCATTTGCAATGAGCCCATTTACAAGCGCTTCCCTCTTCTTCTTGTTCATATTTATCTCCTTGTTATGAACAGTTTCTAAATTACTTGACTGATTAACAGTCATTTTGTTAACATCTTCTTTATTACCAACCAATGTACCATCCGAAAATTGGTACTGGGTTATTTTTTCAACTTCCCTGCGTATGCCTATAAGTTTCACCTCATCATCATCATTGATTTCATACTCCTGATAAAACATCCGGTCACCGTCTTCGTATATAAAGAAGTCATCAAATACATCGATGACCCAAGCACCAATAGCCGTACCGGAATCAATTTTATTATTAAGCTCCTTCCAAACATCATTATGACTAAGCTCATTAAATATTTCATACAGACTTCCAGCAAGTCTTCCCTCTGCTGTATCCTTCTCTTTAGCATTCCGAAGCAACCCGGCTCCATCCTCTATTGAACAAGCACCTATCTGGTCGGGAAGGACAGCCAAGTGATCTGGTCTGAAATTACGTACAATGGAATCGTAATGCTCCCCTTTCCATTCACCTTCAATATTTTCATGATCGGTAAAGAGGCCGGTGCTGACCTCCATCATATTACCATTTGTAATTGCTTCCATTACGCGGGGGTCTATTTCGTTGGCCTTGTCTTCATCAATCCAACATTCCGTTTTAAGCTTGCCATCTTCCCATTTGGTATTGAAGGTCAAGCCAATCTTTTGTTTATCAAATACAATTGGATCGCAAGCCGAAATGCTTTGCCCGTTCATTGTAGAATGATAAACCAGTACGGGTATTCCATTCCAGCCTGACGGGTTTTTGGATAACTCTTCTGCAGGATAATATAGTGGGCCCTGGGATCCATTATGAACCCCTTCTGTAATCATTACGCAAGGCACCACCAGGTGCTGTTTCCCTTCGAGGGTTTCGTAGCGGGTTTGTGCTTTATTGGCTATGAGTCTAAAAATTACTTCAGTGAAGTGTTCTTCAACTGCCATAGTTTCATTTGTTATGAACAGGCTTTTCGTTTCCACTCATTCCTCCAATAAAAAAAGGGCCACTCCCATTTTCGGTGAAGTGGTCCTTTTAATAAAGGCTCCTACGTTCTTACATATATAGTATTACTTATTATTTAGCAATAACCAAGGAAAAAATAAAAAAAACTTTCATATAATAAAAAACGCCCCGGGACGATTCTCACTTATCCCGGGGCGCGAGTCAAATTACAGTCAATACAATTGCTTGATTTGGTTTATGTTTTGTCACTGGTGTCAACCATATCCAGAGGCGATTTCTTTCGGCCTATCACGACCTATACGTGTGATTGAAAAGGCCCATACTCCTTTTCTGGCTCTTCCCTCTTTTCTTAGAGAGACTTCACAACAACACTTTATCCCCCGCATGGGATTATATCCGCCAAGCATAACGGAAAGGAGGAGGATCAATGAAGTGTTTGCTGAGGTCATTTTAATCCTTTAAAAATAATGAATGATAAGATGGAAAGGAAAGGAGCTCATGATGTCCCAACCGGCTAACCTGCTTTGTCGTGGTGATATACAGCCTTCGCCCCATCTTATCATTCATTAGAACTCTCAGGCTTTCCCTGACTGCCACATGATGTATCTCCTCAAACATTAGTGAAAGTCTCTTATACTATTATCTTTTTGAAAAGCTATATTGGATCATAAAAATAAAGTTTTTCAATCATTCTATATTCGGGGGCTTTAATGTCTCCTCGGATCGAACCAGCTTGATCATGCCTTTTTTAATCTCTACAGTGATATTACCAAACCATTTACGATTCTGGGCTTCTTGAAATAAACTATCCACCCACTGACGATTAAACTTTTGCTCTTTCAATGTAGCCGGCTTGGGTTGTTCCATTACCTGTCCTGTATATCAATACTGGTCTTGCCATCTTCGTCAAGATATGGGTATTCTTTTCTGTCTTTCTTCTCAGGTTCGATATTAGATACAAACTTTTGCTCTGACTCTTCTGGTAGCAAAACATTTTTACCTGGCATCAAATCCAGATACGCTCCAAGATTTTTCAGCTCTTCCCCAATCTCCTGATTCTGTTGAATAATACGCAATAAAACATCTTGTGATGAGGGAGAATCAACAGCTCTTATTTTTTGATCCAATGATCTGGATTGAGCCGCCAATAATTCTCCTACACGCTCATACATCGTACACAATGATCTAAAATGCCCTTTGGCATTTGTACATACCTCTAAATTGTTGTAAGGTAATACGGGTTTTTTCTTAACCATCGGCCACTTCCTTTACAAAGTATCAATAAAAGCCTTGATTTCTTTCTGCTGGGTTTTCGTGATCTTGTTATCTTTTCTGGGATGGGGATGGAACTCATACCGTCTTCCCCGCACAATCTTCCCTAACCGTCTGCGCTTTTTCCTCTTGGGATTGATCACCGCATATCTGGGGCTTTTCTTTCCCTTGGCCGGGGCAATCTTCTTAAATAACAGCATATCAACTCTCCTCAATCAAAGTAATTAAAAATCAACTTCTTTTCCAGCCCATGTACTTCTTTTTTTCGCTTCCTTAACTGTCTGGGGTACTTTCTTCTTTGCTCTGGTTTTCTTTGGTAGTTCAGCCTTCAATGATTTATCAACTTTCTTTCCTGTCCCTGCGACCGCTCTTCTGATTGCCGCTTTATTCTTCTCACCTACGTCCGCAGGTATCCAGGCACATCGACAATTAGGATGGCGTGGAATCAATCCCCTTGCCTCTTTTATTGTCATTATAGCTCCCTCTAACGGCAGACATAACGGACAAACCAAATCATCACCTGCTGTACTCCATTCCGCCAGTACAGAAACGCCCTCAACCCCCAACTCTTCAAATGTATCCAGCGAACCTTCGGCATGAGCGGCTATAATTTCTGTCCGGGCTAATACTAACGCCCGCTTTTTTGTGATCCCGGTTATGGTATTGCTCAAGTCTCTGGCAATTGTCCTGATTCCTTTTCCCTGAGCCAATCCATCGGCCAATCTCCGGCCTACTTGTTGACTCATTGCTTTTGTTATTCCTTCTAACTCATCAAATGATCTTGTATAAAGGAATTGGATTTTGCTTAGGCGTTCTGGCTGGGCAAAGGATGATCTTAGAAATTGTGCTTTGGTTCCTCGTAAAAAGTCAGGGGATTCATCCAGCTTCTTTTTCTTCTTATTGACCTTAACGTATCCGCTGACGGCTCCCTTTCTGTAAGCAGAATTAACGTATTTAGCTGACCACGGATTTCCCTTAACATCTACAGTCAGGATATTCTCGTCAATCTGTTGCTGAAACCATCTTTTAAATGATCTGAGTTTCTGGTCATTGGTTTGAAATCTCCAGACTTGTTTTCCTGGGAGAGCATTTGATACCAATTTATTAAATGCAAAGGGCTCACTTTCCTCTAACCCCAAAGCATCCTGTTTCCAGATTGCTTTTACAACCAGACTGCGGACAGCATAGAACCTTCGGCGCATTTCCCTTTCATACTGCTTACGAAGGGTTGTTGTTCTAGTTGGGTCAAACCTTAATATGCTCATTACCCTTTTCCCTCTTCCCTCATCTTGGTTCCGCTGATAGCTTGAAGATTGTCAGGTAGTTCGATTTCTCTAATATCATAACCAACGCCTCTTCCATAACATACTTCTTCTATATCCGGGATGACAATTAGCTCCGCATCAGGAACAGCCGCCGTAAGTCCTTTTATTCTTTCTTCAACTGTCCACGGATTGTTTTCATCAACTTCAGTATCCCTTATTGCAATAAGAATTTTCTTGCCTTCTTTCCTTACCACATCAAATAAAGCCAAGTGGCCGGCGTGAGGTGGCATGCACTGCCAACGGCCTATGAATAATGAATATTTCTTTTTCTTATCCTGAAAAAGTCTTGTTACTTGTCTAGCAACCCTTTCGAATTCTCCTTCTGCTTCATTATAAACCACGATAGCATTCTTAGGCTCTTCATAGAAATGTCCCTCACGCTCAGGGACATCCCTTTGTACTCGAACCCATACCGGACTACATATTTCGTCTATTTCGGCTCTAGCTTCGACTAGGGGAGCTATAACAGCTACAAGAACGTGCACTTGCTTGGATAATTCCCTTGCCAGCCGGGCAACCCTCAGATTATGAGTCCGTCTATCCTCTGGAGAGAATCCCAATCCTTGAGAAATGGATTTTCTCATTCCATCCCCATCAAGCACTACACATTCAACAAAGTTTGCTACCTTCTGGGCAATGGTAGTTTTCCCTACTCCGGAGGGGCCTGTCAGCCATACGATCTTATGCATTTTGTTTTCCTATCCAAACAACTTTGTTATTCCGAATAAAATAATGAGATTTACATTTACCTGTATTCAATATAGAAGGTTTGAATGTTACTTTTCCCTCCCTCTCTGTCAACTTCCACTTCTCTTTCACTCCTTTTTGATTAAAAGGTAATACAGCTTCAGTTCCGCACCCGCAAGCACAAAGATGAATAGATACTCCATAATCTTTGGAGATATAGATAGTATCCGGCTCCTTCTTCTTTGGCATAAACTTTACATGGACAACCTTCATTCTTTCTTTCCTTTCTTCTTTTTATTCTGCTTCTGCTTCAAAGCGGCCGCTTCTAGTTTTCTCAAATCAGCTTCTTCTTTCTTTGCGGCTTTGTCCAATTCAGCCTGTTCCTTTTCAAACGCTTCATCAACTTCATCCTGGCGTTCACCTGCTAATTTCATAATCTCTTTAATCTGATCTTCATCCATTCCCACAAACATCTTGAATAAGGCCTCCGGCGGTATAAGCATATCAACATCACCCTGAACGTATTTAGCATAAGCTTCCATCTGCGCCTTCAGAACTTCAGCCTTGTCCTTATTAGAAGGAGTATCAAGGTCAGGCCATTTAACATCGTACTGCTTGGGCTCCGGTAATACCCCCAAATTTATCAGCCTGTCTATTACCGCACGGACAATATAGGGTGTTAAATATTTCTTCTGCCTCCGGGCCACTCGTTTGTTATGAGCTTTCTGATCTTGACTTGAAGCAAGCTCCCCCCGTTCAGCCCCCATAAATATCCTTTTAGGAACGCCCATTGCTATTGATATATAAGCCACCTGAACTTCAAAATGGTTAGAGGGATCAGAAATTTGTGGCTCTAAACTATTTACTGTTACCCCTTGGACCTGAATGACACGCTGAAGACCATCCTGCCAAGATGCAATCTGTTCTTTCATTGCTTTGTCCTCATCGCTTCCTGGCACTGGGGGTTTTGAATTTGGATCTAGCTCAAAAGCATATCCCGGAAACGCACCTTTCCAAAACATCTCCCCTGATCCACTTACAATTTTTCTCAAGTCATACAGGCGGTTGAATAGCGTTTGCATCCTGGGTACTCCATAAACTTCTGAGCTTTTCAGGTTATCTGCTATATGAATTACCCTTGTCCAGTGAACCGATTGCTCTACACCGGAAGAAACATAAGCACCTTCCCCTATTGTATTGCGGTTTTTGTCTTTTGTTTTATCATCCTTAAACGCAATAACGTACATTGTGGGTCTGCCATACCGGGGATTGCCTCTATCACCTTCGGTTGATTTTACCTTTACACTGGATTCGTCAAACGGTCTCAGGTATAATAGTTTGTGTTGTGGATTTCCAACCTTCAGCCCTTGTTCATTTATCCCGTCTACGGGCTCATTCAAATCTCCTCCGTCATCGAATCCCAATAACAGAATACCAAACCGCCCAATTCCGCTCAGCTCATCTATCCTCATCATATAGGAGAATAGTTGACGTTCCCTTTCCAGCTCTGTCCAAGCAGTTTCAAATTCCGTTGGTTCTGCTTCTTCATCTTCTATCACTAGCGGGTCTTCACTCCAGCTTTCCTGCGGGAATAATGATACCACCCTTGTAGCTATTCCCTCCCTATCATACATAAGCTTGTAATCTTCGATGGTAAGATTATTGGGGTATCCGCATTCAGCGTTAATATCCCTGCGCGGATCAATTAGCTTTTTAAAGAGAGCCGTGCGAGACATACTTTCATTCAATATAACATCCCGGAACGTCTGCCTGTCCTTTTGATTCTCAGTCATCGGCTTCGCGTTTGTAATCACTTTCTTTTTAAATTTTATTTTCTTGCCCATTTACCATACTCCTATTCTTCCAAGTTCTGAAAATGTCATTAAGGTAAATGCCCCACTCGAAGCATCCACCTGATCTTTATATTTACTATTTGGAAATAACGTTAATTCATTTATATAAGCATTGTTCCATTCACCTGGAGCCAGATAAACATTTGCCGCATTAACTTGGGCTGAGAACGGGACTGCTCTGACAATCTTATCTCCTGATGGATTTACTATTTCAATATCGTATCCTGCTAATCTTTTGACAGTACCTTGTGCTGATTCCTTTCCCCCTGATCCTGGCTCCTGCTCAACCCCTATCTTTATTCTCGCGGCATTCGTTGCGTCTATCTTAGCTGTGAGAAGAATCTGCTTTTCCCTTTCCCACGTATCAAGCTGGGCTCTGAATACATCCAATATCCAAAAGCGGTGTTCTATGTCTTCTCCCATTAACACACCCGCCGTATAAGCTCCTCCTCCTTCTGTTCCTGCCTTATCCCAAAACCTGACTAGCTGTATCCAATCGTTTTTACTGACAGGAGGAATATCAAAATGGAATCTTGCTGTCTTGAACATGCCCCCTTCTAAAGGTACTGGGCTCTGAAGGAATTGCCCGGCGAATGAGTATTCAAGAAGCTTATCCAATGCCTCATCTAATACCCCCCTTGACATGCGTATTGGATCAAGTAACTTAACACCTTCTTTACTAGGATCAAACTTGTATTTTCTTCTGAGTGATCTTGGTCTGACTCGTTTTGAGCTCTTTTTATCTATTTCAGCTGGCAGACAGATATGTTTTACTCTTACCTTCTTCTGATCTAACATACCCGCTGTAGGATCATCCTCATGGAGTCTCTGCATAATCAAGGTGGTAGCTGTTACCTCCTTATTAACTTTTCTTGTAGGAAGCGTCCCACTAACATGATCGTTAGCATTTTTCAACTCAACTTCACTTGCCGCTTTTCTTGGATCCAGAGGGTCATCTATATTTATGAAATGTCCGTGAAATCCCATTACAGTTCCTGAAGTTGAGGTACTATAGCGAAAGCCCCCATCAGTATTCGCAAAGTATCCTTTTGTGTTCTGATCTTCTCTTAAAGAAATTGGAAACAATTCCCGAAACTTATCTGATAACACTATATCTCTTGAATGGCGTGAAAGTTCTAAGGACAATGGATATGAATATGAAGAGCAGATTGTCCTGGCAGTTGGCATGTTTGTCCACACCCATATTGGAAACATGATTGAACAGATCGTAGATTTTGTTGATCCCGGAGGTACGTTGATGACCAATTCATATTCTTTTGGTTCATTATTAAATACTCTAACCGCTACTATTTGCATCTCATTACAGATATAAGGAATATGCCAATTCCATACTGGATCTTCAGGAACAACCGTATCCCAATAATATTGAACGAAGTCAAAAAAGGAATCTTGGAGGATTGATTTTTGAAGGAGGCCTTTGGTGATCATAGGAGCTTCTATGGTCATTTATTATACTTTTTAAAAAACGCCGCATAAATCAATATGCCTAGACATATCAAACAACCCGCACGGCATAATTCAAGAATCCAATTATTCATCTTCTTCCTTCTCTTCCTTCTCAGCCATCTCCTCTAGCATTTGTTTTCTGACTGCTATGGGAAGTGATTTAAGCTTCTCCAGAGATACAAGGTTTTCATTCTGGATCTGTAGGGGCTTATCGCCTCCCTGCAGTGTTACTTCGCTTCTCTTTTTATATCCCTTCTTCTCAGACTTGGGATGGTGTGTTAATCCAAACTTGGCCGCGTTAAGGGCTGTAGGGAAATGGAGCCGCTGTTGAGCCATCTCAACTACAGTTTCCTCAAAGACTTCCATTACCCGTTCATTCTCTTTATCATATATATCTTTAACCCACTGAGGAGCTTTTGTG
>SDBS01000146.1_pt1 | contig 57468 bp, 52 predicted proteins | sample 2277091 | NCBI WGS metagenome assembly SDBS01 (sample SAMN10404972, study PRJNA504765) | marine sediment metagenome | isolation source: marine sediment core GS10_PC15, 163 cmbsf | place: Arctic Ocean: Southern Knipovich Ridge | collected 2010 | reverse complement strand
CAAGATGCACCACCACGCCCAAGCACTGGCAACCCGCCGACGGGAGCGGATGTGACCGTGGCCGGGGATCGCCGGCCAACGGGCACCCGCTCAGGGTGGTGGGTAACGACGCCCGCAGGGCGACAGTAACTCAAGACTCCCGGACCGCCGCCGATCCAGAGCCCGCCAGTAATTAAGAACTGAGAATTGAGAATTGAGAACTCCCCCCGCATTTCACCACCCACGAACCCAGCATTCCCCTGCATCATCACGATGCTCCCCGGATCCGACCAAGTATTTGTTGATCACCCCCGAGGCCTCTTCTGATAACCCAGCAATTCACTATGTCCACCACCGTTTCTTTCCGGGCCTCCTTGCTCCCTGCGACTCGGGCCCGAACAGTCCATTTGATGACTTTCTGGATTGAGTTAATCATCACCATACATTCCGTATTGGCGCGTTCACCATCATGACCAACAATCGACGCCCTCCAAGAAATAGCCGAGCCTCCTCGGCAGCCGACAATCGAGTAGCATCTGAGGAGCCCTCGAATCTCCGCCAAACTGCAGCCGTTCGCCTGGCTTCCTTTGCCGTGTATGCGGTGTACCTGAGCGTCGTGATAATCGTCCTATTTCTGATTGCGAATTTTGGTTTTCTTTCTGTGAGATGGGTGCGAGACTCGGTGCGTGATCGGCGACACCCGCCGGCACCCGTTAGCCGGCACGCTGCGCTATACGACTCCGCGGAATGGGATGTTGACGAACACTTTTCGGCTAAGAATTCTGGATACCAATTTGAGGCGTACACAATGTGGCGCCGAAATCCCGTGACGAGTCGGACCACAAATGTCGACCAGCTCGGGCACCGGGCGACGTGGGAGGATCCCGCACTGTCACTCCAGGATAGCTCACGACTTTTTGAGATCCTGGTGTTCGGTGGATCCGCGTGCTGGGGATCGGGTGCGCCGGACAACGGGACCATTCCTTCGTGGATTGCAAGGGGCCTGAGTGAGAGAGGTTTCCATAACGTAAGAGTCGTGAATCACGGTGAGTCAGGTTACTGCTCCACGCAAGAGCTGATCGACCTGGTGGTTCAGCTCCAAAAAGGCAATCGGCCCGGCATGGTGATTTTTTACGACGGCCTCAACGACACGGCCGCAGCTATCCAGGCCGGTGCGGCGGGTGCTCCGTTCGAGCTGGATCGAATGCGAGAGGTTTTCAACACCGCGGCCACGCACGGCAGGCGTGCAGGTTGGTTGGAGTCGACACGAGGATACGCCACGACAGCGGTGCGATCCTTTTTCATTGAAGCTCCCCTCGTGGCCTGGTTGCGCGCACGCGTGAGACCAAACCAAATGGGATTGCTGGAAGCAGATAAATCCGACGTTCTCGCACAGCAGATTATTGACACCTACGTGGCGAACCTTAAAGCAGCGCAGGCAATCGCGAACGAGTTTGGCTTCGAGTTCTTCTGTTATTGGCAACCATCCGTCCATACTAAGTTGCAGACCAGGGACGAAGAGCGATACGCAGTGACGGCGTCAGCTCGCGAGGTTGGCAAGGTGTATTTACCTGCCACACGGCTTCTGAAAAAAATGGGGCCACCGGTGCCCGGTTTCCACGACGTCAGTGAAATCTTCAGGGATCATGTCCCGACTTTGTTTTTCGACTTCGCACACCTCGGGCCGGAAGGCAATCGCCTCGTGGCTGAGCACATCGTCCAGACAATCATCTCGAGCAAATCACTGGGGGCACCGGGCGGAGTGGGCGGCCTCGGAGGCCCCTGATATCATTGTTGTCACGAGCCACATCGAAACGAGTTGTGATCTGATATTTGGTTGCCAGCGTGCCAGCGTACTGCGTTCACGCTGATTGTCAATTGCCCTCTGGCTTTAGACGGCCTGCCGACGATGAAAGTGAAGTCGTGCCGCTTCAGCGTTTTTTTTTGAAGACCATCAATTCTCATTGAACACCGAAAAAATACCGAGTTGTACCGATTCGCCGACAACATTCGCAACACTGTCGACGTTGTGGTTTCGCCCGCGCGCGAGTTTATTATGATCGGCCCAAACAACCACCGCGGGTCCCAGACGATCGGGCATCGCCTTTGGCGTCTCTGTGGCAATTGGCATAACGAATTTCGACGACGACCACGCGCTGGCTGTGCGGGTTTGCTGAGACGGGGAAGGCCCACCATGAGGTGGATAACGTGAGCGGGTGCCGAGTGCTCGCCATTATTCCCGCCCGCGGGGATTCGAAGGGAATCCCCCGAAAAAACCTCGTGGCGATCGCGGGGCGTCCGCTGATCGAACACTCCATTGAGCAGGCACAGGCGACAGCAATGATCAACGAGGTCGTGGTCTCGACCGACGACCGGGAGATTGCCGAGGTCGCCTCCCGAATGGGCGCGACGGTTATTGAACGGCCCGACCATCTCGCTGGAGACGAAGCCTCCTCGGAGTCCGCGATTCTGCACTCGCTCGACGTGCTACGTGAACGTGACGGGCGAGACCCGGATCTCGTGGTCTTCCTGCAGGCGACCTCCCCTCTGCGCCCGGACAACGCGATCAGCGAAGCGATCGAGCACCTCGTCGACAGTTTCGCAGACTCACTTTTCTCGGCCTGCCCGCAGCACGGTTTCGTGTGGCGAACCGACCTTGAGGCCCCAGAGTCGGTCACGTACGACTACCGGCACCGGCCCCGCCGGCAGGAGTCACCGGAGCACGTCGTCGAAAATGGCTCAATCTACGTCTTCAAACCATGGGTCCTCCGCGAGCTTAGCAACCGACTCGGAGGCCGCATTGCGGTGTATCGCATGAGCGCCCTCCACTCGTTCCAGGTCGACGAGCCCGCCGATGTGGAAATGATGGACAAGCTGATAAAGCTGGTCGGCCCCCCAACTCGGAGCCAAGGAGACGTTTCGTGACCTCCCGGGATTGGCGCCCGGGCACACCGGGCCGCTACTACATGCGGCGAGACAGGTTGGCCACCGAAGCGGGATTCGGCGAGGAGTACTGGCGCAACATCATGGATCCCGACGGCAACTGCCGCGATCGAACGACCGAACGGCTGCAGCACATCTCGGACCTCGAACAGGAGTTTAGCTTCGTCAACGATCTCACCCCCGGCCGGATCCTCGATGCCGGGTGTGGCCTCGGCTTCTTCCTCTCCGGCATCGACGAAGGCTGGGAGAAGCACGGCGTCGAGGTCTCCGAATTTGCTGCCCGACACGCGCGCGAATGGGCCGAAGTCCAGCTCGGATCACTCGAGGATGCGAAGTATCCAGATAATCACTTCGACGTCGTGATGTGCCATCACGTCATCGAGCATGTCGAACATCCGGAGGGCCTCGTGGATGAGATACACCGCGTGCTCCGGGCGGGTGGCCTCCTAATTCTCGGGACACCCGATTTCGACAGCGGCTGCGCCCGCCGATTCGGACCAAAGTACCGCCTGCTGCACGACCCAACCCATATCAGCCTCTTCACTCACGAGTCGGTTCTCCGTTTTGCGCGGGATCACGGTTTCATTGTCGAGCGGGTCGAGTACCCGTTCTTCGAGACCCGGCACTTTACAAAAGAGAATTTTGAGCGGCTTTTCGACGCCGATCAGATGTCGCCCCCGTTCTACGGCAACTTCATGACGCTGTACTGCCGGAAGCCTCAAGGTGGTGTTCTGACCCTCCTTCTTCAGCGGTTGGGATCGCACTCACCAGAGGAGATGTTGGAGGTTGACAAGCGGGCAGCGGCCGCGGTGCAGCTGGTAGTCGAAGCCATTCAAACCGGTGGCCGATTTTGGGTTACCGGTACCCCATGCCTTCGCCTCGTTGTAGAGGCGTGGCGCGGTTTGGGCGATTCAAACGGGGGGATTGCGCGGTTCGGTGTGGCCGATGTCTTGGGTAATCATGATGTCGTAATCGCGCTCTGCAAACATGGGGAGCCGAACTCCCATGGCCAGAAGTCAGAGATGCTGTACGAGTCCACGTCTGCGAAATCGGCCGTTGTCTGCGCCGAACTGGTTGTGGGCGACCAAATGGACTCGAAAATCGTAATATCATTGCGCCTTCACAGGGATTGTTCGGTAGATGCACTGGAGGTCGCCCTTCTTAGTGCCCTGATAGAAAGCGCCCGGGACCGTTTATCTGGGTCATCTCCCTCCGAGGCGGATTCGTGACCGACATCATCATCCAGTCGGAGGCCATCGGCAAGCGATACAGAATTCACACTGGACGACCCCCGTACGCCACGCTCCGAGAGGAGCTCATGCGTGTTGCCAGGCTTCCGTTGTCGACCGTTCGAAGACGACGAGCTCGAGCAAATGGCGGCCCAGATGCAAACAAGGCTGAATTCTGGGCCTTGAGAGACATCAGTTTCGAGATTCCCCGAGGTCGAGTTGTGGGCGTGATCGGCAGAAACGGCGCTGGGAAGACGACCCTGTTGAAGGTCCTGTCGAGAATCACGGAGCCGACGGAGGGGAGCGCAACCATATCCGGGCGGGTTGGCAGCCTCCTCGAGGTTGGCACTGGTTTTCACCCGGAGCTGACCGGGAGGGAGAACATCTTCCTTAGCGCTGCGATCCTCGGTATGACCCATGGAGAGGCGACTGCGAGCTTTGATCGAATCGTCGCGTTCGCGGGTGTTGAGAGGTTTATCGACACCCCGTTGAAGTTTTACTCGTCTGGGATGTATCTGCGGCTGGCATTTGCTGTTGCCGCTCACCTCGAGACCGACATTCTCTTTGTCGACGAAGTGCTGGCGGTTGGTGATCTCGAGTTTCAGAAACGGTGCATCGGACGGATGCAGGAGGTCAGCCGCGAGGGGCGGACGATCCTTTTCGTCAGCCACAATATGGCGGCTATTGAAGCGATCTGTGATTCTACAATGGTGCTTGAAGGAGGGCGGCTCGATTTTCTCGGTCCGACTCGAGACGCGATCAAGAGGTACACAGTCCACAGCCGGAAAGCTTCACCGGATGTCTCGCTCGTCGACCACCCCGGCCGACACGGCACCGTGACGCAGCCTCTACTCATGAGGCTACGGCTGTCTGAAGTCAGCGAGCAGCCGTGCGCAGCGTTTTCCATGTCGTCCGACATCGTCTTTGACCTTTCGATCCGGCTGCCTGAACCAATTCGAGCCTCCTACATCGGATTCGGGATCTCCAACTGGACGGGTCAGAGGTTGTGCACTCTTAACAGCCGTCAGCAACATCCCGAAGAACTCGATCTCGGTGGTGAGTGCGTTGTCCGGTGTGTCCTTCACGACTGCCTGCTACTTCCGGGGCAATACACGGTCGAGGTGTGGATCAAACAGTCGGGCCAGATCCTCGACGCAGTCCGTGATGCGGTCACGTTCGAGGTCGTCGCTGCGGACATTCATGGAACCGGTAGGGTTCAGACTCAGGTGGGCGTGTTCGAAACCCGGGCCACCTGGTCGCTAAACACCTCGTCCGAACGATCGACGCCAAATGTCAGAACCTGACCTCCTGTTCGTTTGCAACTATACGGAGACTGCACGTGACCTCGTGCTCGTTGCTCGCGAGCTCGAGCACCGTGGGCACCCAGCACGGTTTGTTGTTTTTCACCGGGATCCAGGCCTGATCGAGGTCATCAGGGAAGCGGGGTTCCCTGTAGTCCACTTTCGTGAACCTCTCACAGTGCTTGATAGCGATAGCTTGGATCGGGCGATCGACAATGTTCGAGCGACGCCGAGACGATCAGGCTTTAGGGGTGTTTCCCGACGAGCTGTGAAGAGGTTAGCAGTGGCCTCAGGCCTCCTCGAACCAGTGGCTGAGGTGCTGTTCCAGCTGCGGTCGATGCGCGCAGCGCGGGGCCTGATGCACACCTTCAAACCCAGCGCAGTCGTACAGGACTGTGACTCGGTCCCCCCAGCGATTCAGGTCGCGAAAGCGGCGAAAAAAAATGGGATTCCCGTGGTGACGGTTCAATCGAGCGTTGTGTCACCCCCTGAGCGAATTGCCGAGAGAAACCTCAATCTCGAGAAGGTCGATTCTTCAACCAAGAAAGGCATTTTGAAATGGTTTGCTGAGAGCCTTGTGGTGCTCTTCTGGCCGGCTTTTGTCGTCCGGGTTCAGGGGCGCCGAACGCTCAACACTCAGGGACCATATCCCGTGCTCGTCGGTGCCGCGCTCGGTACGCTGCCTTTCTCTAACTGGCTCCAGTTTGGAGGACCTGCAACCGCCTACGCAGTGTCGGGGCACGACGCTTGGCGCGTTCTGATCGACTACGGGATTGAGGCTGAACGCATCCACGTATGTGGCCAGCCTCGGATGGACTTGGCCGTTCGGCTACGTAGGCACGAGGGATGTACGCCCGATGATCCTCAGGGCTCATTGCCTCAGCAGCGTTCCCGGGTCCTTTTTGCAACCGCACCGTGGGAGCGTTACGGCATCATGACCCGTGAGGAGAAGGTGCAACTCGTGTCCAGGGTCGTCCACGAGCTGCTGGCGACAGACGAGTCAATTGAGGTCACGATCAAGCGTCACCCACTCGAGGAGCCACAAGAGTACGATTCCGAGTTCGCCTCGCAAGCTCGAGTGACCACTGTTTCGGGCACTGACATGATTGACCTAATAGGCACCTGCGACATCTTCGTGACTCAGGTATCGACCGCCGCATTCTTTGCAGCGGCTGCGGGCCGACCCGTGGTGACCTTCGATCTTGGTGGGCCTCCGGTCTTTGATCTCCTCCAGCGAGGTGGTATCGGGGTCCATGTCCGAAATGAGGGGGAGCTTCGTCGGGCGATTCTCGAAATCATCAACAACCCAGGCATCTTCAAACAGAGTACTCGGGAAATGGTTGCTCTTGAGAGCTACTCGAGGACTGACGGTGCCGCCACCGCTGCAGTGGCGGGCCTTGTGGAACGGCTGGTGGAAGAGAGACGGAGCCCTGGAAAAACGGCTATCGGAGATTTCCGAATACAGCATGCTGATGGGACAGCTCCGCGGCGCCGGGCTGGCGGGCAAATGTGATGACCGGGTACAAGGTACAGCCAACCCGGGGCATCGGGACTCTCGGCCTCTCCGAACTCTGGGAATATCGAGGCCTGGTGTACTTCCTCACCTGGAGAGACGTCAAGGTCCGCTACAAGCAGACGCTATTGGGATTCGCGTGGGCGATCCTCCAGCCGACGTTGACCATGGTGGTCTTCAGTCTTTTCTTCGGGAAACTCGCGAAGATCCCATCGGACGGCCTGCCGTATCCGCTGTTCAGCTACGCCGCGCTGGTGCCATGGACTTTCTTCGCGAACGGCCTGACGATGTCCTCGAACAGTCTCGTCGGAAGCGCGAATCTCATCCGAAAAGTGTTCTTCCCTCGCCTCGCCATCCCGCTCGCAGCGGTGACGGCGGGCGCTGTCGACTTCGTGATCGCTTTCGTTGTGCTCCTCGGCATGATGCTCTTTTATGGCCAAATGCCTACGGCCGCAGTGATCACTCTGCCTGCACTTTTTGTGCTGTGTTATGTCACGGCGCTCGGCGCCGGCCTGTGGCTGTCAGCCCTCAACGTGAGATACCGCGACGTTCGATTCGCGGTGCCTTTCCTGGTGCAGCTCTGGCTCTTCGCCTCTCCAGTGGCGTACCCGAGTAGCTTGTTGGATGAGCCTTGGAGGACGGTGTACAGCCTCAATCCGATGGTGGGTGTGATCGATGGTTTTCGGTGGGCCTTGCTTGGGACGGGGACCGCCCCGGGCGTTTCGATTCTCGTGTCTTCGGCGGCGTCTCTGGTGCTGCTCGTCACCGGTTTTGTATTCTTCCGGCGCACCGAACGGGTTTTTGCGGACTATGTATAGGCCCGTGTTTCGTTGTCCTGACGTGAACCCCGGGAACGATCCGAGTTGGTGGAGGAGGGACACATGAGAGGAGCAATCGAGATTTCCGATCGGTTCATCGGCAACGATCATCCCTGTTTTGTGGTAGCCGAGATCGGAATCAACCACAACGGAGATGTCGACCTGGCCAAACAGCTCATCGACTCTGCCGTTGCCGCGGGCTGCGACATGGTTAAGTTCCAGAAGCGCACGGTGGACGTCGTGTACTCGGCCGAGGAGTTGGCAACACCGAGAGAGAATCCATACGGACCCACCAACGGCGACCTCAAGCGCGGACTCGAGTTCGGTGAGGCGGAGTATCGGGAGATCGACGCGCACTGCCGCGACAAAGGCATCCCATGGTGCGCGTCGTGCTGGGACGCGGCCTCGGTGGATTTCATCGAGGCCTTCAATCCGCCCTGCTTCAAGATCGCCTCCGCGTGCTTGACGGACAGTGCCTTGCTTCGACACCACAAGAGAACCGGCCGGCCGCTGGTGCTCTCGACCGGAATGAGCACACTCGAGGAGATCGACCTTGCAGTGGACACGCTGGGCACCGATCGCCTCATCCTGCTGCACTGCACGAGCACCTACCCGTCCCGGCTCGAGGAACTCAACCTCAGGGCGATCCCGATGCTCCGGGAGCGGTATGGGGTACCGGTGGGGTACTCCGGCCACGAGCTGGGCCTCGCCACCACGATGGCAGCGACGGTGATGGGGGCGTGCATGGTCGAGCGCCACATCACCCTCGACCGCGCGATGTGGGGTTCCGACCAGGCGGCCTCGGTCGAGCCCCACGGGTTCGCCCGCATGGTCCGCGATATCCACGCCGTCGAGACCGCATTGGGTGATGGAGTCAAACGCATGTACGACAGCGAGCTGCCGATTCGGGAGAAGCTGCGACGGGTTACCTCGTGAGTAAACTGCCGGAAAAATCCAAGGCCATCCGGTGCCTCGTGCTCGATATCGACGGTGTGCTCACCGACGGCAGCGAAAGCCTGGGCGCGAGTGCCCACAAGAGCCTCTACCTCCGTGATCTCGACGCTCTCACCAGCGCGCGCCGGGAGGGCCTGCAGATCGCCTTTCTGAGCGGCGCGTCCGACATTGAGGACGTCGTCGCCCGGTGTGGCGGCGGCGAGGCGCTGGCCGCCTCGAAGGATAAGAGGGTGGGCTTGACGGTGCTTGCAGACCGCCTCGATCTCGCCCTTGATGAGATCTGCTACGTGGGAGACGCCGATCGGGATGCTCCGGCCCTCGAGCTGGCCGGGTTCGGCCTCGTCCCGAACGACGCGAGCCCGGTCGCGGTTCAGGCAGCTGACCGGGTGCTTCGTGCATCCGGCGGCCGCGGCGCCGTGGCTGAAGCAGTGGAGGTCATCTTGCGGCTCCGCAAAGTTGGGGATCTCTCGAGCATCGTGGAAAAGGCAACCAGATCATCAATCGATGCACTCGAGCGATCACTGCAGGACCTTGCCGCGATGTCCGACGCCCTCCGGCCGATCGCCGAGACGTTGACGGTCGCCCTCGAACGTGGATCGAAGATCCTGCTCTTCGGCAACGGAGGCAGCGCGGCACTGGCGCAACATGCCGCCGCCGAGCTGGTCGGCCGCTTCCGCTCCGAATCCGCCCCATTGCCTGCGATCGCCCTCACCACCGACCCGTCGGTTGTCACCGCCCTGGCGAATGACTACGGTTACAGCGAGGTGTTCTCCCGCCAGATCCGTGGCCACGGCCGCCCCGGCGACGTTGCCGTTGGGTTTTCCACCAGCGGCCGATCAGCCAACGTCGTCCATGGGTTCGAGGCGGCACGTGAGATGCGCATGATCACCGCGGGCTTTACCGGTCGCGACGCCCGGGATATGAAGCCCCTTTGTGATCACGTGTTCGAGGCGCCGGCGGATGACGTGCCCCGAATCCAGGAGCTGCACCTTGTGGCCTGGCACGTGTTGTGTGAGGTCCTCGACGCCTTTCGCCCACCGGTCCCGCACCCAGAGGAGAGGGATTGACCCCATCCAAACCAACGCGGCTTCTCATGGAAGCCCACGAAGGTCGGGTTGTTTCAGCCCTCTTCGAGAACGGCTTTCTGCGGCACTGCGCCGAAAACGGGGCGGTCGTCGATGTCATCACCCCGGCCGCCGATCTCCCGGGTTTCCGCGAGCAGTACCAGGCCGACGGCGTGACCTTCCACCGCGAACGTTTCGAACGGGACCTATCGAGAACTGCCGCAGCCGAACGGAAGCTCCGCGGCCGGCTTGCGGCACGCGGTCAGCGGCGGGTTGCCCGCGCATTGTGGAAGCTCTTCGGGGAACCGATCGCGGCGGGCGGGGCGACCAAAGAACGGGAGATGATTTCTTCGCTTCAACCCGATGTCGTGTTCACCCCGCACGTCGCCGAGGGCTTCGGGCGGGGCCTGATCGCTGCTGCCCGCCGAGTCGGGATTCCAACCGTTGGCAACGTGATGTCCTGGGACAACCCCTACCGACCCCTCACCGCCTGGCCGGACGTGCTTGCCTGCTGGTCCGAGGCAACCAGCCAGGACCTTGCCGCGATGTGTGCCCACCCTGTAGAGCGCATCGAGGTCGTGGGCGCTCCGCAGTTCGATCCTTACTTTGCCGACGACTTCCGCTGGTCGAGGCAGGAGCTCTGCGCGAAGGTGGGGCTGGACCCGTCACGACCGATCGTGCTCTTTGCCACCCTGTGGCAGTTCCGGCCCTTCATGGACGAAACCGGCACCTTCGCCGCCTACCTCGATGCCGTCGACAGTGGGCTCATCGAGAATCAGCCACAGACGGTGCTTCGATTGCACCCCGTGTCACGGCTGCCCTATTTCGAACCTCTCATCAACCGCGACGATGTCGTGGTTTCTCGATTTACCGGCTACCTCCCGGGCATGATGTGGGCGCCGAGCCGTGAAGAGGTCCGGCTTGCCGGCAATCTCCTCGCACACGCCGACGTGTGCATCAGCCCCGGATCCACCATGACCATCGAGGCAGCGATCTTCGACACGCCGACGATCATGCCCGCTTTCAATCCACTGACCGGCGACGAGTATGAGCGGTTCTTCGACAGCATCTGGTTGCAACGGCACTTTCGTCGGCTCACCGAGAACGGCCTGATTCCGGTGGCCCGAGGAACGGCTGAGCTGGCTGATGCGGTCAACCGCGCCATGCGCGATCGGGCCTGGTACCGGGAGCAGCGAACGGCGCTCCGGGAATCGATCCTGGGCCCCCTTGACGGGCGCTCGACAGAGCGGCTGGCCAGGGTGGCGATTGAGGCAGCCAATACAAAGAAGCGGGAGAGCAAGACGTGAGGGTTCTCCACGTGCTGAACGATCTGCGCGGGGGGGCGACGATGAGCGCCCTCGAGCTCATGCGCGCCGGAAAGGACCTGGGCTCACCGATCCAACACTACGTGGTCTATCCAGGCCCCTTGGGCAGAAGGCACCCCAGCCTCGAAGGAATCGCAGCGGATCATTCAGCTGCGCCCATCACAACGTGGCAGCGGCAGAAGCGGAGCACCGTCAGGGAGTGGGTGCGATGGGTCAGAGGAGAGCTCACATCGGGATTCGGGCTTCGATCTCTTAAGACGCTTTCGCAGCTTGTCGAGAAGTGGGATATCGATGTCGTCCACACCAACACGGCGATCGTCGCAGACGGTGCGAGAGTAGCCACGAAACTGGGTCTCCCTCATGTCTGGCACATTCGGGAGAGGTTGGGTTCCACCGGATTCATGCAGTTTCGATCAAGCGACCAGGCGCTAGCTCGGCTGATAGCTGATAGTTCCGATTCCATCCCAGTAATTAGCCGTTATGTGCAGGAGTTCTTCGAAATTCACGGGCAGGCGGACAAGACTGAACTGGTCTACGACGGTGTGGACTTGTCGACGGCCGGTGATCCACAGGCCAAACAACACGGCATCGAGCTTCGGCGGAAGTGGGGAATACCAGAAGATGCCATGGTCGTCGGGATGGTAGGGGGCCTCAAAACGAGGGTCAAACGTCATGATCTCTTCATCGAAACCGCGGTGGATGTTGCAAGAAAGCATCCGGAAACGTTCTTCCTGGTTGTGGGATCATTGCCGGTAGCAAGCGAACGAGGAAGGGGAACATGGGCTGGAGATGTGCTGGAGCTTGCTGCAAAGAGCCCGTTGGGGGAGAAGCTGCTGTTCGCGGGACATCAGAACGACATGCCGGCGGTTTGGTCAACGATGGATATCTATGTTCATCTATGCACCGTGGAAGGGTTCAGCAGAGCGATCCTCGAAGCCATGGCCGCCGGCGTTCCTGTAGTTGCTGTGGATGCAGGCGGGAATCCTGAAGCGATCTCAGATGAGAAAACCGGCTTTCTCATACCTTCTGATGAGTGCGCTTCCTGTGCTGAGGCGTTGTGCCGGTTGATCGAAATGCCAGAGCTGCGGCAACGCTTGAGCGCCTGTGGAAGGGGGGATGTCGCGGAGAGATTCTCGAACAGCGCCCACTGGCTGACGATGGAGAAGATCTTCACTCGGGCCATGTATCAGCGGTCGAGCGTTGGCTCACCAGATGCCGTTCAAGTAGACGAGAGTTCACGCCATGCAGATCAGCCCTGACACCTGGCTTGCGTCGGCCATAGGGTGCGCCGTCTTTCGAGTTGAGGTTCACAGTGTTGATCGGAACCAAGAACTCATCGAGACTGTCGCAACAGCGCTCAGCGCGGTTGACGGCGAGGGCTTCTTCCACGCCAAGGTGCCTGTGAAGCATACGGGCCAGGTTACTGCGCTCGAGGAGTGTGGCTTTCGGGTCACGGACGTCAACGTCACATTTTCCCGACCGTCAGGACCTCCAGCTGCGCTAACGAAGATCGAGACCCTGAGAATCGCGCAAGTTTCCAGGAAAGAGGGTAACGAGGCCATCGCTTTGGCTGGGCGTTGTTTTACCCTGTCGCGTTTTCACCTGGATCCACTCATTCCCAACCAAATCGCAGATCGGATCAACGAAGCGTGGGTTGCCGACTACGTGAATGGGCGGCGAGGCGTATTGCTCGAGGGGGCCTTCCTGGATGAGAAGTTGGTAGGATTCAATGCTGTGCTCGAGGTTGAGGAGGAAGGGGGACTGGTGCTGGTGATCGACCTAATTGGCGTAGACCCCGATACGCAGGGTTGCGGCATCGGCGCCGCTCTTGTCGATAGCTTCTTAACCTGGTCCTTGAACCGCTGTGATGTAGTGCGGGTAGGCACCCAGGTTTCCAACATACCCGCAATTAGACTGTACGAGAAGAGTGGTTTCAGGTTGGCTGACGCTCGATACGTTCTTCATGCGCACGTACGGGATGGAGAGATCGTGGGTGAGTATTCGAAATCTTGATCACGAGAGGTGGAGGTGACAGTGAACGAAGAGCGCGGGCGGGTTCTCGTAACAGGCGCCGCTGGTTATATCGGTTCGGCTCTGGTCCGCAGATTGCTGGCTGCCGGCAACGAGGTCACGGGGCTCGATAATTTGCGTTTTGGCGGCGAGTCGCTGCTCGGCGTGCTCGGGGATAGTAACTTCCGATTGGTGGCCGGCGACCTGCGTGACGAAAGTTCTGTGGAAGATGCAATGGATGGCGTGGACCGAGTGGTGCATCTCGCGGCAATTGTCGGCGATCCGGCATGCGCCAAAGAACCGGAGGTTGCGGAGGAAATCAACTGGACGGCCACGAAAAACCTCTTCGACCGCTGTGTGGAAAACAATGCTGTAATGAGGTTTGTGTTTGCATCGACGTGCAGCAACTACGGGAAGATGGAGGGAGACGCGTATGTCGATGAAGAGTCTCCGCTGCGACCCGTTTCCCTCTATGCCCGGCTGAAAGTCCGGGTGGAGGAGTACCTCATCTCCCGCAATGCAGGTGACGGCCTCGCGGCCACATCGCTCAGGTTTGCCACCGCCTATGGCCTTTCGCCCCGCCCTCGGTTCGACCTGACCGTGAATGAGTTTACTCGTGAGGTGGTGATGGGCCGAACGCTCGAGATCTTCGGCGAGCAGTTTTGGAGACCGTACTGTCACATCGAGGATCTGGCGAGGGCGTGCGAGGTGGTGCTCGACGCCAATGCCGATGTGGTCGCCGGAGAGGTCTTCGGTGTAGGGTCGACAGCAGAGAACTACCAGAAGGCAACGCTCGCGAAGCTTCTGCGGGAGCTCAATCCTGACGCGGACATACGATTCGTGCGCAAGGAGGAAGACCCGCGCGACTACCGGGTCAATTTCTCGAAGATCGAGAAGACTCTCGGTTTCGAGCCTCAGCGCTCGGTGCCGGACGGAATACGAGAGTACGCGGAAGCGATCGAGACCGGTTTGATTTCTGATCCGGACAGCCCGAAATATCGCAACATCTGAAACCATGGCGTACGAAATCCCCCTGTTTGACGTCAACTTCGACGACCGCGAAGTTGAAGCCGTAGCGTCGACGGTCAGGTCCGGCTGGATCTCCATGGGTCAGAACGTCGAGCGCTTTGAAACCGAGGTGGCAGGGCGGCTCGGTGTGCAGCACGTGGTAGCCGTCAGCAACTGCACCGGAGCGCTTCACCTGGCCTTGGTGGCCATGGGCGTTGGCCCCGGAGATGAGGTGATCGTACCTTCCATGACTTTTGTGGCCACCGCCAACGCGGTGCGCTATACGGGCGCCGAACCGGTGTTCGCCGACATCGTCGGAATCGACGAACCGAACATCGATCCCGAGGATGCCGAACGAAAGGTAGGTCCCAGGACGCGGGCGATCATCCCCATGCACTTCGGGGGCTTCGCGTGCCGGATGGATGCCCTGCTCGAAATCGCTCGGCAAAATGGGCTGAAAGTAATTGAGGACGCTGCGCACGCGATCGATACTCCTGGTGTTCGGCGAAAACCCGGGACACTTGGTGACGTGGGTTGTTTCAGTCTGTTCGCCAACAAGGTCATTACCTCCGGTGAAGGAGGGTTTATTGCGACGGACGATCCCGACACGGCTGCGAGGATCAAGCTCCTTCGCTCGCACGGGATGACCACGGCCTCCTACGACCGTGCTAGGGGCCACGCGACAGCATACGACGTGGTGGAGATCGGCTTCAACTACCGGCTGGACGACATCCGTGCGGCCCTGGCTCTCGCGCAGCTGGAAAAGCTGGACGGCATCCTCGAACGCCGTGCCACCCTTCGCCGGCGATATTTAGAGCTGCTTCGCCCGATCACCGAAATCGTTGTCCCATTCAATCAGTTCGATGTGCCTTCTGCGAACTACATTTTTCCGGTCGTGCTGAAAGACGGTGGAGCCGAGCGCCGTGAGCGCGTGCGCGAGCATCTCAAAACCGCTGGCATCCAGACCAGTGTGCACTATCCAGCGGTCCATCGCTTTGCGGTGTACGGTTTCGGAAAAAACCTCGAGCGCACCGAGGAGTTCGCCGACCACGAAATCACTCTGCCGTTTTTCGACCGCCTGGGGGATGATCAGATGGATCGCGTGGTCAGCGAGCTCGCCGCCGCGCTTCGCGCCAATTGAAGCCGACTGTGAAATTTGATCTCGTCTATCACTGCGACGCTCACCCGGCCATCGGGATGGGGCATTTGAAGCGCGGGCTAGATATTCTGGAGGAACTGCGCGGGCGTCGGCCGATCCTGGACCTCGGGCTCGCTGGTTCCTTCACAGACTCGGCGCGCGCATTTCTCGCGTCGCACCTTCCACTGAGGGTGGAGGTGTTTGGGCCGGGGGATGTACGGCCCGCGGCCCGTGTAGCGGTGTTCGACACCATGGCCGATCCTTCGCGACCGGAAGTCCTGGACCACAGCCGTGCAGTCAAAATCGGCGCGACGGCGGGCCGACTGGTCCTGATCAGTAGTGCTCGCACGGTGCGGTTGTCGGAGGCAGTGGATGTCCTCATCGATCACATGCCGGCCGTGGAGGTCCTGGGTGCGGTGCCGAGACGGCAGTACCTGGGCCTCGAGTATGCCCCGGTGTCGAAGGAGTTTGTACCCGAGCGGGAGGAGGCCGGGGTTCTTCCTCGGAATCTCCTGGCAGTGATCGGGGGCAACGATGTGCAGGACGGGCCGGCCCTGCTCCTGAACCAACTCGATCAATCCCACGTGCCTGGGTTCGACGGGGTCGAGGTGATCGTTTCGCCTCATTTTCCCGCCCCCAATTTGGAAGAGCTCCGCGCACTTCATCCGGGCGCCCGGATCCTTCAAAATGTCGCCAGCCTCAGGCCGCACCTGCTTAAAGCGCGTGCGGTGATCTGTACCTACGGCAACATCACCTACGAAAGCCTGACGCTCCACCGTCCGACCTTTGTCGTCGCGTACAAGGATTTCCAACAAGAGTACGCTTCCGAGCTCGAGCGGTTGGGTCTTGTTGTCAACCTCGGGCGATTCGGCGCTTTGGACCGGAATAAAATGAAGACGCTTGCATCGGGGGCTGCCCTCGAACAGCTGTCCGAAAGGGCTGCCGCGGTGTTCGAGAAACCCGGTATCGGACGAATTGCATCCGTTCTCGAGGAGGAAATTGACAGTGTTTCGGACGCCTGAGGAAATCCGTCGAATGACCGTCGGTGAGAACGAGACCTTGAAAGCCGCGGTTCGCCGGCTCGATGAGGAAGGTTTCGGCATCGTGCTGGTGATCGGCGAGAACGGGAAGCTCCGCGGCATCGTCACCAACGGTGATTTCAGGCGATGCATCCTCGCCGGGGGAAGTCTCGAGGACAAAGTGACTGCTGCCATGAATCCGACTGCGGTGACCGTCATCGACGGACCGGGGAGCCCAGCGGGCCTTGCGCGCTGTTTCCAAAGTGAAGGCATACGGTACGTTCCAATTCTCGATGATGACGGCACGGTTCTCGACGTGGTGTTCGTGGACGAAATTGAGAATCATCAGGCGCCGGAAAACCGCGCCAAAAACGGCTTGCAGTGTGACGTCGTGATCATGGCAGGCGGCAAGGGAACGCGTCTCGATCCCTTCACGCGAGTTCTGCCCAAACCCCTGATCCCGATCGGTGACCGGCCCATCCTCGAGATCATCATGAACCGGTTTGCCGAGCGTGGGGTCAGTCGTTTCCACGTCAGCCTCAACCACATGGGGAAGATGATTCGCGCGTATCTGGAGGAGAGCGCCGGTGCGTTCGACATCTCATATCTCGAGGAGGAACACCCGCTTGGAACAGCAGGTGCGTTGAGTCTTCTCGCCGGTCGAATGACACATCCGTTTTTCGTGACCAACTGCGATGTGATCATTCTCGCGAACTATTCCAGTATTTTCAGGACCCACCTCGAGAAGGGTCATGCCCTCACGGTGGTGGGATCGGTTCATCAGCACACGATTCCATATGGCGTGTGTGAGATAGGCCGCCAAGGTGGCTTGAATCGTATTATTGAGAAGCCGATGCACGAGGTCCTCGTGAACACCGGAATGTACGTTCTATCACCGGAATCTCTGGAGCGAATCCCGGCAGCACAGCACTTTGATATGACCGACCTCATTAGCAGCCTTCTGGAGGCCGGCGAATCGGTCGGGGTGTACCCCGTTTCCGAGCACGCCTGGCTCGATGTGGGGCAGTGGCAGGAATATCGACGGGCAGTCCAGAAACTTGAAGAGCATGACGAAGTGCTTCCTGGGCCGTGGGATAAGAGGGACGAGGGGTAACGTGAGAACGCCAGCATCAGTTCAGGAACGAATGAGGGACGCCGTGTTCGTCGTAGCTGAGATGGCGAATGCCCACGGGGGCGATCTGGAATCTGCTTTGAAAATTGTGGATGCCTCGGCTGACGCCGGAGCGGACGCGATCAAGTACCAAGTGTTTTTCCCAGAGGAATTGGCGGTACCCAGTCATACCCACTTCGATTCCTATCGCGAATTGCAGATGCCGGAGGACCACTGGCATCAAGTGATTCACAAGGCGCAGAAAAAGGGCCTCGTAGTTTTCGCGGATGTGTTTGGCCCCGACTCGGTGGGCTTGGTTACACGGCTCGGTGTTGATGGGCTCATGATTCACGCGGCAGATGTTGGAAATGACCCGCTGCTGGAACTCGTGGGGGCGGTGCAGTGCCCTATGCTGGTTTCCACCGGAGGGTCGACCTGGATTGAAACGGCTCACGCTTTGTCCGTACTGCGTGGGGCCGGTGCCGAAGATGTCGTGCTGATTTATGGCTTTCAGGGTTACCCCACAGACTTCGACGAATCGAATCTCAGAAGACTGGGTTTGTTGCGCTCCCGTTTTGGGTTGCCAGTCGGATTCGCGAGCCACGTGGACGGCGGATCTCCTGAGGCAATCGGACTGCCCTCATTGGCGGCGGCAGCGGGCGCGGACTTAGTGGAGGTGCCCATCACGTTGGACCGCTCGAAGAAGGGCCACGATTACTATTCCTCGCTGGACCCTGATCGTTTTCGAGAGATGGTCGAGCGGCTCCGTAGGGTCGCCCCCTGCTTCGGTCGGCGAGACTGGGGAATTTCAGCGGAAGAGCGGAAGTACCGCGAGACACATCGGAAATGGCTTGTGACTGAGGTGGATCTCCGCGCCGGAGATGTGATTGAACGGGACATGATCGCTCTGAAACGTGTCGAAAAAGGCTCGTCGGATCATCCGGTAACCATGAACGAATGCATCGGCCGGTCGGTGGTGAAAGCGGTAGGGAGGCATTCCGTGATCCAGAGAACGGATATCTGTCACAAGGCGGTCGCGGCTCTTGCTTGCCGGGCGGAGTCTACGAGGCTGTTCGGTAAGCCCTTGCAGTTGCTTGGGAAGAAGCCCATCATCAGCCATCTAATCGATCAGCTTCGACGGGTAGACGTGGTGGAAGAGGTTGTTCTCGCGATCAGCGAAGGGCCCAGCAGTTCATTGTTTGTGGAGTACGCGGGAGAACACGGGCTCCCGTACGTCATCGGTGCAGGACGCGATGTGTTGGGGCGGATAATCGCTGCGGCGGATTCGGTAGGTGGCGACATCGTGCTTCGGACGACCACTGAAAATGCATTCATCTACTGGGAGAACCTTGATGAGTTGGTGGGCCGGCATATCTCCAATGGGAACGATCTAACCGTGACGGAACAGCTGCCCATCGCGGCGTTTGTTGAGGTGATCTCGTTGGATGCACTCAAGCGGGCCCATCAGTTCGGGGAGGATCGGCACCGAAGCGAGTTCGTCACGCAATTCATCGCCGAAAATCCAGATTCGTTTCGAATTGAACGGATAGCTCCGCCGGAAAACCTGAAACGGCCCAACATTTTGCTGGCGATCGACGGTCCAGAAGATTTAGTTGTCCTTCGCCAAATCTGGAATGCGCTTCAGCGCGAGGATCAGCCGATTTCTCTTTCAACGGTGGTCGCCTACATCGACCAGCATCCCGAGGTGGCACAAGCGCTCGATGCTGGGGAAACCCTCTACTTCTGGAAGTAGCAGCCGATGTCATTACCTTTTTCTGGCAATAGCCTTTTTACGGAAATGCCTCAACATGCACTGGTCTGCGGCCTTGGATCGATCGGGTTCCGGCACATGCGGCACCTCCGGGCCTTGGGCTGCGGCAGGATCGATGCCTATCGGACGGGGAAAGGGAATCTCCCGGATGAGGATCAAACGCAACCCGATCATGTGTTTCACGATCTTGATGAGGCGCTTGCGAACCGGCCCAACATCGTCGTGGTCGCCAACCCGACGTCGCTACACCTCGAGACGGCACTGGCCGCCGTAGAGGCCGGCTGTCATGTGCTCGTGGAGAAGCCTCTCGCCGCTGAAGAAGACGGTTGCGAGGAGTTGGGTGCGGCCGCCCGGAAGAATTCTGTTTCCGTCGGGGTCGCGTACAACCTGAGATTCCACCCTGCGCTGCGTCGGCTCCGGGAATGGGCGCAAACCGGCGAGCCCCTGGGTCAGCCCGTGATGGCCCGCGCCCACGTCGGCGCGTGGCTCCCCGCCTGGCACCCGTGGGAGGACTACCGTATGTCTTACGCCGCCCGCTCCGATCTAGGCGGAGGTTCGGCGCTGACCAACAGCCATGAGCTGGACTTGGTTGTGTGGATGCTGGGGCCGGTGGAGCATTCCGGAGGCGTGGCGATGGGTCGTCACCCCCTGGGGACGTCGGTTGACGAGGCGTCGGCGTTCGTGTTGCGCCATGAGAGCGGTGCCATCTCCTCCGTAACGCTGAGCTTCGCCGAACGTCCCCAGAACAGACGTTTCGAGGTCTCCTTTGAAGGCGGCACGGTCAGCGTCGACCTTGTTGGGGGTGGGATGACAGTTCGCCACGCCGACGGTCAAGAAGAGGTTATTCCTCCGTCAGAGGGGTTCGAGTTCGATCACCTCTATCGGGACCAGCTCGCCGATTTTGTGCGGGGGATCGGCGGAGGGGAAACCGGCGTCGCGACGGTGGAAGAGGCGATGGCGGTTGTTCGGATCGCTCGTAGTGTGGAAGGGGAATGAGAATGGCCGATCCGGTCTTCGATCTGGATAATCGTGTCATCGTTCTGACGGGTGGCTGCGGGCTTATCGGACGGACCGCGGCCGCCGCCTTCGTCGAACGCGGCGCTCGGTTGGTTGTGGTCGATGTGGCGCCGAAAGACCCTGCGGCCTTCGCGTCGGATCTGGACGGCGGGGCCGCCGGTTTAATGTGCGACGTATCATCAGTGGAAGACGTGCGGGCTCTCAGGGGAAACGTTGTGGAACGGTTCGGGCGGGTCGACGTCCTCATCAACAACCATCACTACCTGGCGGCCGGTGCCTGGGATACGCGCGCCGAGACCTTTCCCGACGACGCATGGGAGGGGATCATCCGCGTCAATCTCACCGGCACCTTCAACATGTGCCGGGAGTTCGGTAACGTGATGCTCGAGCAGGGCAAGGGAGTCATCATCAATCTGGCCTCGACCTATGGCGTCGTTTCTTCCAACCCGGCGCTGTACGAGGACAATAGTTTGGCCAGCCCCATCGCCTACTCGGCGAGCAAGGGAGGGGTGATCATGCTGACAAAGTACCTGGCCTCGTACTGGGGCAGCCGGGGGGTGCGAGTCAACTCGCTCACGCCTCATGGTGTGTGGAACAACCACGAGGAGGCGTTTGAAAAACGATTCAGCGCGATGACACCCATCAATCGCATGATGCAACCGGACGAGATTGTGGGCCCGATGCTCTTCCTGGCCTCCGATGCCTCCAGCTACATGAACGGCGCCAACCTGATCGTGGATGGGGGGTGGACGGCATGGTGAGCGCGGACTCAGCTGGGGAACACCCTGGGCGCGAGGTAACCATTGGCCGACGGAAGGTGGGGTCAGGGCATCCGGTCTTTATGGTCGCCGAACTTTCAGGCAACCATCATCAGAGCTTCGAGACCGCGGTCAAGATGGTCGAGGCCGCGGCAGAGGCCGGGGCCGATGCCGTCAAGCTGCAGACCTACACCGCGGACACCATCACTCTCGACTGCGACAGCGAGATTTTCCGCATCGGCGGCGGCACGGAGTGGGACGGTGAAACCCTTCACTCGCTTTACTCGCGGAGCGCCACCCCGTGGGAGTGGCAGCCGAAGCTCAAAGAGGTGGCCGAGGACCACGGCTTGGAGCTGTTTTCCTCGCCGTTCGATCCCACGGCGGTCGATTTTCTCGAGAAGATGAACGTGCCCGCATACAAAATCGCGTCGTTCGAGCTCGTGGACATTCCTCTGATCCAGCATGCAGCGACAAAAGGGAAGCCGTTGATCATGTCAACCGGGATGGCGAGCCTGGGGGAGATCGAAGAGGCGGTCGATGCCGCTCGCGATGCCGGTTGCCGCGAAATCGTGCTTCTCAAGTGCACCAGCGCCTACCCGGCGGACCCCGCAGAGATGAACCTGCGGACGATTCCCCACTTGGCACAGGCGTTCGACGTCCCCGTGGGACTGTCGGATCACTCCACCGGAATCGCCGTTCCGGTCGCTGCCACCGCCCTGGGCGTTGTCATGATCGAGAAGCACCTCACGCTCTCGTGCGCCGATGGGGGTCCAGAGAGTGGCTTCGCGCTCGAACCCGCAGAGTTCAAGGCGATGGTCGAGGCGGTGCGGGTTGGCGAGAGGGCTCTGGGGATGGTCCACTACGGCCTGACCGAGAGGGACGAGGGCAGCCGTGTTTTCCGCCGATCCCTGTTCGTGGTCTACGACGTCCGCGAAGGTGAACCATTCACGAACAAGAACGTGCGATCGATTCGGCCGGCTCACGGGCTGCCACCAGTGGATCTCGAGAGGGTGCTGGGGCGTACCGCACTGTGTAACCTGGAGATCGGCACCCCCCTGAGCTGGGACGTCATCTCCTGAACAGATTTGACAGAAACTGGAAGCGATGACTCTGATCGTTGGTCGGGCGCACTGAAGGTCGAAGGAATAGCCGATGATAAGCGTGGTCATACCAGTGTTCAACGCAGAGAAGTACCTACGAAACGCAGTGAACTCCGCGCTCCGGCAGGAAGAGGTGTCCGAGGTCGTACTGGTTGAGGACTGCTCGCCGGACAATTGCCTGGCGATCTGTCAGGAGCTCGCCGAGACCTCACCGAAGGTGAGGTTGCTCCAGCATCCGGATCGGCAGAACCACGGTGCCGCGGAGAGCCGGAATCTCGGCATCAGGAGCGCACGAGGCGATTTCATCGCATTCCTCGACGCGGACGACTACTACCTGGACGACCGCTTCAAGGTGGCGGTCGAGATACTCCGCGAGAATGCGGACGTCGACGGCGTTTACGAGGCCGTGGGCATCGACTTCGAGTCCGAGGACATGCGCGATTCTTTTTTGGCCGGTGGAAGCCCTCTGCTCTACACGTTCGACGAGCCTCCCGCTCCTGATCGCCTGTTGGAGGCGATCTTCAACATGGAGGGGTGCTTCCAGACGGATGCAATTTGCGTCCGGAAGGAGCTATTCGACAGGACCGGGCTATTCGATCCAGAGCTTCGAAACTTCCAGGACCTGGTGATGTGGGCAAAAATGGCGGCTGTTGGGAAGCTGGTTCCCGGTCGAATCCAGGAGCCGGTTGCGATGAGAACCCTCCATTCTCAAAACCGATTTCGGACCGCCCCACCTACCGAACTCCGGAAGATGTACAAATTGGCATGGAACCGAATGTGGGCGTGGTCCACTCACCAGGGCCTGCCATTTAGGAAGAGGAGGCCTCTCTTGGAACGGGTTCTCCTGGTCGACATGATGGGAAACAAGAATCACCCTGTTGGCGTCCGGCAGCTGAAAAACGTCATTCAACTATTGATGCATTTCGCAGACTCCAAAGGAAGGGCGAAGTACACGTTTCCTGAGTTTCTGTACGGCCTTTACTTCCTCTCTGGGCTGAAGAGCATCAGGATGCGGATCGCCCGGTGATTGGATTTTTTGTCCCTGAGGTGTTCTCTGGCGGCCTGATGAGGGAGCCATGACGGCGGTTGTGGTTAGCTCCATACCGTCGGCTGGCCGTCACCGTTGGCTGACGTGTCGTATTTAGCATGGGTTCTAGGATTCCCTCGCGTGACAGAGTCGATGAGCATCTGTGCCAGCTGGCACGGTGGCATCATGTCTGGTTGCCTGAGGGCTTGGCCTTATCTTCCGTCCGTAGATCCACTTGGCATACCCGATGTGGCTCCTGAAGATGATTGTTTCTACGCACGTCCTGACCGTGGGCGCTAAGATCAGGACTTCTCATAGTGCGCTTCAGAGCGTCGATTCCCCCGCGGTGGATCTTTGCTGTTTGAGACAGGATGCCATGAGGCGATACCGCAGAGACCGGAACACAGCGTGAGTGGTCGTTTTGATGTCGCAACGGACGGGCTGTCTCTGAGGGCTCGGTCGGTGAGAAGCGGTGCAGTCACGATGACGTCACAAGGTATCCTGTACATACTTCAAATCGTATCGGTCGCGATCCTGGCGCGCCTCCTGACACCAGAGGACTATGGACTGATCGCGATGGTGACAGCGGTCACAGTGTTTGCTCGGCTGTTCAAGGATCTTGGGCTATCAGCTGCGACTATTCAGAAGCCTGGAATCACGATAGATCAGCTGAGCAGTATGTTCTGGATCAACGTGAGCATGGGACTCATGATGACTCTTGCGGTCGCTGCATTGGCCCCGGTTGCCGCTTGGTTCTACGAAGAACCCGAGCTTCTCGGTATTACAAGGGCGCTCGCTTTGACGTTTTTTATCGCCAGCCTGGCGACGCAGCAAGGGGCGTTGCTTACTCGCCAGATGCGCTTCACGGCACTATCAGCGGTTCAAATCACGGGTGTGCTCGTCAGCATGACGGTGAGTATTGCGATTGCGCTTCGGGGTGGAGGTGTATGGGCGCTGGTCTCGGGGACCTTGGCTGCGAGCGCCACCGGCGCTGTGGGTATGTGGGTGATATCAGATTGGCGCCCCGGCTGGTTTGTGAAAGGGAGTGGTGTTCGGGAGTTGTTGGGGTTCGGGGCGAATGTGACGGGGTTCGGTGTCGCTAACTACTTCCATAGGAACCTTGACAATGTACTGATCGGGAGGGTCTGGGGGCCGGGTCAACTTGGGCTCTACACACGGGCATACGCGCTTCTCATGCTTCCGATCGCGAATCTCCGGGGGCCCTTGAACCGAGTGGCTCTGCCGGCGATGAGTCGCCTGCAAGATCAACCCCAGCGTTACCGTTCCTTTTTCCTTCATTATGTTTCAATTCTCGCATTTTTGTCGATGCCACTTGTCGGGTTCTTGTATGTTTGTTCCGAGGATGTGATTCAACTGATCCTCGGGTCCCGCTGGATAGGCGCTTCCGAAATCTTCGCAATCCTCGCGTTTGGTGGGCTCATTCAGCCCGTTGCCAGCCTTCGTGGTCTGGTACTGATGTCCTCGGGCCAAGGGGGCCGTTACCTCCGCTGGGGCGTGGCGAATGCGATTGCTACTGTGATCGGATTCGCGTGCGGCCTGCCATGGGGTGCCAAAGGGGTTGCTGCCGGGTATGTTGTAGTGAACTATCTCATCCTTCACCCATCGCTTATCTACGTATTTCGAAATACGCCTCTCCGGCCGCGGGACTTTTATTTCAGTATTGCCCGGCCTTTGACCGCGACCGTAGTGATGTCCGTGGCGTTGTTATTATTCCGAGCGAGGCTGCCCATTTCGACGACGGTAGGGGTACTCGCGGCTTCTAGTGTTTGTGCTGTGCCGATTTTCTTGGCGATTTTTTCCCTTCTGCCGGGCGGGCGGGAAGCGTTGCGAGAACATTGCGCCAATGCGATGCAGTTATTTCGCGGTAGCGGAGTGGCAGCCACTGAAGCAGGTGCACCTTTATCGGGAGACCTGCCCAAGAACTCCGCCATTGGAGGAGGGAAGCGACCATGAGTACGCGGAGGAAAGACGCTGACCGCCCCCCGTCTATTCCTGCGGAACAGCCGCAGCGTGAGCCAAACTTGGCAGATGACGTTGGCTTGACTGGTGGCACGCGCCAGTCAACATACGCTGCAATGCGACAGCCGCGCGGTGTAGCACGGATCCTCCGCAACCTTCGATTGATACTCACAGGCAGGGCCGGGGTTGACAGGCTGTTGATGCGAATGGGGGCGAGGTCTGGGCTGGTTGCGTCGGCATATTATCTCCTATTCTCACAGGCGTTTAGGCGAGAGCACCTTGCGGTACTCAGTGGGCGTGTTCGTTACAGCGCGCAGGTGCATCAACCGCAGCCGGGATCTCCGCTCTTGAGGAGAAATATCCATCGTCTCGAAAAGGGCCTCCTGATGGTGCCGAGGAGACGCGTCTTTGCCACCGACTACGTGTCAGAGACCGTCGTTTGTTTCGAGAAAATCTTGGAGTCACGAGGGTTCTTGACCGAAGCTGACACCGAGCTCCGATGGGCTCATGATGTGCTCCAGGCGTATTTCGACGCCGCGGAAAGGGACCCTCGAACGGACACCGCGAGAATTCGATTCCAGGAGCTGGCTCAGCGATTTGAGGCCAATCCAACGCCGCTTGTTCCGTGTAAGAGAAGAAGTCAGGAACCGCCGCCGGTTACTTTCGATCGGTTGATAGCACTGGCCCGGCGCCGCAGGTCGGTGCGCTGGTTCGTGCAGGGACCGGTGCCGCGCGAATTGATCAACCGGGCCATGAAAGTTGCGGCCCAGTCACCAAGCGCGTGCAACCGGCAGCCTTTTGTATTTCGTGTCCTCGATGAAGAGGAGTTGTTACGGAAAGCCGTGTCGATTCCAATGGGTACGGCTGGATACGGGCACAATATTCCCATGTTGATCGTCGTGGTAGGACAGCTTCGAAACTACTTCAGTGAGAGAGACAGGCACCTTATCTACATCGATGCATGTCTCGCTGCGATGGCCTTTGCTTTGGCACTGGAAACCCTCGGTCTGAGCAGCTGTTTTATAAACTGTCCGGATACCGAGGAGTTTGAGACGTCAATGGCAGAACTTCTGACTTTAGATTCCGACGAGCGACCCATCATGTGCATCGCAGTCGGATACGCTGACCCCGCTGGACTAATCGCGAACTCATCAAAAAAACCGCTGAACCAACTCCTACGGTATAACTGCGAATGAGCCGAATCACTCTCGAAATCTACGGCACGAGTACATTGAATCGAGGCGCCGAGTTAATGGCGATAGCCGTTGCTCAGAGAATGAGAGATTCGTTCAAAGATCCATGCATGACCGTTCCATTGAGGTTTGGGAGTTTTGAGGACCGGGCACGCCACGGCTTTTTTCTGACTTCGAATTTTTCCGGGAAACGTCAAATATGCCTGCGGCTCTATTCGAGGGTGGTTTCCTCATCCATGCGCGGGAGGCTCGGTTGGGTTGCGGAATCTGAGATTCGTGCCGTTTTGGATGCATCTGGATTCGCGTATTCGGATCAGTGGGGCCTACAGCACGCCGATGTTCTCTCTAGGCGGATGAGTCGGAAGGCCAGGATGGGGCAGAAGTTGATTCTTTTGCCTCAGGCTCTGGGGCCGTTCAGTAGCGGCGAGGCTGCTGGGTCGTTCAAACGTCTTGCCGATCGGGCGTCTTTAATCTTTGCTCGAGACGAGGACTCGCTGAGAATGGCCAAGGAAATCGCGGGCGAAGGGAGAATCCGTTTGAGCCCGGACATCACGATACCCCTTCAAGGAGTTGTACCAGATTGGTGGGACAGATCGAAGCGGTTCGGGGCGATCGTTCCGAACTGCCGCATGGTCGATCGTCAGGCTGATGCGGATATGGGCGCGTATGTGAAGGCGCTCGCTGGGATCGTTCGTGCAATCAAGGAGGAGGACTTGCGACCCGTCGTTGTCCTGCACGCGGGCGCGGAAGATCGCATTCTGTCTGATGCCTTGAAGGAATGTGCTGGTCCGGTTGAAGTCGTCGAATCCGAGGATCCCTTAGTTCTTAAGGGGATCCTCGGGGAGGCTACTGTTGTTGTTGGCTCCCGTTATCATGCGCTGGTGAGCGCACTCTCACAATCGGTACCCTGTATAGGATTGGGCTGGAGCCACAAGTACTTTCGCCTGTTTGAGGATTTCGGCTGCGGAGATCTTTATCTGGAGGATGGGCTAGTGCCGGGTAGAGTCGGGACCGCCCTCAGGGAACTTCTGCGCAGTGCACACCGCGACAGGATTGTGACCGTGCTCCGCGAAAAGGGCACAGTTTTGCGAGATAGGGTTAACGGCATGTGGGCCGAAGTTGAGGCGTTCATTGGTTCTGCTCGCCCCTGATCCTTCCCACAAGCTCCACAGGCTCGACGACGATAGTTTCCTTTCAGGTGCTTCTTACACCACGTCCATGGGCTCTACTGTGCAGGGTTTGGCCATTTCCTGTAAAGGGCGGTTTTCTTGGGTCGATCGGCGGCTGTTGAAAATACCCTGGGGGCGGTGTTGCGATTGACACTCGTAGGAATGGTGTGGTTGGAAAGGGGGCGAAGCTAGTGGTTGGGTCTCAGGTGCCCGGCTCGGCCTTCGCGTCCGAATGGAGACGGCGCCTCAAAGATCTTGCGATGAAATCTTCGAACGAGGATTACAAAGCCCACATCTGCTTTGAGATTGAACTCGCGTTGGCAGAACCGGAGTTTCTCGGGGTGCCAGTAGGTTCGACGTTGGGGGATATTCTCAGCTCCGTCATCTATCGGGGAGTTATGGCTCCCTCGATAGCGCTTGCGGCAAAAACGCGCAGCTTGAGATGGATTCACCGATGGCGCGGCGTGGAGTTGAGTCGGGACCCCGGAGTTGTTGGTGAATTATCCCCGGGGCGGGTGCTCATCGCCAACATCAGCACACGCCCCTACCATCAGGCCACAACTCCGCTTTTGGTCAGGGAGATCGGCGCGTGTGCATGTCATGTAATGACTGACGATCTGGCGCTCCAGGAAATGTTGCCGGAGGAATCGGGTAGGCTGCGCTGGCGCGATGCTCCCCCTCCAGATCTCGAGTCGTGGCGTCAAGCGTATGACAGCTGTTCGGGGCAGTGGCACCAGACGCTCCGGGCGTTGCGGCGTCGATTCGGGCTCTCGAAAACAGCAGTGGCTCTGCTCGATGACGCGATATTAGTATCCAGCCAGCGGATTGTCCGATATGAGGCGCTGCTGGATCGCCTCAAACCTTCAGCTGTTATGGTCGAGTACGATCGCAACGTTCGGGGTTCCTGCCTGGTCTTGGCTGCGAGGCAGCGTGGGATTCCGACGTTCACCTTGGTCCATGGTGTCATTAACGGGCCATTTGGGTTCGCACCAGTGCTTGCCGACACAATCTTGTGCTGGGGAGAAATCCAGCGCAGGCACCTCATAGGGTTCGGAACCAGCCCCGACCGCGTCAAGGTCGTCGGTTTCGAGCGGATCACGGATTCTCTTCAGGTGGGGCCTGCCACCGTTCGGTGCGGGCTGGGGGTGGCCAATGATGCCGCGGTGGCACTATTGGCTACTAACCCTATCGAGCACGCGGCGAAAGAGAGGTTTGCACGGATGTTTTGTGAGGGGGTTTCTCGGACCCCTGGCGTGCAGGGGCTCGTTCGTTTGCATCCATCGGAGTCCTTGACTGACTACGCGAACGTTGCGGAATCATTCCCAAACGTGAGGTTCATGGCCAACCATGAGTTGACACTAGATGAGGCGCTCGCTGCGGCAGACGTGGTAGTTGTTCACAGTAGTGGATTTGGTGGAGAGGCCCTCGTTAAAGGTCGGCTGGCGATTGTTCTCGATGCGATAGACTATCCACTCGGACATGGGAGGGACCTGATAACCTACGGAAACGTTCCCCGAACGACCTGTGCCGAAGAGTTGAGTGCAGTTCTGATACGGATTTGGAGTGAACCGGGTTTCCGCGAACACCTGGCGAAATCTGCAAAGGAATATGTGCGCAAGATGTTTTTTGCGTTTGACGATGATGCGCGCAAGAACATCGCCGCCGTAGTTCGCGCCCGGGCGCAAACAAGTCCCAATTGCGATCTTCCATCGGAATCAAAGGCGAAGGTGACGCCCGACTTCAACCGGCCAACGCAATCCCGGTATCGCTCGGGAGGTGGGATTTGAGTACGGGAATCGTGCGTGCGGCGCGTCTGCCCGGCGTGCTGCTCCGTGGTTTAGAAGACAGATTTGTCGTGCCCGCGGTTTTGAAGATCCATGGCGTCGAAATGGGAGTTGGCTGCAGGTTTGGAGGGCTGCCCGTTATAAGGATGGCAAAAGGGGCGCGAATTCAGCTCGGCGATAACGTACTGGTGAACAGCAGGCAGTACAGTAACGCCGCCACTATGCCCCATCGAACGGTGTTGTCCGCACTTAGCCCGGATGCAGCCATCCTTATTGGCGCGGATGTTGGCCTCTCGGGTGTTTCCATTGCTGCGCATACCATGGTTGAAATTGGTGAGAGGTCGATCATTGGTTCGGGTGCTGCTCTTTGGGATACGGATTTTCATCCCCTCGATCCCGAAATGCGCCGCATTCATCCAACCGTGGGGGCGAAGAGCGCGCCGATCCGGATCGGGTGCGATGTGTTCATTGGTGCGCGGGCTATGATTCTCAAGGGTGTAACGATTGGCAATGGCGCCCTTGTGGGCGCCGGCGCGGTCGTCACGTCGGACGTTTTATCCGGCGCCGTGGTCGCAGGAAATCCAGCGCGAACAATTCGAAATGCGGAATCAATGAGAATGATTCCAGGGTGAGCATGATGTGTATGGCCGATTTTGACCGGCATGTTTGGGTGGGAGCCGATGATGGCCCCCGCGAATTCATTTCCCGAGCGGGAGGCGAATCCTGATGCAGCGGGTGATCGCCATTCACCAAAGGCCGGGCTTCTTTGAGCGATGGCTCGAGCGATGTGCAGAACTGGGCATTGAAGCGCATGCCGTCAACGGATATGAAACCTCGATTATGGGGACGCTGAAGGGGTGTGACGCCCTGCTGTGGCACCTGAGCCAGGACTCGATTCGCGAATTGGAGTTCGGCCGTTCGGTTTTGTATGCCGCTGCGACGATGGGGTTGCATGTGTTTCCAAATTTGAGCACCGCCATTCACTTCGATGACAAGGTGGCTCAGAAATACCTGCTCGAGGCTATTGGAGCGCCCCTGGCCCCGACGTGGGTGTTCTTCTCCGAGTCGGAGGCGTTGGCCTGGGCCGATCAGGCCAGTTTCCCCAAGGTATTCAAGCTGCGCCGTGGTGCCGGTTCGACAAACGTACGTCTTGTGAGATGCCGAGAAGAGGCAGTCCGGTTGATTGGGATGATGTTCGGCAAGGGAATGTCCCCGTTGGCTGGGGCAGGGGCAATACTGAAGAAGAGTGCCGCAAAGACAAAAGGTGTTTCGTCCATCGTTTCCTTGCTCAAAAAAGTCCCTCGTGCTGCGCGAGCTCACCTGAGGGCGAAAACCGGTTTTGGCCGAGAACGGGGCTATGTGTACTTTCAGGAGTTTATTCCGGAAAACCAGTTTGATATCCGCGTGACGGTGATAGGAGATCGTGGCTTTTTGTTCAGGAGGAAGGTGAGACCCGGCGACTTCAGGGCTTCCGGCAGCGGTCTCATTGAGTACCCAACTCCGGAGCAGAACGACCTCGAGGCGGTTCGAATTGCATTCGATGTGTCGAAGAAACTCGGTTTTCAAAGCATGGCCTATGACTTTGTCATAGATCCGGTTTCGCAAGCGATCTACCTGCTCGAAATCAGTTACGTTTTTAACGAAAAAGCTATTCATGACTGCCCGGGTCACTTCGATGGCACGCTAACTTGGCACGACGGCCCCGTCTGGCCACAAGACGCTATTCTCGACGATGTTCTGCTTTCCCTCGGCAGCAGGGTTATTGATTGAAATTGGGCGTTTGTTTTTCGGAAAGTTCTTAGATCCGCAAGAAATTCTACTTATGAATGGGCGAGAAATACCTGGTAGGGGCGCTGGCAATTCGAGTCGAGCCGGCGGTCCCATACGCCGTGCGACTTTATTACGGGTGATAACGTATGGGTTTGTCGTGTCTCTCTTCTTCGAATCGCACACCTTTCCCTTCCTAAGGGTGAGCGATACGGTCACCAGAAACCTCGGGATCCTGCTGATTGCGGCTTTTGCGGTATTGGTGGTTCTGAAAAAGAGGCAAGTCGGCCTCGCTGGGAGCGATCTGAAGTGGTTCGTTACTTTTATTGTGATTGTGACTTTAGAGGAGATCTACCGGTTCTTGACGTTGGATAGTGTCCAGGCTGAAGCCTCTTGGAGACACTTCTTTTCGTACGTGCAAGTCCTTGCCATGTACTTCGTGTTTCGTTCGATTACCCGGGACCCGCGAGCCCTTCGCGGGGTGCTCATCACGTATTTCCTTTTGTTGGCGGGAGCAGCCACAATGACGAACCTGGGGATAGCTCGTGTCGTGGTCGAGACGGCGGGTGGTCGCGTAGGTGTTGCCGGTATCAACCTGAATCAAATGGCCTTTTTGTACGCGGGCCTTGTTGTCTGCGTATTTTCGGGGTTTCTGGGCCGTTGGCCTCGAATCGGTTGGCGTGATTTGGTCTTACTGGCCGTCGGATTCCCGGTTGTCATCGCGTTGGCGAAAACCGCCAGCCGCGGGGGCGCATTTGCTCTGCTGTTGGGTTTGGCGATCACGCTCTTTGTCCGTCTGAAGGTAAAAAAACTTCCGGCCTACCTGTTGGTGGTGCCTTTGTTGATTGCTGGCGTTGCCTTTGTGGCAGTCTCCTCGCCGGTGATGAAAAACCGAATCGAATCCACAATTGTCGGGGGGGACACGGGGGGACGCGGCCCTATCAACAGAGGCGTGATCCGCATGATCGAGGAAAAGCCCCTCGTGGGCTGGGGCGCCTCCTACGTAGCGGATCTTGGCAGGATTATTGGCGAAAACGGGAAGAGAGCTGCTCATAACACCTACCTGCAGCTCCTCGTCTCTTTTGGAATATTCGCTACTGCCGCTCTTTTGGTAGGAATATTCCTGACGATACTTGGCCTTTGGCGGCGACGTAGTTCGGTTTGGGAAGGCACCTGGTTCGCCGTCGTGACAATGATGATGGGGTTCGGGATTGTGGGTCATCTGGGATATAACAAGCATTTTTGGATTTTTTTGGCCCTTTCCCCAAACATCGGCCTCATGGCGTTCGCATTACCTCGTCGCCTATCTTTTCGTTCGCACAGACTGGGTAATGGGATTCGCCAACCAGCGCGAGTACCATCAACCGCCGAAGCCACCGCATATAACCGGGATACAGCAAAGAAGCAGGATGCTATGGGGATATTAGGCCCGCTTCAACCGCAGGCCCCCACTAAAATTGAACAGTAGTCTTCGACGTATTGAGCAAAAGGTATTTCTTCGCCAAAGAAGTGATGATGGTGGTCGCTCGACAGGGATATCCCTGCTGCTGCGGGTAGGCCGCTACCAGTCTCAGGTGAGAGGCTTGCAGGCGTTGGGGAATCAGCATGAAAACTCAGATCCTTCCGCCCTGGGCAAAGGCTCAACCTTCAGGTGTCTCGATGACGCGCATTGAGGGGGCAGCTTGAAAATTGGGTACCTCATAGGAGCATTGGGCTCCGGTGGTTCGGAACGCCAGCTTTCGGAACTCGCCGTAGGTATGGCGGTTCGTGGACACACCGTGGAAGTGCTCTGCTACGACGGCAGCGGGGATTTCGACGCGTTTGTTGAGAAGGGTGGGGCAACCGTTCGGCAGTATTCAGGTGGCGTGAAACTTACCAAGCTTTGGCGCGCCAGGAAATGGATTGGTGCTTTCAGGCCCGATGTGTTGCATGGATTCATGAAACGAGCCTCAAGTCTCGCAATACTCGCAAACCTCCCGGGGCGGCGCTGCCGGGTAGTCGGGAGTGACTTTTCGACTGCCACATACGATCCTCATCAGCCCGCCCTGAGGATGGCACTTCAGCTTTTTCGGTTTTCGGATCGAGTGGCCACCCAGACGGAAGTCAATAGACAGAGTCTGGTTGCATTGGCGCCGTGGCTACAGGGAAAAGTGGTGGTCGTTCGGAATGGCGTGGATACTGAGCGATTCCGGCCCCGAGAAAAGCCGGTCAAAGAGGTCTTTCGGTTCTTGTGCGTCGGAACGGTGTGGAGCGCGAAAAACCCCCTGAACATCGTCAAAGCCGCCGGTATTCTGCGAAAAACGAGCGATCAGCCCTTCGAGTTACGTTGGGTTGGCCGGCACAGCAGGGGACCAGCCGGTCAGGCCACGGAGGCGTGCCGTTTGGCTCGTGCCTATTCAGAAGAACATGGGCTCACTGATAGGGTGACATTTCCCGGCGAGGCTCGTAGAGTGGAGGACGAATATTGCTCGGCCGATGCTCTCCTGCATGCATCAGTGCAGGATGGGATCCCGAACGCCGTCGTCGAGGGGATGGCGTGTGGCTTGCCACTGGTCGTGAGTCGCGTATCGGACCTCCCTCTGATAGTGCGGCAGGGGCGTAACGGGTTTGTCTGTGACCCGCTCGATCCAGGGAGCATCGCGGAAGCAATGAAGAAGATGCTGGAAGCAGGAGCCGAGAAAAGGCTCGAAATGGGTCATCGATCACGCAGTCTGGCGGTGGACTGGTTCGCACGTCAGCGCTTTATCCGGGATTACGAGGCCCTTTATTTGAGTTTGGTACCAGCGGTAAGTGGGCCAGCGCCCAAAGTGGAGGAGTGGTGACCGTGGACGAGCCCGCACGTGTGCCGAATGCCTGCCCATGGACAATTGGTGTTTTACTCGGCGCGGTTTTCAGTGTCGTTGAGATAGGCCTTGTGATCCTGCTGTACCGGAATCTCCCCATGCCGGATCAGTGGCAGTTTATAGCTTTCTACGGTTTTTCAGTTTTCGCAGCTGTGTCGTTGGCGACCGGGGTTTTGGGGTCATTGTCCGCCGCGTTATTCGCTAAACCTCGGCGCGCTATTGGTATCGGTGTGGGTGTCGGTATCGCGGGTCTGGTGATGCTTTTGGCGCGATTGGTTCTGGTGCTTGGGCTCGCTGCCCAAGGGGTCCCGGAGCATCGCGTTGACGAGCTTGCCGGACTTTTCAGCCCCTTGGGAATTGCGGGGTTGGCGACAAGTGGTTTGGGTGCCCTGGTCCTGGGAGCGTTCGGATACCTGATTGGCCGGTCAAGTTTTCGGCGGATTCGCTACCCGCGGTTGCCGGGATTGCTCGCGGCCGTGGTCATAGTGGTTCTTTTTGCTGCACGGTCGGGCGATTATGTCGATTTTTATCCTATGAAAAGTGGTGCTCAGGCCAAGGTAGGCTCCCCGTCGGATTTCCGGGATACAAACGTGCTTTTGATAAGCATTGATACGCTCCGTGCCGATCACCTCGGCGGATATGGATATGGCAGGGATACTGCGCCCCGATTGGATGCGCTTGCCGAACAAGGGGTCCTTTTTGAACGTGCGATCACTCAACGTACGAACACTGCGCCCGCGATGGCGGCTTTGTTGACGGGCACCTATCCGCCGACCAATAAGGTGCTGAATAATCGGCAGTACCTCCAGGATTTCAATCTGACGATTGCGGAGGTGCTCACAGCGAAGGGGTTCAGCACGAGTGCGGTGGTCAGTAACCCGAATCTCACGGAGGAATTCAATTTCGATCAAGGGTTCGACGAACATCATTGGGTCGTGAGGCAATTTGAGGTCGGTGACCCTGAGCCCATAAAATCTCGCGCCGTGAACGAGCTTGCGTTTCCAATCCTGGAAAAAGTCGCAGACAGGCGGTTCTTCATGTGGATCCACTACACGGATCCGCACGGGCCATATCTGGTTCCCCCGGAATTCAGGGATCTGTTTCTGGATGATGATCTGGCAGATATGCACAGCCACCGCGTAATTCCCATTGGCAAAGACAACTTTGGGAGCATGAGAAAAAACGATGTCGTGTACGGAAGCCAAGATCTCGATTTCATTGTGGCCCAATATGATGCGGAGATCCGTTTCAATGACGGCAGCGTCGCCTCGCTTCTGGACAAGTTAGACGAACTCGGTCTTCGTGAGAACACATTAGTTGTCCTGACTGCCGATCACGGCGAAAGCATGTGGGAGCACGAGTATTTCTTCCAGCACGGTGACACAACCTACGAACCGACAGCGCACGTGCCTCTTGTTTTCGCTCATCCCATGTTGCGGAACCCGATTCGCGTCGAAACACCGGTGAGTCTGGTCGATCTGACACCGACAATCCTGGATTTGTTGGGTCTGCCGGTGCCGTCGCAGGTGCAGGGCGAGAGCTTCGCGCCGATGGTTTTGGGGGAGCACCAGGAATCCTATCGACCCTACCATTTCATCATGGGCTCTCATCGGTATGGTTATCAGACACATGCCGTGTCAACGAGCCAATACAAGTTGATTCTTGACGTCGACGAGCGATGGGTGCCGATAGATGCGGCGGTCGAGTTTGCGGCGAGAATTTGGATGCCAGAGGAACACCTGAACGTATATCGTATTCGGAAGATCAAGACTGAACTCTACGACTTGGTTACGGATCCTGGAGAATCCAAGAACTTAGCCGGCCTGTTTCCTGATGTTGAGGAGAGCATGTCTGACATTCTTTGGGCGTGGATCGAAGAGACATATCATGCAGGAAGGGAAAGGGAGTCGATGACTCCGGAAATTTCTCGGGAAACTGAAGAGGCCCTGAGGGCGTTGGGATATTTATGAGCCGGCGTGGGGCAACTGGGGGGCACTTCTTTGAATTCGTTGATCATAGGGGGTGATCTCGCACCAATCGGGCGCAGCCATTCACTCTTTGAGTGTGGCGACGTCAGCTCAATATTTGGGGATTTGCTTCCGATTCTGCGGTCAGCGGACATTGTTGCAGCAAACCTCGAATGCCCCTTGCTTGACGAGGGTCATGCTAGCGCGAAAACCGGACCAAGCCTCAAAGCCTCGCCGAGGTGTGTCGCGGGGTTGACTTCTGCAGGGATTCGAACCCTGTGTTTAAGCAACAACCACATCATGGATTTTGGGGCTGTAGGGCTGAAGAGCACGTTAGCCGCGTGTGAAGACGCCGGTATCGTGGTGTTTGGTGCTGGCCGTAATATACGTGAGGCCCGAAAACTAGTGGTCCGGGAGGTGGGTGGGTTCCGAATTGGATTCTGGGGGATGGCGGAGCGGGAATGGTCGGTGGCTGGAAAGGATACTCCTGGCGCGAACCCTCTCGACGTGATGGCGTTCCGTAGGATGATTCGCGCTTCCCAAGATTCTCACGATTTTCTGGTTGTGTTTGTTCATGGTGGAAAAGAGTTCTACCCGTATCCGACTCCTCGTCTAATGGATACCTGCAGGTTTCTCGCGGAAGAGGGTGCCGATGCGGTGGTTTGCCAGCACACGCATTGCCCAGGATGTTATGAACACTACGAAGGTGTGCCCATAATCTATGGTCAGGGAAACTTCGTGTTCGACCGGGTGGGGGAATGCCCAGAAGTGTGGCACGAGGGTTTTCTGGTTGAGCTCGATGTCAATGGTCGTGACGTTTTCACGTGGAAATTCATCCCGTTTGAACAATCACTTGATGCACCCGGTGTAAAGCGGCTCAAGGGTGAAAGGGAACTGGGGTTTCTTGACGACCTAAACCGTCGGGCAAGGGAAATCCAAGAACCGGGTTTTGTGGAAGAGCGATGGAAATCGCACTGCCGTTCACTCAGTAATTCGTATCTCACAACCATTCGCGGTTACAGCCGCGCAATGAACTTCGCAGCTCGATCACTCCCTATAGAGCGAATGATTCAGAACCCAGGGCGTTGGCGAAGTATGCTCAATATCGTGCGGTGTGAAACGCACCGAGAGGTCCTTGAGTCAGTTCTCACCGACGAACTGGAGAGAAAGTGAGGAGACGATTAATGTGTCTAACCCATGACTCTCAGGCGAAAGAGATCAGTTGCGGTCAGTGGGGTTGGACCAGTTCCACTTCGCACCCCAGGGGTGGTTTTGGCGGCGAAGCTGCATTGGCACACTTGTGCCGATCATGCAACATCCACTCCATCCGTATTGACAGAATGCTATGTTGTTAAATTCGGAAATCAGAGACATTGGCAGGAAATGGATCCCAAGGCGCCAACGGTACCCTGTGCAACGTCATGTTTCGCTTTTGATCCTGAAGCTCCAATATCGGGAAATATCTGCCCCTAGTGGCGTATCCGAATCTAACGAAAACTCTGATGGGAGCGCCTGTTGGGTTTGGAGTCGTGCGAAATGCTTTTGGATACAACGGAAACCGCAGGAGCGGAACAGGATGGTCGAGGGCCCGGTGCGGCTGCTGGAACATCGGCGAGCCTTTGCACCATTCCCACCAATCGTGATAGCTGGACGTAGAACGGGAGTGCTAGGAAAGCCAGGTTGCGGGGACCAGCCGATAGAACCAATGGCGGTAGGTTCGATCGCGACCGCGGGAAGATGAGCCGCGCGGATCACCGAACGATGTTGGGAAAGTGACAATGTTGGATAAAGGAAAGTCGCAAAGCGAGACGAGCGGTGTGTTGTTCTGGGTGTTTCCGAGCTTGCTGATCGGGGCAGCCTTCACCGTCGGGTTCTGGGTGCATACGCTTTCGTATAACGTGTTCGCGGCTGACGCGGGTGACCGGGCGGTGTTGCTTTTTTTCTACGGGTTGCTGTTCATGCTTGCAGCAACGGCGATCGGTCTCCTGGTGGTCTTGACTGTCCGAATTGTGCCGCTCCTGCGTCGGCCATGGCTCCGGACGCTGCCTGCCGTTCTTGGCTTCGCCTCTTTTCTCGGCTTCGTTCATCTCTACACCCACGGGATTTATTACCACGAGTTTGGGATTGAAAGCCCATATGTCGCTTTGGCGCTAAAGATCGTGCAGGTTGCGTTGGTGGGGCTGCTCGTGCTTGCAGCGGCGCTGGTTTCCACGGCAACCTTCACAGTCCTTGCCAGGTCTGGGAACCTTAGGACAGTTGCTTTCCTAGTTTTTGGGGGGGCGGTTGTCTTTGGTTTCGCTTTTCCCCAGCCCTGCACTTCGCTGTACGAGGAAAACCTTCCCCCGCTTGCGGCAGGGGTGTCGAGGTCGGTCATCGTCCTCGGGATCGACGCTGCCACGTGGCGGGTGATCGATCCGCTGATTGAGGACGGTCGGCTGCCCAACTTCGAGCGGCTGAAGCGGGAGGGAAGCTGGGGTGGTGTGAAACCATTCAAACCCACCAACTCGCCCGAGATTTGGACGTCCATCGTGACAGGGGAGCCGCCTCATCGGCATGGCATCCTCGGCCACGTGACATTTCGCTTTCGCGGAATGGAAGGGGAGATGTGCTTCCCACACTACACCGGAATGAACTTCGGACTGGGGGCGCTAATGGAGCGTTTCGGGCTCGTGGAGAGAAATCCGGTTCCATCAACCATGCGACGCGCTCCGGCCTTGTGGGACATCGCCACTGCTTATGGGCTTCGATCTTCGGTGATCGACTGGTTTGCAACGTTTCCCCCGGAGAGCATTAGTGGCGTGGTGGTTTCCGACCTTTTCGACACCGCTCATCGGCGACATGCAAGCGACTCCAGAGACCTCATGGCCGAAGAACTCGCGGACTTGATCGAGCCCCCGTCGGCACTCTCGTATCTCCTCCAAGATGGCCCTCTGCCGACGAACGGAGATGACCTCAACTTCAGGGTCATGCAGATCCTGCAGCGGGAGGCCTCTCCCGATATGGTATTTGTCTGGTTCGCCGAGCCAGACTCAGTTCAGCACACACGCTGGAAGTACTTCGAGCCCGAAAAGTTCTTTGGTGTCTCTCCGGAGGAGGTGGAGTTGTTCGGCGACTCGATTCCTGCTGCCTACGAGCAGAAGGACAGGATGATCGGAGAGGTTTTGGATTCAATGTCGGCCGACACGTTGTTGGTGGTGTGCTCTGACCATGGTGGGGGGCCGGTGTTCGGTGAGATGCGCCACTCCGGAGGACACGTGAATGAGCCAGAGGGCATCCTCATCTTCCGCGGTCCTGGCGTCAAGGCTGGATACCGGATAAACGAGGCGTCGGTATTCGACATCTTGCCTACGATCTGCTATCTGCGCGGGATCCCGGTGGCGGAGGTGTGGGCCGGCTCGGTGCTAACCGAGCTTGTGGATAATGAACTCGGGACGACCTTGCCGCTTCTGACCGTGGAGGGATATCAGATGCCACAGGTACGTTATCGTGACTCCTCGGTGGAAGTCGAATTGGGCGTGAATGAAGATGCCATGGAGCGGCTGAAGGCCCTCGGATACATCAAATGAGATTGACTGAATGGCTGGTAACGATCGTCTACTTGACGCCAGCACCGTTCAAGGATGCCCGAGCGGTGATTGAGTGGGCATCGTTGGTTTCTGTGCGGTGGTTCGGTGGCGACCGGTTCCTCGACGGATACGAGCAGATCTTCGGCTCGCTGGTGGGTCGGTCAGCATGACCAACTGGGTCGACATCGCGAGACGGTGGGTGCCTCGGGGAGTTCGACGTGCAATCCAACGCCGGGTGTCGCTGAGCGCCCTCAAGTTGCGGGCGAGGGAACGGGCCAACCCCCTCTCTGACGTCGTTTCTAGCGAGGACAACCCCTCGGGCAGCCCTTTCGTCTTCGGAATCATCCGGAATGCGGCGCAGTACCACCGCCATTTCGTGGCCGCCTGTCTGGAGGAAGGAGTCCCGTTCCGGGTGCTCGACCTGTCCGGTTCCGATTGGCTCGAGATCGCCGAGGAGTCTGGCTGCGAGGTGCTGTTGGTGTGGCCGGATGCGTTCCTGTCGGTGTGGAATCGGATGGTCAAGGACCGGGTCGAAATACTCGAGCACCAGCTGGGTTTCACAATCGTTCCCTCGAGCCACGAAATCTGGATGTTCGAGGATAAGAGGCGCATGGCCTACTGGTTACAGGCTCACGACGTTCCCCATCCCAGGACCTGGGTTTTCTATGACTTGGCGGAGTGCCAAGAGTTTGTCGCAGCGTGCGAGTTGCCTGTCGTGTTCAAGGCGAGCTTTGGCGCGTCCGCTGCGGGAGTCCGACTGTTTCAGGATAGGGGTAAGTTGGCCCGTTTCGTAAGGCGGGTTTTCAATGGCGGTTTTGTTCCCGATGGATTTGACCGGCGAGATCGGCAGTGGGGAAGTGTGCTGTTGCAGGAGTACCTCCCTCAGATCAAGGAGTGGCGCCTCGTTCGGATCGGTGACTCGTTCTTCGGCCATGTTAAGGGGAAAGTTGGGTTTTTTCACAGCGGTTCCGGGCTTGTGGAGTGGAACGTCCCCGAGGCCCGCCATTTGGATTTTCTTGAGGCGGTGACGGAGAAAACCGGGTTTCGCAGTATGGATGTGGATGTGTTCGAAACTCCTGATGGCAAGCTCCTTGTCAACGAATTGCAGGCCGTTTTCGGGGCGAGCCACTCCGTGCACCAACTCATGGTCGACGGAGAGCCTGGAAGATTCGTTCGCGACGGATCTCGGGGCGAGTGGATCTTCGAAGCTGGTGACTTTGCCAGGAACGCCTGCGCGAACGAGAGGGTCCGGTTCGTGATCGAAGCGGGGCTTGGGTCGAATTCGAAAGGGATGTGGTGAAAGAGGTTCTTCGATGTGCTCTGAGCCGTGCGATTGTGAGTTCCGGATCATCGGCGGTAATTCGCGCGATGTTCCCCAAGAGTGGCTCGTTGATTCTCTATGGCCACCGCGTCGAGAACGATGATGAGGGATACCTGCAAGGGCTAAGCCCGTCGTGGTTTGCCGAACAGATCGAATACTTGACGAGACACTTCGAGATAATCCCCCTTTCTTACTTCGTGAGTTGTTTCGAGTCGGGGCGTGATGCCCCGTCCAACTCAGTTGTCCTGACCTTTGACGACGGCTTTCGTGACAACTACGAAAATGCGTTCCCTGTTCTGGAACGGCACGCTGTCCCGGCGACGATTTTCGTAGTGACGGACTGCCTGTCGAGTGGGCAGCTTCCGTGGCCTCAGCGGCTGGGATACCTTTTCCAACTTGCCTCCAATAAATGCTTCCGTCATGACTTGGTAGGTGGTGTCGAGCATGACCTGACGGGGCCCGGCAGGCGCGAAACGTATCTTATCGTCAAGAGGGTGTTGGGAACCATGGATCATCGTGGACGGGAGCGATCTATCGAAGAGCTGAGTGAGGTGCTCGATGTTGAACCGCCCCGCGACCGCATGCTGACGTGGGCACAGGCAAGGGAAATGAAGGCGAAAGGTATCGAGTTTGGCGCACACACGTTTTCCCATCCACTTCTCGCGAACGTCCCGCGCGAGGAGGCACGGTGGGAGATGGAGAAATCGCTGGGGGATCTTCAGGAGCACATGGGCATCGAGCGACCGTCATTCTGTTTTCCCGGAGGGAGCTACGATGCCGCTCTTGTTGAGATGGTGAAAGCGCTGGGTTTCCGAAGCGTGTTTCAATCCAGCCCGAGGCTCAGGGTGAACAGCCCTGCGACCACCGATCAGTTCGCGTTGTCGCGGGTGGGTCTTCCGAACGCGCCCTCGTACATTCTCGAAGCGGAGCTGGACGGGCCGTTTCACGCCGTGCGAAGGCTGTATCGGCGCTGAACCATTGAATCAGGATCATCAGTAGTGGCAGGTATTGTTGGCCTTGTGCGGTCGGGTGGCGACCATCCGCCCTCCAACCTGAACGAAGCGCTCTCGTTGTTGTGCCACAACGAGCACTTCAGCGGGCGACTCATTACAAACGGGGCGGGGCTTTCACTTGGTGTCGTCTTCAGGGAGGCCGCCTCTCAGGACGTCTTTTCGGACAACGGACGCGGAATCACGGTGGTCAGTTACGGAAACCCATTGAAGCCCTCAAGGGGTGGGATTCCAGTTTCGGCTCAGACGATCGCCGAAGGGTACCTTGAGAAAGGGGTCGGAAGCATCTTCCAACTGGATGGATCGTTTGCGATCGCCGTGGTGGATGATCAGCAGGAGAGAATATGGGTTCTCAATGATCGTACGGGCACCCTTCCGGTCGCGTACGCCACGTCTCCTGGGCGATGTGCATTTGCGCCTGAGGCCAAGGCACTCTTCCCAATGCTCGGCTTGGCGCCGTGCCTAGATCAGGAGGCGTTGCTCGCATTTGTCAATTGCGGGTACCCGATCGGCTGCAGCACGATGTTCGAGTCTGTCAGGCTGATGGAACCTGCCCACTGTCTGGAAATCGACATGCGGGATGCATCGCTCAACGTACACCGTTACTGGGATATTCGTTTCGCGCCCAACCGGCGGCAGAAAGCGAGGGATGCTGCGGTGATGCTCCGTGAGGCATTGGCCGAGGCGCACAGAGCAGCGCTGGCAGACAGCCCGGAAAGGGTCCAGATTCTCCTCACCGGAGGCCTCGATTCTCGAGCAATGCTCGGCACTTTGGCGGATCTCGGCCAACCCCCGGACGAGGCAGTCACGTGGGGTGTGTCGGACACCATCCCCAACTCGGACCCCGAGATTGCGCGCAAGATCGCCCAATCGTGTGGGGTACCATTCACGTTCCTCCGTTACGGCGCGGAGACGTTTGTCGAGAATTCTCCTGGATGGACCTATGTCTCCGAGTTAATGAGTGACAATATGGGGAACTTTGCGGCCGGCGCCGGCTTCCTCTACCGGGAGATGAACCCGGCGCCGGTCGTGCTGATCGGGGACCAGATGTTCGGCCCGGGTGGATTCCCTCTAGACCGTGAGGACGCCGTAGAGAGCATCACTAAGGTGCCTGGTGGCGGCCTACTTCCGGCATTCTCCAGGATTATTAAACATAGTTATCAGGAGGACCTGTCGAGATTATTTCGGGCCCAAATTGGCCGAGTTATTGCCGCCAGTTCGAGCGATGAACCGAAGGACATTCAGGACTACCTGTACTTCCACCTCTACGTTTTCCGCTGGCTCTACGCCCCGGGGTACTTCAAGGAGCCGATGGTTACCGCTCGACGTCCGATGATGCATAATCGGCTGCTTGATTTCGTTGCGTCCATGCCATCACACCTCCGGGTAGACAAGACAACGATGGTTCGGATGATGCGGTCATCTTCGCCTCGCCTGATGAGGTTTCCCAAGAGCACGGCGAATAGCTTGGTGGACTGGAATTTCGAAATTCGGCGCGAGGGAAAATTGCGAGATTCCCTCCTCGAGGTACTACGGTACGAGCGCATCAAGGCGACGCCTCTGGGGCCCCTCGTCGATCGCAAAGCGTATGAGGAACTGACCGCCGCGTACTTCTCCACGAAGCCGATCGCGATGCGCAGACGCCCTTCGGTAGCGGCGCGAGTTTATGACCTGCGCCGGAGGCTGAGTGTCACACCGGCGACGGGCCGCATGGCGAAGAGGTTGGAACGGGTGGCCAAGTTCGCTGTGGGGGGGAGGGGCGCGAGCGACGGAGTGGCTCCGGTCGTGCGGCGTTTGGCGCTGATTTCGATGATGCAGCAGATGGTCGACGAAGGGCAGTTTGCCGGGAACCGTACGGGTGCCGATGTGACCGTGCGGCGGGGCGACCCTGGATGTCCATGAGAATCCTCGCGGTCACCAACATGCTGCCCTCGCCGGCAACGCCACGTGCAGGGACGTTCATCGAGCAGCAAATTCAAGGGCTGCGTGATGTGGGTGTCAAAGTGGAGGTGACACTGGTTGATCGGGCTCAGTTCGGTGTCAGAGCGTATGTAGGCACTCGAGATGCAGTTCGAGACGGCATCAAGGCCGCACAGCCGGATATCGTCCATACCATGTACGGTGGGGTCATGGCAGACCTCGCGACACGTGAATGCGGGGAAGTGCCGGCGGTCGTATCATTCTGCGGCGTGGATCTCCTGGGTGCCGGCTATGGGTCTCTTTCTTATAGATTTCGCACGTGGGTCGGTGTCAAGGCCTCAAACCGGGCTGCCCGCCGCGCAGACGCAATCGTGGTTAAATCGAGGAATCTCGAGCAGGGGTTGCCTCGGGGTATTGATCATCGGTTTGTGTGGATCATTCCCAACGGGGTTTCTCTGGAGCGATTCCGGCCTATGGACCGCCGTGCCTGCCAGGCAGAACTCGGTTGGCGAAACGACGCGTTCCACATCCTTTTTTCGACGACTGACAGGTCCGATGCAAAGAAGCGTCTCTCCCTGGCCGAGGCTGCTGTCGATCGTCTAATCGGGAAAGGTCTCAAGGTTGAAATACATGGTTTCAGAAACCTTCCCCATGAAAAGGTCCCGGTGTGGCTGAACGCAGCCGATGTCACGTTAATGACATCGAGATCCGACGAAGGATCACCGAACATCATCAAAGAGGCCCTTGCCTGCAATCGGCCGGTCGTGTCCGTCGATGTGGGCGATGTGCGCGAGAGGATCGAGGGAATCAGCGGTTGTTTCCTCGCGGATGCAACCCCCGAAGATCTGGCCGCCAAGCTCGTCCGGGTCTTTGATGGCCCGCGTGAGGTGGCCTCGCGGGGAAGAATGGAAGGGCTTTCACTCGAAGGTGTTGCCCGCCGGTTGGTGGAGCTATACGAGAGCGTGATCGAACGTTGGAACGGCCGCCGCTGAAGATGCACATCCTGTACCTCCACCAACACTTTGTTGCGAGAACGGGGACGTCCGGCGGCAGATCACACGAGTTCTCAAAGATCCTGGTAGAGCGGGGGCACCGCGTCACTTTGGTGACGGGAGCTTACGATCAGTCCGGCCTCACCCCATCGAAAAGCGGTTGGGTCTCGCGGCTGGAGGTCGATGGGATCGATGTCCTCGCGGTAAATGTCCCGTATGGGCAGAAGATGTCCATGGTGAGAAGGCTGTTTTCGTTTGCTACATTCGTGCTGGCGGCGACGTGGGCCGCGCTTCGGATTCGGGATGTCGACGTCGTGTTCGCTACCTCAACCCCTTTGACAATTGCGGTACCAGGAATGCTCGCTGCTGCCTGGCATCGTCGCCCCTTCGTATTCGAAGTTCGGGACTTGTGGCCGGAGATTCCAATTCAGCTCGGGGTACTGCGAAATCCAATTTTAAAGGCCATGGCGCGCTGGTTGGAGCGAACAGCCTATCGAAGGGCCTGTCACATCATCGCGCTTTCGCCCGGGATGAAGGATGGCATCGTCGCGGCCGGTACGAATCCCGACAAGGTCTCGGTGATCCCGAACTCGAGTGATATCGAGCTGTTTCGTGTGCCCAAATCTGAGGGACACAGGTTTCGAGAGCAACACCCTGAGTTGGGGGACCGTCCACTCTTTGTGTACGCGGGCGCTTTCGGCCGCGTAAATGGGCTGGGCTACCTCGTGCGCCTCACCTCTACGGTCGCAAAGATCGACGCGCGGACAGCGTTTCTTCTTGTGGGGCAAGGGGGCGAAAAGCAGCATCTCATTAAACTCGCAAGATCAGAGGGCGTTCTTGATTCAACGCTCTTTTTCATGGATCCAGTGCCCAGGGCTGATCTGGCTGGTGTTCTCGCTGCGGCCACGGTACTGTCTTCCTTTGTCCAGCCGGTGAAAATCCTCGAGTACAACTCCGCCAACAAGTTTTTCGACGCACTGGCAGCAGGAAAACCTGTGGTGATCAACTACCAGGGATGGCAGGCTGATTTGTTGAACGAGTCTGGCGCTGGACTGGTCCTCGATCCTTGGGATGTGGAGTCGGCGGCTGAGCAGCTGGTTGGTGCTATGGCCGACCGGGAATGGATCCTTCGAGCCTCGATGGCCTCACGAAGGCTCGGAGTTGAGGTTTTCAACCGTTCCCGGTTAACAGATGACTTCGAAAAGGTACTTTACTCGGCCTGTGGGAAGGGATAGGGGATTGTCCAGAAAGGGCGATGCTGTCGTTGGCTATCGATTCAAGCGGCCACTCGACTTTGGGATAACCGTAATAGCCCTGGTTCTTCTGTCTCCTGTTTTCTGTTTTCTGTGGCTTCTGGTCCGGTTGAAGATGGGCTCACCGGTGCTGTTCCGCCAGGAGCGCCCAGGGGTCTTCGGTGAGGCGTTCACGATTCTGAAGTTCAGAACGATGAGAGATGACTGCGGGCCTGACGGTGAGTTGCTCCCGGACGGCAAGCGTCTCACGGGGCTTGGAGGGTGGCTGAGAAACACGAGCGTCGACGAACTCCCAGAGCTGTGGAATGTTCTTCTCGGCGACATAAGCCTCGTCGGGCCACGCCCGTTGCTCTTTCGGTACCTTCCCTTCTATACCGAGCGCGAGCGGAAGAGGATGCATGCTCGACCGGGAATAACCGGCCTGGCCCAGGTATCGGGACGCAATTACCTCGGTTGGGATGACCGGTTGGAGCTGGATGTCGTGTACGTTGAGACGATGTCATTCGGGCTTGACGTGAAGATCCTGGTCAAGACGGTACTCGATGTCGTACGGCGGTCCGGGGTGTCGAGCGACGTCGATCTCGTCGAGACGTGGCTCGACGAGGAAAGGTCCGTGAAACCCAGTGAGGGCAGAGAATGTCCCCCAGAATCGACGGGTCAGGGAACAGAGGCGTCTTCATGATCTTCGAGCTGCTGGGGCCGGATAATGAGAGGTGGTCACGGGCATTGGAAGGCGTGTCTCATGAGTTCTACCATCTCCCCGGATATGCCGTCCTTGAAGCGGATCGGATGGGCGGCACGGCCGCCGCTCTGTTCGTGCAGGACAGCCGTGAGATCTTGTTGATTCCCCTCGTGCTCCGGCCTATTGGACTGCCGGGGTGTGAGGGCATCGTAGATGCGATATCACCGTATGGCTATCCGGGGCCGATTGTTGTGGGCGACCCGGCTCAACGGTCCAGCTTCATTCAGCATGCGATGGCCACGGCATTGCCGGAGTTGGCGAAACACGGCGTCGTGTCTGCATTCGTGAGGCTGAACCCACTGGCGAACTCGGTTGAAGACTTCCGGGGCATCGGCCATGTTGTCGAGCACAGTTTCACGGTGTGGATCGACCTGACGCTTTCACAGGAGGACCTCCAGAGACACGTCCGATCGCGATTTCGTAGCAATGTCAATGCCATCCTTCGCGACGGGGTGACGGTGCGTTTCGATGACGATGGGGATTCCCTCGATACGTTTGTAAGTCTCTATCATCGAACTATGGACCGTGTCGGGGCTGCCCCATGGTACTACTTCGATCGAGCCTATTTCGAGAAGTTCGCTCGGGTCCTCGGCGATCAACTCAAGCTTTGCGTAGTCGAGGATCGCGCTGGCGTCGTGGCTGCGGGCATGTTCGGCGTGTCGGGCGGAGTCGTTCAGTATCTCTTCTCGGGCAGCGATGATGATCAAAGGCAACCCCATGCAACCAAGCTGATGCTCGTGTTCGTGCGAGACTGGGCGAAGCGGATGGGTCACCGGAAGATGCAGCTCGGTGGCGGGCTCGGCAGCACCGACGATTCGTTGAGCTGGTTCAAAAGGGGGTTTTCCAAACTGTCAGCGACCTTCTGCACGTGGCGGATCGTCTGCGATGAGAGTCTGTATCGAAAAGCTGTGGCGCAGTGGGAGATGGAGATCGGCGAACGGGCTGATGACGTTGCCGGTTTCTTTCCGGCCTATAGAAAATCGTGAGCTTTGTGGGGTTGTTCGAAGGGGTTGAATGGAATCAGTCGGAAGAGTGATTGCGGGTCGGAGGTAGTTGTGGCGAGGATATACCTTTCGCCACCCGACATCGGCGAACTGGAGCGAGAGTTCGTCGTGGACGCATTCGACTCGAATTGGATTGCCCCGCTGGGACCACATGTCGATGCATTTGAAAAGGAAATTGCCGGCGTTGTCGATGTGGCCGGCGCGGCAGCTTTGTCATCGGGCACCGCAGCGCTTCACCTCGCATTAATCTTGCTTGACGTCGGGCGGGACGACGAGGTCTTCTGTTCGGGCCTCACCTTTGCTGCGGCGGCGTTTGCGATCACCTATGTCGGGGCGCGCCCGGTCTTCATCGATTCGAGCCCGGAAACGTGGAACATGGATCCGGATCTGCTGGCTGAAGAGCTCGAATTATCCGCTCGCCGCGGGAAGCTGCCCAAAGCGGTAATTGTGGTCGACCTGTACGGTCAATGCGCAGACTACGATCGCATCGTGCCAGTCTGCGACCAGCATGGCGTCCCAGTGATCGAGGACGCTGCCGAGGCCCTGGGCGCGACCTATCGTGGCCGGCCTGCAGGTAGCATTGGCAAGGCCGGGGTGTTGTCATTCAACGGAAATAAAATCATCACTACTTCTGGTGGGGGGATGCTTTTATCGAATGACGCCGGGCTCATAGGCCGTGCCCAGTTTTTAGCGACTCAAGCGCGGGATGCGGCACCCCACTACGAGCATTCGACCATTGGGTACAACTACCGGATGTCCAATATTCTCGCGGCTGTGGGGCGCGGCCAACTCCGCGTCCTCCGCGAGCGGGTGGCTGCGCGAAGGCGGAACTTCGAGTTGTACCGGCAGGGCTTAAAAGGCCTGCCAGGCGTCACCTTCATGCCCGAGGCCGCATATGGCGAGTGTACGAGGTGGCTCACCTGTCTGACCATCGATCCGGAGAAGTTCGGCGCTTCGCGAGAGGACGTCCGACTCGCTCTTGAGGGAAAGAATATCGAGGCGAGGCCAGTTTGGAAGCCCATGCATCTGCAGCCTGTGTTTGACGGGTTCCGGTTCATCGGAACCGGCGTCTCAGACGAGCTTTTCCGCGACGGACTGTGCCTCCCATCCGGCTCTGGCCTCCGGGATGAGGAGATCGGGCAGGTGATCTCGGTAGTTCGCGGTTGTTGTGGGAGCCTGTGATGAGAACGCTAAAGTGTGGTCTCATCTTTTCCTGTGCCCTTTGCCTGATGGGGAGTGAGTAGGCCGTTGGTACTTCAAAGTGTAGGACCTGATTCCAATAAAGACCTGGTGCGCTTTTCGAAGCCTATCCTCGTGGCGACCAGCAGTTTCCCTCCGATGCAGGGTGGGACTCCCGTCATCATGAAGAACCTCCTAGATGGGATCTCCCCGCGAAGTGTTGTTCTAGCCACGTGCCGTCCCTTGCCGGAGGTGGAGATCCTTGGCTCGTCGAGCCCCCACCAGCGGCATTTCGTGATGTCAGCGACCCGCCTGCGTGGGGGATGGGAGAGGCTTCGTCGTTATTTCTTGAGGCCTTTGGTGACACGCCGCATAGTCAGGCTGGCGCGGAGGCATGAATGCGGTTTGGTGTTGGGTGTGCACCCCAATATCGTTATTCTAGATTCGGCGCTAAGAGCAGCGGCTCACCTGCAAATTCCTTGTCTCCCATATCTTCACGATACCTTGGCAGAAGCCATGTCCGTCTCGCGATTCGCGCGGTGGGGTCGCTCCGTTCAGGACCGGGTATTTGCTTCCGCAAGTTCCCTTATGGTGGCGACTGGGGGAATGGCCGGGTTCTACAAGAAGAAGTATGGCGTTGACGTAATCCCGATCTTTCACATTTATCCCGAGCCCATACCGGTTGATATTCCGGTAGACGCTCCCTCGCGACGGGCGCTTTTCTGGGGTGGGAACATCTACTCCATCAATTCCAAATCACTTGGACGCGTCTACGAAGCGATGGGCAGGCTACAAGAAATTCGCCTCACAGTAGCGACTGAGCAGAGCCGTGGTGAGGTTGAGAACATGGGCGTTGGAGGGGGACTGTTGGATGTGACATGTGTCCCGGTTGATGAGAGGTCGAAATACCTTGGTCTTATGACTGAGCACTCCGTCCTCGTGCTCGCTTTGAACTGGCCGAACGAGACATCTGTCCACAGAGATGAACTGGCGACCATTTTCCCCACCAAGACTCCGGAGTATCTCGCTTCCGGCCGACCCATCCTCGTCCACTGCCCGGAGGATTATTATCTGGCGCGGTTTTTCCGTGAGCATGACTGCGGCGAGCTGATCACCGAGCGTTCGGTGGATGCCATTGAGACCGGCCTTCGGCGGATCTTGGATTCGCCAGCTCGGCGACATGAGCTCGGCATTCGGGCCCTTGCTGCTGCGCAGGAGTTTTCTCCGGATAGGGTGCGCCCGGTTTTCGCCGAAGTAGTGGGGAACGCGCTCGCTGAAAGGGCGCGATGACCAGGTGCTGTTGCGTTAGTATAGTTGCGATGTTCGAGATATTCCCAAGAGTAGTCTCACCCTCCGCCCTGATCCGCTGGAGGCGGATTACGCTCATCATGTCGCTACAGCAGACCCATAACTATCGGAATGCGGCTTGCTTGTGCAACCTGCCTTCCGATTTCTGGCCTTCCGCCGGAACCGTTGTGGTCTGCTGAGCTTCGGCGTAAGGAACGAAGAATTGCAGGAAACAAAGTATTACGATTACACAAACAATCGTCCACTCAATCTGGAGTCGGACGGTTGCGATCTGGCTGACTGGAATCGACTCTACGGAGAATCTCGATTCGCAAGACATCCTAGCGGTTTCAGGATCTTCCTTCCTCCAGGCAGACTGGCTGCCAGCGATGAGTACGCAGACTCGGATCCGTATACCGTAGAGCAGAACATAGAGAGTGAGTTCCATAAAAGACGCATAGGGCTCACAATTGATTTACTTCAGAAGGCGGTTTCTTCGGTGCAGGGCACACCCAGAATACTCGATTTGGCGTGCGGGCAGGGCCACATTACTCAAGCGATGCACCAAACACTTATCTCTGCGGAATTCACTGGTTTGGACTACTCTGTTTCCGCTATTGAATATGCACATGACCACCTTCCGGGTATCGATTTCTCCGTCGGGGATGCTTATGATGCCCCTTACTCAAAGGAGTACTTCGATGTAGTGGTGTGCAACAACTTGTGGGAACACGTTCCCGATCCGCTCCACCTTTTGAGTAGGATTAAGGGGTTTCTTAAACCTGGTGGTTACATCATTGTGTCAACTCCAAGCCGTTACCGCCTTGGTAATCTCTTAAGGATACTCAGGGGAAAGCCAGTGGCCTTAATGTCGGCGCATCACGTTACTGAGTACACTGTTGGTCAAGTCATCGAGCAATTCACATACGGGGGCTTCCAAGTCGAGACGGTTTTGAGTAGACCCATCTCGAGCGAAAGCTTGAAGGGGGGAGTCGTGCGAAGGCTGTTTGCGGTGTGGGTTTCACTTGTCGCTTCGCATCACCAACTCGAGTCTACGGTATTCTACCTTGCAAAGAAATCGTCAAGCAACGCCGAACGATTAACCAAATGAGAACTCCCCCAGCTTTGCTGGGGCCCTTCAGAGTATTACATTTTCGGGAGTCGAACAGACTCCCTCCTGTGAGCCGTTCGGAGTAACTTTGCGAGAGGGAGTCATATGCGAGATGTTCAGAGCCTAAATCACTTCCGGCGCCGCTGCATACAATTCCAGCCTCGGTTAGGGCCTTTCGGGTTGTGGTAATACCCTCGCGGTCTTGGTCGGTGATGTGGTTGTTCCCGAGGGCGAGGACGTCGAACCTCAGAAATTGGAGTATGGAAATCGCGACTCGGGCGGGGAGTGGAGCAGGTTCCTTTTCCCACTGGGGTTCGCTCACGTTTCGTGGGGAGCGTTTCGAGAAACGGTTGAGGAGGACGAATGAAGCTATTGGTCACGGGCTCCAGCGGTTTGATCGGATCCGAGGTGGTGCGCCACTTCGACGGGCTCGGGTGGGATGTCCATGGGGTGGACAACAACATGCGGGCCGATTTCTTTGGTCCGGATGGTGACACCCGCTGGAACCAACATCAGCTGGAGGAGGTGTGCCGGAGCTTTCGGCACCAAGAGCTCGACATCCGGGATCGAGTCGCAGTGCTTCGAATCGTGGAAGAGCTCGCGCCGGATGTCATCGTTCATACAGCGGCCCAACCGAGCCATGACCTGGCGGCGAGCCGGCCATTCGATGACTTCGACGTCAACGCAGTTGGAACTCTGAACCTCTTGGAGGCGACGCGGCAGCACGCGCCCGAGGCCGTGTTCGTACACATGTCGACCAACAAGGTTTATGGCGATGCTCCGAATGATCTTCCCCTAGATGAGCTGGAAACGCGTTGGGAATATGCCACTCCTGAGGATTGGGATGGCATTCGCGAGGACATGCGAATCGACCGCTCCAAGCACTCACTTTTCGGGGCCTCGAAGGTGGCTGCGGACGTGATGGTGCAGGAGTACGGGCGTTACTTTGGTTTGAAGAGTTGCTGTCTGCGTGGGGGATGTCTGACTGGCCCAAACCACTCCGGCGTGGAGCTCCACGGGTTCCTGAGCTATCTGGTGAAGGTCAATGTGGAGGGCGGGTTGTACCGGGTGTTCGGCTACAAGGGCAAGCAGGTACGGGACAACATTCACTCCTTCGACGTGGCACAGTTCATCGAGATGTTCATTGCTGAGCCTCGGTGTGGGGAGGTCTACAACCTTGGCGGAGGACGTGGGAATTCGTGCTCGATCCTCGAGGCCTTTGCAAACGTCGAGGCGTTGACTGGGAAGAAGATGCGGTGGGACTACGTGGACAAGAACCGTGAGGGTGACCACATCTGTTATATCTCGGATCTCTCGAAGATGAAGAAGCACTATCCCGGCTGGGATATTTCGACGAACCTGGGCCAAATATTCGAGGAAATCGTTATATCGTGGCAAGACCGGGATGGCAGATGAGGATGCCACCTGTCGAGGTCAAGATGCGATTGTAGCGAGGCCGATCGGATGACAACATCACTTTGAGACAAATTGCCTGTGAAAGCTGAAAACTCGTTTTTCGGGAACCGTCTCGTTCATCTGTCTCTTCTATTGTGTGTTTCAGTAATGATGACCCTCTTATTAGTCGAGGTCGTGCTGCGAGTACTTCCGGGCATCACACCTGGTTATGGTCTCTATGTTTGGCCACCTCACATGACGAGAATCTTCGAACCGGCGCCTGATGTTATGCCTGGAGTCAGCGGGCAGTCACGGTTTATTATCAACTCCATCGGCCTACGTGGAGACGACCTACTGTCCAATCACACATACCGTGTATTGACGGTAGGCGGGAGCACAACGGAATGTCTCTATCTAGATCAGTCGGAAACGTGGCCCTATTTACTTCAAAATGAGCTCAACCACAACATGCGGGATCGTGTCGTTTGGGTCGGTAGCGCGGGTATGAGTGGAAGAAACGCTTATCATCACTGGGTTTTGATTCGAGATTTTCCACTACGCGAACTTCAGATTGATGTAGTTGTCTTTCTTCTGGGCGTGAATGACCTTTCGAGGAGACTCAATCGCGAAGGAGACTACGAACCGAAGTTTCTGGATTATGTCAGCGCAGAACTCGAATATTTCGATGAGACGTTTATGGGAACGACACAACTCTATCCAGATGGGCCATTCTATAAGAAATCGCAGGTTTGGAGGCTGCTGAGGAACGCAAAACACGTTCTTTTCAATGATAACTATCAAGATGACGCTGGCAGGGTTTATGTCGATTGGAGAAAAAGTCGGGAAAATGCAATCGAAATTCGTGGCGACATCCCGGATTTGTCGTCGGGTATCGAAGAATATATTTACATCATAAACAAGATCATTGATATCGGGGAAAGCAGGCAAATTCGACTGATTTTTTTGACCCAGCCATCGATGTGGAGAGAGGATCTGGGTGAGGATTTGAGTGCTTTGTTGTGGTTTGGTCACATCTCGAATGCGAGGAAAGAACGTGGAAATGCTTACTATTCTGCGGGCGCACTCGAGAAATCGATGAATGCATATAATCTGGCGGCGATTCGTTTATTCGAGGAAAGAGATATTGAATATTTGGATTTGGCCAGTATGTTGGAGAAGAACACGAACGTCTTTTACGATGATGTGCACTTTAATGAGAACGGTGCGCGATTAGTGGCTGAGAGACTCTCGAAATATATGTTGGAAAAACCCCCGTTTGTGGATTGAATTTCCCTCCGACCGCCGGGTCGGGTCCAGAGTTGAGTCTTCAGGTTTTCCCCGTCCGCCTAGGCCCTTCGTGTTAGCGGGGCTTCGGTCGGGATGACAGGGTCTTGCCCGGGGGGGTTGGTGGCAGCGTGATACTTGAGGGCCGGTGTGTGCAATTCGAAGTGAACCTGAAGCCAACAACTTCGGTGACAGCCGGGGGATCTCGGTATCGCTTCGCGAGCTGACTACGCTGTGCCAGGATGTGATGGGAGACGAAATCGAGATCGATGCTGTTGACAGCGGGCGGCCTGGAGACGTGCCCTGGTACCGTAGCGACTATTCGAAGATCGAGAGTGCCGCCGGGTGGGTGCCGACCAGGAAACCGGGAGAGTTGGTCGAGGATACGTGCAACTGGATCACCGAGCATCGTGAGATGCTGAGGCCGATCCTTGGAACGTGAAATGTCGATGGTGGAGCTTTCATTGAATGACCGGAACGACTGAAAGTAGTGGGTCTTCCCAGGCACGTGATCGTGAGCGCCATAAGGCGTGGTCGGTACTCCTGAACCGGCCCATGCAGTTTGTGCTCGACCTGGCGATGCTCGCGGTAGCGTTCTTGCTTGCCTACCTGCTTCGCTTCGACTTCGTACTGCAGGACCCCCAGGCCCAGGTGGTATTTGCCCAGCTGCCGCTGGTACTGCTGGTGCAGTTCGGCAGCCTCTTTCTCGCCCAGGTCTACAGCTTTGTCTGGCGGTATGTGGGGCTTGCGGAGATAGCGGCGTTTCTCAAGGCCGGCGTAGGGTCCTCCCTTGTGCTGCTTGCCTTGCGGCTGGTGCTTCCGGAGTCGATGCAACAATGGCGAGTGCCCATCTCGATCATTCTGATGACGACGGTTCTTGGGATCGGAGGGGTGCTCACTCTCCGGGTTGTTCGGCGGATCGTGTACGAAAGGTACGAAAAGGATCGCAGAGCCAAGGTGGGCATCGATGGCGATGGACGGAAGCAATCCGTGCTGTTGGTGGGCGCCGGTCAGGCAGGGGTCCTGTCGGCCAAAGAGATCATGAGTCGCGGCGACATGAACCTCGAGATTCGGGGGTTTGTCGATGACGATCTGAGCAAGCAGGGGTCGCTGATCCAGGGGGTCAGGGTCATCGGCACCACCCGGGACCTGCCGCGGCTGGTGCCGGAGCTCGACATCGACCACGTGGTGATCACGATAGCCCAGGCCTCGCGGTCGGAAATCCGGCGGATCGTGGCGATCTGCGAGAGCATTCCTGTCAGGGCGCAGATCATCCCCGGGCTGTATCAGATCCTCAGCGGGTCGGTGGAGATCAGCGCCATCCACGATGTGGAGATCGAGGACCTCCTGGGGCGAGATCCGGTGATTCTCGACGAAGGGCTGGTGCAGCGGTTTCTGGCCGGTAAGACGGTAATGGTGACCGGCGCCGGGGGATCGATCGGCGCCGAGCTTGCGCGGCAGGTGGCTCGGTTTGGCGTGGGCACGTTGCTGCTGGTGGAGCGAGCGGAGTTCGCGCTCTTTGAGGTCGATCGCGAGCTGCGAGGGGCGTGGCCCGAACTGGCGATCGTGCCGCTGGTGGCCGACGTTTGCGACCGCGAGCTGATGCGCGGACTGACAGATCGGTACAAACCGTCGGTGGTGCTGCACGCGGCAGCCCACAAGCACGTGCCGATGATGGAGTCGAACCCCACCGAAGCGGTGAAGAACAACATCCTCGCCACCCGCAGCCTGGGCGAGGTCGCGGGTGAGGCGGGGGTCGAGGCGTTCATCCAGATCTCGACCGACAAGGCGGTGCGGCCGACCTCGGTGATGGGAGCGTCCAAGAGGGTGGCGGAGCTCGCGGTGCAGGATCTGAACCCGCGTCACCGGACGCGCTTCGTGTCGGTGCGCTTCGGCAACGTGCTGGGGTCGGCGGGCTCGGTGATCCCGCTCTTCCGCGAGCAGATCCTCAGGGGCGGGCCTGTGACCGTGACCCACCCGGACATGGTGCGCTACTTCATGACCATCCCGGAGGCGGCGCAGCTCGTGCTCGAGGCCGGCGCGATGGGCGAGGGGGGCGAGATCTTCGTCCTCGACATGGGCGAGCCGGTGCGCATTTTCGACATGGCCAAGGACATGATCGGGCTCTTCGGATTGAAGCCGTTTGACGACATCGACATCGTGTTCACCGGGATGCGGCCGGGTGAGAAGCTCTTCGAGGAGCTGAATACCGAGGGCGAGAACATCACCAAGACCAGGCACCCGAAGATCTTTATTGGGACGATCAATACTTATGACGATCGGGTGGTAGTTTCGGCGTTGGAGAAGTTCGAGGCGCTGGGGAAGCTTGGCAGGGAACCGGAGCTGCGGGCGTTTTTTAATGAGTTCTTGCCGGAGGCGCGAGTCACAGAGAACTAAGCTCGTAGTTTTTAGTCCAACCGAAGGGACCCACGTCCTCGAGACGTGGTCAGGGTTCACCGGTTCTGCCAGTTGAACGAAAGCCGGCCCGATGCTACCGATCCGGGAACGTGGGCCTGCGGAGGCCAACGTAGAGCGGACAGGAATCCGAGGAAACATGGACGGCGATTGGAAGGAACGCGGACAGATTGGCGAGTCCAGACCTCCTGACATGCTCAAGCCAAGTTGTTTTCATAGAGTGGGTTGACATCTCCGATGTTACGATTTAGAATGAGGCATGATTGAACAAAATGTAGCGGTTCAGATCCCGGCCCAGACGGTAGCGCCAGAGCTGGTTCCAGATCGCGATCTCAGCTTCACGGTGGTCAATGAGCGGGTCGTGATCCGGGACGACCTCACCGCCAAGTGGCGCGTGGTCCTGGTCAGCGGGGTGGTCTACTCGCGGTACCCCCACGAGGACGCCGTCTCCGAGCGACAGGTCTGTGTTCAGCTGCGTCTCGCGGGACTGGCGAAGCAGGAGGAGATCGTCGCCGCGTTTGGGCATGTCAGAGCCACCCAGTGCCGTTGGGAGAGGCAGTACCGGGAGGAGGGACTGGCCGGGCTGTTCACACAGCCGCCGACGGGTCGCCGGAGTGTCATGCCGAGGAGCGTGGAGAGCGCGATCGTCGAGCTTCATGGCCAGGGCCTCGGGATGAGACGGATCTCCGCGCGGCTGGGGGTGACGCTTCACGAGGTTGCGGGGGTGTACGGACGGCGGTCTCTGACGCCGCATCTTCAGACACGTCAGGAGGAGCTGTTCGAAGAGCCCATGTCAAGCGGCGACAGCGGGATCTGCTTGGCAGCCGGGGGCGAGGCCGAGGTCCCGGAAGCTGAGGACGACGGCGAGGCGACGGGCTGCCGTGAGCCCTGGGACGGCTGGCTTTTGCCGGAGTACGAGTCCGGGGCGGGCGTGGCCTGGGCCGGGGTCCTGCTCGCACTGCCGGTGCTGCGCAAGCACCGGGTGCTTGAGGTCTTCTCGGGGGTGTACCCGGGCGAGCTTGGGCTTCGCCTCCCGGGCCGGCCCCCGCGCCGCCGGCTGCGCGAGCTTGCGCCGCACCGTCTGGACCTCGGGCGCCCGCGGCAGACCCAGCGCCCTGCCGAGGTCCTGCGGCGAGTGGCCCTGGAGGTGCTCAGGCCGCTTGACCCGCCACAACGCCAGACACACCATCAGCGTGACCAC
>SDBS01000145.1_pt1 | contig 57480 bp, 49 predicted proteins | sample 2277091 | NCBI WGS metagenome assembly SDBS01 (sample SAMN10404972, study PRJNA504765) | marine sediment metagenome | isolation source: marine sediment core GS10_PC15, 163 cmbsf | place: Arctic Ocean: Southern Knipovich Ridge | collected 2010 | reverse complement strand
GATCTCGTCCGCTACCGCCTTCATGTGGTCCCCCGCGCCGCCGACGCGGATGTTCTCGATTATACGCTCGGTCGCTTCCACTCCGAGATCGGCCGAGTAGAGGATCGCCTCGGCCTCCTCGATCGCTTCCTCGTCGAGTTCGCCCGACGACAGGGCGTCGCGCAGGGGGCGCAGAAAACGCTCCCTCGTCTTCTTCAGTCCCTTGAATATGTTTTTCATCGGCATTCAAACAGCTTTCTTACTCATCCCGCAACCGAGAGGGTAACAACCGCCCGTCACGCCGGATCAACTCGAGGATGCCCGGCGGCTCGAACGGTCCATCCGGCCGATGCGTCTCGCCTGCAGCAGGATTGAGTACCAGCGAGATGTGTACGTCGCTGGAAAGGCTGTACAGGGTGCCGGCGATGTGATCTCCGGTAATGTTATTTACGGGGTGTTCTTTCGTGGGCATCGGTCCCGTTCCCGATGCAACGTATATCTGGACGTCGATCGTCGTTATATAGGGATACGGCAACGGCGCATCGACCGATGTCGATTGCACGCAGTAGTAATCCCACTGGTAAGGGGGGCCGCTGATGAATTGGGACCTCATCTTCACAGCGTACCATTCGGCATCGGCGACCGCGTCCCAGCTGATATGGACCATATTCGCCGGTTCATCGGCGGAAGCCTCGACATTGCCTGGCCTCGAACCCACTACGTCCAGGAGGTGCAGACTCGCGCGATGGGCCTCGCGGCGGCAGTACAGCGTCAGCTCCGTAGTCTCACCCGGATAATACCCCATATACACACTCGATGGACACAAGACGCCGCCGGTGTGCGCTATGATCTGCCGCCCGTCGTTGGCGACCGTATGGGCGAAGTCTCTTATACAGCAGTACGAAAAGTCTCCGTCCACTAACACCGAATCCACTCCGTCGCCGGTACCGATCACATTGTAGACCTCTATGTACGCCTTGAAGTGATCACCGTCTGTTGCCACGCTTCCGATTGCGTACAGCGCCGGTGAGGAATCATTTTCCGGGCAGCTCGTACAATCGTCCTCTCCACAACTCGAGACGATCAATACCAGGGCCACCAGCACGGCTGTCAGGACCATACTTCTTTTCACTTGAGACTCCCTCTTCCAAAGTGAGTCTGCCGCCAGCAATCGGACTCGATTCCAGGGCGGTGACAGATGTGTCAGTATGGATCAGAACCTGCGGGTCGACAAACGGTCCGAAGACCTAGTTGGATGATACCGGCGCCGCCTCGGTCTCCTTCTCCGGCGTTGCGGGTCTCCGCCTGGCGAGCAGGTCCTCGATCTCGGTGAGGTCGACCGAGACGATCCTCGAGACGCCCTTCTCCTCCATCGTCACTCCGAAGAGCTGGTCGGCAGCCTCCATCGTGCGCTTGTTGTGAGTGATGATGATAAACTGCGTTTCCACGGAGAACTTCTTCAGCATCTTCACGAATCTCTGGATATTCGCGTCATCGAGAGGAGCGTCTACCTCGTCGAATATGCAGAAGGGGCTCGGCTTCGCCTTGTAGAGAGCGAACAGCAGGGCGAGCGCAGTCAACGCGCGCTCACCTCCCGAAAGCAGGGAGATGTCCTGGACCCGCTTGCCCTTCGGCCTTGCCCTGATTATGATATCCACCTCGAGCGGATCGCTTCCTTCGCCGAGTTCGAGGCTGGCCTCGCCGCCCTCGAACAGCACTTCGAATATCTCGGAGAAATATGACTTTACGGCATGGAAGGTCTCCAGGAACATCTTTCTCGCGCGCCTGTTTATCTTCCTGATCGCTTCGTCGAGTTCCTCCCTGGCATTTACCAGGTCCTCCTTCTGGGCGGTGAGAAACTCGAAGCGCTGGTTCTTCTCCTGATACTCATCTACGGCCGCAAGGTTGACCGGACCGAGGCTTTCGAGCTTGCGCTTCTCCCCGTCGAGCATCTCCTTCGTTATCAGTCTCTCTTCCTCAGTCAGCGGGATCTCGACTCCCTCGAGATAACCGCCGAGGTCCTCTTCGTAGAGTTCCTTTCCTCGATCCACGAGGTCGTTCATCCGTGTCTCCACCGAAGAGAGGTTCACCCGCAGATCGTTGATCTTTTCGAAGATCGCTTCGCGCTCCGCCTTTCGCTCCTTGAGCTGTCCCTCGATACCGCCGATCAGTTCGCGCTTTTCCTCGAGAACATCGTGCATCAGGCCGATCTCTGCCTCGTAAGAGCTCTCCTCCTCGAGGAATGTCTTGACGCCCGCTCTCTCTTCCACGATCGAACGCTCGAGCCGCGCTGTCTCTTCACCGGCCGAGCTGATCTCGACGCTTCTCTGCTCTACGATCGCCCTGAACTGCTTCTCCATCTCGCCCAGCCCGCGAAGCTCTTCGTTCTGCCTGTCGAGCGTCCCCTGGAGGGACGCTAGCCTGACCTTTCTCGAGGTGAGCTCTGTGTCGAGTTCCTCCCGGTTCTTCCTGAAGCCGGTGAGTTCCGATTCGAGACGCTCGGAATCCGAGATATCTCCCGAGCCCTTCTGCATCGCGAGTGCGAGCTTTGCCTCCTCGAGTTTCGAAAGCGTCTCGACGCGTCCGTTCTCCAGTTCGTCGAGGGACTTCATCATCATCGAGATCTTCTCTTTCCCCATTATGTATTCGCGCTCGACTTCCTGGAAGGCTTCGCGTCTCCTGCCGAGCTCCTCACGTGCGCGTGTCGAGAGCCGGGAGATCTCCTCCATCCTCTCCCTTACCGACTCCTTCTCGCTGCGCAGCGATCCGCCTTTCTTTTCAAGGCCGGCGACATCCTTCTCGAACGCGCCTATCTCCCCCGCGAGTCTCTCGATCTCGCCTGCCCTTCCGAAGATCGATACCTCTTCTCCGGAAGAACCGGAGAAGTAGATTCCCCTGCCCCTTGCATAGTAGATACCGGACGCGGTCACAGCGCCGGCAGCGTTTCCACCGCCCGATGTGATGAAAGCGATCGCGTTCTCAATCGTATCGAAGAGGTATATCCCGTCGAGAAGCTGATCTACAGCTCTTCTCGCCACGTCGGGCGTTTTGACGAAAGATGCGAACGGGCCGAGTATCCCGGGCGCCTCCTGCGTGTTCCCGCCGGTCATGTCCCAGCCCGGATCATCGGCGAGGAATCTCGCGCCGCCGAACTTTCCCTCGGAGAGTTCCAGTGCGAGGTCTACCGCCCCGCCGATGCTGTCGATCACTACTCCATCCATCAATCCGCCAAGCACGGCCTCGAGCGCCCTGCGGTATTCCTTTTCTGTTTCGATCATATCGGCAAGGGGGCCCCTGACGCGGGAATCGCCCTTCTTGAGAACGTGCCGGGCGCCTCCGGGAAATCCTTCGAAGTCTTCTTTCATCCTAGTGAAGAGTTCGTGCCGGCTCTTCATCGCGGCGAGCGACTCTTTCTTTTCCGCCGCAGCGGCGACATTCGCGACAAGCTCGTCCTCGACCGTCTCGAGCCTCGCCGTACGTTCAGCGTTCTCGGCCTCAAGAGATGAGAGGACACGCTGCGCGTCACTCAGGGCTCCTTCGCGGGCATCGCGCTCCCCGGAGAGCTGCGCTGTCTCCGATTCGAGGGAGACGATTCGTTCGCGCAGGTTGCCGGCCCTTTCGTTAAGATCGACGAGTATCTTCTCATAATGTTCGACGCTGCTCTTGACGCGCGCCTGATCCTGGATGAAATCGAGCTGGGTCTGCTTCAGATCGATGAGCTCTACCTGGATCCGCTCCATCTTCACCGAGACTTCCTCGAACAGTCCACCGAGTTTCCTGATGCTTTCCTCTTCCGAAGAAATCGATTCGCCGGTCACCGTGACCTCTGTCGTCACTCCATCGATCCTCTCCGCGATCCGCCCGAGGCGGGTCTTCGCCTCTTCGATCTCACGGCCGGCTCGCTCGATCAGCCTTTCCGCCTCACCCTTGCGCTCGCTGAACTGGATGATCTTCTCCTCGGAGCCCTGTATCTTTCTCCTGACCTCGTAACGTTTGTTCTGCTGATCGGTATTCTTCTTCTCCAGTTCGACGAGAAGCAGCTTCTCCTCCTCGACCTTCCTCTCGCTCTCATCGAGCGATACGTCGTCCCGCTCGGTCAGCTCCCTGCTGCCGGACAATTCTTTCTCGGCCTCTCGCTTCTCGGCGAGAAGCCCGGATAGGCTACTGCGGAGATGGACGAGCCCGTACGCCCGGATCCTCTCGCTTATCGTGTGATACCGCCTCGCCTTGCCGACCTGGTATTTCAGGGCCCGTACGTTCTTGCCGAGTTCTTCGAGGATATCGTCGAGTCTGAGAAGATCGTTCTCGGTGAGTTTGAGTTTTCTCTTCGCCTCTTCACGCCTCATCCTGTACTTGACGATACCGGCCGCCTCCTCGAACATCTCCCTTCGCTCGCCGTGAGTGTCGTTGAGGACATACTCGACCATCTCCTGCTCGATGACAGAGTATGAATGGCTGCCGGTCCCCGTGTCGGCGAAAAGCTCCCTGATGTCCTTGAGCCTGCATGGGGATTTGTTAATAAAATACTCGCTGATACCCGACCTGTAGACCTTTCGTGTAATCGTGATCTCGGCGTAATCTATCGGGAAGGCGCCTCTCTCGTTGCTCACCGTCATGTGTACGAGCGCGAAGCCGGTCGGTTTGTAGGCTTCGGTGCCGTTGAAAATGACATTCTCCATCTTCGTGCTTCGAAGCTGCCTGGCGCTCTGTTCACCCAGCACCCACCTTACAGCGTCGACGATATTTGTCTTTCCGCATCCGTTCGGGCCGAGGATGCAGGTGATGCCGCTCCTCAGATTCAGTGTTGCCGGATTCATGAACGATTTGAACCCTATTATCTCCAGTCTGGAAAGACTCACCTTACAGCACCTCCACGCTCAATGGCGCAAATCAGTTATTAGAATTCTTCAGTGTCACGACCTTCGCGTAACCTATCCGCGACAGGTCGAGAAGCTGCAGCCTCGACGCCGCGGCCTCCTCTCTGATCCCATACTCTCCGACGTAGACCCTGTACCATGTCCGGCCTCTGACTTCCGCCGCTATGACAGTGGTTTCGTAACCCTTCTTCTCGAGGTAGTCAGTCTCCGTACCTGCTCTGCTGATCTCCCTGAACGAGGCCACGTGGATCGAATAATACGAACCTTCCGGAGCGGGCGTAACGGTGCCCGGTTTCGACACCGGCAGGGTCCGATCGGTCCCTGTCTCATCGCCGGCAGCCTCTCCCGCAACGGTCTTTTCTTCAGCAGGTTTATCCGCCGGTTTCTCGATGGACTCCTCGGCGGGAACATCCCCGCCGTCAGTTACGGACACGACATCATCTTCAGCCGTGCCGGTCTTATCCTTGCTGCGGTCTTTCATCTCCTTGACGTCCAGCTGCTTCTGCACCAGTTCGGCTGTCCTGCTCTCGCCTTCCTTGTCGGTGATCGACTTGTGGATCATGAACCACCAGACGAGAAAGACCACGACAAATACAACGACGAACGACGTGATGATGCGCGGCAGGTTCATTCCTCCGCTCCCGCGTTTACCATCACTTTCCAGTTCGGCTGTCTTCTCGATGGCCGCCGCTTCGTACTGCTCTTCCTGTCCGTCCCCTTCCTCACTCTCCGCTCCTTCTTCCGCGGGCCCATCATCGACCGGTACCGGCGGCATGAACGGTTTTTCCGCGGCCGAACCTGCTGCGTCCTCTCCGAAACAGACAAGTTCCGCGGGCGGGAGATCGGATCCAAGGTCCTCGAGGTTCTTCTGGAACTGCCCCTCCGGCATCTCCTCGAGCCTGCACGAGAGGAATATGGAATCAGCAAGTGACGCGAGCGGATTGATCGTCCCGTCATCGGTATACAGCGTCGAACAATATATGATCACACTGTGGCTGCGGCTGAGGAATTCCTTCACCTTCGCAAATTCCTTCTTCGCGAAAGGGATCGTGCACGTCACGGGGAACGAACCGGGCCCGATGACGGTCACACCGTCAATGCCGGTCGGCTTCGCGACGGTCTTTATCGAACTGCCGTAGAGGAGAAGATCGAGAAAACCCTGATCCTCTATGTTCTCGACAAGGCCGCTCAAGCCGGGAGAGAGAAAATCGAAATCCACGATCAGAACATCCCTGCCGTGTTTCGCGAGGATATGCGATATCTGAAGAACGGCGAAGTCCCTCGCCAGCCTGTTCTCCCCGATCGACATCGCCAGGATCGTATGACTCCCTTTCTCGGAAAGTCTTCCCTCGATCTTTGCTCCAAGTTCGAGAAAGCGGTCCAGTTCACGCGCCGATGAAAAATCTCCCGATGACATGAACGCCCTGATGCTTTCCTCGCCCAGCAGTATCGAAAACCCGCCCTCGACGTGATCACCCCTTCGTCCTTCTTCGGACATTCCACGTTTTTCATCGTCCATGTGGATCACTCCTTCTCTTTCACATTCTTCATCGCCGCAGCGAGGCTTTCGATAAGTATTTCTTCTTCATCGGCCGGAACCGTTCTGAGGTCCAGGAATACCGAGTCGTCCCGGACCCTTGCCAGCACAGGCGGATCCATTCCTCTGAGCTCACGTTCGAGACGCTGGGGACCACCAGATGTGAGATTAATCTGCAAAAGCACCGTTCGCAAGGGATTAATGGGAAAGCTCCCCCCGCCGATCGACGTCTCTCCTTCGACAACATCGATTCCGAATCCGTCAGGTACCGATACTCCCAGTCTCTCCGCCACGTCACGAGTGCGGGCGAGTTGAGATTCATGATCCTCCAGAATCATCCTGAGCACCGGAATGCGGTCCGTCTCCCCGTTCCAGTAATGCACGAGGACCTGTTCGAGTCCGGCCAGCGTCATCTTGTCGATGCGAAGCGCCCTGGACATATGGTTGCCCTGCATCCTGCCGATGAGCTGCGCATCGCCGAGAAGTATCCCGGCCTGCGGCCCGCCGAGTGCCTTGTCAGCGCTGAAAGAAACAATATCTACACCAGAATCGAGCACTGGAAATATGCTTTCCTCTCCCGACAATCCCTCGCTCTCGACCGGATAGAGGATGCCGCTCCCCTGGTCGTACATGACGGGGATATCTCTCTTCCTGCCCAGTTCTGCGAGTTCGGCGATCGAAACCTCGTCGGTATACCCGACCACCCTGTAATTGCTCGTATGCACCTTGAGGAGAAGAGTGGCTCCTTCATCGATCGCTCTCTCGTAATCCCCGATATTTGTCCTGTTCGTCGTTCCGATCTCGATGACCCTGCCGGCGGCGCGGACAAGGATCTCGGGAAGCCTGAAGCTCCCTCCTATTTCCACGAGCTCGCCGCGTGAGACGGCTACCGCGCCGTCACGGGCGAAAGTATCGACAGCCAGCAGCACGGCGGCCGCGTTGTTGTTCACGACAAGCGCTCCCCCGCATCCGGTGATGGCGCGAAGCAGCGCTGTGACCCTCCTCGAACGGCTCTTTCTCGAGCCGCTTTTGATATCCATCTCCAGATCGGTATATCCGGAGGCGGCTGTAAGCACCGCGGATGCCGTTGCGGGATCGAGCACCGCCCGGCCGAGATTGGTATGGAGGATGACTCCCGTAGCGTTGATCACACGGCGCTGTCTGTCGGAGACCAGCGATTCGATCTTCCCGGCAGCCGCACCGGCAACGCTCTCAAGGATAAGCGCGGCATCATCCCCGGCTTCGATCTCGCCGTTGACGATCCCTTCCCTGTAAGATTCTATCGTATCCCTTACGATACGGGTGATCCCGCGTCGCGAAATGACATTGATACGCGACGCGATCCTCTCGTCCTCGAGAACCCGTTCGACCGAGGGTAATATCCTCAGAGAGGCTTTCCTGTCCATTCCACCCCTGCCCGTTCTCCTGTTGATCCTGCCATTTTCTACCATATGTTGTGGTACCCGTCAACTGTTTTAACAATATATTGTAAGCGGGTTTGTCGGGTTTCTTTACATCTCTTTGCATGGACCCTGCGGACCGCCTGGAGCACCTTCCCGCGGCGACACGGAATTTGCCGCTTGATACGGGAGGGGTCTATCTGATACACAGCAGATGTAACGAGTTACGGACCCGGGGAGGAACTGATGAAACGCAGGATCACAACGTTATCCATATCGATGCTGCTGGCGGCCGCTCTTCTGGCCGGCTGCGGCGGACAGAAAACGATATACGATTCACTATACTCCGACCTGTCCGAGGACCTCTCCGTATCCGACCCTTCCGTCCTGGCGGGGCGAAGGATCGTTATCGATCCCGGACACGGCGGTGAATACGACGGGGCAATGGGAGCTGACAGCCTCAGCGAGGCCGAGGTCAATCTCGGCGTCGCCCTTTACCTCTGGGGCCTGCTCAGGGACTCTGGCGCCGAGGTCCACATGACGAGATCTTCTGACAGGGATTTTCTTCCGGAGGGCGCGGCGGAATCCGGCGCAGATCTCGCCGCACTTCTCAGGGTGGATCTTACCGGGAGGACCGCCGGAGCGAACGAGTTCGAGCCTGAGGTCTTCCTCTCGATCCATCACAACTCCAAGATCGCTCTCGACCGCCAGAGGAACGGCGTCGAGATCTACTACAGGGGCACGGACCACGGCTCATCACTCGAGCTCGCTACCGATCTGCATACTCACCTGGCAAGGAACCTCGGCATATCAGGAACGACGATCAAGACGGGGAATTATTTTGTCCTTCGAAACTCTAAAGCCGGCGCTGCGGTACTGGGTGAGGCGAGCTATCTTTCAAATCCCGGCGTAGAGGAAAAACTCAAGCTCTCGGCAAAGCAGAAGCTCGAGGCCGAGGCCTATTTCCTCGGCCTGGTCGAGTACTTCTCACGGGGTGTCCCGACAATCGGGATGGCCGGGCCGGAAGTGGAAAGATTGACCGCACCGGGGCGGCTCGAGTTCTTCGTGGAGCCGGGGGCGGGTGTCCCGCTGGATCCCGCGTCGTTCGAAGCGAGGATCAACGACAGGCGGATCGACTGCTTCCAGCCGGCCGGTGGAGGGAATCCCTTCTGTCTGATACCCGAGTCGACGCCGAACGGATCCTTCACTGTCTCCTTCTCGGCCAGGAGCGAAAAGGGAGCGACCTCGACATACGGGCCGAAGAAGATCCTGCTCGATCGTCCCGCGAGGTTCTTTCTTCCCATGGCCCCATATCTCACCGCCAGCGGAGCGAAAACCCTGAAGGTGATCGTTCTCGACGCGGGAGGCAGGCCAGTAGCCGATGAGACGGCGGTGTCCATGGGTGACCTGGAAGGAAAGAACAGGAGCACGAGCCCGACAAGAAATGGAAAAGCCCTTTTCATCCGCGATGACATCATCGGGGCATATGTCGTATCGACAGGAACTCACACGGATACCCTGAAGTTCGACACCATCGATCCAGGGACCGGCATGCTCACGATCGTGGTCGACGCCCTGACCGGGGAACCGGTCCCGAAAGCAATCCTTCGATCCACAGACGGGAGTACGGTTACCGGTGATCAAGGTGGAAAGATCAGATCCACTCCCATTGATACCGACGGAGCAGTCGTCTATGCACGGGGATACGAACCGGCACCTCTCGAGCACGCCGGGAAACAGATCCCGGACGACCGGGTGATGATCCCTGTTACCGAAATGACCCCGCTCTTCGAAGGGGTCCTGCATGGAAAGAGGATCGTCATAGATCCAGCCGGAGGCGGGACGGATGATGCGGGAAGAGGGGCCGGAGCGCTGCGCGGCGCTACCGTCAACATGCGCCTCGCGAAAGAACTCGAAAAGATGCTCACCGAGGCAGGTGCGCGGGTCGTCGTAACGAGAAACGGTGAGGAACAGCTTTCCGATCAGCAGAGGATATTCAGGGTGAACAGGTTCGGGGCCGACCTGGCGATCGGGCTGAGGTTCGGTAATGAAGCGGAACCGGATAACGTATGCACCGTCTACCACTATCCAGGCAGTATCTCGGGGACAGCCTCCGCTGACAGTATCGCCTCGAATATCATCGGCACACCTCCGTGCGAATCGTTTATCACAGCCGAATCCTCAGATCTCTTCCTCCAGCAGACGAACTGCCCGGCAGTAGTGATATCGGGCGGATCCCTTTCCGATCCCGATACGGAAACGATCCTCGGGTCGTTCCGCTGGATCAGACTTGAAGCGGATGCAATACGGCGGGGCCTTCTGGGGCATTTCAGCGCGAAAGACTGATCTCTGCTCAGGCAGAGCGCGCCTCTCCCCTTTACTTGACCTTTTTCCCTGTCATTGCAATATTTACGACAGCACTATGCATGAAAAGATCAAAGAACACGACCGCCGGTTGAGAAAGAGGCTCATCTACCTCCTTCCAGTCTCCGTGCTTCTGATGATCATCCTCGCCCTGAGCCTCGAGCGGATGAGGGTGGTCGACAGGATATTCAACGTAGGATATGAGGGCCCGATGCAGATCCTTCCCCAGATCACGATCCTCGACGATTCGGGAATCGAAGCGGAGGTCTTCGAGAAGGAAAAACACGACATGATCGTGCGCGACGTGGAAGTATACAGCGAGGAGATAGAGGACGAGGAAGAGGACGCGGAGACCTCTCTGTCCCCGGTAGAGGATCCCCAGGAGCCGATATACGACGACTTCGACGGGCACGACGCAATACGCACATACGAATCTCACGCCTCCGTCCCTTACAGGGAGGACTATGTCATAACGAATATGATCGAGCCTGTCTATCCGCCAGAGGCGATGATCCTCGGTCACGAGGGGTACGTACTCGTCGAAGTCTACGTCAACAACAAGGGATTCGTGCAGGAAGCCTGGGTAAGAAAGGTCAGGGGGGACGACAGTTTCGAGACTGCCACCCTCGATGCGGTGAGGCAGTTCGAATTCAGGCCCATCAGGGAGAGGGGAAAACCGATATCGTTCTGGCTGAGTTTTCTGGTGAGATTCGAATTGAACTAGCGCGGTCAGCGGTCCGAAGCGGAAACGGTCACGTATTCTTCCACCCTCTCCCTTCTCACGATGTTAAACCTGATCCCGTCACCGGACATCCTCTCGACGAAGTTGTGCCGTCTCTCGCTGAACATCTTCTCCATCTCGTCGCGCAGCGGCGATCCCGAAGCCGAGGCGGCCGCCATCGCTTCCATCATCTTCTTCACACCATCGTATCCGCCAGTGACAAACCTGTTGACGTCGCCCCCTTCGTACCCCGTCAGCACAGCGGCGGCGAGGTATCTTTCCTCGTTCGATTCCGAGACATCCTCCGAGGGGAAGACAGCACCCTCCATGTCGCGGCCGGCCATCCTGAGAAGCTTTCTCGAGTTCCAGGACGATGTGCCGAGAAGCTGCACACCGAACTCGTAGAAGGAGAGCTGCGGCAGTATCAGTACTAGATCCTCGGTATTGGATGGTATGAAGAGAGCCTCAGGCAGCGACTTCCTTATCCGTTCGATGTTCAACTTGAAATCAGTGCTGCCCTGCTCGTAGTAATCCACGGCGCAAAGCGTTCCGCCGAGTCCTTCGACCTCGCGCCTCAACAGTTCCGCGAGGGAACGCCATCTCCGCGAGTCCTCCGCCATGAAAGCGATCCTCTTCAGTCCCATCTCGAGACACGCCACCCGTGCCACTGCGGCTATCTCCGTCTCGTAATCCTGCGAACTCTGGAAGATGTGATCGCCTATACCGGCAATACCTTCCTCCGATGCTATGGGAGAGTAAAGTACTGTACCGCCATGCTGCGCCGCCTGCGCCGCCGCTATCGTCGTCGAACTCAGTACGCCTCCCACGATCGCGTCGACGCCTTCCTCCTCGATCAGGATGAGGGCGGAATTCCTCGCGTCCAGAGCTTTGGACCGTGTATCTCCGACGACCAGTTCGACGCCTGTCACACCGTATTCTCTCGCCTCGCGGATCGCTACCGTCGCTCCCCTGAGAAATTCCTTCCCGAGCGGAGCGAATCTGCCGCTCAGGGGGCAAAGCAGGCCTATCGAACCCGACGCATTGCCTTCGCCACTGCCGGCCGGTCTCGCGACTGACGGTGTGACCGTCCTGCCGGGAATCGGCGCGATCATCGTCTCCATTGTATCGAGCGCCGCGATATGGGCCCGGATCTCTCTCACCGAAGCGGTGTCGCCCCGGGCTTCTGCCATTAGTAGAGAACCCTCGTAGACAAGCTCTATCCCCGGGGCTGCCGGATAGGCCTCCTGGAGATCCGCGAGCTGCCCGGCGGAGAGAAGGGGTACGACCTGGGCCAGCTCCCCTATGGCCTCTCCGCTGACGGAAGGATCGAGAGCCATCGAGGTCATCAGCCGCCCGGCTGCATCGGCAAACCTCCCCTTGTCACTGTCGATCCCGGCAAGGAGGATGTTCACCCCGGCCGCCATTCCCGCATCCGTTTCGGGAGAGGCCAGCGGTACCAGGATCTCCATTGCTTCCTCGAGGAATCCCAGTTCAAGGCTTGCTTTTCCCGTTGCGAGCCTTACTTCACCGGCCGCTTCCGAATCGGGATATGTGTCGAGATATATTTTCCCCGCCTTGCGGACCGCGCGATCGTCGCCGCTTGCGAGATAGGCACGCAGCTCTTTCAGCTGTTCGGCATGAATATGTTCTGGAGATACCCCGGTCTCTACCGGTGCCTTTTTCGAAATGCACGAGACGAGGACCAGCAGGATCAGGAGCGGTATGAGTGTCTTTATCTTCATCGCTTTTTCGGAGGCAGCTCGAAAGTCCCCCTGCCGAGGTATGACAGTGAGAGTTTGTAATATTCCATCGACTGGGCGGTCAGCTTCTCGATGACAGCCTCGTCGACCTGCCTGCGGATCTTTGCCGGCACTCCGGCCACAAGAGAGCCGGGCGGAATCTCGGTACCCTCGAGCACCACCGCATTGGCGGCGATTATACTCCCTTTTCCTATCCTGGCGCCATCAAGAACTACGGCTCCCATACCGATCAATGCTCCGTCCTCCACAGTGCAGGAATGCAGTATCGCACCGTGCCCGACAGTCACGTTGTCTCCGATCACCAGTTCGGGGCCGCCTGTCGTGCAGTGACAGACGCAGGCATCCTGGATATTCGAATATCTTCCGATTTTTATGGCCCCGCAGTCGCCCCTGACCGATGCTCCATGCCACACGCTCGACCCGTCACCGATGGTGACGTCTCCTGTCACGCATGCTGTCGGCGCGATGTAGACGTCCCGTCCGACAACAGGAGACATTCCCTGGAATTTCTCTATCAAGGCCGTCCTTCCCCTGACCCGTCAGGGCTCCTCCATATCCCCGGGATCGATCTCCTCAAGACCGTTCCCGCCACTGTTATCATCGGCCCTGCCGATCTGGAGGTTCCTCTTGTACTTCTCGAACAGCTCTTCCTCGACGCGAATGACCGATCCGGCCCTGAGTGCGAACGCGATGGCGTCGCTGGGACGTGCATCGATGTAAAACAGCTCCCCATCGCGTCCCAGAACGATCCTCGCAAAATAAGTGTCCTCATGGATGCCGGTGATCTCGATCCCCTTGACCTCTCCACCGAGTTCTTCGACGACGAGCTTGAGGAGATCGTGGGTCATCGGCCGTTCGAATGTCTTGCCGGCAAGGACAGTGTATATGGCAGTGGCTTCCGCAGCCCCGATCCATATCGGCAGGACCTCCTCGCCCTCCTCCGACCTGATCAGGACAACGGGAAACTCCCTCTCACGATCGAGGGCGATCCCGCTGACATATACCTCTTTCATATTCATTCTGTCAGTCCTGTCCGCCCTGGTCTCCCTCCATCTGCTCCTTCATATCATCGACCGATTCGAATTTGGGATGTGCCTTGTTAAGATTATCTATCATCCACTTCGCCGATTCCGCGACTTCCGAATCAGGATATTTCTTGATGAGTTCATCGAATACCCTTCTGGCCTGAACAAGATCCATAACCTCTTCCGCGTAGACAAATCCGATCATGAAGAGTGCCTGAGGCGCATACTTGTGATCGGGATATTTATTTACGAGATTCCTGTAGTACTGGATCCTTGTATAGTTCGCATCCTCTTCCTGGGCGATCTCCCAGAGCTCCTCAGGCGTCCGGGTCGTATTGATTATATCCTCACGTACGAAGTTCTTGGGCTCGTACTCTTTTCTCAGTGCCGCGATCTCCTTCAGCAGATTGGCTTTTGCCTCGTCGCTGCGGAGCCGGTCCAGAATGTCCTTCCTCACTTCGGAGAGGGGTTTGATGTTCTCGGGTTTCTTGTCGGATATCTTGACGATCGAATATCCCTTTTCCGTGGCGATGACATCGCTCACCTGGCCGACTTCGAGGTCCTTCACCTGATCGGAGAACTCCTTCGAATCACCGTAGAACTTGATATATCCATAGGGATTGAAATACCCGAGGTTGCCATTGCTCTGAGCGGCTGAGCGGTCCTCGCTCTCATACTTCGCTATCTTGTTGAACTTCTCGCCGGCATCGATACGCTTCTTCCAATCGACGACCTTCATACTGTCCTTGGAAAAAGCATGCTGGGCCTTGATGATCGCCCTGTTCATATACTCTTCCCAGTTGTCGTTGTAGTACTTCTCTATCTCAGCGTCAGTCACTTCGACCTTCTGCCTGATTTTTTTATCGTAGTAGGCAGTGATCAGGATGTTCTTTTCCGCCTGCCTGATCTGATTCTTCACATCCTCATCGTACTTGAGATCAGTCTTCCGGGCTGCCAGGTAAAGGAGTTCCTCGTCAATGATGGCATCGACGAGTTTCGCGCGTCCCTCTTTACCCTTGTACTGCGCCCTGATCTGCGGAGACATCGTTTCGATCCTGTTGTCGATCTCTTTCGTCGTGATCTTCGTTTTACCCACGCGCGCGTCCAGGTCGCGGTTCACCTCGATCCTGTCGCCCTTTTCGGAGCATGAAACAAGGAGAACGGCCATCAGGACAGCCATCGTGAAACCAGTCATGATCCTCTTTAACATCGGTTCCTCCTCTAATCAGTGGACCTTACAGGTGTTCTTTCCTGTCATTTTTCTCGAGTCTGTCGAGTATCTCACGGACCCTCTGGCTTTCACTCTTTCTGCAGACGAGAACACGTCCGCCGCTGACCGCCACGATGATATCATCGACACCGATAGTCGCTGTGAAGCCATCGGGATTATAGATTATATTTCCCTTCGAATCGATGAGCTCCATCTCGCCAGCCCCGGCATTGCCAGAGGCGTCCTTCGGAAGGATATCGCCCAGCGCGTCCCATGAGCCGACATCGCTCCAACCGAAAGAGACGGGTATGACCACTACGTTTCCGGCTCTCTCGAGGATCCCGAAATCGACCGAGATCGACGGCATGGAGCCGTAATACTTTCCCGCCATTTCGCTCAGCCGGCCCTCCGACGCGGCGGTCTCGAGCCCGCGAAGGGGTTCGCTCCCTGCCGGAAGGAAGGCATCCCAGGCCTCGATGAAGACAGAAGGCCTCCAGACAAAGATCCCGCTGTTCCAGTAGTAATTGCCGCCTTCGAGATATTGCCGCGCAGTTTCAAGGCCGGGCTTCTCGTGAAACTTCTCGACCTTCAGCGGTACGGACGCGGCCCCGTCACATGCGGAGCCGGATGTCTCTATATAGCCGTAACCGGTCTCCGGCCCTGTCGGCTCTATGCCGAATGTCACGAGAACGTCTCCGCCGATCGCAGCATCAGCCGCGATGCGTACGGCATCTCGAAAACCATCGGTATCTTTTATCAGGTGGTCGGAAGGACAGCACAGGACAGGCTCATCGCTGCCCCTGGCACGTATCATTATCGCGGCAGCGGCGAGGGACGGCGCGGTATTGCGCGATTCAGGTTCTGCGAACAGGTTTTCATCGGGGAGTTCGGGAAGGTCCCGTCTGACCGCATCTGCCTGATCGGCAGCTGTCAGGACCAGTATCCGTTCGGCCGGGAGAAATGACCTCATGCGCCTCCACGTGAGGGAGAGCATGCTGCCTTCTCCTGTGATATCGAGGAACTGCTTCGGTTTTCCGGCAGTGCTTGCCGGCCAGAACCTCTTTCCTTTTCCTCCTGCGAGAATTGCCGCGTACACGGGCCACCCCCTGCTTACCGCTCTGTCATCGGGCGTTTCAATCAGAGTACAGTCCGGAAACGTCTATATGATCGGTCAGCGCGTCGGCAAAGGCCTTGCGAATTTCTTCCAGAGATGCCCTGTCGTCCGCCTCGAACCGCAGCACGAGTACAGGCTGCGTGTTAGAGGCCCTGAGCAGTCCCCATCCTTTCTCGAAATCGACCCTCGCGCCATCGACATCATTGACCTTGTTTGTCTTCCTGAAATGGTCGGCCACCTGTTCTACTACGCCGAACTTCCTCTCGTCATCACATTCGATCCTTATCTCGGGCGTGCTCTCGTATTTCGGGTAGTCCGCAAGCATCTCGCTGAGGCTCTTATCGCTCCTCGATACGATCTCGAGTATCCTGCAGGCAGCATATATCGCGTCGTCGAATCCGAAGTACCTGTCGGCGAAGAACTGGTGTCCGCTCATCTCGCCGGCGAGCGGAGCGCCCTCGTCGCGCATCTTCTTCTTGATAAGTGAATGTCCCGTTTTCCACATTATCGGCCTGCCGCCGTGTTTCACTATATCTTCGGGGAGCGCTTTGGAGCATTTCACCTCAAATATGACTGTCGCGCCGGGATTGTCCGCCAGAACATCCCTCGCGAATATAGCGAGTAGAGTATCGCCCCAGATGATCTCGCCCTTTTCATCGATCACACCGATCCGGTCGGAATCTCCGTCAAAACCTATTCCGAGTTCCAGCCCGCCGTCGAGGACGGCCTTCCTCAGATCGACGAGATTCTTCGCGACCGTCGGATCGGGATGATGGTTGGGAAAGTTCCCGTCGGGCTCCATGTAGAGAAGGACCGGATCGCATCCGAGCCTCTTGAAGAGCTCGGGAGCGGCCAGGCCGGCCGTGGCGTTTCCGCCGTCGGCGGCAAAGCGCACGGGCCTCTCGAGATCGATGTTATCGGTGAGGTAGTCGATGTATTCGGAAGTCGCGCCGCGGGAGGTCATCGACCCTGTCTTTTCCGCTGGAGCGGTGCTGCCCTGGAGGGTGTGGAGCTCGGTTATGTCCGCTCCGTATATAGTTCCCTCTCCGCGAAGCACCTTGAAGCCATTGTATTCGGCGGGATTGTGACTCGCCGTGATCATGACTCCGCCCTCTATTCCCCAACTCTTCGCCGCGAAATAGAATATCGGGGTCGGGACCACGCCGATGTCGATGACATCGATACCGCCTGCCATCAGGCCGGCTGTGAGTGCCTCGAAATAGGAATCACCGCTCAGTCTGACATCCCTGCCGACAACAGCGCTGGTGATCCCTTCCCTTGTGAATGTGGAAGCGATTGCCAGACCGAGGCCGCTTACCCCCTCGGGGGTCAGATCCACGTCGACGAGCCCACGGATATCATATTCCCTGAATATCTTTCCGGGCAGTTCGATGACCGGCCTCCCTTCGCTCCGTTCGACCTCCCTCGTATCGCCCTGCAGGGCGACAGAGATTTATTGTCCACGGCCCTGACGGCCTCGCGCTACTCCTTGACGACCCAGACCTTGACCTGGACCTCTACGTCCTTGTGAAGCTGGACCGGCACCGTATATACACCGAGAAGCTTGATGTGTTCCTCGAGCTTCACCATGTGGTGGTCGACCGGATAGCCCAGTTCGGTAATGGCTCGCGCGACATCGTGCTCGCTGACCGAACCGTAGAGCTTGTCCTCTTCGCCGGCCTGCACCACGATAGTCACCGAGAGATCTTTCATCTTCCCGGCGGTCTCGATGATTGTCCGTTTTTCCTTGTCGTCCCTGATGTCACGAAGCTTGTTCTCTTCGTTCATTACCTTCTTCATCGCCTTGGTGGCGGGAAGGGCCATTTTCTGCGGCAGAAGATAATTTCTCGCGTAACCGTCCTTTACCTTGACGATATCACCGCGACTGCCGAGCCCTTCGATGGATGTGGTAAGAATGATATCCATTTTCCTGTCTCCCTACCGGTAGTATATCTTCACGAAAGGCAGAATGGCGATGGCCCTGGCGCGCTTGATGGCATGAGCGAGCACTCTCTGGTGTCTGGCACACGTCCCTGTGATCCTGCGCGGGGTGATCTTGCCCCTGTCCGTGATAAACCTTCTGAGAAGGGCCTCGTCCTTGTAGTTGATAGACAACTTGTCCGCGCAGAACCTGCACGGCTTGTTGGTGGTCCTCTTCTCCTTCTTCTTCTTTCCCTTATTAGATGGCGTCTTCGACATTATCCTGTCTCCTCAGTTTCTCCGGCGGACTCGGCCGGCTGTTCGGTAACGGGATTCTCATCGATGACGATGAGATGCCTGAGCACCATGTCGTCGAACCTGTAGACACGGTTGAGCTCGTTCAGGATCTCGTTGTCGCCGTCGAAACACATGAGGATATAGCTGCCCTCGAAGCGCTTGGCGATCGGATAGGCGAGCTTTCGCTTGCCCCAGAGATCGACCTTGCGGACCGTTCCTCCTCTGGAGGTGACGATCGCGTTGAACTTCTCCGTCTTTTCCTTAACGGCAAGTTCTTCAAGGGTTGGATCGAGGATATAAACGCACTCATAGGCACGCATAGGTCTGCTCCTCCCTTCGGACTTATTCGACCTTCCTTGTCCTGGGCGGACGGGAAGGTAGGGATTTATGTCCCGCGCCTCTCAAAGGGGCGCGGATGCGAAATATAGCAGATCCGCTCTGCGGAGTCAACCCCGCCATGGCGGTCCATGTCCTGTTTACAAGTCTCCCGCCTCACCCGGATCCTTCCCGGGGCACTTTCCGGTTGTATCGCCTCTGTGCGGCGGAGAGCCCCTGTATCAGGAGAAGCTCCAGCGCGTCGGCGGCATCGGAGACCATCTGGCTGACAGGTCCTGCCTCCTCATCATCGAATCTCTCCAGCACGAAATCGCTCCAGAGAGCTCCCTGCGGGGCCGGTCCCGCTCCCAGCCTCAGCCGGGCGAAGTCCGCCGTCCCGAGCGCTCCGGTGATCGACTCGAGGCCGCGGTGCCCTCCGCTGCCCCCGCCGGCTCTTACCCTGACAATGCCAACGGGGAGGTGAATATCGTCGCAGACCGCCAGAACGGAATCGGGGGAGACGCCGGTTATCCTGAGCGCATCCCCCGAAAGATTCATGAATGTAAGCGGTTTGACCAGCGTGATGTGCCGTCCGGCGAACCGCCACTTCGTCTCGAGCGCAAGACTTCCGCGGTCTTTCCATCCGAGCCTGTGACGCCGGGCCAGTTCATCGAGAGTGTCGTAACCGAGATTATGCCTCGTGCCGTCGTATTCCTGTCCCGGATTGCCGAGTCCAAGAACGAGAGTGATCTCCGGCATCCGCTATCAGGTTTCCTCTCTGCCCTCTGCGGCGCCTTCGCCTTCGGCACCTTCGCCCTCTGCGGCGCCCTCGGCTCCCTCTTCCTCGCCTTCCTCGCCTTCTTCGCCTTCCTCACCTTCCGCGAGAAGCTCCTCGAGCTTCTTCGGCGGAGATACATGAGCGATGTCGAGGATTCCGTCATCGAGAAAACTGATGTCGGGATAGAGGCTTTCGAGGTCCGAAACGTGAATCACGTCGTTGATCATAAGGTCCGACACGTCGATCTCGAACTGCACGGGAACGCTCGCAGCGGTCGTGGCGACCATCACCTCGCGGACATTCTGATCGAGAATACCGCCGAACTCCTTGACCCCCCTGGCTTCGCCTGTGAGGATCACGGGAACACCGACCTCGATTGTCTCCATCATCGATATCCTCTGGAAATCGATATGAAGAATATCGCCGGATACGGGATGGTGCTGCACGTCACGGACTAGTGTGATATGCTCTTTCATATCAACGCCATCGACGTCGAGATCGATGATGAGGTGCTCGCTCGTCGCGTTGTGAAGTATTGTCCAGAACTCATGCTGGGGGATCGCCAGATGGACCGGATCCTTCTTGTGTCCGTAGAGGACACCGGGGATCTCGCCTGCCTTGCGCAGCTTGTGGACATTCTTCTTGCTCGCTTCTTCCCGCACGCGGGCTTTCAACTTGATTGCTTCCATCTTTTCCTCCGTATTACACGAACAACATGCTGATTGATTCATCCGTATGGATCCTCTTTATGGCCTCCCCGAGCAGGGGCGCCACATCGAGGACACTGATCTTGCTGCACTTCCCGTTGTTTGTGAACGGGATCGAGTTTGTCACTACCGTCTCCTCGATACACGAATTCTCCAGCCTGTCGAGGGCCTTTCCGGAGAATACGGGATGCGTGGCCATCGCCACTATCCTGCCGGCCCCGGCATCCTTGAGGACCTGGGCAGCCTGCGTTATGGTGCCGGCTGTGCTGATGATATCATCGAGTATGATGATATCGCTGCCGGCCACCTCGCCGATCACGTTCATCACTTCACACTCGTCGTCACCGGTCCTGCGCTTGTCAACGATCGCGAGGTTCGCATGGAGCCTCTTGGCGAAGGCCCTGCCCATCTTGATCCCGCCGACATCCGGTGAAACGACGGTAAGGTCACTGAAATTTTTCTCTCTAATATATTCAAGCATCACCGGCGCCGCAAAAAGATTATCGACCTGAATGTCGAAAAATCCCTGGATCTGGGCTGCGTGCAGTTCGAGCGCCAGGACCCTGTGGGCGCCTGCCGTCTCGATCAGGTTGGCGACCAGCTTGGCCGTGATCGGGACACGGGGCTGGTCCTTGCGGTCCTGCCTCGCATAGCCGTAATAGGGCATGACGGCTGTTATCCGGTTCGCCGAGGCGCGATAGCAGGCGTCGATTAACATAAGCAGTTCCATAAGATTATCGGCCGGCGGGAGCGTTGGCTGGATGATGAATACATCCTTGCCCCTGATATTTTCATGGATATTTATGCGGATCTCTCCATCAGAAAACCTGCCGACTTCGACGTCGCAGAGTTTCCTGTCAAGATAAGCGGCTATCTTCCGGGAAAGTTCCGTGTTGGCGTTCCCGCTCATCAGTGTAACCAGATCCATCTTCCTGTTCCTCCGAAAAAAAAGTGACCTGTCCGGCCACCGGTCCACCTATGAATGGTTGGGGCGGGAGGATTCGAACCTCCGATCCAGGAACCAAAATCCTGTGTCTTGCCACTTGACGACGCCCCAAGCAGTCCTATTGTTTTTTCTTACTGCCTGGCTATTTCGATCCCGGCCTCGGTCTCGGCGTTAGCGAGTTCCTCCTCGTAGGCCTTGACTATCAATTCCTCCATCCAGTCCCTGGTCTCGTTGTTGATCGGATGGGCAACATCCTGATATGTCCCATCAGGCCTTTTGCGGCTCGGCATCGCTACGAACACGCCCTTGGCGCCTTCGATGATCTTCAGGCCCCTGATAACGAAGCAGTCATCTAGGGTGATGCTCGCAAAAGCCTTCAGCTTGTTGTCGTCTCTCAGTGAAACCCTGATCTCAGTTATCTTCATTTGGCCCCCCCTGAATTCTTGCTTACTCCCTGCCTGGGAGTTCCAGTGTGCGTCCGCCGGGATATACGATCCAGGCGGAATGCCCCTCACCGAGCATGAGGTCTCTCACCCTTGACGCCGTTGTGTCGTCTTCGTAAAGTGCGAAACACGCCGACCCGCTTCCACTCATCGAACTGAGCCGCGCTCCTTCGCTCCTCAGGAGAACCAGAATCTGCCCGATTACCGGATACTCCCCGACAACGACTCTCTGGAAGCTGTTGCTCGTCTCGAGAGCGATATCCGGAAAATCCTTCAATCCCCCCAGCAGACAACTTAGTCTATGACCGCCATCAGACCTTGTCAATATTAAATTGGGGTTTTGGTAAGCCCACTTCGTGGAAACGTTTATATCCGGCTTGACGATCAGCAGCGTTCCACCGCTCAGCCCGTCTGTCTTTTCGAGTATCTCACCTCTTCCCCTCCCGACCGCCGGCGATCCAAACAGAAAGAACGGCACGTCAGAGCCCAGTTCGAGGCCCATCTCCATCAGGCGCGTAACGTCGATTTCCAGGCCGAGCAGCTCGTTCACCCCCGCAAGGACCCCCGCGGCATCCGAGCTGCCCCCCCCGAGCCCGGCTCCGGATGGAATATTCTTACGGACTTCCAGCGATACTCCCCTCCCCTTCCCGAACTCCCCGAGGATCAGTTCTGCCGCTTTCCAGCAGAGATTCGAGCGGTCCCACGGGATCCCGGGATCATCGCCCCTGAGCGAGATACCCCCGCTGGTCCGCTCGATACTGATGATGTCATGGAGGGAGACAGGCTGAAACACGGTCTCTATGTCATGGTATCCGTCATCGCGTTTGCGGATGACTTCGAGGTAGAGATTTATCTTGGCGTTACATCTGACCGAGATGGTGCCGGCTGTCACCTGTAACTCTCCCAGAGATCGCCCCACTTCGTCTTCCTGAACTTCCTGATCTTCGTTCGGCCGACAGTCGGATACCAGAAGAAATCGTGGTAGATATTGCTGGCCAGCGGAGCCCAGCCTACCAGTGGCGAATGCAGCGCCGGCTTCTCGAGGAACTGGAGAGGCCCCTTTCTCAGCATCTGGTCACCCCAGATGACGAGGCTTTTTTTCACTCTGAACTCGAAATTGAGCTTCTCGATATCCTCGCCAACGATTTCGAGGTTCTCGACCCTCGCCTCGCCGAGGCCCCTCTCGGTCGACCACCTCAGGTAGTCGATCGACATCGGATCGAATCCCATTATCTTTGCGGCCACCGCGTCGATCGCCACGGAATCGGAGCTCGCGAGGATCAGGTCACCTTCGTAAGGATCCATCGTCCTCGGTCCCGCCCCGTTGCCGCATACAGTACCGTCCATCACGGCGAATATGTTGGGATGAAGCTCGCGCTGCATGAGAAGCAGATCGACCAGCACCTCGTGCATGTACTTGTGGGCGTAATGCCTGACTTCCTTGAGCAGCCCGCCGAAGGAGTTCTTGATCGCTCCCGTCGTCGTAGAGTGGCCATGGGTCTTTACCGTAGGCAGGTGCAGCACATCCCTGCCGATATACATCTTCGGGATCTCGATTCCCTCGGGGAATATCTCACCGAGCTTCAGCAGCTCGGAGCGGAACTCGTAGACCGTCCATTCGACCTCTGTAAGGGGGGTGAAGGGGAGCCCGTACCTGTCGAGGATCGGCATCCACAGGTTGTTCACGGCGCCCTTTCGCGGATTGGTGACGACGGTTTTGTTTTCGACCGGGATCAGCGAATCCTTCGTATAGCCCCTGCCGAGAAGATCCTTCACCACGCCCTCGAGCTGCCAGGGCTGGCTCGAGCAGGCAGGAAAATATTTGGTCCAGGAGAGGTTGAGTTTCAGAAGCAGATCCCTTTCGGCCGTGAGGACATCTCCCGCTCCGGCCATATCCATCAGCCGGTGATAATCGTCGACCACGGTCTCCGGGACCGTCCTGAGAACCGCCACTTTACTCATTATACAACCTTCTCTCCGTCCGGCTGTGCCGGCCGACAGATGACCGGGTCATCGGACAATTATATAGATCACCGCCGTGAACCAGAGGAACACGTCGATGATAATCGCTTTTTCAGTAAGCAGGACACCAGATGGATCGCCGCCCTCGTGCCTGCTGTACACGAGATAGAGATACCGCATGATACCGAATACGACGAAGGGAATCGTGTAGACGAGATCCCTCGTACCGAATTTCAGGACAGTCGACGGCCAGACAGTGTATATCGAATATGATATGATCGAGGCCGTCGCCGAAAGGCTGACCAGTTGGTCTAGCAGGGTCACCGAATATTCCTTGAGCGACGTGCGATGCTCGCCGGCGGAGACGAGATTGGTGATCTCGTTCCTTCTCTTGCAGATCGCCAGGAAGAGAGAGAGAAACAGCGTACATATCCAGAGCCACGGCGAGAACTCGAGTTCCGGGATCACAGGGTGCAGCACCGCCACCCCGGCACCGGCCCTGATCAGAAAACTGAACGATATCGAAATCACGTCGAGTATGACGACATTGCGGAATATGAGCGAGTAGGCGAGGTTCACACCGACGAACGCCGCGGCGAGAAGGAAGAACTCTCTACCGATGGTCCATGACACGGGAAGTATCACGGCGATCAGAAGGATGGCGAAACCGGCCGCGAGGCGGGGTTTTATCCTGCCGGCCGCTATCGGACGATTTGTCTTCTTCGGATGTTCCCTGTCCCTGTCGCGATCGAAGAGATCATTGAGTATGTAGATCGCTCCGGACAGGCCGCAGAAGACGATGAAACCGTAGATACTGAGGCGGACGAGCTCGGCGTCGGCAAATCTCTTGGAGAATACGATACCGGCGAAGAGGACGAGGTTCTTGGTCCACTGCTTGGGCCGCATCGAGACGATCATGTACAAGATCTTATTCATGTCGGCTAATATACACGTCCTCAAGGCAGCCGGTCAAGGGTGTCGCTGATTCTCCTGGCGTTCAGCTCTCTGTAGACCGCCGCGTTCAATCCGATGATGATCAGCATCATCGTCAGCACTTCGGCGTCTCCGAAGTTCCAGTCGAACATCCCGTTGACTATAAAACCCGTCATGGCGCCGAGAGATCCGGCCACCAGGGCTCTTCCCGCCGGCGGCAGGTCGAAACGCAGATTCCTCCCGACGATCCTGAACATCGAGGCGAGAAGCCAGACGAACGCCGCGAGCCCCAGGGTTCCCAGGGTAACGGCCACGTGAAGGAATATGTTGTGCATGTGACCGTGCACATGAACGGCCCCGGGCGGCATATGCTCCCTGTAGATCTCTCCGAGGTCCACCGGCCCTGTACCGATGACCGCGTGCTCCCTGAATATCGATACCCCACCCCTGACCATGTTGATCCTCTGGACATTCGTCCTGAACTGAGGGTCGAACATCGTCGTTATCCTGTCACGGTAGGCGCTCGGTCCGAGGAGCACCAGGGCAGCTACCACGGCGATATACACCGGGACCCATCGCCTGCGCAGGACTGCAAATATCACGATGCCGGATATGAACATGGCGAGCCAGGACGAACGTGTCTGCGTCAGAACGAGGGCCATGGAGGCTGCGGCGGCCGCGATCATCGAGGAGATCCTCAGCTTCCGGGGTATCCCGGCGGCAACAGACACCGCAACGTACAGTGAGAGCAGCAGCAGCATGATCCCGCCGAATGTCATCTCGTTCGAGAACGTTCCTGGAGTCCTGTGCAGGCCCCCTCTTCCCATACCCATATAATAGATGACTATACCGTACAGTGCCGAACCCGCTCCCGAGACGAGCAGGACCTGGTAGATCCTGCCGCGGACCGCCCTGTCGGCCGCCAGTGAGGCGGCAAGCCAGACCGCTGCGAAGAGCAGGTAGTTCTTCATGTTTCCGAAGGCATCGGCCGGATCGCCGGAGAGCAGGGACGAGATCATCGAGATAAGCGTGAAGGCCGCGAAGGGGAGGGCAATGGGAAGCCATCCCGGCCGGAACGATCGATCGAGCAGACAGAGGGCCGCAAAGAGAAGCACAGTTATGCTGAGGGATATCTGGTTGGCCGCGATCGAGAAGGTCGATGTGAAGACGAAGATGCCGAAGAACACCAGCGCCGCCTGCCGCAGACGGACGACGACCGGACGGCCGTCAGCCGCTTTGACAGGAGTCTCGCGGCCCTTAGCCGCTCTCATGTTCCTCCACTCCGATGCTGTTGGTAAAATCGAGCAGGATGCCGGATACCATGTCAGCCTCCCCCCCGGCCAGTGCCCTCGATATCTCCATCAGCACGCCGGAGACATCATCCGGAACACGACCCGTCTCAACTGGTTCAAGCCTCGTTTTTCCGGTTCCTTCCCACATCCGGGCTTCCCATACAGTTCCTTCGCTTCCGGTGAGCTGTCCGGCGGCATGCGCCAGGCCCGCCGTTCCGACGGAACCGTCAGTCCGTATTATCAGGAGCCTGTCCTGCGCGTCCCTGAACAGGTTGCGGACCAGCGTTTCTCCCAGAATCGACGCTCGTCTCACATCGTCGTTCCTGTGACCCCCCCCGCGGCTGATCATCACCAGCCTCGAGCGGGCCGAGAGAGCGGCCGCAGCGAGTCTCTCCAGCGGCATGACTGTCTTGCGGATGAATGCGTCCAGCGGATTCGACAGCTCCCGTGCAGGCATATCGAAGTCGGCTATCATCACGTCGGGCGATATCTCCGAGACGAGCCTGATCGTCGCGGGACGGTCCTCCAGCACCCCGAGATATGTCGCGGCGGGGGTCTCGAGATGAGCCGAGGCTTCTCTGACGATGAACAGGTCGTCCGTGATCACCGTAAGGTCTGCCGACCGGCCGAATCTCGCCGGTGACCCCCTGACGATGGGTCCGTTGCCGACAACCGCGATCTTCATCCCTACGAACGGTCCCTTTTCCACCGGAACGCTCCCGGCGGACTCGGCGAGATCGCCGAGTATCCTGACGGGGACGCCATATCGTTCCAGCTGATCGAATCGTTCAGGAGGCACCCTTCCCGCATACGAGGCGGAGATCACTACCTCGTCGACACCGTGATGAGCGGCGATGCTCTCGATCTCCCCCATGCTCCCCAGAACGGGAATGCCGTGTATGTTCCTGCCGTGCATCGAGCGCCTGTCGTCGAGCCAGCCGACGGGATGCAGACCCTTCGTCTGTTTTACCCGGTGAAGGACGGCTTCGGCGACATGTCCCGTCTCGCCGATGACCACTCTCTTTCCTTCGACCTCTTCATGCGTGGGGAGTTCGTGGAACCAGCGGGTGACTACCCTCGCTCCCGCCATAAACACGGTCAGGATGAACAGGTCGATCAGGAATGCCGAGCGGGGAAACGACTGGAACCTGAAGAGGAAGGTGAAGAGGACCACCATGAACGCCGAACCTACCGCAACCGCCTTGAATATCCTCACGATGTCGTCGAATGTCGTATAGCGCCAGACGGTCTTGTACAACCCGTAGTAATAAAAGACTGCCGTCCTGATCACTATTACTATGGGAAGGCTCACTATCATCGTCCGGGTCTCAGCCTCGGGAAAACTGAAATTGAGGCGTATCATGTAGCTGAGGACATAACTCCCGCCGATAAGCACGAGATCGATGAAAGCCGCGGCAAATATCCTTCTCGCGCTTCCCGCTTCTCCGCCCTTTTCAAGCTGCCTGATCTTGAATACCGCCCAGAGAAAGAAACCGGTCCAGATGACGGCGAGGCCGGAGATGAACTCGTTCTCGCCGCTTACCAGAAGAAACGCGCTCCCGCCGAGGAGGGCCGCGATGAAATACTCGAGCAGGGTGACCTGCTTGTGAGAGAGCCCGAGGTCGGTCAGTCTCTGGTAATAGTGCGTCCTGTGGGCAGTGAATATCCTCTTTCTCTGTATCATCCTTCTCGCCAGGGTCAGAGCGGCATCGACGAGTACGCCTCCCATCAGAAGGATCGTAACGAAGGCCGGAACGCCGTGACGCGCCCCCGCAATCGAGAGAACGGCGAGCATGAATCCGATGAAGGTCGAACCGCTGTCGCCCATGAATATCCTGGCGGGCGGGAAATTAAACCGGAGGAACCCGAACAGTGCGCCTGCGATGACAGCGTAGACCATCCCCAGGGCCGGGTCTCCCGCCGCGAATCCGAGCAACACGAGGAAGACGGCGGCGATCATGCCGACTCCGGCCGCCAGACCGTCGAGCCCGTCTATAAAATTGTAGAAATTGACTATCGCCGTTATCCAGATGAGGGTGACCGGGATCGCCGCCGGACCGAGAGAAACGGTCCCGAAAAGGGGGATCATGACTTCATCCAGCACCAGGCCGGAGGCAATGACGGTTCCTGCCGCTACTATCTGCGCGGCCAGTTTCAGCTTCGCATCGAGACCGCGGAGGTCGTCGAGGAGCCCGACCGCCGCTATCATCGCCGCAGCTCCGAGGATACCCGCTTTCGAATCGACGCCGGGAAGAGGATCGAATCCGGCGAGCCTGGCAGTGAGTATTGTCAGATAGAAAGCGAGGACTATGGCAACGCCTCCGAGGCGCGGTTTAGGCACCTCGTGCGAGCCGCGGTCGGTCGGTTTATCGAGCAGAGACCGGCGAAGGGAATAGCGGAGTATCGCTCCGGTCATCAGGAACGAGATGAGTAATGCCTCTAAAAAGAACAGAAGTTCACGCATGCCGAGCTTCCCAGGCGAAATGCCGCTTTCCGCAAAGTCTGATAATACTTTATGAGAGATGAGTGGACAAGCGATTTCGGCTGGTCATGCCCTGCCGGCCGGACCACAGGAATATGCTTGCCGGCAGGTCGGGCGGCGATTAAAATGGCCTGGAATTCGAATATTTACGCCCGTTTCCGGGGTTAACGGCTTTATGTCTGACAGGATCTCCGTCGCGCATCTTATTACCGGCACCTCTACAGGCGGCGCCGAGACGATGCTCCACAAGCTCGTTTCGCGGACCGACAGGGAGAGATTCGACATCAGCGTCATCTCTCTGACGACAGCCGGCGAGATCGGCAGGAGGATGATCGATGAAGGCGTCTCCTTTCATTCGATCGAGGCGTCGAGAGGCGGCCTCGACCCCGCGGCCTTCGTCAGGCTGATCCGGCACCTCCGCCGGACCCGTCCCGATATCCTTCAGACATGGATGTACCATGCCGACCTGGCCGGCGGGCTGGCAGCCCTGTTCGCGCGCTCGATCCCCGTCGCGTGGAACATCCGCCACAGCGGCCTCGACCCGGATCATATGAAAAAGCGGACGATACGCATCGCAAAATGGTGCGCACGTCTTTCCCGGCGCCTCCCCGAAAGGATAGTCTGCTGTTCGAGGGCCTCGATGGAGACACACGCGGCGATCGGGTACGACAGGGAGAGGATGATCGTGATACCGAACGGGTTCGACACAGCGCTGCTTAAGCCCGATGACGGCGCGCGAAGCTCGGTCCGCAAAGAGCTCGGCCTGGAGAGGGACACGCCTCTCATCGGCCTCGTCGCGAGGTATCATCCCCAGAAGGACCATGCGACCTTTCTGCGGGCGGCCGGCATCATGCATGCGGAGATGCCGGAGGTGCGTTTCGTCCTCTGCGGAAAGGGAGTGACGGCGGAAAACAGGGATCTTGCCGGCCTGACAGGAGAGGCCGGCCTCGAAGATGCGATATTCCTGCTCGGGCGCCGCGCCGATATCCCGAGGATACAGGCGTCTCTCGATATCGCCTCGTCCTCCGCCTCGAGCGGCGAGGGATTTCCCAACATCATAGGAGAGGCTATGTCCTGCGGGGTCCCGTGCGTGGTGACATCGGTCGGGGATTCGGCCGAGATCGTGGGTGACTGCGGTGTAGTGGTCGAACCTGGCGATCCGGAAGCTCTGGCGGCTGGCTGGAAGAAGATACTTGCCATGAAGGGCGGGGACCGCGCCGCACTGGCCGGCAGATGCCGGGAAAGGATCGAAAACAGGTACGAGATCGGCGCCGTTACTGCCCGTTACGAGGTGATGTATCTCGGGATGTGCGGAAATCGCGGGGAGAGCAGAAACGGTGCGTGACATGTCGCCCGAGGTTCCCGTTACTTCCGTCCTGTGAGCGCGTCGAGCATGACGACCTGATGCCGGGTCACAACCCGCTCATCGAAGTGATCCAGGACCCTCTGTCTTCCTGCCCTTCCCATCCGGGCGGCCATATCATCATCCGAAAGGATCTTCAGGACAGCCTCACCGAGGGCGTAGTGGTCGCGCGGCGGCACGAGAAGGCCAGTCTCGCCGTCGATGACTTCTTCCCTGCATCCCCTGATATCGGTTGCCGCCACGGGCAGTCCGGTGGCCATCGCTTCGAGCAGCGAGCGGGGCATCCCTTCCCTGTAGCTCGGCATGACGAATATATCAAACAGGGCGAGGATCGCAGGAACGTCCTTCCTGTATCCGGTCATCACGAGCCGTCCCGCCAGTCCTTCGCTCCGGGTGAGCGACTCTATCTCTGAGAGGCAGCCATCGCGGTCGCTCTCGAGCGACGCTCCGATCATGACGAACATCGCGCCGGAGATCTCACGCGAGACTATCCCGGCCGCCTTGACGAACTCGACCGCCCCCTTCTCCCTCACGATCCGCCCGGTGAATCCGATCACGGGTCCGCCATCTATCCCGAACTCCTCCCTGACAACGGCTGCTGCCGCGGAGTTCACCTCCCGTCCGAAGAGGGAGGGATCGACCCCGTTGCCGATATGAACCAGCTTCTCCACGGGAGCTATCCGGGACTCTACCGCCTCCTCGAGGTCCTCTCCGCTCTGCACGAAGATGAGGTCGGAGATCGAGGCCCCGAACCGCTCTATCGACCTCATTACGCTTCGCACCGGTCCACGCATGCCCTCGTGAAGGTAGAAGCCGTGAGCGGAATAGACGATCCATGGCACGCGGGCGATCTTCGCCGCGATACGTCCGAGAAGTCCGGCTACCGGAGTGTGGGTGTGAACGATGTCGAATCTTTCCCCGCGCATGAGACGGAAAAGACGGATGAGCGAGACAGTGTGAGAGAAAATATTGTACGACCTCGAGATGGGGACCCTGTATACACCGAATCCCTCCTGTTCGAGGCGGTCGAGCCCTTCTCCCGGAGAGCAGCAGAATGTGACCTCGTAACCGGAATCACGAAGAGCCAGGCCGAGCGGCCTGAGAAGGTGGTATGCAGTGAAATCGACAGCGCAGAGCTGAAGGATCTTCAAATCGCCCCTCCGCCTCTGGACCGGCCGGCTGTCACGCCTGGCCGGGCGAAGTAAGTATTTCCTCGACCAGCCCGCAGAGGATGTGCCCCAGTGTCATATGGATCTCCTGGATGCGGGCAAAATCATCGTGGGGCACTGTAACCGCCAGATCGGCTTCTGCGGCCATGGCGCCGCCGCCGGCGCCTGTGAACGCGAGGGTCTTCATACCGAGTTTCGATGCCATCGAGATCGCCTCGACTGCATTCGCCGAGTTTCCGCTCGTCGACAGGGCGAGCAGCACATCGCCCGGGCTGCCGATCGCCTCGATCTGTTTTGAAAAGACATAGTCGTATCCGAAATCATTGGCGATCGCCGTCACGACCGAACTGTTCGTGGTAAGGGCGAATGCCTTGTATCCGCTGATCTTCTTCCTGCGGAACCTCCCGACAAGCTCGCCGGCGATATGCTGCGCGTCCGCGGCGCTTCCGCCGTTGCCGCATGTCAGGACGACCTTCCCCGATTCGATCGCGCGCGCCATCAGCCTGGCCATCTCGACGAGCACCGCCGCCTGCTCGCGGGGGAACGATTCAAGAGCTTTCCTCAGGGCATCGAGTTCCTCGAGGACCTGTTCGATATATCCGTCGTTCTTTATCATGTCTTTTTCCCTTTTGCGCGGGAGCTACGATCGGGACAGGGCCACGATCGAGATTATCAGCGTTCCGACTCCGATCAGCCCGCTGAAGATGTCGGCGAATATCCGTGTCTTGTTCCGCTTGATGATGATGACATCCCCGCTGTTCGGGTGATAGCGGCTGTCTGTATTGATCGATTCGCCGTCCCTCGAGATGACTACGACCCTGTTGATACTTCCCTCATGAGTGGGGCCCCCCGCCGCGCCGACATATTGCGCGACCGTCCAGTGGCTGACGAATCTCACTCTTCCCGGCAGCTGCACCTGCCCGCCGACCGCTACGGTCTGATCGACCGTCGGTATGTGCAGCACATCGCCGTCGACAAGCGGGATATCCTCGACAGTGCTCGGAGGCACGAATGCCTTGAGGTCGACCCTGATCAGCTCGCCGGTCCTCCTCTCGAGCGTCGCGGCGGTAAGATCGGCATCGACGTTGTACACCGCCACACGGCCGAGCAGGCTCCTGAGTCCCTCACCCTCGGTGATATAATATCTCCCTGACTGTGACGTCGCTCCGAAGACAAATACCCTGCTCGTGCCGGTCATCCCGTCGATCACGTTCAGCTCGTCGCGGTCATTCAGGATCATGTCGAACTCGAACGACTGGACCTGCATCGTGATGACCGTGCCATCCTCATTGACCCTCGTGAGCAGCACCCTGTCCTTTACCGCCTCCGCCTCGAATCCGCCGGCCAGGTCGATCAGGTCGCCGACAGTCTCAGTGGGCAGTATCTCGTAATTCATCGGCTTGTGTATGGCACCTCTTATCGCGGCGTGCCGCCGGGCAACGGGAACGTGTATCCGGTCACCGTTGGAGAGGAACGGGTTGGTGGAGAAATCACCCTTCAATACGTATCGGAGAACATCCACTTCGATGGTATCCGCCCCCCTGTATAGTTGGACCCTCCTGTTCGATCCCTTGGAAATTATGCTTCCCGCAAGCTCCACTGCGTCAGAGATGCGCTGCACCGCCGACACGTTCACTGCCCCCGGCGTCTCGACCTCGCCGGTCACAAAGACCCGGAACACCCTCGGTTCCTGCAGGTAGCAGAAGATCTTCACATTCTTGAAGAACCTGTTGACCTCTTCATTGAGTCTCACTCTGAATTCAGTGAGGGTCAGGCCGTCGGCCCTTATCGCGCCAACGCCCGGGACGAATACGTCGCCTTCCGGGAGCACCACCATGATGAAGGTCTTCGACTCGGTCCCGATGACGTTGACGAGAAGCCTGTCGTACGGCCCGAGGATATACTGGTCCGGATCGATCGCCTTCTCGAGCTTGGGAATGTCGTAAACCGACCTCTGCTGCTGGACGAGCTGGCCGTATCCTGATTCCTTCTCCTCGCGCTCAGCCTTGTTGGCCTGCTCCATCAGCTTGTTGCTGCCCGTCTGCGCCAGCGCGTCTCCGGCCTGCATCAACGCCGCGGCGCAGATGACCGCGATCAATACGACTGTACGTTTCATATTCCTCACCGTCCGTTTATCAAACGCTCTATCAATGCGGGGAGGGCCTCGAATACCTTCGCTTCGCTTTCGAGGTCCTTCGTGCCGAGCTGGGCGAGATGTCTCTTCCCGCCGCCGCCGCCGCCGGCCAGCTTACCGAGCTCTTTTACAAGACCGTCAGCCGTAACTCCCTTTTCGACGAGATCATCGGTAACAGTGATCACGAAATGCATCTTTCCCTTGTCGGGCATCGAGAGAACGGCAACGCCCGAAGCCACCTTCTCCCTGAACGAGTCTGCCATGCTCCTCAGAGCGCCGACATCCCTCGCGCCGGGCCTGCCGGCGGCGATCTTCATCCCCGATATATCTTTAGCCTCTCCCAGGATCGTGTCGAGCTCTCCACCGCCGCCCTTCTCGAGGCGCTTGATCTCTTTCCTGAGATCTTCCAGGTTCTCGAGAACGGCGCCGATCCTCGCTGCCGTTTCGGCAGGGGTGGTCCTGAGCAGGGCCGCCGTTTCTTCCTCGCGGTCGAACGCGTCGTAGACATGGCGCATGGCTCCCTGACCGGTCACGGCCTCTATTCTTCGCACACCCGCGGCCACACTGCTCTCGGACACGATGAGAAACAGACCGGCCTGGCCCGTCGACGACAGATGCGTGCCGCCGCAGAGTTCAGTCGAGACATCTCCCATCCGCACGACGCGCACCTTCGCTCCGTATTTCTCGTCGAAGAGGGCGATGGCTCCGGCATCGACGGCCTCCTGGTAGTCAAGCAGCTCCGTCCTTACCTCGAGCGAATCGCGTATCCACCGGTTGACGAGCTCCTCGATTTTCCTCTTCTCTTCACCGGTGACCGCCTGGAAATGATTGAAATCGAATCTCAGCCTGTCGGGCCCTACGAGCGACCCGGCCTGGGCGACATGTCCGCCGACGACCTCGCGCAGCGCGGAATGAAGCAGGTGAGTCACTGAATGGTTGGCCGCCGTCGCGAGTCTCGCCTCGTTGTTGATATGAAGTCTTATTTCAGGGTTTCTCTCAACGAGCTCCCCGATATCAGCAATATCATCGACGGATTCGGCCAGGTGGATGATCTCTCCGCCCCTCTTCAGGACATCACGGATCTCGAGCCTGCGCCCGGCCATCTCTATCCAGCCGCTGTCGGCCATCTGCCCGCCCGATGTGGCGTAGAAAGGCGTCCTGTCCAGTACCAGTTCGACCGCGCTGGCGGACTTCCCGGACCAGGCGATATCTTTTCTCTCCGTTTTCTCGAGTTCCCTGTATCTGCGCACCACAGCTTCGCCGCCGACGCTCTCGTACCCGGTGAATATCGAGCTCTCCCCTTCGGACAGCTCCGTCATCTCGACGAGCGCCTGCTCGCCGGCGCCGAACGCGCTGCTCTGCTGGGCACGTTTCCTCTGCTCCTCCATCGCGGCCGCGAACCCTTCCTCATCGACACCGAGTCCATCTTTCGCAGCGAGAGCGATCGTCAGTTCGAGAGGGAATCCATAGGTGTCGTAAAGCAGAAATGCCTGCCTGCCGTCGATCACCTTTCCCTTGTCACTTTTAAGATCATCGACTATTACGGCGAACCTCGACTTGCCGTCCTCGAGAGTGCGGAAGAAACTCTCCTCTTCCGCTTTGATAATCATCACCGTATCGGGCGCCCTCTCGACGAGCTCGGGATAGTCCTCACCCATCACCTTGACGACCTCATCCACGAGGCCATGCAGAACAGGACCGTTGATCCCGAATGTGTGGAGCCTCGTAAGGGCACGCCTGAGAATCCTCCTGAGGATATATCCCCTTCCCTCGTTAGAAGGATAGATCCCCTCCGAGATCGTGAAGGTCAGCGCCCTCGCGTGATCGGCGATCATATTGATCCCCAGCCTCGACTCGCCGGTCGTGTCGGTGCCTTCAGGCAGGAGCGCGATGACCGCGTCGACGAGCGGCTGAAATATGTCGGTATGAAAATTGTCCTCGGCTCCCTGCATTATCATCGCGATCCGCTCGAGACCCGCGCCTGTGTCGATGCCCGGTTTCTCGAGGGGCCGGTATGTTCCGTCCTCCTCGAGGAAGAACTGGGGAAACACGAGGTTCCAGAACTCTAGATAACGGTCGCAGTCGCATCCTGGCGCGCACTCGGAGCTGCCGCATCCCACGGCCTCGCCGGCATCGTAGTAGATCTCGGAGCAGGGGCCGCACACGCCGGTCTTTCCGACGGGGCCCCAGAAATTGTCCTTGCGGCCGAGTCTGCTGATCCTCTCCGCCGGAACGCCTATCCGCTCGTTCCAGATCCCGAACGCCTCGTCGTCATCCTCGAAGATGCTGACGTAGAGCAGCTCCTCGGGGAGCTGAAGCACCTCGATGACGAACTCCCAGGCCCATTCTATCGCTTCGATCTTGAAGTAGTCGCCGAAGCTGAAGTTTCCGAGCATCTCGAAGAAGGTGTGGTGACGCAGTGTCCTGCCCACGCTCTCGAGGTCACCGGCTCTGAGACATTTCTGGACACTTACCGCCCTCGTGTAGGGAAGGTCGTCCGGCGAGAGATAAAAATCCTTGAACTGCACCATCCCCGCGGAAGTGAAAAGCAGGGTGGCATCGCCCTTCGGAACGAGGGGCGCGCTCGGGACCTCCGTGTGCTTCCTCTCCAGAAAGAAATCGACGTAGGCTTTTCTTATCTCATGGACCGTTCTGATATTACTGTTCATCGGTCTCTCCGGTGATCTCTTCTCTAAGTATTCCCGCGCAGATATTGCCTGTGATTCCGGCCGAGAAACCCCTTCTCGCGAGAAAGCCGCCGAGCCTGCGCGCCGCTTTTTCCCTGCCGGCCCGTCCGGCAGGACCACCCGGCCCGCTGACCAGCCCGGTGCGCGCGAGTCTTTCGACAGCCAGTTTCAACGCGATCCTCTCCTCCTCGCCGGGAGGAAAGGCCTCAGCGAGAAGTTCTTCCGTGATACCGGCCGGAACCCCGGCGCCGGACAACTTCCTTCTGAGAAGGGCCGGCCCGGCGGGGTTGCGCCTCAGTCTGTAATCTATCAGCTCCGAGGCGAAACGCCTGTCATCAAGCAGATTCTTCGCCTTGAGCGTCTCGACAATATAATCCATCGAAGCTGTATTATCTATACCTTCCGCCCGGAGAGCGACGCGCACCTCATGTTCCGTACGTTCCCGCCTTGACAGGAACCTCAGCGCGTAAGAGAACCCCGCCGTCCGGGCGACCGGTCCTTCGAGCTCCTCGATATCGCCGCTGTCGAGGACGGCTCCCTTCTCGAGGAAACGTTCGGTCCCGGGCCCCTTCAGGACGAGATAGGTCCGTCCGGACGATGTCGCGACCTTGCGGAGCGACCCTGTGCTTCTTGATACGGATACTATCTCGGTGCTGCCGCTGTTCAAATTCATGGTCCGGATCAAAGCCCTATTCAGAAGCGACGCCCTTGCCCGGATCAGCTTTCCCGCCGGAATCTGCCGGAGCCGCGGGTTTTTTCGCGGCCGCGGGGGCGGGTGAAGCAGGGACCGGCGAAGCCTTCAGACCGTAGTGCTCGCGCACGAGGGTCTCTATCTCATCGCGGATATCAGTGTTTTCCTTGAGGAATATCCGTGTATTGTCCTTGCCCTGGCCGAGGCGCGTCTCGCCATATGAAAACCAGCTGCCCATCTTCGTGAGCAGGCCTGAGGCTACGCCCAGTTCGATCAGATCGCCCTCCAGGCTAATGCCCTCTCCGAAGAGGATCTCGAACTCGGCCTGACGGAACGGCGCGGCGACCTTGTTCTTGACGAGCTTGACCCTCGTCATGTTTCCGATGATGGTCTCGCGGTCCTTGATCTGTCCGATGCGACGGATGTCCATCCTCATCGTCGCGTAGAACTTCAGTGCGTTTCCGCCAGACGTGGTCTCGGGATTGCCGAACATCACGCCGATCTTCATACGGATCTGGTTAGTGAATATCATGCATGTGTTCGATTTAGCGACCGCGCCGGCTATCTTCCTCAGCGCTTGTGACATGAGCCTCGCCTGGAGACCGACATGCGAGTCGCCCATGTTACCCTCGATCTCGGCCGCCGGCACGAGGGCCGCCACCGAATCGATGACGATTACGTCGATCGCGTTGCTGCGGATGAGGACCTCGGCGATCTCGAGCGCCTGCTCACCGGTATCGGGCTGGGAGATGAGCAGGTTGTCGATATCGACCCCTATCTTCCTCGCGTAACCAACGTCGAGAGCATGCTCCGCGTCGATGAAGGCCGCCACGCCGCCGAGCTTCTGAGCGTTCGCGACGATCGAGCAGGCAAGCGTCGTCTTGCCCGATCCTTCGGGCCCGTAGATCTCCATGACCCTGCCGCGCGGCACCCCCCCGATACCGGCCGCGATATCGAGCGCGAGGCTGCCGGTGGGAATGGCCTCGATCTCCTGGTGTGCGCCCTCCTCACCGAGGCGCATGATCGAACCTATCCCGAACTGTTTCTCTATCTGGTCGACGGCAAGTTCTATCGCCTTGCCCTTGTCGGCCGGTTTTGTTCTTCCCGTCAACTTGGATACCTTCGGGGTCCTGGTCTTTCTACCGAATCTGTCCGCGCTCACTTTCTTCCTCCCACTTCATCCCCCTGGTCTCTCATGCGGCTGATTTATCCCGGACCTCCGAAGCGGCGGCCGGTCAGACTGCCTTTATATCACCAACCTGTCGATTGTTCAACGAATTTCACCATTCAAGGGGTATGCCCTGCGAAGATATCGACCGCGCGTCAATGGGGCCCCGGAGCCATGCTGAGGGTCTCAGCGGCCGAGTTCGAAACGGCCGATCTCTTCGTATACGGCCCCGGATGGGGTCAGCCGGCTGCTCATGAGGACAAAATGGCCCGCTTCGAGGACCGCGGTCCCGTCGAGGGGCGGGAAACCCCGCAGGGCTTCGAGGACCTCTTCATGAGGAGGCCGTTTTACCCGGGCGAGCGTCAGATGGGCCCGGAATCTCTTTTTCTCCCGTTCGAATCCGGTCTTTTCGCATTCGTCCTCGATCAGACCGGCGAGATCCCGCAGCTCCGCAAATCCCCCGTCGATCCCGTAATAGATCACGCGGGGCCTGTCGAGGTCCGGAAATCCGCCGATCCCTCCCATCGTCAGGCGGAACGGCTTCGCTCTCGATGCAGCGCGGCCCGCAGCATCGAGAAGAGACGGAAGCATCCTGCTGTCGACCTCTCCCAGGAATTTCAAAGTGAAATGAAAATTCTCCGGCCGGATCCATTTCCACGGGGCGCGGCGGATTCCGGATTCTTCGATGATCCTGCTGACCTGACCCGATATCGCATCGCCGGCATGCACCGCGAAGAAGAGTCTCATGATCATCGATTCTCCATCAGCAGTCTCCGCCTCAGCATGTCGAGGCATACACCCGCCGTCCTGAGCCTGATCATCCCGCGGTCGCCCCCCATCTTTCTTTTCCGGCACTCCGTCACTCCCGCGTGCGAGAGCCCCATCCAGCAGAGCCCGACAGGCTTGCTGGGGGTCGCTCCGCCGGGACCGGCTATCCCCGTAGTGGACAGCGCGATATCGGCTCCTGAGATCCTCACGGCCCCCTCGGCCATCTGCCCGCAGACCTCTTCGCTTACCGCCCCTTCGGTCTCGATGGTATTCTCCCCGACGCCGAGGATCCTGATCTTTGATTCGTTGCTGTAGGTGACATATCCCTCGAGGAATGTCTCGCTCGCCCCCGGCACCGAGACGATCATCGACGCGAGCATCCCTCCGGTGAGGGATTCGGCGGTGACCAGGGTCAGCCCCCTCTCGCGGAGCATACTGACGACGACCTCCTCGAGACTGTCGCTGCCCTCACCGAAAAGGTCGTCCCCCAGGATCTCCTCAGCCCTCTCGACTGTTCCGGCATCGATGCCGGCGGGGAGATATACGCTGATACCTGTAGGGGATGAGATGATCGACAACCGCTCGAGTTCATCCGCGTCGAGCAGCGGCGCAATCCTCTCCTCGACGGTGGTCTCCATCAGGCCGTATACACGCAGGACCTTTCTCCGGTCCTGCTCGCCGGATGACAGCCGGGGAAGGATGAGACGGCTGAATATCTCCTTCATCTCGCCCGGAACGCCGGGCAGCAGAAAGATCCGGCATTCCCCGGCCTCCATGGCCAGCCCGGGCGCCGCGCCGACGATGTTGCCGAGTACCTCGGCGCCTGCCGGGATCCTCGCCAGGTCCCTGTATCCATCGGGCATCGAGAATCCGAGCTCCCCGAAACGCCGCTCGATCCCGGAGACGATCTCGTCGCGGACCTCGACTTCCCCCCCGAGCGCTTCGATCGCTGCCTGACGTGTCACGTCGTCTACGGTCGGGCCGAGCCCGCCCGTGACTATGACGGCCCCGCTTCTCGCCGCCGCGGCGGAGAGCTCATCACGGATAGCACCGATGTCGTCAGGAAGGGCCGTCTGTCTCGAGGGAGGAAGTCCGGCTGCTGTCAGAGCGATGGAGAGCCAGACTGTGTTGTTTTCGGAGGTCTCGCCGCGGAGGACCTCGTCGCCGACCGTTATGATCTCGATCCTCATAGAAGTCCGGTGAAGCGTCCGAGAAGGGTCAGGGCCGCCAGGGCGTAGAGCCCGGCCAGCACATCATCGATCACGACCCCCAGCCCCCCTGGAAGTTTCTGTGACCTCCCCGCGGGGAAGGGCTTTACAATATCGAATATCCTGAACAGGACGAATCCCGCCACCCCCGCTTTGATGGAAACAGGAGCCAGCAGCATTGTTATCTGCATTCCGACGACCTCGTCTATCACGATACAGGAAGCGTCCTCACCGTAATACTTCTCCATAATATGCGCAAGGACGATGGCCACAGGGATGAGCCCGGCGATGGCCGCCCAGTGCGTCATCCAGTGACCGCCCGGCACAAACAGCCATATCAACAGCCATATCCCACTGGCAAAAGACGCCGGGGCGAACGGGAAGAACCCCGTATAAAAAAACGAGCCGAAGGTTGTGACCAGAAACTTTTTCATCAGCATCCTTTGACGGGTACAGATGGCAGGATATAGACAACAGCGGTAAACGGCAATCAAATAATCATCGAATACACTGCAACCGTATCCGCATGTAGCGGGAGATCAGTTCCATGGACAGTACCGATGGCTGGCCGGGGTATTCTACGAGAGATTCCTGAGGACTCCCTTTGCGACCGACTTCAGCGTATCGAATACGCCCATACCCTTGACCGCGACGGCCTCGAAGGCGGGGTACTGCTTGGGATTCAGCTCCTCCTGGAGCTCAGGAACATCGATCAGGTCGGGGAGATCTCTCTTGTTGTACTGGATGGCGTACGGCAGCTCGTCGAGCTTGAGGTTATACTCGGCGAGGTTCTCGTGGAGGTTGTACAGACTTTCGATATTCGCGTCATACCTGCTCGTCTGGGAATCGGCAACGAAGACTACACCGTCCGTTCCACGGAGGATCAGTTTTCGGGACGCGTCGTAGTAAACCTGTCCCGGCACGGTATAGAGATGGAATCGCGTCTTGAACCCCTTGACCTGTCCCAGCTCCAGCGGCAGGAAATCGAAGAAAAGTGTCCTGTCCATCTCGGTGGCGAGCGTGATCAGCTTGCCTTTCGTATCCGGAGACACCTTTTCGTAGATGTACTGGATGTTAGTGGTCTTTCCGCACAGACCGGGCCCGTAGTAGACGATCTTCACGTTGATCTCACGCGAGGAGTAATTTATCAGCGACAACTCTGGTCCCTCCCCGTTCAGTCTGAGAACAGACTGTCTATCTCCATTTCGGCCCCGGCGGTAAACTCTTCACCGAGCTCCTCGTTGTAATCCTCATTCTCATACTCGAGTTTGTCGTAGAGACCCCTGATGACCGCGGTCAGGTTTTCGACCGCCTTCTTTGTCCTGAGCCTGACCAGACCGAGTGTGGTCTTCTTGTCGAACAGCACGACAAGAATGATATCCCTCTCTACCCTCGCGAGATACATGCTCTCGTTGCTCCCCTGGTGGTAGAGTGTTGAGAAATCCTTCTCGCCGATCAGCTTGGCCAGCTGGGCGTTCGCCTCGAAATCAGCCGCGCAGAGCGATGCGAAGCTGTACATGTCGAATCTCGGTTCCTCTCCGACGCTCGAGATCAACTGTCCCGTCTTATCGAGAAGGATCACGCTGGTGGCGTTCGAGTTCTTCAGTAATTCCTGGAGCGTCGTACTGATCGCCCAGTAATCTTCTTCGAATACTTTCCAGTTCGTTCTGACCATCCTGCTCTCTCTTTCCCTTGCCCGGGATCAGTCGACCAGTTCGCGCCCGTCGAGGGCCTTGCTTATCGTTCCTCTGTCAACGAACTCGAGGGTACTGCCGAGGGGAAGTCCCCTTGCCGGCCTTGTCACCTTCACATCGCCTTCCCTGAACATTCGCGCGATGTAGAGGGTCGTCGTATCTCCCTCGACGCTCGGGTTTGTCGCTATGATGAGTTCCGTTATCTCTTCCTTTTCCACCCGTTCCTTCAGAGTCGTCAGGTTCAGTTGCTCAGGTCCCACTCCATCAAGTGGTGAAAGAACTCCGTGTAATACATGGTAGCGGCCCCTGAAATGGCCCGATCTTTCAAGAACGTAAAGGTCGGCTGGCCGTTCAACGACGCATAACAGGCCTTCGATCCTCCCGGGGTCGCGGCAGATCGAACAGATGTCACCTTCCGTGAGGTTCCCGCATCTGTTGCAATATCCGATTTCTTCTTTGACTCGCCTGAGTGCTTCGGCAAAACCCCTGACCTCCTCCTCGTCCATATCGAGGATGGCAAATGCAAGTCTACGCGCCGTTTTCTCCCCTACTCCAGGCAGTTTCCTGAAATGTTCTATCACTTCCTGAAGCAGCGGAAGACCCTGATCCATTGCTTTCTCCTTGGGTTTAGCAAGAATCTTGCCTTGTTTCCTGTTTAGAGTCACGATAGGAAAAGATAAGCCGCGAAAAAGAAAGGTGTTCCGTGCGGCGAAAGGTCTAGAACATCCCGGGCAGGCCCATTCCGCCTGTGATCGAGCTCATCCCGTCCTTCAGCATCTCCTCTATACGGCTCGCTGCCTCTGTAACCGCAGCGGCAACAAGATCTTCAAGCATCTCTACATCCTGCGGGTCGACGACTTCCGGGTCGATCGTAACGGAGATGACCTCGTGCCTGCCGTTCATAACGACCTTGACCATGCCGCCGCCGGCGGAGGCCTCGACACTCTTTCCAGCCAGTTCGGCCTGCATCTGGGCCATTTTTGCCTGCATCTGCTGCGCCTGCTTGAGAAGCTTGCCCATGTCTTTCATCATTATCTCCGTCTCCCTGTGTATCTGAGCCTGTGTATCGAAATATACGATCTCCCCGTGGAACTGCCTGCATACGCTCCTCAGTCGAGAAGCTCTGCGTCCAGCCGGTCCATGATCCTTTCGAGCGCCGGATTCCCCACTGCGTCGGAGCGGGAAGTCTTTGCGCCTGCGTGTCCGCTTCTCTTTGCCTTCTTGATCCCCTCTGAAGCCGAAGCGTCCGGCGCAGGATCTTCCATCGAGCGCTCCTGCGCACCGGTGCTTCCACCGGGCTTTGTCCGGGCCCCGATCTCCATCTCCGCCTGCCGGTCGGAGCTGCCACCCCTGATATCCACCGTTTCACAGGTCTCTACGGTAAATTTTCTGCCATAGAACTTCTCGAGATGTTTCTCGATCAGCCGTCTGTTCTTCATGTCTCTTATCATCGCCATGGCGAACCTGTTCTGCGGGGAGAAAGAGAGGATCAGATTTCCATCCTCGACGCCGGCGACTTCGGCCGACATCAACCATATTCCGACAGTCAGCTTTGATTCCCTGACCTGAGCGAGAAAACGCTCCCACTCCTCTTTGCCGCCGAGAGCTGCCAATAGTGGATTCTCCTTCACCGGGGTCTCGGGAAGCCCCGATGTCCCCGTCGGCCCGGCCATGTCTGTACCGGCCTGCTTCGGTGGGGGGGCCTTCCCCGAGGCAGGGGCCGGTCGATTCGTAGTGGTGGAAGAGCCGCCCGTTCCAGACTCGAGCCTGCCGATCAGTTCACCTATCTCCACGGCTGATTCCCAGGAAGCAGCTTCAGTTACAGCGACTTCAATATGATATCTGGGATTGCTCGTACCTTTCAGTTCCCTGTGCGCCCTCGACATCGAACGGAAGAGGAACAGCAGGTCTTCGACATTGAACTTCTCTGCAATCGCAGATAATTCTTTTATCTCATCCGACGTCAGGTCGAGCCATTCGGTCCTGCCGGCCGACACGGTGATCACCAGGAGATTGCGTATCCCTTCTATGAAGGCGATGAAGAATTCCTCGAGATCCATACCGGAGGATGAGACGCTGTCTACGACAGCAAGGGCTCCCTCCCTGTCGCGGCGGCTGACGGCATCGAGCAGACCGGATACGATCTGCGAATCGACGAGGCCGAGGACTTTTCTCACGGTTTCGAGGTCCATCCTTCCGTCGGCTGCCGAGATGCACTGATCCAGAAGGGATTCAGCATCGCGCATCGAACCGTCGGCTCTTCTGCATATCAGGGTCAATGCTTCAGGGTCGAATTCGATCTTCTCCGCTTCGCATATCCTGCTGAGCTGTCCGGACAGTTCAGCCAGTTCGAGTCTCTTGAAATTGAACCTCTGGCAGCGCGACAGGATCGTTGCAGGGACCTTGTGAGGTTCTGTCGTGGCGAATATCAGGTAGACATGTGCGGGAGGTTCCTCGAGTGTCTTGAGCAGGGCATTGAACGCCTGCTGCGTGAGCATATGGACCTCGTCGATGATGTAGATCTTCGAACTGGACTGCGCGGAAGCATACCCTATCTTTTCCCTCAGGTCCCTGATCTCGTCGATCCCCCTGTTGGATGCGCCGTCGATCTCTATCATGTCGAGGTGAGTACCGCTGTTGACGGAGACGCATGAAGAGCACTTGTTGCAGGGCTCGCCGCTCTGGGGGTCCTCGCAGTTTATGATCTTCGCGAGCAGGCGCGCGGTCGTGGTCTTGCCGCAGCCGCGCGGCCCGGAGAACAGATAGGCATGTGCGAGCCTGCCCTTCTCGTATGCCTTCTGGAGTGTGGACGTGACGTGATCCTGTCCGACCACATCGGCAAAGATCCCAGGTCTCCATTTTCTGGCAAGTACAAGATAAGACATGCTTGCAGTCCCCCATTAAGTAAGGTCAGGAGACCGTGCACCCGGTGTCGAAAGGCGCCCCCGGCTCTAACGGCAGGGTTAGCTCCTGTCAGGATACCCGCGGCACATAAGAATATCTGCGTACCGCTGCTACCTTCCGGTCCTGACGGGGTTGGCAGGTTCTCATTGCGCGGGTCCTGGCACTCAACGCCACTTCCCGCCGCCGATCGCTCGGAGACAACGCTCCCTCAACCGGGAATTCGGCCCCGCTATAGCGGATTGCGGGTACAGGGCACCGCTACCTCCCCGCCTAGCACGATCTCTGAAAGTATGGTGGAGATGATCGGACTCGAACCGACGACCCCCTCGTTGCGAACGAGGTGCTCTCCCAGCTGAGCTACATCCCCACCCTTTATCATCAACGCCGGCCCGCGCTGCGCGGCCCGGCAGTCTCACCGAATGGCGGAGAGAGAGGGATTCGAACCCTCGGAGGAGTTACCCCCTCAACGGTTTTCGAGACCGTCCCGTTCAACCGCTCCGGCATCTCTCCGCGGAAACTATATATAATCGGCGTCGAGATATCAATAGCGGAGGTCTATTGTACGATGATTATTCGTATTCTGTGTCCGGGCAAGCCTTCAAGCCCGTCAGAGTGGCCCCTACAAGTCCTTTTCTATTCCATTCGCCCATCTCTCCCAGTCCGGCACGTAGATCGACATCAGGCTCTTGAAAAGCCTGCCGTGATTTGAAACTCGCAGATGCAGGAGTTCGTGAACAATGACATACCGCTGAAAGGCTCTGCTTTCCTTCAGAAGGTCCTCGCTGAAGCTGACCCATTTCCCGGGCGAGCATGAGGCCCATTTGCTTCGCATCTGCTGAACGCGGATCTGTGCGGGCATTGCCTTCAGACGTACGGCCCATTCGCGGACCTCACCCTTGAAGTCGTCTTTTCCCCGTGACCGTCTTCCGTTCTTCATTTCCCCTCTGTTCGAAGCAGTTTCTCAGCAACAAGGATCATCCCATCTTTGTCGACAAGGTGTAAGAGAACTTTATAAAGTTCGGCTTTCAACTGGCGAAGTTCTGCCGCATTATCCCTGTGGTGCGGGAATCTGTCGAAAACTTCACGTATTATGACGGCCGTTCTTTCCGGCTGCCCGATACCCTCCTGCTTTAATATCCAGAAGATTGAAAAGGAGGTTTCATCAAACTCCATTTTCTCCTGCAATTGCTTCGCTTCTACAATTTCCTGAACAATTGCCTCGATCTTCCTCAGAGCCTCTTCACTTGTTTCCTGCCTCTCGTCAAACGCCTCCATAATTGTTTCCGCGCGTTCACCGATGGATTTCAGGTAAGGATTGCTATCCGATTCCTTCTGTACGGTCTTTCTGATGCTGTTTACAAGATTAATTATCCTGACATTTTTCGATGCACCGCTCTTTTTTATGGCGTTCAGCGTATTCTCGTTGATCTCAACAACCGGCAGAGCGTTCGCCAGCCCATAACTTTCAGCTTTCATGCGAACCAACTGCTCTGTCTTCTTCGCAATATCACCATATAGTATTGTTTTCTTCCGGAAGGTATTGCGGATGATCTGATACAATTGCGACAGGCTGCCGAATTCATCGATAAAGTCCCTCAGGGCGAGAGAAGGCGACAAAATCTCATACAGCATCTCAAGCTGCTTGTAGAGCTTATAAAATTCCTCACGTTCCTTCTGCTCGGAGAATGTCTCGATGGCGTTCTCGATGGTCTTGTCGTCAATGGTTCCTCGGCAAAACGGCAGGTATTCCTGCGCAGGGCCGGTCATTAGCTCCTTGAACTTATCCAGCAGCAGATCAAGATCCTCGATCACACCGCTGACAACATCCGAGTCAAAGGCAAGCGCTTTTTCGAGCTTCTCAAAGATACCGATGAAATCAACCACCAGGCCGGACGGCTTCTGCATTCCTGCACTCCGTCCATACGGACGATTCACGCGGGCTATTGCCTGAAGCAGGACGTGGTCTCGCATCGGCTTGTCGAGATACATGCAGTACAGAACAGGCGCGTCGAAACCAGTAAGGAGCTTGTCTGTAACAATGAAAATCTTCGGCAGCGTGTCGGCTCTGGCGAACAGTTTTCTCGCCTTTTTCTCAGCATCAGGGGAAATCTGATGCTGATAGACGAGCGGATACTTCTCGCTGTCGTGCTGAGCGGATGTATAGATCGGCAGTGAGTACTCCGGTGGAAGCACCTTGTCCAGCGCTTCTTTGTACAGCGCGCACGCTTCACGGTCGACCGCCACAAGAAAAGCCTTGTAGCCAAGTGGCTCAACATTCCTGGTAAAGTGATTGGCAACGAATGCCGCCACCTTCTCAATCCGATCATCAGCCTTCAAGAAGGTCTTCAAGCGCATCGCATGATCGAGGATCTTGTTGAGTTCATCAACATCGCTCACGCCTTCGATCTGAGCCAGATCCAGAAATTCTTTCTCCAACTGTTCGCGCGGCACTCGAATCTCACTTGGAGTCAGCGTGTACCTGAGCGGCACAGTTGTGCCGTCAGCGATGGATTCCGCGATTGAGTACTTGTCGAGATACCCCTTATCATCTTCCTTGCCGAAAACCTTGAAGGTACCTTTTCCGTATGCCGTTTTATCGATGGGAGTGCCTGTAAAACCGATTAATGTCGCCTTCGGCAACGCACCCAATAGGTAATTTCCGAGATCGCCGCCTGTTGTCCGGTGGGCTTCGTCAACGAGCACGAAGATGTTCTCCCGCGTATTGATATCCTTCTCAATACCGTCGAACTTGTGAATCATGGAGATAATCAGCCCTCTGAAGTCTGAAGCAAGCAATTCGCGAAGCTTTCTTTTCTTTGAGGCATGTTCGATGCTGATATCATGAGTAGACAACTCGCCCAGGATGCGGTCCACCCATCCGGCCAGTTGGCCCTCCAATTCATTACGATCGATCATGAGGATGACGGTAGACTTGCCAAATGTGTCGCGGTCCTGAAGTATCAATCTCGCAGCCGTAATCATCGTAAAGGTCTTGCCCGACCCCTGGGTATGCCAGATGAGGCCTGTAGTCCTCTTCTCATCAGCACATCGCTCCAGTATGCGCTCGACCGCGCGCGTCTGATGCTGTCGCAGAACCGTCTTCTGAAGCTCCTCCTCCTTGTAGAAGAACAGAATCCACTCTTTCAGCATTGTCAGAAAGCGCTGCCGGTCGAAGAACGCCTTCACCTTCTTCTCGTAGTTTCCGGGCTCTTCATCTCTCCAGTTGAAGAGATTCTTCCGATCGAGGTTCCAGGTTGCGCCATAGTAGAAATCAATCAAATTCGTGACGTCGAAGACCTGCGGCGCGGTCAGCATTTCCGGGGTCTCATGATGATATTCCCGGATCTGGATCATCCCTTCTTCGATCCCCTTTGCTCTGGTCGCACTCTTGGTTTCGACAATGGCAACCGGAATCCCGTTAATCAGGAACATCACATCCGCACGATTCGTTTCCTGGCCATTCGAGTACTGCCATTCATCCGTGACCTGAAAGAAATTTCGATCGGGTGCTGCGAAATCAATAACCGTAACATTCCGTTCCCGCTTCTCGTCCTGATCGTAGAAGCTCTGCTCTCCACGCAGCCATGCGAGGATTTCCGCGTTCCCTTCGATCGTATTCCGAACCGCTTCGATCCGCCGGATCACATCATCGGCATTCTCCGCGGTAATCAGCCCGGGATTGAGCTCAATCAGCTTATCCTCAAGAACCCGATTGAACAGCATTCCACCTTCACCCTTCCGAAGCGCCACTGCTTCAGAGGGTGATATATACGTCCATCCTGCCTCCTGAGCATAGCGGATGAGAGGGTCTTGGACTGTCTTTCTTTCAGATCCGATTCGAGAAACCATACTAAAGGACTTCCTTGTTGAGGATCTCACCTACGAGTTTTCGCTGATCCTCAGTGAGTTCTTCGTTCTTTCGTAGCTCATTCATCTGTTTCTGCATAGTCTTTGAGCTAGACGGTAGTTGACTGGCAGTCTCCATACCCATTTGCCTTGCCATGGAATCCTCAGATATTACAAGTGGCAACAACCGGTTATCAATTAAGGCTTCCTTATGTTTCTTGTCGATCTTATCAAACCCTCCTATAATCATGTTGAGTGCATTCCTATAACTGACGAGATTCTCCAACTCCGAAGGAAGACTGTCCTGCATAGTCTCAAGAACTGCACCGGCACCAGTCTTCTCCTTCAGTTTTTCCCATTCTTCATTATACTGAGGAATCTCGCTCTGCCGGGTAATGAAGAAGCGTCCCAACATTGCTGCAGCTTCCGCATCGATTTCGTTCTTCCACAGCACGCGAGTCCCGGCAGCAAAGGCCTGTTCCACCCTTTGATTCCTCTCGATGCAGTTCTTGACGACATCCCGAGTGTTGGTTCTACGATTGGCGACAAGGGGAGCCAGAGCATTAAGCCACGGGGTAAAGGTGGTTACCTTCGCTGCCTGCAGTTTCATTATCAATAATTTTTCAGCCTGTTCCGATATCGGCCAATGATATTTTTGTATTTGCTCAAAGACATTTATAATTGGCTGAGATAGTACGGGCTGAGCTTCCAACCATGTGAAATATGCACCTGTGAATTCAGAAACGAGAGACCTCCAGCCTTTCTTGAGATGCTCATCATCCGGGGCCTTGTCTATGAAATCGATGATATATGTTTCTTCAGGTCGCGCTTGTAGGCGCTTCGCCAAGAATTTGGATAGTTCCGAAATCTGATCGGCCGATAAACGAAATGCATCGTAGCCCACATCATGGAGTATAGATTCAAAGCCGAAAGGCTGTGACTGATGGTTGAGCCAGTTCCGAATGTGTATAAAAACATCTTGAATCTGATTGTCCGTAACAATTGTGAGCAAGTGACTCACTGTTTTCCACGCAGAATCGAACCCAAGTGCGCTGCCTGTTAATGCCAGTGGTGAGGCCAGCTGCCCTTTTCCCGTGAAAATTGCAGCCAAACACCTAGCTGCGTGCTCTTCTGAGTCTCCAACTAGAGTGATCACTACATTGTAGCGTGGCCATTTCTCCGAATCGTCGCTTAAGTCTTCGCCTGGATCGTCTAACCACTCGGACTTTCCTGCTATAAGGACAGCTACCTCTGGCGCAAAACCATGGCATGTTTCACGAATTGGCTTTTCGCGCAAATTCTTATGTAGCCGCTGTATGAAGGCCTCATCTTCACTTTCTTGATTTGCTTCCTCGACCATCCAAGCCCTAAGCTCTGAAGCTGTGTCATTGTCTAGTTCCTTGGCATGCTCCAAAAGGAATGCAAGCTCATTGTCTGCTTTGGCGCGGTCTTTCTCGAAATTGCTGAAAACCGCGATGATCACATTAACTGTTGCCTGTTGAGGGAGATGCGGCCAAATAAGTTCAAGGGCTTGATATCTCTTAAAACCAGAGAAGACAGCCGATAAGGATGGACTCTCGACGAAGAGAGCGGCGACAGAGGGCACAATAAGCATAGGATCCTTTGCGTCCTTACTTTCAGCGACCGAGAGAAACAACTGGAACATGTCGCGCAGACTGGCATCTGAATGCGCTCTTTGAATCTTCTTCTTTAGCCATGCCTGAATGTCAGCCTGATCCTCGGCACGAATGGACAACATTACCTCCACAAAGCGTCTTTCGTCAGCATTCAAGAACACGTTCATTAGGAGACCACTAACAGGAATATGCCTGAGTTCGGGGTCAAGTCTGCCGTAGATTAGTTCTGTCGCTGTCACTTCTGAAACTGCTCCAGCACGCCTGATGATGGCAATGGCTTTTTCGTCCTCCGGCGCATGTTTCCGCTCGTCGGAGTTTGTATTGGACCTTTCATCTTGTTCAATATTTCCAGATAGGTCTGTTAGAAGAGAGAGATCGGAACAGAGCCTTCCATAAAACTCTGGAACGGTTTCACGCAACGCAACCAGCAGCATCTCTGTCGCTGGAAGCTCCTCCATCTGGTCTTTTTGGGGAAGTAGAGTTCCTGCCCGTCGATCTATGCTCTCGTGGGAAATACGCAGTGCATTGAGAAGTTTCTTTACTTCTCTAGGATCATGTGCCGCAGCTATATCAACAAGTTCTCGGGCCTCCATTTTGCTAAGGCCAACTTCCTCCGCCAGAATTGCCGCGTAGTCAGAGAGATCGTCTGGAAGCATTTCGTCGAGTCGGACCACAACATCAAAGAATTTCCGAAGGAGTTCCTCGCTGTGGTAATCATGATACCGAGCGCCTGTCGCACCCGCATCATGCCCGGACGCTTCCAAAGCAAAGACGACCTGGCGCTCATCACACGGAATAAGGAACTGGCAGCATAGACTTCTATCGCCGGAGAACTGGCGAATTGCAGCTAATGCTTCGACCACTGTGTCGGGATCACATCGGTCCAAGTCATCTACCACGACAACTAACTCTCTGCTCTCGCGCTTGTGGTAGGCCGCCACTTCATCACGGAAAATTTTCTCAAACTGTTCAGGATACCTGAACTTCTGGCTATCCGACACGGGTTCTGAGTATGCCAGAAGAACTCTGTTCTGAGCCTGCCACCACCGAATCACCCGTGCAAAAGCAACACCCCCAACAGCAATGAGGGCTGTGTTTAGTAGGGAGGCCCAGTCAACAGGTATTGCACCCTTACTTGCACCCATTAGGCTAAGGATCACCAAGGCTACACAAACACAGGCAATGATTGTCGCTAACCGCACTATAGTCGGGGGACGTTGCTTCTGCGTGAGGAACGAGTCACGAGCATCCTGATCGATTAGCTTTACTTCCTCCGGTGTTCTCCACTCAAGCGGAGTGAGGGTTTGTGTGAACCGCATGTACTTTTGTACATTTGGTGATTTCACCTGTTCCAACAGGTGAAGTACTAACTGACGCCTGATGGAATCGCCTCTGGCCTTCCATGCGTTGAATACGATGAGTTTTCGATTGTTCGGCAACTCTTGCCCCAGCATGTCAACAATAGAGCTCTTACCTTTACCCCATTTGCCGAAGAGCGCAACTGCTATACCTCTCTGATTGTCACAAAATATATCTCTCAGGATAGAGCTGTAGACGCGGTGTTTGAACTTGTCTCTTTCAGGACCTGCAGGTGCATCATCAAGAAGACGCAACAACTTTCTCTCTTCTGTCATGGTCCTACCTCCTTTACGTCGATATTGATATCCGCAACGCGGATATCACCGGTCATAAGATTGTTGAGTGTTGTCTTGAAGAGTTCTTGGAGGGAAGTTTTCTTGGATTCATGGGTGTCCACCTTACTTGACATGGTCGTGATGTGCTCTACTAGGTCATCCTGTTCATGGAGATCAGGTAACGGAACTAAAACACTGTTAATAGTCTTCGTATTAATGTTGAACTTGCCGTCCGCTGCTGGTGATGCACGCCCCGATAGCTGTGATCTACCATGCTGTGTTTCTGTGAAGAACTGCATGAAATCAGGTCGAATGCGATCTAGTATAAGTCGGGCGCGGATCAGATATGAAGCAAACATAGCACGAGCAGGGGTCTCCCGGTAGACCGCCGTACGGCCAACAAAATGTTTCTGTCCATTTGTCCTAACAAAGAGGATATCGCCGTTTCCTAGTTCGAATCGCTCACGTTCTGTCACAGGGACATCTGTATACTTGAGTTCGGAAGTGTCAATCTTGCCTCCGATAACGTTTGGAATACGTAGGACCGCTGTACCTCTTGGCGCTAGTGTGCATCGCTTCGATGTCCCATACTGCAAGAACTCGCGTACCTCGGATACTGGCATCACATCCCAACTCTCCGGGATCTCGCCGATCTCCGTCATTTTTGTCTTCTCGCCGCGGATGCCGTGGGTGAAGAAGTGCTGCATGGTGGATTTCTTAAGATCACAAAGCGACTGAATGATCTTGTTCTCCATCTCAATCGCCTTCTGAATCTTCAACAACACTGCTGCAATCTTCTTCTGCTCGGGGAGAGGAGGGAGCAAGATTTCCTGCTTGAAGATGTCCTTATCGGTGACAGCAGGATAGCTGGCACCATGTTGCGCTTCGGCAATAGACTTGCTCATTTCATCTGAAAGCAGATGGAAGTACAGGAACTCCGGCACGGCTTTCTCTTTGTTTGCTCGAACTACGCAGAAAGCAGTTGACGCGATATGATCGTTATACTGAGGAGGCACCAGCGCCACACGTTTCAGCATGGGACGAATTGTCGCATAGATAACATCGCGCGACCGGACAATTTTCCTAGCCCGGCCCGGGGCAGTACGGCCAATAACCGCTTGCGGTGATGTAATCGAAAACGTGTCGTTCGAGACGGCAGAAACATCAATGTAGAAGAACTCACCACGCGGTTCTGTCTTGGGCTTCCATTGCCCAGTCTTCAGGGAAACATCACGTAGTGTCACCTTAGTCCATTCACTCATTATTTCGAACGCCCTTCTAACTGTTTCCTCGTTTTCTCCAACTCCTCCGCAATCAGTTCCTCATCCGGTAGTACCGTGCGGTATTCAGCAGCCAGCACTTTGTTTGGCAGACCGTCCAGGGCGTACTTCGCGAGGGCGGTGTCTTTATGGGCGCAAAGAATCAGACCCACCGGCGGGTTTTCGTCGGGATGCGTCCAGTGTTCACGTGCGTAATTCAGGTACATATGCATCTGACCGGCGTCAGCGTGTGTGAACTTGCCGCGCTTGAGGTCAATGACAATCAGGCACCGCAGGCGGCGATGGAAGAAGATGAGATCGACGCGGTACCATTCGTCGCCGATGCGCAGGCGTTTCTGGCGACCTATGAAGGCGAAGTCTCCACCAAGTTCGAGAAGAAAATGTTCAAGATGCAGGATCAGGGCTTCTTCCAGGTCGCTCTCGGAGTACTCGTCCTTCAGACCGAGGAACTCGAGGACATAGGGGTCCTTGATCTGCTCCTCAGGTGTAACTTTGTCTTCGGGCCTGGCCCTGGAGCCCCTTGCCAGCATTGCAGCCTTATTCTTTGAAAGCGCGGTGCGCTCGTAGAACTGGGATTCGATCTGTCGATTCAACTGACGTACAGACCATCCACCGCGAAGGGATTCTTCTTCGTAGAACACTCGGGCACGCTTGCTTTTCAATGAAAGGAGCCTCACATACGCGGACCATGGAAGAGAGAAGCGTTCGCGGAGTTCGTCAAAAGTGCATTCGCCAGACGGCGTCAGGCATTTTCCGGATTTGCCAGACAGTGTCTGGCAAATCTCTTCTGCGGGATAGGCCAAGTAAAACAGGCGCATTTGCTGAAGGTTCTGGCGTGAGAATCCCCTCCCGAATCTGGCTGCAAGATCAGCGGACAGCCGCTTCAGAAGGGCTTCGCCGTAACCGGCCCGGCGGCGGCCCGACTGCTCGTTTTCGACGATTCTTCGACCGATCTCCCAATAGGTTGCCGTAATTATCGCGTTGACCGTTCGGGCAGAGGTTCGCCTGGCTTCCTCAATGAGGGTGACCATTTCAGAAAAAAGACCTTCATAGCCTCTCATAGCAATGACTTTAGTCTTCTTGCTTCTGGCAGGTTCCGCTGTCATGACTGCTTGAATCCCATCTGCTTGAAGATATCCTTCAGGTCTGCGTCAATCTTCCTGGCTCTCTCTTCCAGGCCATTTTTGCCCCACAACTCTTCCAGCACCTCGGGGATAGGCCTGTATTCTTCCTTTTCGCTCGTATCCACATACCGGGAGGGCGACAGGTTGTAGTCCCCATCAGCGGCTTCATCGTTGGTAATGACTTTGACAAACCGCTCGATATCCTGCCCCTTGATGAATGCCTGAGCGATTTTATTTATTCCTTCGTCAGTGATGTAGTTCTTGGGCCGACCCTTTTCAAACTCCCGCCCTGCGTTGACAAGCACGATCTTCCCCCGGCGCTGGGGCAACTTGTTCCTGTTGAGCAGAATAATGATCCCAGCAGCGGGAGTATTGTAAAATAGGTTATCGGGAAGCAGGACAACACCCTCGATCAAGTCATGGTCGACGAACCATTTGCGGATCGTCTTCTCTTTGTCTTCGTTACGACTGCCGCTACCGCGCGTTACCGCACCGGTATCAAGGACAACCGCAGCCCTGCCGTTGGACTTTAGCGAGGTGACCGTATGCTGAAGCCAGGCCCAATCGGCCTTGCTGGATGTGTTGCCTCCATGTTCCTCAAACCGCCCGAAGTCGTCTTTCTCATAGATAGATGTATCAAAAGGCTGGTTCCACATCGGATTGGCTACTACGATATCAAATGCCCGAAGGCTACCGTCCAGTGAGCGGAATTTCGGGTTGGTCATGGAGTTACCGCGTACGATCTCACCTTCCATGTCGTGTATGACCATGTTCATCCGTGCTATTGCATAGCTCGATCCGGTCAGTTCCTGGCCATATAGCTTGAGGGGACGGCTTACCTTCAGATCCCGTTCCATGAGCGCAAGTTCGCATTTAATCAGAAGGCCGGCCGATCCGCATGCGTAGTCATAGACATCTTCTCCCTGAGCAGGCCGGAGCATGTGGGCCATCAGCCATCCTACCTCTGTCGGCGTGAAGAATTCTCCAGCGCTCTGGCCTTGTCCTTCGGCGAACTTGCGCAGAAGATATTCATAGCACCGTCCGAGAAAATCCGGCTCAACGTCATACAATCCAAACCGATACCGTGGATCAGATATCGTCTCAATTATCCCGGCCAGTGCGGAGTCGCTGATTTCCCTTTCTCCATTGCGCGTTTCATTGAAATCAACGGTATCAATAACGCCACTGAGATCCTTGTTTCGATCCCCCACATTCGCTTTGACGATGATTCGCATTGTGGTCGTGAGCTGCTCACCGATGGATTTCGGTTTCTGATCCTCGGGCCAGTCGAACTGCTCGCGTCCGCTTACCACAGCCCACCGAGCCTGCGGAGGAATGTAGAAACGGACCAGACTCGGATCTGCTTCAATGATGGAAAGCGCAGTTTCCTGATCGCCGTACGTCTCGGATAGACGTTCGACCTCATCATCAAAGACATCAGACAGCCGCTTCACGAAAATCAGGGGTAGAATGTAATCTTTGAATTTAGGGGCATCCTTTTCGCCCCTGATAGAGCATGCGGCGCTCCACAGCATCTGCTCCATTGAACTGGTGGTCAGAACGTCACTCCTTGATGCTCTCCGCCGTTTCCGTCCTGTCTCAGCACCCTCAGTATCACTGAATCCGATTTGTGCCATGAGGTCTGATATTGCCTGTACCGCCTCACCGCGAGGAATACTCCGGCCGTTCTCCCAACGGTTCAGGGTAGAGAATGCCACTCCCAGCTTTGCGGCTAGTTCCTCCTGGCTCATCTCGAGCCTGGCTCTAAGCTGTTTCAGAATCACAGGTATTTCTCGGCTATCCATACAATGGCCTCCAATAAGTGATATATAATGCTATAGCATTTATAGCGTATTCAGGTCTTGCATTGCAAGTGATTTTTTCATATAATGCCCTCTGAAAGGAAGTTTTTATCCGCCCAGCTGATCCCGCCGGGCAAGATTGGAGATCTAAATGCCAAGGAAAGAACGCGTTACGAAGGTAATCGATGGAGACACCTTTATGACCGCAAGTCGCAAGAATCCGGTACGGCTCGCGAATGTGGATACCCCGGAGAAACGTCAACCCGGTTATCAGAAGGCCAAACAGGCCCTTGAGAACCTGATTCAGGATGAAATGGTGATCGTCGACACAAAAGCGAGGGATATCTACGGACGCTCGGTTGCCAATGTGAAGGTAAAAGGGCGCTCGGTAAACTCTGCAATGAAGAAACATAAAAAATAAAAATGGCGGAGAGAGAGGGATTCGAACCCTCGGAGGAGTTACCCCCTCACACGATTTCCAATCGTGCCGATTAAGCCAGCTCTCGCATCTCTCCGCGTTCAGTCTTGACGTAATCTAGTAAAAAACTTCTTCAGAAGCAAAAGACATTCTTCCTCGAGCACTCCGCCCTTCACGATAAGCCTGTGACCGTACAGGTCCGCATGGTGAAGATCCCCGACAGATCCGCAGGCGCCGCTTCTCGGCTGCCTCGCTCCATAGACGACACGTTCCACCCTGGCGAGATACAGGGCCCCGAGACACATATGACACGGCTCAGACGTCACGTAGACGCAGCAGCCTTCGAGCCTCCAGTCGCCTGTCTTCTCCGAAGCGCTGTCGATCGCCAGGATCTCGGCATGAGCCGTCGCGGTCTTCCTCGTCTCGACCTCATTGCGGCCGCGTCCGATGATCTCATCACCACGGACCACCACGGCGCCGACCGGCACCTCGCCCGCCTCGAGGGAAAGGGCCGCCCCGGCGAGTGCTTCCTTCATCCACTTCTCGTCCATCGGATCTATCTTTCATCGGACGGATGATCCATTACATGGATTGATGGCCGGATCTCTCTGGTATCGCCCCGACGAGCGCCTCGAGAACGAGTACCGTCACATCGTCGAACGGAGGTGCCGCGTAGATATCGCCACCCGAGATCGAAGTCCCCGCAATCCTCCTGTCGATACCGGCGGATGAAGCCTGGATCCTGTCCCCTTCGCTGCGTACCGATTCGCTGTAATTTTCGTCGACGGCTTCCCAGACGACCGTTCCGGTCTTGGGATCGATAAGGCTCAGCGACATGCCTACCTGTGTGACCGAGGCCGCTGACGCCTCGCGATAGTCCGTCTCGTCCTTGTGCCAGAGATAGACGACAGGGACGAGCAGCAGATCGACATTGAGTTCGGACTGGACAGCCCGGCAGAGTTCCAGGTCCACGATGTGATCCCGGCTCCACTTGTTCTTGAACTCTTCGAGTCTGTCTCCCAGGTCGGCTTTCGCGACTGCCATCCTGAACTGCTCGGGGGAAAGGAACTTGTAATCGTATCTTTCGGAAACGAACTCCCAGAGGATCCTGTTGGGAATCCTCTCCGATTCGCGGGTCCGGTCCTCACCCTTTGTTACCGTACTTATCGTGGGAACGACCAGTATTACAGGGTACTCTCCAGGATTGAAACCGGGTTCGACCGTCACACTCGCCGGGTGCTGTGATTTACATCCGGCCAGACCGATAACTGCAGCAGCTGCCAGAAGTATAGCTGTTCTCTTCATCTTCCACTCCGTTTTCCAGTTGAAGTACTTTTAATGCTCTGAAAGATACCAGTGTGATTATCGAGCTGTCAATCCGTATCAGGGCACCTTCTCCTGTTACATTCCCGGGATTCCGTGTTATACTATCGTTGCGTGGTGGGTGGACTTCGGGAGGTGGAAGTATGAACAGATCGATCCGGCTCGATTCCCTGGGCACCCTTTCGGACAACAGTCTCGTACGGCAGCTCGAATACCTGCGCGGCAGGGAGCGCAAGGTCCTCGTTGCTGTCCTCCGTCACCTTGTGGAGATGGAGCGCAGAAGACTCTATCTGCCGAGGGGATATTCTTCTCTCTTTGAATTCTGCACACAGCACCTGAAATACTCGCGGTCCGCCGCGGGGCGAAGGATCGCGACGAGTGGCTGACTGCTTAGCCAACGAACCGGGTGCCCAGTCTCATATCGGGAATCCCGGACTAACCCAAACCGGAAGGGAGAGCAGAGATGAAGGAAGACAGCAAGTGCCCCGAAATGGGCGGATCCAGCAGGCCCGTGGCCGGAGGTGGCACGTCGAGCCGGGACTGGTGGCCGAACCAGTTGAACCTTGGT
>SDBS01000144.1_pt1 | contig 57611 bp, 78 predicted proteins | sample 2277091 | NCBI WGS metagenome assembly SDBS01 (sample SAMN10404972, study PRJNA504765) | marine sediment metagenome | isolation source: marine sediment core GS10_PC15, 163 cmbsf | place: Arctic Ocean: Southern Knipovich Ridge | collected 2010 | reverse complement strand
CTACCCCCCCCCACCCTTATACCCGACCGCCAGCGAGGCAATTGCCAGTGATAACACCGATCTGGAAACAAAAAAGGCCACCCATAACTCACGGGGGCCCATGCCTGACGACAAAACATAGTAGACCTGACATCCACAAGGAACGCCAGGGAGCATTTATACATCCCTGATTATACTTTTTCGCACAAGCAAATGCAAGCGGTAGCTGTGGCTTACGGAGAATCGTCGCTTGGATACACTGCCGGCCCCTCCTCGTTGCCAACACCCGAAAACATCTCGCGGAACTGATCCAAATCAAACCGGATGCCTCGGCCATGGACGCCACCAACTCGCTGCCTGGTGGGTTCCGCCCCCTCGATCCGCCGGAGATACTGGCTGATTTCTTGGCCCTCCCACCGGCTGCCGCGGAGTAGCTTCGATGAAACCTGCTGGTATTGGAGCATGATCGTCGGCCGAGTCCCCCCATCAATCCGAATTCCAGTCCCAGCGAGCGCATCGAGCCACTCTTGGCGGTTGGCGGGCCCAGCGGTACCGAGATACTCGATTACCTGTCCGACCGTCATACGGTGCGGTCCAAGCTGGACGCTGGCACCGAGGATACACTTCATCAAAACTGCCTCGTCTGCTTCGATCGCCTCGTCGCTATTGCACGCATCGTCCAGCATTTGCCGCAGAAGTCCCCGGGCATCGTCTTCGGACATTCCAAGCACGGCTGATAGCATCCCTGCGGGTACTACATAAGACTCCACTTGGCGGGGGTCAGCACCTTCAACTCGCGTATCCTTCAGGTCAATTGCCCGCTGACGTGCCTCCTGCGCAACAGAGAGGGCCGCTGCGAGGCTTCGCTGGCCAAGATGGTTTAGATCACCTGCCGAGGGCAGACGGAGCTTATTCTGCATCTCAGGAGCCGCTGGGAGCAGATTCAGGATGAGGGCTCGATTCCGGTCAGCTTGGTCTTCGTAGGGAAGAGAAATGCCAGCAAGCCAGCAGAGGTGGTGGAGGGTAAAACTAGTGGCCTCCCCGCCCGGGGTGCCCCGGATGGCCCTAGCGCCCGACGACCGGCTAGCCGATCTGAGCATTTTTAGGATTTCCCGTTGCTTTTGTGCCTCTTTCCTATTCTTCGTATCTACCTCATCTATTAAAACCACCATTGCCGACTTTCGCATTTCTTGCCGGAGCCCGGCGGCCGTAGTATCATAGGTGGAAATCGTCATATTGTGAAACAGCCCCATTAGGGCCTCGCAGAAGAGGGTTTTTCCAGAGTTCGTAGCCCCAAGCATGTCGATCCTTGGCCGCCAGGGCCAGAGAGTTTGAATCCAGGTGGAAAATATCAACCCAGTCACAATAAGTACGTCCGTCTTCCCCCCCCATCGCCACCTACGGAACAGATCGGCAAGGTCATCGGCCACGCCCTGCCGCCACTCGATAGACTCAGCTTGCCGGAGTAGGTCGACCAAATTTTCGTAGTCGTACCATGGTTTTTGCGAGCTACTGAAGTCGAGGAGCATATTGTCGTACCGCGGATGCTCGATCCGCTCGACTCCCGCAGCCGAGAAATGCAGGCCCTCCCCCAGATTGACCAGTACAACACTGTCGGCTGAGCCGCTTGGCCAACAGCCGAATCCCCGTTTGGTCTCATCGCTGATAACCCGAATGCTTGCGAGATGACCGAGTGCATTTCTCACGTCGCTGACTGAATGCATGCCAACGACGTCTTCATTTGCAACCGTTACTACTTTCCGCGCGGGGGTCCCGAATAGCCTCAACATCTCTGGATACCGCAGCCGGTCGTGACCGCGAACCACGACTGTTCGCCGGAGAAACATCGAGTAAACCTCGATTGCTCCGTCGCTGTGAGTGCCAAGCACATCAATTTGCAAAGCGCTTGTAATTTCCCTGTCGGCAAACAGGTCGATATCCTGGTCGGTGGGTCGCCCGGCAGAAGCCGCCTGTTGATCCGGTGCCGGCGGCTGCCACGGTTCAGCGCTTTGCCAAAGCAGTTCCAGGTCGGCGTAAGTTCGGGGCGGTTGTGGCATCCGTTCCTCGGGCATTATTCTCCTCCGTGTAAAATGGACACTCCGTCACCTTATCCACCAATATGTAGCCCATCGCTCCGCCCCCCACGCACGTTCGGGGATCATCCCATGGCCGGCGAACCACGGGAATGTAGATCATGGGTAGTCCTTCGTGGAATTCAGGCATCTTTTCTTACTTCGGTCAGGAAGTCACGCACATCCTTCCCGTGTTTTGCCTCCACCGCCCATGGCAACTTCACAATTCTTACTTCTGAGGCTATGCCGTGCAACGCTCTCGCCCACTTCTCGGCACCGATTTGGCCTGCTTCGTCTGCGTCTCCCACAACTACTATTGGTAATCCCGCCAGAATCTTCACTTGATGTGGATGCACATCGGCCGTAGCCCCACCTGCCTGGGTCACTACAGCTACCTCTTCCCGCTGATTCTCTGGGATCGTAGCCCAAAGAGTCAATAGGTCTGGAAGTCCCTCTACTTTCCACATTAGCTTGATTTTTTCCCGCTGCTCAGGATCGCAGAGCATCATCAGCGACGATAGCCCACATAGCGTGCCGGCCGTGGGGCCGATAGACAAGTCTTTTGCCAACACGCGGGGCTCCGTCGGTGGTGTCTTTCGCGGCGTCACGTCGAACGGTTGGCCCGAACAGTCGAAAATCTGCCAGGCAACAGGGTCCACATCGAGGAGCCATTGGCCGTAGCAGGGAAATGCAATTACCTGCTGGCAGTTGCGGGTGTGTTTCAGTTCCTTCGTCTCCTTGTCGATGTAGCATGGATAATAGGCAAGTCGCCCGCCGGCTGCTTTAATGGCCTCCAAGACAACGCCTGGCTTTTGCAGACACCAGACCTGGGCAAGCACCTCGTTGCCGGGGGTACTCCACGACTGGAAGTCGAGCCGCGACCGCCAGTCTTTGCCTTTCTCTGCCTGCTTTGTGCGACCGATCTTTACTCCAGCCTTTTCCGCGTAGGCTTTCCTGGCTTCCCTCCAATCGGAAAACTTGCCTGCACGAACTGCGAAATCCCAAAGGCTTGTTGTCGATGCCTCGGTGTCTTTTCCTCCACTATCACCAATAATTCCGCTTCGTGTTGAGATCCAGCCGGACGGATTCCGATCTTTTCTCCCAGGAGCGCGACAGCTTACTATCCCGGACACACGGACAGCCCCGGTAATTTTGACGCCAAGCGCAGCGTATTCAGCTACGATGTCGAGTTGGTCAAGAATCTCGGCGTTAATTTCTCGTGAGGTTCGGCTCATCAGGTTCCTTGCTCTCGGGCTCGGGATTTTTCTTTTGGGGTTGCCCCTTCCCGTCGTACCACTGCGGCTCTTCCTCGTGCCGCTCATCGTTGCTTGCATTGGTGACGCGATTCGCGTTATGTTCGTCTTGTGACTTCGGTTGCCGTTTTTTGCCCTTGTCTCTTCGCGGCTTGCGCGTTCTTGTTGCTTTACAGACATCAGCCACCAAGCGGGCAACTTCAACCCGTCTCGTGGCCACTACCTGCTCTTCCTCTAGTTGCCGAATAAATACCTGAAACTCGACGCCCCTTTCCTCTTTATCCTGTATGAGGCGAGCTAGTTCCAGGAAGGAGAATTCTTCTGCGGATTTTGTGTCTGCGGATTCTTTGTCACTCATCTTTTTTCCTTTCTTTCCAGAATTTCAGCATTATGCGAAATGCCAGTAGTTCTGCGTACCGCCGGTCGCCAGCAAAGAACCACGGCACTTGATATTTCTGAGGCCACGACGCAGTGACTCCGATCATCATGCTACTTGTCACGCGACGGCCAATCTCGGCGTCCAATTCCTCACAAATTGTCGAAAACGAGCCCTCGATCACGACACACGCGAACCCGCCGGACTGCACGATCTCGGCCATACGGTCGTGCTCTCGCCGGAAGCGGGCGTTGCCCGAAGAAATGGAGCCAACGAGGTCTGTGGCTGATTTGCGTTCGATACAAAGCTGAGTTTCACGCCTCTCGACAACGTAATCGCCCGTCGTTAGTGTCTGTACTTTCCGCTGCACTACCCACGGCCGCTTCTCAATTACGATGTTCTGAAAAGTCCAAGGCGCCTGTTCCCGTGTGTCTACAATGACCAGGAACGGACAGACAACCATATCGCTCGTCATCATAGCAAACTGAAAGACGGGTTTCGCTCGTTTCGTCGGTGGACCGCATTCGATCATCGCTTCGCTCTGAATGCGGCAGTGGAATTAAGTATCCGATCGTCGCATTCAACAACAGAAAGTCGGAAGCTCGGCGAGTCGTCCGGGCCTCCCTGGAGACGTTCAGTCGAGAACCGTTTACCATCAGAAATAATAGCCCTTCCGCCCGTCGCATGAATCACCCTTGCGAGTTCTGCCTCGACTCTCCGAAGCGTTACCCCAATGTTTTTACACAGCCTTACGAGTCTACTATGTTCCGCGAGCACACCCTGGTAGGCTAAGATCGCTTCCCGAAGCTTGTCGTTTTCGTTCATGTCACCAAATCTCCTTTTCGTTCATTGCCAAAACTAGTCCTGCATCGGCCGCCATTTTTCTGATCGCCTCAGCCATAAAAGTCTTTCGCCGGTTGATGAACGTCCGCCGGCAAATCGCATCGGCGGTTGACTTCCTCCCGACAAGATGGCACTCTTTTTGTGCGCGGCTAATTGCGGTTTTGAGCCAAGATCGGTCACACACACCGTACTGGCCGGTCGCTCCTGGATGCTCGTCCAGACAGACAATGATAATCGGCCATTGACTTCCTTGAGCCTTGTGTGTCGTGATGGCGTAGGCCAAGTCGAGGTCACAGCCAGTGTCCATTTTGCCGTCGTCGTTCTCTTCGCCTTCTTCTTTCTGCTTGCCTGCCGCCCGGAAAACGATCACTGGTTTTTGGCTGGTCGGAAACTTCACTATCGTTTTCTTCTCTTCAGCGTGGAGCACCCGACCGATTTCGCCGTTGGCCACCATGACCTTTTCGTCGGTAGACTGCCAATTGCCACCCCTCGACCAATATACACACGGAATAAACTTATTGCGGAGCTGGATTACCTTGTCGTCCATCCGGAATGGCGTGCGTGGGTCGCCCTTGCCCTGACGTGGGTTCAGTAAGTTTTGCAAGCGTTGATTCAGAGCGGTACGACTAAGTGATGACCGCTTATTGACGGCCACGAGCACTTGAACATCCCATGTGGCGTCATACGGCGAATCGTCACGTAACTGCTCCAGCAGGCTGCACACTTTCACGAGAGCAAGAAAGTGGTTGCAATCATGTAACACTAGATTCTTTGGAGCTTCAATCAGTAGGTCAATCGCATCATCCGGCTCCCACGGCTGGCCATCAGAAATGGCCGAACAGACACGGACAATGGTGCCAGCGTTACGATGAATCTCAGTCAATTCGCCGTAGGGCAACCCCGCCGCAATCATATCTCGGAGGGGGGCACCATATTCGACCGGTTGCAATTGGTCGACATCGCCAACTAAAAGAAGTCCGCAGCCTTTCAGGATTGCCGCCAAGAATGAGCAGAACAACCCAGTGCCGAGCATCGACGCTTCTTCAATGACCACGAATCGGGCATTGAGTGGGTTTGTCTCATTGTGACGGAACTGCCAGTTACCCTCGTCAACTGATTCGACCCCGAGACCGGAGTGGATCGTGGTAGGATTAACGTCTTCAAGGCTCGCTTCCGCCATCAACTCCTTCACTCGCTGGGCCGCTTTCCCCGTCGGCGCCATGACCTTCACGCAGCTTTGCCCGTGTACCGCCTGGATCGCACGAACGAGGCGAACGAGGGTGAAGGATTTCCCGGTTCCTGGCCGCCCACCGAGGATTGCAACCGGGCCGGCGAGTGCCTTCCCGAGCTGCTCCCGCTGGTGGTCGGTCAGCTCTACGAATTCCGGTCTGTTGAGTGGGGGCCAGTCGATCATTGCGTTATCATCTCCACTAACCGCCGACAGCAATACTCCTCTGCCCCTGCCCGACGAATGTCGGCGACCCACGGTTGACCCCGTTCGTCCTTGCGTGTTTTCAGAATCATCCCCCGTACAGCCAACACTAGGGCCTTTTCTGGCGTTACTGTCGTCCCGGCAATCGTCGCCTTTAAGTACTCAACACTCTTCTGCGAGGCCACCCAGGCATGACCTTGGCTATCGGATTCCTTCAGGGTTGCGTAAGCCAGGCAATATGCCTGCCGCTTCAACTTGGCCGGGTTATGGCCGAGATCGAGGTAGAACTTATCGGCTTTGAGAAAACCGACGCCACGCAGGGCCATGGCCCGATATGGATAGCGGGTCAGGATCTCGTGGGCCTTCGCACCCCAGAGCGTAAGGGCCTGGCGTACACAAGCTTTCCCGAATCCCTGTCCCTCAAACAGGTCATAGAGTTGGATTGTCAAATCCTCAGCCACCTTTAACCGTTCCAGGTCTTCAGCCGCCTCGCGGGCCCTTTCTGGCGTGAACCGCTTCGACCCGATCGCTTCCGCTGCTCGCTCCGGCTTCTCGCGTAGAATCCGTACCGCGTCCCCCTGAAACTCATCCCAAAGGGTATGAGCAGTCGCCGGCCCGACATGCTTGGCCTGCTGGAGATACTTAACGATGCCGGCCTGATCGTGCGGCCGGATGGAACAGAACGAATCGAAATGAAAGTTGTGCTGAGTCTCGCCACGGAATTCCTTCTGTTTCCAGCGCCCCCAGAAACGAAAAGGTAGCTGAGTCTTCAATTCGCCAATTTCCGCGTCTCCAAGAAGCGAGAACGTCCTGGGCAATGACTCGTCGATCGGTATTTGCTGTTTGGCCGACAGGATGCAGAACGAATCCCGGCGGTACTTCTCGTTAATTGGAACTGCCGTGATTTCCTGGAGTTTAGCCATGGAACCATGCCTATTCTGGTATCTGCCCAAAAATAAAGGCGGCGGCTACGAGGTAAGCAACTAACGCAGACGTAGCCGCCGCGGAACAAACCGGAACGGAGTTACCGGCTCATCCCCAGGTCATTTCTTCTTCTGTACCGAGTCGCTGGCTGCCGAGCTGCCGCGAAGATGCTGCCACTGCTTGTTGTCCAGTCATTCCCAGGAATTGCGGATCTTTCGGGATGTCCTTGGCCTTGGAGCTGGTAACGGCAAAAGATCGGAAATCAATCCGTGAATAGGGGCCAGGTTTCTCTGGATTAACTTCAGGTTTGCCCGTCGCTGGGTTTTTGCGTATATTAGGTTCCATTCGGATCTCCGCGCAGAACTGGCGGCCTTTGAGTAAGGTCTCGTCAATGTTAAGGCCTCGCTCTGCTTCAGTAGCAGCTTTCCGTTGCTCAGCGGTAATCAGCCCAACTGCCTCGCAGAGGTTGTAAAACTTATCGACGGCGTTCCCGTCACACTGGAAAAACTCGCTGTGAATCTTGCCTTTCTGCGATTCATCCGTCGCTGCCAACACTCGGCACGTCAGTTTTACTGCCGGCCCGTACTGAGTCGACATTTCCTGATCCTCGATCAGTAGATGACACTTGCAGTCAGTATCAATCATGCGGCTAGTAGAGCCGGGACCACATTCAACCATTTCAGTTTCCTCCGTTTTTGAAAGCTGGTTACGAATACCATTTTGGCGAAACCTTGTCCCACTCGTCCGCAACGTCAGTATGGCCGAGTGATCGCAAGAGGTCACAGAGAATGTCATCGGCAATTACGTGCGACTCTTCGTCGTACGGAGCCCGGGCTTGGCACTCCTGTAGTTTTTCGATCGCTTCGTCATGAGTCATTTCAATTCCCTCTTTTCAGCAGGGCCTTGAGTTTTGTCAATTGGCTTTCCGGCAGGCCCCAAGTGACCGGAGAGCTGGGTCAAAAGGGATGTCGTGCCTGTTAACTAGGGGATTTAGAATCAACTGTTCCAGGAGCGCAATGCGATCCATGGCCTGGATTGCCGTGAGGGACATCGCAGACCCATAGCCTAGCGATTGCAGAAACTTCGCCCCTTCAGCCAACGCACTGTCGCCGTAGAGGTCTACGGTCAGCTCTCGGATACGATCTCGCTGTTCTCGTGCTGCCTGACCATTAACCGGCGACTGCTGTTGCTGCGGTTCGGCCGGTGCCGATTCTGTGACGGCTGCCGTTAGTTTGTCTGTTTTCATTGCCACCAGTTGTAACACCAGGCGGTCGATCTGTGCGGCCGTTAATTGCGATAGCTGGCTAATGCCGCCTTCTGTTTGCTGCTGAAGCCACTCTTGGGCTTCGGCACCTCTCGTGAAAAGGTCCTTCATAAGCCCCATCATCTCCTGCCGCTGTTCCTCGGACGCCATTTCGGTTTTCGGTTCCGGCGGTTTGACTGACGGGGCTGTAGCTTCCGCTGCCGGGGCCACCTCTCCGTCGTCATCCTGATCAACAGTCGTCAACCCCAGCGCAGATATGAGGGTGTACCGCTCTAAATAAGTCGAGGTCGATCCGATGGACTGAATCGGGTTCTTCCCGCCAGATGTGTCGGCGGCTGCGGTTAGCGCTGTTTCCTCTGAGTATCCATCGCGGTGACTGACGATACAGGTGACCGAAATACCTTGGGAAGATTGGTCTTGTCGAAATCGAAACAACAGACCATTGCCGTAGAGGTATGGCCGAATGGCCTCATTGATGGTCCCCAATGACGCGAACTTCCGCTTGCCGGCCTTTGCAGCATCAACCTTGTCCACCTTGAGTATTGGCGGCAGCTCCGATTGAAACTTAGACAATGCCGCGAAAAACGCCTTGCGGGCGTTTTCCTTCTCCCACCGCATCTGGAGGTCCAGTAGCTTGCCGAGGCGGTCAATATCCAGGTCTTTCTCAATCGCCAACTGCACCAAGGCATTTGGCGTCACGGGGGCAAGCTCGCCTTGCCACTCAGCATCGGCATCCACCACGGCAATCATTTCTGCCGGCACCGTCACTGACGTGACGTCCTTGGGAAGCCCGCGAGACTTTCGTGTCTTTTTTTTTGGTTGTTCGGCCGCTTGCTCGGGTTCAGTTTCAGACATCTTCGTTTCCTCCGTTTTGGTTGGTGGATGCCAGCCTCTCACTGGCCCGGCGGTTTCGTTTATCAAGGAGTCGGCCGCTAAGTCCCTCTTGTTTCCTATCCCATCCCCATTAATTGCGCGAGGCGAAATGTTACATGAACATCCTGTTTTGCATACTTCAATGCCTTCCGCCTTTCCTCTGGAGTACTGTACCACATCCGGGCAAAGTCCGCCCCAGTGCATCCCTTTGATTTGCCTTCGAGGCCAAACACCCGAGCCAGTACGTCGAGTTTCACGAACTTATTATACTCGCCCATCGTCCAGGTGGTCATCGTGTCTGTGAAAACCGAGCTGAAACGCGCCCGGCCAGGGCCGGTCCACTTCACCCAATCAGGCACAGTCACGTCAAGCATCCATGAACGACGAATAAGAAACGGCAAATCGAAACCGAAGCCATTATGGAAGGCAATACGAGATCCACGGTGTTCCTCACACACCTGCCACCAGTTCACGAGACTGTCGACTTCGCACAGATCGGGTGGGTCACCGTAGATAACTGTCACTTCTTTACTGCCGCCCCAGCTAATGGTGAGTATTTCGCCCGTGAGTGGATCTAGTGCTGCTTTTTCTTTCGTGATGGCCAGCCACTGGGCTTTGTGCTTTTTACAGTAACCTGGCCAATCAGCCAAAGCCGCTTTGTGCTCGGCCTTGGCTTCAGCAATTTTCCTGGCAATCGTTTCTGCCTTTGTTGCTCGGCCGATATCTACCGCTAGATCAAATTCCTTGTTTGGTTCTTCGGGTGGATCGTACAGTTGAAGTAATACATCGTCGGGCAGCGGCCCGGTTTCGATGTCAGCGGCAATTAGACTTTCCGTCACCATCGGAGGAACTCCTTTTGGAAATTATTGCCAAGAAACTCGTCTTCCACTCGTCGTTTTTCGGCTTCGATTCTGGCTTTTTCTTTTTCGAGCTTAACTCTTTCCTTTTCGTATTTCTCGCGTTCTGCCTTCTCGACTAATTCTGAAATTTGCTGGAGCTTCAATACCAAGGCAACACCTCCCATGAGAAATACTGCGAACGACAATACGAATGTTGTCACCAATGCGGATAACTTCCCCTTTTTTGCGACTTAAACACAACATTCCACTTTCCTTTCAAAGTAAAACGCGCTCGCGGCTTTCATACCGTGAGCGCGACGAGACCTCCTGCCTCCAAGCAGCCGGAGAGAGCTTCCGTACAATACACGATTACCGAAGTCCGCAAGCGAACCGTTCCACCAATTGATGACATTAGTGTTTGACTTGCCCGGCTGCAACTCGTCGGGCATCGGTTAGCGAGTACAGGCACCATTTTCGCAATCCGCGCTGGACCGACTCGTGCCTAATGTAACCAGCGTCACGCCAACGACGAATAGTTCGTTCACAGACACCAACCATTTCGGCGATTTCCCTCGCAGACTTAAAGCCTCGCTGTCCTCGCATGTCCGTCATTGTCCCATATTGTCCAGGGCTGTCAATAGCACTTTGCTCAAAATCTTGAAAAAACGAAAAAAAGCCGGCGAAACTGCCTAATACTACACCTCTATCCGGCTCGTCAATTCCCGAATGGACTCGGCAAGTTCCATAACTCGCCGTCGATAAGCTGCAATCGTGTTTGCCAAATCGCACTTTGGATTGTCATTCTTCGCAGTATCTGGGACGCACGATGGGCCAATCGGCGTCAGCACTCCCTGGAGGCTCTCTTCCAATCCATCTATGGCTTCCCTTGAATCACTAATGCTTCCATCGAGATTGTTGAGTTCCAAGGGGACCTGCTTGCCTCGCCCTGTCTTGCAGTCACACATCATGTTCTCCTGTTCTAATTAGTGAAGTAACCCGGCGCCGCAATTCATTTCGTCTTCTTGGCGGTCTTCTTTTTCGTTTTCCTTCGGTCCCTTACTCCCGACACCTTGCCCCCGAAAGCAGAGGAGATAATTTCCAGGTTGTCTAGTAGCACCATCAACCTATCAAGTGCATCTACTGTTTTTTCAATCTTAGTCAACATCTTCAGCAGCCGGCCGATGACTTTGGCGTCGTCCAGTTTATCCAGGATCTCCAGTAGGCGGTCGAGGGCCTGGACCGAGAGTTTGGCGGCCTGTCCCATCGTGGTCAGAGGCCCCTTTCGTTTCGCCATGGGTTACTCCTTGTGATTACGAATTAAGGTCAATACCCCTCAACGACCGTGTAGACCACGTTCTTGTACGTACAACCCCGTGGACCACACACCTTGACTTTCCGCGTCGCCTGTTCGACCCGATACCTGTAGAGGCGATGCCCGTGGGCCTCGATCGCCTCCGCTTGTTTCCAGCCCGGAACAGGATGCTGGTGACTGACGATCCGCGACCCGGGCGGCAGCTTTTCCAGCACAGGTCGGAGCTTCTTCAGCAACTCGCCGTTGAGATAGACGGTCACGACTTTCTGTGCCGAGGTCCACTGTATCCGCAGCACGTCGGCCTGTTGGATGCTGACCAGGTGGCCGAGGCTGTTCCGCTTGACGTTAGCCCAGGCCACGGTGGCAATCGCCGGATTGCGTTCAATGCCCACGGCCTTGCAGCCATATTTGACGGCCGCGACAATCGGGATACGACCATCACCGCAACCCAGGTCCACCACGATGTCGATAACCGTCACGTCCACGGAATCGAGCATGGCAACCACTACGTCCGGCGGGGTGGTGGCGTAGTGCGATTCGCCGGCGTGCAGTACCGAGACGATCGAAGCCCAAGCCACGGTCAAAAGTATTTTCTTCAACATTTCGTTTCTCCTGTGTCTAAATCTTACTCACCTTGAAGGGGTCAATTTGGTCGACGATCACACGCAGCCACGTACCATACTGAGTATTGCGTATCCGAATCGTTCGGCCTACAATTAGCGGCTGTCTGCGATCGCGATAAACGAGCCACGACTGCGTGCCAACCTTACATGGTATTGGTTGCAGCTTCATAAATCACTCATCTCCGCCGGCTACCAAACAATCTCCGCACTCGACCTCCGCCCCTGCCTCCGCCACCCACGGTCTGCGTCTTGCCCCGGACACCCTCAAACTCCGGCTCGTGGTGCAGTCGATAATGCAGCCGCATCCGCTCGGTATGGCCCAGTGACTTCACGTAGTCATAGCTCTGCCCATGCCGAGCCAGGCTGTTGATCACGCACATGCCGCAGCGAGACGATCCACAACCCACATCGGGCCCACGGGTCGGTCCCGACGACAGGTCGATGTTCCGCGCGGCCTTCGGCTTCGGGGCGGGTGGCGGCTGTTCAAATTGCAACACAACGCGATCGCCAGTCACCGTAGTGACCGCGAAGACCTCGACGTTGGCGGGCATATCCGCACGGGACAAGGCGATGGCTCGCCCGACTGGTCCCAACGAATTCACCGCGTCCAGCAACGGACCGGCACGCAGGGCCAGCGGACTGACTGCCAGGACAGTCATCGCCGCGAGGATCACACTACGCATGGAACTAGTCCTCCCCTACTAAGATCGGTGGAATCAACGGCACCGACACTTTACGGCCACGATTGGACTCGAAAATCTGTTTAATGTAATACTCCTTTGTATCGGGACCACTCAGAATCGGCTCGCCGCCGTAGTACCGTTTGAGGATCGACTCTGACGGATCGTTCTTCCAACTCGCCGGCAAACCATTAATAATTCCAGGATTCATGACTCCGCCACGGGTGTGCCATAATCCGGCATTGTGACCTAATTCGTGCATTACTAACGTAGCCCACTCACGCACGATATTCGACGGCTGGTAACGTGCAAGATACTTGCACCAGATCCCACTGCCGCAGGATTGACCCTGACCGACGATGGCCAGCCCAATCCAGCCATTCGACCGAGGGACGAACGAAAACTCAATGTTCGCCCCGCTTTCCTCGGTCCGAATCCAGCGCAGCCCCAGTTCGTCATAGGCGGCCATGTTCCGGGCCCAGACCTCATCGAACTTGGGTTTCAAGAAGGATGGCATCCCCTCTGGGTTGACGTGAACAGTTGCCGCATGAAAATCGCCGATTTGGTGGCAGTGTTTCCAAGATCCGGTCCCCACGGCGGGCTCCACGTCCGGGCCGTAATCAGGGCAACCGCAGCGATCCTGTTTCATCAACTCCCGTGTGGCAGGACCCAAGTGGCCGTCACACCTGAGTGGCCGGGAGTGATGCAGCAGGGCAAGGGGATCAAGATTTTCGACCATGAAATCCTGATAACTGGCGATTGCCTTCTCTACGATTTGGCTATTGAAACTCTCGCCCGGGGTGTCTGGAATATACTGCTGTAGTCCAAACGGATATTCTAGGTGTCCCGTCCACCTCAGCAGCTCAATGGTTTCGCGATCGGTCATTGCAAGGCGCCTCCGATCACGGAAAGCACTTTGCCATAGTCGGCCGCCGAAATGCCTCGTTTCTCCGCGGCGGCCAAGGCGGCATCCGCCAGCACCGCGAACGGCCGCCACTGACTGGCCCGCGACCCGAAAGCAGCAACCAGACCCGTGGTGAGCATCACGTTGGCGGCCGGGATCGATCTCAGATCCTTCGCAACCTTGCCGACCTCGATGAACGTGCGGCCGACCGCCTCTTGGCGGGTGAACTTCTCGCTGGTTACCGGGTTGGTGATCATCTCCTCCCTAGCCGACAGCGGCACGTTGTCAAGCCACCGCCGAACAGCCTCCTTTGTGATCTCCGAATCTGGTGGCGGAGGGGGAGGTGGCGGAGGTTCGGGGTCACCGATCTCAATCACGACCGATGCACTAACCGGCAAACCGCCTCGAACCACTACCACCGCGACGAAAGCCCGACCTTTCTCGGAAGCCACGAACCATAAATACTGCTCTCCAGCCCACCCGGTGACGCCTACGGCTTTTGTACTCACGGCCGGCTCGACTAAAATCTGCGACGTTGGCAGGTCTTCGGTCGTGAGCCCGTGTACTTCGAGCAGGTAGTGTTGTCCCGGTTGGATCGGCTCGTCGGGCGCCATAATCTCCAGATCGGCAGCTACTGCCGGTACAGCCAGCGATAGGTACACCAGCAACGAACGTAACGATCGCATGGTTTGTTTCTCCTCGGGTAAGGACGGTTGCGGCGGTTAGCTGAATAGGCTGATGAGTTTGATGATCAACGGAATCAACTTCTCTATCAACGCTATCAACGCATCGAAGAACGCCGGCCAGTCTGCGCCCGCAACTTGCATCGCAGATTGAAACTCTGCGGGATTGTCTGTGACTAAACGGTCTAAAACTTCGACGGCTAGTGTTGCGGAGTCTTTGCCTTCCAACTCGCCGGCTTGTTGCATTTCCCCTAGTATTTTTCGGATATTTCTGAACGTCACACCCATCGCCCTTCGCTGTTTCCACGTCGGCCCCTTCCGCAACGCGAACGCGGTCAGCTCGCCTTTCGTATCGGCCGGCACCCGAAAAACGGCATCGCCTGCTGGCGTACTGTTGCCCCAGGCGGCTTGCGTAGGGTTGTCGGCGGCAGCGGCCGTCGCCTCCTGGTCCATTAGCGGGCAACCGAAAATCGTCAACAACATCACAAACATCAACAGCCTTTTCATGTCATTCTCCTTTCGAGAACGGGGTTCAGCAGTATAGGCCTACGATAGGCCGGTTAAATACTCCAACACACACGCCTTGAAGTCGCAGATCTACTCCCCGAAAGCCGCCACAATTGCATCAATCAACTTATCCGCGATAGGCTGAACGGCAGCCCTGATTATCGGATCGAAGATCGCGTCAGGCACCAGCGGCAAGTCGAGCGGCTCGATCTCTTCGACGTGAAACCGATCGATCAGGTCCAATACCACCTCTTTTTTCTCAGCGCCGCTGGCCGGCAATTCCCGAACGATCTCCACGAGCGACTCAACCGTCGACTCAATGAACTTCCACACTTCACTCAGGCGGAGGCCGTCCGACATTGCCTCACGGGCCTCGGCAAACAATCGAATCACGTCCTCTTTGATCATCTCATACAAATCCTCTCGCATCTCGCACTCTCTTTCTGGGCCGTCTGGCCCTGGGTTAGTTCTAGGAACGGAGCGGTCCAATACCGCCAATGTCCAAAGATGTCCCATTATGTCCAAGTCAGCGAGAGAAGTCAACCCCGGTTATTTTGTTGCTTTTTTAGCCAAATGTCACGCCATTTTCTCCAGGCACCCTCTGGTTTGCCGTAGAGTTTCGCCAGGGCTTTGCCTTTGAGTATGTGGGCCGGCGACAAGCTCCTTGTGCCCTGGCCCTGGTGGTAATCCACCAATAGCTCCTGGGCTTTCTCATGGGAAAGCCCCAGGGTTGCAATCATCTCTTCGATTCGTTCCTTGGCCTTCTTTCGCTGCTTTATTTGCTCCTGGTAGGTCTTGTCGCTTTTGTAATTCTTCCGGTTGGGCGTAGGCTTCATGGCTTCGTAGACCGCAGATTGCTTTTTCTCCTCGCGACGAGTATCCACCTGTTTCATCTGCTTGTCAGTCAGCATCTTGCGGTAAGCCGGCGATTCTGAATCCCACTCCATATTCTTTAGGAAGTTCTCGAACAGTTTCTCCCGCTTCTCGGGCGTAGCCTTCCGGTACTTGGTCCTGGGGCCGTAAGTGGAAACCGACGCACCGAAGAATGCTTCAAACGCTGCGAGCGTGCCCTGTTCGACCCCAAGTTCCCGCTCGGCGTCCGCTATCTCACGCCATGTCAGCGGCGTGGCGCGATTGACTACAATGTCCGTCTTTGTCACCACATTCCCGATCGCGTCCCTTCCAGCCGCCCATTCTAGAATTGCAGACGGCCCCGTGCCGAGCTTGTACTTGCCATAGTTGACGATAAAGTCCGCCGCCGTCTTCCCCCCATACTGAACATCCTCACCGTATATCGACTTGATCTCGCCCTTACTGGTCTTTATCTCTCCGGTGAGTACCCTCGCCGTCAGCACAATGGCCGGCATTGTGCCGCCTTCGTCCTTAACCCGCGTCTCGCCCACCTTTAGTGCCAATGCGTCACTAGACCGCAGGTCCCATTCGACGGTCGGTTTCTTCTCCTCATCGTCGCCCGCGGTGAGCATGTAGGCCCAGTACGCGATCGACATTTTCGTCGCGTGGCCTAAGAGTGTCCGTAGGTACAGTTTCGCCATCGCAACCCGCATCCCTCGGTCAGCGTTCCATTGCCCGATCCATTTCGGCGTGGCCATCTGAAACGGCACGACGAAGTCCGCCTGGATTCGGGACCACGCCCAGCGTCTAGCCAGTAAGGCGAAGTCGAGCCACGGGCTCCCGCCCTTTAACCCGGTCCCTCGTCCGCTGAAGATGTTCGAGGTCCGCCCGGTCAGTTCTATATCCTCTTTCGACCACGGCTTATCATGCTCAAAGAACTCACGGGCAGCCATCGTGTCCCGTTTTGCGATGTCGTACATGTCCGCCTTCATAGTATTTGCGAACGAACGGTTCCCTCGCTCCATCGCCATGTAGAGCCTAGCCCACATCCGAAGCGGCAGGAGCCACTTGCTCTCCGTATTCTCAAGCCATCGAATGGCGCCGGACTGGTGCAGCTCTTCCAGTCTATGCCTCGGCCCGGTTGCTTGCGTGAACTCCACACCGCCCAGGTGATATTCCTTTGCGTCCGGGCGGTTTTCTATGTTTTCCATCGCAGCCAGAGCGATCCGTTGGCTGAACGACGCCTGCATGGCCTCCACTGCGGCGACGAACGCTCGTATCGGGTGCGAGCGAGCGTAGAAGAACCCCTGCCTCTTGAAGAACGACCATTCCATTCCAAGCATCAGGGTCTTCGGGATTAAGGACGTGGTTTCCATCAACCCATGCCCGATCCACTGGCCCACGTTCCATTCCGCACGCTCGGCAGTTTCTATCGCGGCCATGGCTTCGTACTGGGCCTTCTCGATCTCCAACTTCTTGTCCAGGATCTCGTTATCCTCTGGCGTCGGCTTGCGTTTTTTAGGCAGTCGCCCTTGCTCTGCCTCGTCTCGCCGCTTCTCCCAAAACGTCAACCGCTTGTCCAGCGACTTCTTGTAACGGGTGGTCTGACGTGCTGCTTCCTGAGCCTGGTATTCCGGGTCTCCTTTCCTGGCCTCCTCTCTCGTCTGTTTCAGTTGAGACAATTGCTGTCGCTTCACTTCCAGTTCCGGTGAAGTGAGTGGTGCCCTCTTCTGCCTTGGCCCCAACTTTCCTACTGCTAGGTCGGCTTCCATCTCGGCTATCTGACGGCCAAGGGCGGCTTCTGCCTGCCTTAGTCGCTGAGCGTCACTGAGCGGCCCCCTCTTCGGCGGGAATATCTTTCGGTGCTGTTCGAGCAGTCCGTCTCGTTTCTTGCGAAGGGCCAACAACTCGGCATCCGGCTCCAGTGGTGCTCGTTCTTTGACGATCTTTTCGCGAGTGCTGATCTCTTTTTCTAGGTCGGTAATACGGTTGCGTAGTGCAGTCTTGGCCGTGCCTAGGGCAGACTTCAGTTGCCGTGCCGGATCTGTGACCGCGTAGCCACCGCGCTTCTTTGCTTCATTGACCAGCTTGGTTAATTCCCGCTCCTCCTGGGTAGGCTCCCGTTGCTCGACACCCGATTTCTTCGGAGCGTGGCCTGCTGCCATGTCCTCCAGTTTGCGTATCTGCTGAATTTCACCACGGATACCGCGGACCTTTACGGCCGTTTCCTCCTTGGATAGTTCCCGGTAATTCCCATACCCGCTCATCGCATCCATCGTTTCAGGGCGAGTGATACCATCCACCTCTTCCGATAGCTGCTCGTGAACCGCACCGATGACCTTATCGCGACCTTCGATCCCAGCCTCTACGGCCTGCTTCATCAATTGGCGGGCCCTTCGCCCAGTCTCGGCGGCAGAGGCATCCTTGCCCAGCGGTGATTCGACTTCGCCCCCGAATTCATTCCACGCTTTCTTGAGCGCCTCGGCTTGCTGGCTGGTGACATCCCCAATGTCGCGGCGAATGTTTGCCGTCAACTCAATAAACGAATTGACGCCCAGGCTCGCATACGCCCGAACAACACCGGCCGCCGCCTTGGCTGCTTTGGCCGTCGCTTTAAGCACTTCAGGGTTCAGGCCCATCGCAGTCGGCCCGGTGGCGCTGGTCACTGCCGCCTTACTGACTTCCGCCCATGCCTCCTTGAACGCTACCACGGCTTCCGACGCCTTGCGCTGTAGATTTTCTCTCTTGGTTCCTTTCTTCGGACGAGGAGCCGGCTTCGCAACCGCCGCTTCACCAATCTGGCGTTCGACTTCCGCTTGGGTCAGCTTTGTCTGCAATTCATCCCGTTCGGTTTCCAGCTTCCCGATCCGGTCGGCCAGTTCTTCATACTTGGCCATCTGCTCATCAGACGGCCGCTTGTCGACGCTCCGAAGATGCTGCCGAACAATGCCGGCCACCGAGAAATCAGTGTTCAGCTCGGTCTGCCGCGACACGCCAGCCTGACCCCACTTTTTCCCGGCCTCTTCTGATGCCTCTACGGCTTGTAGTATCTCGTCCCGAACGTCTTCGCCAGCGAGCCGCCGATTTTCCAGGTCACGAATATACTGATTTAGTACAGTTTCTTCCTGCGGCTCCACGGGGCGAGGTTTTTCGGTTAATTCCTTTGCTAGTCGCCCAGGATAGGACGGGTCTTCGGCAATCCGTTTTGCTGCCTCCGCTTGCCATTGCTCGACGGATTCCGCTTCTCCAAGAACCCGTTCACCTAATCCGGCCTTCTTCCGCAGTTCATCCGTCTTGACATTCTTCGTGCCGGTGGTTTCGGTCGGCTCCTGTACGCCCGCTGGTGCCGCTCCGGGCTCGGAAACGGGTTCTGGTGCCTCTTTCGGCTGCTGGGCCTCTGTGGGCTTCTCTGGGGCTGCTGGCTGCTCGGTGGCCCATGCAGGGGGCTTGATCCCACGCCTCTTCGCCATTTGCTTCACCATCCCCCGCCACCGGGGGTCAGAGATGTCCTCCGGTCGCTGAATCGTTTCACCCCTTGCGGCCCGGGCCGCGAGTTGCTTGGGCGTATCTGGTGCCGCCTCCTCTGCCTGTACCTCCGGCGGCGGGGTTACCGGTACTTCGTCTTCCCGTACTTCCGCTTCAGGGCCTCGTACTGCTTCGGCATCTTGGATCTCCTTTTCTATTTGCGAAAGCTCTTTGCCTACCGCCGCCTTCCGCGATTCGCGGTTCTTCAATTCCTCTTCAGACATTCCCAGCGCCTTACCATCCTCGACCGAGACGAAACCCTTGGACGGAGTCTCCCGTAGTTGGTTTCGCCTGGCAACGGCGAGTTGTGACGCGCCGCCCGGTCCCATCAATAGTAATAGCGAGGCCCACGACTCTTTGACCGCTCGCGCGAATTCCGGCCTAACTTGGCTCAAGTCGAGATCCGGCGCATTCCCATCTGCCCATGTCGCAAATACCTTGAATGCCTCATCGGATGATGCCTGCGCGCCTTCTTCGAGATTCTCTACGCCGTACCGAACTCCAAATCTAATGAGCGCCCTAGTCATGCTTTGTTTAACACCCGCCGGCAGTTTGGCGCGGAGGGGGTCTGGGATTATAGACTCAATAGCCCCGCTGACAGTCCCCGCAATAGACGCGAATCCCTTGGCAGTCGTTTCATCGACACCTGCATCTCGCATCGCGTTGTAGCTGGAACGATAAGCCATAGGAAAGGCGGCAGCGGTTACCCCAAGAGTAGTCCCTGCACCAATCGCTTTGCCTACTCGACCACCTTTTCCCATGGCATACATGGGACCAACCATCTCGGTGACCTGCACGGGGACTTTCGTATACCACGGCTCATCTTTACGAACTGACGGCATCTCGCCTCTTTTGATGTCCCTGATTGCGTGCAAGGTACGAATCTGCTCCGCATCGCCGGCAGCCCCCGCGAATTCAACTACCGACCCTCCCCATGACCAAAAACCTTCGGCGAGTCCCGCCAGTAGTCGTGACGGAAGTGGTGCATCTGCGAAGGTAGTCAGCCCCTTGGCCGCTTTCGGCAACACATCGGCTGCGGCCCGAACAACCATAGGATACTCATCTGGCCGTAACCTTTCGAGAGCATGAAGGGCTTCACTTCGGTTCCCGACGTTTTTGAGAACATCAGTCAGTACCGAGTACGCCTTGCTCATATCGGAACGGGATTCTCTCACGAGTTCGTCACGCGAAAGCGATTTCCGCCCAGACTCGGTCTTGACATACCAGGCCCCGTCTTTGTCCATGAACCGTTGACCAACGGCTAAGTTATCAAATTGCCCGTCACTCTCAGAAACGATTGGGGGATTCGGGTTTGCTGTTGTGATTACTTTCCATTCGTCATATCCTGGTCGCCTTTCCAAGATCGCCTCATCCGCGGCCACTACTTTCGGTATTCTGGCATCAGCCCGATCCTGAACCAGCATTTGCCGAGCTGCTTCCGCCGTAATGTCAGCCTCGGTGTCAGGACGTGATTTCGCCGACTCAATGACCTCCTCGTCTGCCATCTTGTCAAGAGTGTTCCGCTGGTAGAACTCCACGGACGTCTCGTTGTCGAAACGGCGACCCAAGTCCCGCTTTATCGACTCGGTGTCTTCACTGAATATACGAAGCCAGGCCAGGTCAACATCCGGGGTTCCTGCGGCCTCTGCAGCAGTCACTTCTCGTTGCTCAACCAACGCCTCCAGGGCTTGCGGGGTAATGTCTTCAGGTTTCAGCCGTTCTTGACCTTCATCCAAATCACGAGAAAGAAATTCGACGTACTCCTCGCGCCCTTCCTGGCTTACCGGGGTACGCCATCGCAGTTCGGTGTGCTTCTCGGCATCGATGGGTAGAGATCGGCCGCCAGCCTGCTCGGGCGCGAGGGTGCGTTGATCGGCCGTCTCTTTGCTAAGAGTACGCTCGATTGTTTCATCGGAAGTGCCGAATGGGAACTCGGCAATGACCATTTTCCCTTCGTTGTCATTGTACTCCACCTCTATCGGGGGCTGGCTGCGCTGGGCAGCCAACTCTGCGTCCTGGTCTATTACTGTTGCCATCTGGTCTCCCGTCCCCTACTTAAGCTTCTTGCCTGTTGTATCAAAGACCTTTCTCTGCGGCCCCGCCTCGCCGCCATTTTCTCCATCCCCCAGGGACTCTAGATCCTCCTCCAGTTTCTTTACTCTATTGTCCCAGTATTCCGCAAGATTTTCGTTTGGATCACCAGTTCCAGTAAATCTCGCCTTTGCTGCATTGTCTCGTGCTGTCTGCGCCTCCTTTTCCAGCCCTCGTCGGCGTACCTGTTCTTCTTTCTGACGTGCCTGGTTCTCTTCCTTGCCTGCCTTCTCCGCGTCCATCTTGGCCTGGTAAAATGGAGTCGGCTGAGGTTCAGTATCTTGGCCAGACACGTAAGTGAAATCTGCGGGGCGACCCGGCTCCGCTTTCACTAGGTTCCCACTTTCATCCAGGTTCCAGCCGTGCCTGTTTGGATCTTCCGGCGTCTCCAGGCCCCATCGGTTAATCTCCCGCCTCCGCTCGTTAATGTCCTCGGTAGCCTCTGTTTTCTGCTCGGCATTGAGAGTCTTGTCTTTACGCACCTCGATCAAGTCTTTGTCGAGTTTATCGATTTCAGTTTGTGCCCTTTTGGAGTACACCAACTTGCCGGCTTGCCGATCGTTTTCCAACTCCGCGTCACGAGCACGTTGCGCAGCGGCCTCGGCGACGTCCTGGGCTTCCCCGAACTCTCGCTTATTGATTCTCTCTTCTTCTTTAGCCTCCCAATCCCGATCCTCCAATTCTTCCCGTCGCCGAGCCTCCTCTTTGGTCTCCGCTGCCTCGAATTGCGGCTCGGCTTCCGGGTAGGGGTCGGGCTTACCCATCCGGCGAGCGCGATCGTTCGCTCGGCGCTGCGCTTTGATTTGCACTGCCGATGAAGATGCGGCTTTTCGCATGGGCCGGAGAAGCTGTTTTACGCCAGCCAGCGAATCGACATCGGGGGTGGTGTCAATTTGCTGGCCAACTTCCCTGGCTTTTCCTACAGCCGCGGTCAATGGGTCTTTCCACGTCCCGGCCGCCTGCTGGCCCAGGCGTTGTTGACCCATGCGTTGGCGTCCGGCTCCGCCCCCTAGTGCCGCCGCGCGGTACTTGAACCCCTCCTGCCGGGCCTGTATTCGCCGCTCGTCCCTCATTAGGTCCATCGCGTACTTCTGCTTCCGCTGGCGGGCCTTGCCTTGGCCGGTTGCGTACGCCGCTGCGCCGACGGCAGCACCTGACGGTTGATGTAGGATTCTAATGGCCATTGTTTATCGCCTTTCGTTCACTAGATTTCGACTCCTATCCACTCCTCGCACTCTCCACCGTTTCGGCCGCTCAGAAACTGCAACCAGATGGTCATCTGCTGACAACCGGAACCCCGCCGCGTGCAATGGCCTTCCAGGTGCCGGCATTCGAGCGATTCGCAGCGGGAAATCCGGTCGAGGATGGTTTGCTTGTTCACCTGGGCGAAGTCCGTGGTGATCAGGTGGTCAATGTACTCGTCCCGTTGGGTTCTGAGGCGGTCAGCGATTTCTTCGGGGGTGAGGGGGGCAGGCGGCTCTAAATGTTTCTGCCTGCACTGGTGATGTATTTGCCGTATCTCCCATTCGCGGTCACTTGTGATACGCCTGCCGCACAAACTGCACCGATAGCAATGCTCACCGTCATGCTCACCCTCGTAGACAATCATGGTGACACCTGAACCCTAGCCGTCGCCGTAGGTTTATTGCAATTCAACGCATAGTATGCAGGCACGATACTATCCATAGAATTACACTCCCACGTGTAAGATGCTGGGCCGCCTACGGCAAACTGGAAGACATTGATGAGAGAGCCTTCCGACCAGTATCCGAAAATGACGTTCATAAAAGAGGTCGCATTCTTCAGCACGACGATAACTTCGGCAGTACATATCGGCGTATCTAGCTCCTTCTCCCAAGCACAATGAGCCGGCCAGGGGGGCCAGTACCTCCTTTTTATATCGTCAAACACACCATTGAAATCCGTGCAATCACCACAAGCCGCATTGGCTACATTCACAACAGTCACCTTGAGAAACTCCGGGTGATCCACAGGGTTGCAGCACGTATAGCAGCACGGCCCGTCATCCACCGCAAACCGAAATATCTTGCACGGATCAGTCATTAGCCACACGCTGCGTTTATGGCGTACCACTCGCCGCCAATCTTGGCAATCAGAACCCTTGTGCTCGAAGCCAACGTCTGGCCGGCGCCCAAGAGAAACGGCGGATAGACGCCGGTCTGATTATTGCCGGTATCCTCCCAATCCGTTCCCCCGCTATTCCAATCCCAGATAGAAACAGTGACAGTTCCATCCGGGTCGTCACCATCCATCTGGGCATCGAGCTTACCCCACTTCATTGGGACGCCACCACCACCTCCCGTCTCTAGCCATTGAATCGGGTTTTCCCCCTCCTCTTCTCCGTCTTCGTCGTAAAGCAGAACTATCGCTTCATCCAAGTCCTCGGGATGCCCAACGGTCGTTTCAGCGCGTCCTGGATTAGTGCCCAGTTGCGTCTGTGGCTTGGCACAATTGATCACTTGCCCTACTTCGTAAGCGTTGTCGCCTCGCACTCCGTAGGGTTTCGCTACGTTGATCGAATCGTAGAATTTCCTCGTCTCGGGATCGAAGCCACGACAGACCAGATAGTTGTCGTACGTATCTTCTTCAATCACCTGCATCAACGCCACAACGGGCGACGGCCCCTTTTTGCCGAGATCGGCATACTGCCCGGTCATCGGATTGTACGGGTGAGGAAGCTTAAAGCCAGGGGTCGGCTGACGCCTTTTGCGCTCAGTCATGGCACACCTCCCGGTTTACCGCACATCGCAAAGCAACTGGACGGAGCCGATGGAGCCCTTCATCACACCAGCGTCACCATCGTCATCCACTGCCACTGTAATCAGTACATCAAGGAGATCGCCGGGGTTCAGTGTGGTAGGAGTGATAGTGAAGTCGACGTCCGCGAAGACCGTGTTGTTCATGTTATCGCTTGAGGCGGTAGTCGCACACAGGTCGCCCGTGGAAGTGGCATCTTCGTCCGACTTGTATACCTGTATGTCTACGGTGGCTGTCTGGTCGGCCACCGTGGTAATCATTCCCGCACTAAGACGCAGCGTAACTGATTCCCCCGCCTCGTATTCCCACGGCAGTACAATCTCACCGCGGGCGTAGTAGGATACTGCGGCGCTATTGCCACCGAAATCAGGCGTCTGAAGAGACGGAGCGTTTGTTGCGTATGTACCTGCAACGTAGTCAAGCGCGGAGCGCGTGCCCCAGAGTTCAAGTAGAAATTTACCGGCGGTGTACGTGGCGGTGCCTTCGGTTGTGCCAGTGACCATGTAGAGATACCCTACGCCGGGCAGGGTGGACAAGGTTATCGGAGTCGCTTCCGCACCGGTCCAGTTGCCGTTATTGAGAAGTATCACCTCGCCAGTCAGACCCGAGATAGCAACGTCCTGCGTTCCGGTAGCCTCGTCAGCCGTTCCGTAGAAGTCAACGTCGTCATCGCTGGTAGCAGGAGTCTCAAGGCAAGTGAGCCGTCCGTGGACGATCGTTCCGTTTAAGGCCGCTGTGATCCGTCCGATATGGCAGTTCGCCGTGGCAGTCTTGCCGATGATGTCACCGGCAGTGCCCCCGCCGTTAAGCCCAGTCAAGTCGATGTAGATTTCGGTCTTGTACAGGTCCCCGACCCTGGAAACGCGACCCGAGCAAATAGTGCCGGTGCCGACGGAAATGCCCGCGCCAGGCGTCATGGCGACGTCACCGTTCTCTCGAAAAACCTCCATCGGAACCGTGAACGGTTGCAGCACACCCTGGGCAAGAACGTTGCTTCGAGTCAGGGTCGGCGCAAAAGCGCCGCCAACGCGCACGTCGCCCGGCACCACAAGATCGCCGGGGAGTTGTAGTGGATTCGCCATCTGTACTCTCCTTTTTGGAATTGATAGTTACACAAATCGTTCGTTGCTCTTACCCCTCCTTCAGTTAGGGTGAAATCCACCCGCCGCCCGCATCACCAAGTCCTGCAACTACCTTTGCCAGTTGCTCCCACTGAGGACCAATATCCTCTCGCCGCTCGACGAACCCATACAGCCCAACAAGCAGTTTGTTCCTTTCGTCAAGCTGATATTTCAGCAATTGCATATTGTCCGCGTGCGTTCCGCGAAGCCCTTCCAACCTGGCCATAAACCCATTCATCTTCTCCACGATCATCTTGTGCCTATGGTCTGCCAACGCAGTGGCGTTCTGCATCGTCATGGCCGCATACCGCTCCGTGCCAGCCAGGATGCCCCTCACTGCGTCTTGGAGCTGCCCGAGAAGCTGATTCCGTTCCGAGGCGGCCACCCGCGCAACGTCCTGCTGGGCCGCATTCTGCTTATCGATGCCCGCCAGGTGTTGTGTTTCGATTTGCTGGATCTGCTCCAAAAGCCGGTCGCGCTGGGTTGCTTCGGCCCGCCACACGTCCACCGATATCCCGTGCTTCTTTTGGATTCCGTCGAGGATCTGCGTCAAGACACCCTGCACCGCAGTGAATAGCCTTTCCTGGACGGTAGTGCTGAACTTTGCAACATCAGACGTGGCCGACCGCTCTCGATCTAGCCCGTCCAGCACCAGACGAACCTCGTTCACTAACTGTTCGTGCAACTGCTGCTTAGTGGTCATGCCGGTCTTGGCCACGTCAGATGTCGCTGTTCGTTCACGATCCAGGCCATCCAAGACCAGCCGAACCTCATCCATCAACTGCCCGTGAAGTTGTTGCTTGGTAGCCATGCCGGTCTTCGCAACATCGGATGTAGCCGCTCTTTCGCGGTCCAGGCCATCCAAGACCAGGCGAACCTCATTTATCAGTTGCTCGTGCAATTGCTGTTTGATGGCCATGTCTGTTTTTGCAACATCGGACGTGGCCGCCCGCTCTCGGTCCAAGCTGTCCAGGAATAGGCGGACTTCGCCCATTAGCTGTTCATGTAACTGTTGCCTGGTGGCCATGTCAGTTTTTGCCACATCGGATGTAGCTGCCCGCTCCCGGTCCAAACCATCCAAGACCAGCCGAACCTCATCCATCAACTGCCCGTGAAGTTGTTGCTTGGTAGCCATACTGGTCTTCGCAACGTCGGACGTGACTGCTCGCTCTCGATCCAGGCCATCAAGCCCCGTGCGAGCTTCGCCCAGAAACTGCTCGTGCAATTGAATGCGGGTTGCCTCGTTGCTGCTGTAGATTTCCTGCTCGACTGCGTGCTGTCTATCTTCTGCCTCCGCCGCCTTCAGTCTCGTTTGGAGTTGCTCGCTGTAAAGCCGGTGAGTTTCTTCATTAGACCATTTCGTTAAAGCATCCCGAAACTGATACGTTCGCTCCACGGACTCCATTGTTCGGACACGTACCTCCTGAACCTTGGAATACAACCCGGACTGAACCTCGATTTCAAGTCGGGAATTGGCGTCTTGGGCTCCCAGGATGGCCTGCTTCCCGCCCAGCGTGCGGTTGCGCACTTCCTGAAGGAGTGCGTACACGCCAGTCACTTGGGACGCTTGATATCGCAAAACCTCCTGCCTGAGTGCATAAACACGGTCCTTGCCAGTCAGGGTACGCGACCGCATCTCCGTTTGTTGTCCGTATAGCTGATGCTGATTCTCCAACTTCTCGCGGCTCAAGCGGTCGTTCAGCGAGGCGATTTCCTCATTGCGGTCACGAGTATTCCGGGCCGTAATGTCCGAGAGTATTGCCCCGGTATAAAGTCCCCGATCCGTCAACTGCTGCACCTGCGTAGCGAGCGTGACGTCAAACGCCTCATTGATCCTCGCCAACTCTGTTGTTCCTAAGCCATCCAGGAACCCTGTCGCTGCCTGCAAGTGTTGGCCGTAATCATCTTCCAGCCGCGCCAGTACCTCGTTGTAATCCGTGGCATGGTCCGCCAGCGTGGTTGTGCCCTCAGCCAACAAGGTATCGATGTCTATTTCGACTGCACCGTAATCAGACAATATCGTCGTCAGCAAGCCCCCGGCGGCAGTAACAAACGTGCCTGCGTTGGTGCTGGCATCACTTAGCAAGGTGTCTATGTCGTCTGCGTGGGATTCGTAGCTGGCGGCCATTGTCGTCAGTTGGGTCTCGTAATCCAACACATATGAGTCCAGGTGCTCTAAGGCGTCTACATGGTCTCCCAACGCCACCGTTCGGTGCGAAGCAAAATCAGTGGCCAGAGTCGCTATCGCTGTGGCATAACCGATCAGATATGTGGTTAACGCGGTCGCCTTGTTGTCGATCAGCGTTTCTACCTCCGCCCGCGCTGCATCGCCGCGTGTACCCAATTCAGCCAGTTTTGCGGCGTGATCGGTCAGATGCGTTGCAAGAGACGATACCTCGCCGGCCAGGAGATTTCCTACCGCTGTCCGCGTCGTGTCGCCGTATGTACCCGGTTCGGCCATTTTTGCAGCGTGATCGGCTAAGTGTATTGCGAGGGACGACACCTCACCTGCCAGAAGGGCTTCCACGGCCGTCCGCGTCGTGTCTCCGTGCGTTCCTGATTCGGCGAACTTGGTAGCATAATCGGTAAGGTGAGTAGCGAGGGAAGCTACCTCGTCAGTCAGAAGCGCCTCGACCGCTGCCCGCGTCGTGTCTCCATGTGTTCCTGATTCAGCCATTTTTGCGTCATACTCGCTCAAGTGCAATATAATCGACGATACCTCACCCTCTAAAAGTGCTTCCACCTCTGTCCGCGTCGTGTCGCCATGCGATTCCGGTTCGGCCATTTTTGCAGTATGATCGGCTAGGTGTGCCGCAAGGGATAGTGTTTCGCCATCCAGGAGCGCCTCCACTTCCGTTCGTGTCGTGTCCCCGTGCGGCTTCGGTTCGGCCAACTTAATGACATATTCGCTGAGATGCGAGGTAAGGGAATCGACCTCGTCGGCCAGTAGCGCTTCGACACTTGTCCTGGTCGCCGCCTGTTCTGACTCTAGTTCCGTAAATTCTGCGGCTTGATCTGTGATGAACGTCGTCAGTTGCGTCGCTGAACTGGATAGGAGTGAAGCAACTGTAGTCACATGGCTGCTGTAGTTGGTGTCCAGTTCCACGAGTTTGGCGGCGAAATCTGTCAAGAATGTGCTGAGGTATCCCGACTGGGCCGCCAATAATCCAGCGATCGTCAACGCATTGGCCGAGGCGTTCGCTTCCAATTCATCCAACTTGCCGTCCATCTCAGTCAGGGCATTCGTGGCTACCTTCGCATCCAATACGAGTTGAGTCTGATTCTCGTCAATCAGCAAATCCACTTCGGTCATGTATGTATCCAGATTGCCTAAGTAGAGGGTCACGTGCGCATTTTGCTCGGCTACCTGCGATTGAAAATGCACGTAACTGGTGGAAAGCATCTCCGTCCAGCTTACTACGATCTGATTGTATCGAAACTCGTTTGCCCACTTCGCATCGTTGGCCGCAATCGTGTAGGAGTTCAGGAGGTTCTGCAACACTACCCAGTTTTGCAACGATTCCCGCTCCATCTCGAAGGATGGCGTGGCTGGGGTAGTGGTCTCGTCAAGACTGACATCCGTAATCTGCCAGCCTTGTGCCACCAGCCATCCCACGGTCTCGACCGGCATGTTGGAAATGACCTGTGACTTCCACCAATTCAGAGAATAAGGCGACAGGTCGGGCTCAATATGAATAAGGCCCTGCTCGGGATGTTGTATAGGTACGTCTGATATACCCATGATTACCTCCACGTTCCAGATAAAACCGCCGTAATGACGGCGGCTTCATACGCCCAATCACCTTCTGAGTGCAGCCACAGGCAACACCACATTGCTCGAACCCGAGGATATTTCGCGTGTGCCTGGCCAGCAGACCACGTACTCTCGGCCACCACGTAGCTTGAGTAATCTCCTCCAGCCAGCGCCGCCGTAATGGCTGCCTTTCCATTGGCTGCTGCTTCTTCTGCTGTATCACCCTTCACGAGTCTCCACGCCACGTCATCACTGCCAGCAGCGACGTTGCCGTGTAGATCCAGGACCCGCCCGTATCTGCCGGTTTGCCCGAGTTGAAATGGACCGAGCAAGACATGACTATCCGTCTCACCCACGTCAAAAGGCCAGAATTGTTCGCGGGCCGTGTCGTAGAACCAATCGGGGTCCACTGCCAAGTGAATGTACACGCCTCGGTCAGCGTGGTTGTACGTGAGCTTGCAACTGGTGTCACTGATATCCGTCAGGTCCTCAGGGATTTTGTCCTCTGACAACGCCTTGAGGCCACTTCCGTCAATTCCAGTTGAATACAACCCACTTGACGACATGAAGTACACCGTATCGTGATTCACGCACCATGCGTCAGCCCCAATGATTCCCACTTCGTCTGAAACACGCTGTCTCGATCCGGTCAGCGGGTCGCCCTGCTGGACCCATACCTCGTCAGCGGTGAACCCAAGCAGGAACGAATCTTTGTGTGGAATTAAAGCCACCACGGTGTCGCCTGTTGTCCCGCCATAGGACAGTTGGAACAACGCTGGCCGTAACACATCGGACGCATCCGAACTGAGGGTAGTGTCTGTGTCATCGCCCACTCGGGTGGCCGTAATGGCCCTACCGCTAAACGTCAGTAGACGATCCCGGTAACGAATCTCCGAGGGCCGTGTGCCGGCGGAAATACCGGCAAAACTGCCTCCGCGAAGACGGTTCGTAAGGGAATCCTCAAGGCGTACATTCACCGCCCATGGAGCTGGAAATGGTCCCTGGCCCCTGACGGTGGCGGCATGGAGTCCCGACCGCCGGACAACTCCAGCAGTCGGGAATTGGAGATTCATTGTCTTACGAGGCATAGGATTATACGGCCTTGACTACTTATCTGCACGCCGTTGCTTCTAAGGCAAACATATCTGGATGACGATCCACTCTGACATTTACGAACCCTGCCGTTCTCAATGCGTCGCCAAGCGATTTTGCGGTGAATCCGGTCTTGTGTGCGTAAAACCCATTCCCCGCAGCGATGCACCCACTGTGCCCGAAGAGAACGTCAATAGGAGTAATCGGGCCGGCAAGGGACTCATAGATCGGATCGGTAAGATTTCCCTTCGCCATACACTCGGCAACACTCTGGAGATCGGGGACTTTAATCACCAACACCCCGCCATTGTAGAGCACCCGATAGAACTCGCGCAATGCAACCGGAACCTCGTGTAGGAACAGGTGCTCCAAACTGTGTGACGAGTAAACGGCGTCATAAATGTCGTCCGCAACAGGAATCGAGAGCATCGACGATAGGATATCAGGCTTGACGTTCGGGTCGACGTCTTGTCGGATCTCCTCCCAATCGCCTTGGAAGCATGGCGGAAGTGCTCCGCCCCCACAACCAACATGAAGAACAGTCTTCATTGTTCTCCTCGCAGTCGCTTCATGGGCAACGAATCGTCCCCCAGCGTGTATCGCCGGCCGGTGGAATGGCAGATATGCTCGCACCACACGGAAGTATCGACCATGATCTTTCGATGCTCCGTGTCCACTTCGTCTGTGTATCGCTTCGTGAACCAGAGGTCTTCGGTCATCATCATTCGGCCCCACATCCCATTACACAATACGGGATGGTCGACCGTAGCGAACCACGGATTCTCTGGGGGGTTCGCCATCTTGTCGAACAGCGATAGCCTCAGAAGGGCACACCCCATCGGAATCCCTACGATCCGTTCTTTGATGACATCGCCCATTGTCCAATCGAAGTCCACGCCCTGATTCCACTCTCGCCACAAGAGAGGAAACGTGGGGAGCGTCTTCATGCAGTACATGCCAGAAGCTATATCGTAATCTGGATTGTTGTCCAAGAAGTACGTCAACTTCAGTAGGGCGTCGGCAGGGATGAGCGTATCCCAGTCGATAAAAAATAGGTACTTCAGATTATTATCCCTAGCCGCCTGGACCGCCGAACAGCGTGCAACGCCGACTTCCATGCCGTCTGCGTATATCTCGATGTTCGCGTGTCCCGGTGGAATTGCAAGGCCGGTTCTCACTCGCTGCCATTCCGGAGTCAGGAGCCCAAGGTGGGTATCGTCGCCTGCGGAATGCACGAGCGACTCCCTCAGCGAGTTGAGACACGCTTCCTGGTTGCCTGCCTCCAGGAACAAGGCCGCTTCTCTGACTTTCTCCTTTACGATAGTCCCTTCATCCACGGGGACCATCGGGATAGGCGTACAAATGCCGATTGACCACTGCTTCATAACGAGTACCTCCTTTCCCTTGATGTTACACCTCGCGGTGCCACCAATTCGTGCCATCACATACCAGGTTTAGGGCAGAGCCGGAGGCGTTTGCTGTGGCTAGGGCCGTACTGGTGGCACTAGCGAAACTGACACCTGCCGTATCGCCAAGCAGGCCGATCGTTGACGCCCCTGCGTTGATGACGTTGACGCAAAGCCCAATAGCAGCATTCGGGAGTTTGAAGTAATTTTTGCTAGCAGTGCCGACAGAAATCATCGCAAGCGTGGGGCTGAGGAGCGCTGTAGCCTGGGTGTCCACCGCCGCAGTGCCGCCGCTAACCTGGATCGTCGCGCCTCCAAGGACCCGTTGGGCGGTTACGGTCGCCGCGCCGACAGAAACGTCGGTTGCCAAGATACTCTTAGCCGACAAACCCGTCGCAACGCTGAGGTTGGTCAGAAGCCCGGACTTCAAACTCATGGCAGACGTGGCCAAAATAAGGGGAACTGTCATGCCGGTGGCTACGCTGACATACGAAGCCAAGATAGACGCTATGCTGGCGTTCGACGTGCAACTAATGTTGGGGATCGTCGCCTGCGTTCCGACACTGAGGTTGGTGGCCAGGACGGAAGCCGCAGTCAGATTCGACGAGCAGAGAATGTTGGGAATCGTAGCTTGCGTTGCGACGCTGAGGTGGGTCAGGAGTCCTGATTTCAAACTCATGGCGGTCGCGGCCACAATACTGGGAACAGTCAGGCCGGTGCCGATGGTGACGTTTGTGGCCGTGATGCTCGGAACGCTGATTGCCGTTGTGGTTGCCGTCAGGTTGTTCGCCGTGAGGTTTGAGATCGCTGCGGACGTGGCGAGAATCGACCTGGCACTTATAGTGGTGTTCGCCAAGATGTTGGGAGCCGTCAGGCCGGTGGCAATGGAGACATTGGTCGCCAGGACGGAGACCGCAGCGATATTATCAAACGCCCCTTCTTCCACCGTTACGTTCGTGCCCTCCTGGGCGACGGCACGCCACACATGCTCGGTGCCAACCTTGATCGAGTAGAACACCACGTAATCCCCGGCGTCGGCGAAAGTAATGCTTGTGTCGAGGTCTCGGTTGTAGCCGTACATCGTACCCGAGGCGGGATTTACGGTAAGCGTTAGATCGCCCCCGTCCTCATCGAGAACTACCGCGCACAGAATGCCAGGCTTAGTCGGCGCTGCCAGCGTCCTCGCTTCAGCCGTAGCAGTCACCACGGAGCAAATCTGGCCCCACATGCCAACAGTGATCGTCCCGGCGGCACCAGGATCGGTCAGTCGCCCAGGCCCAATGCTATCGAAGGCCCGGAAAAAATCGTTCAAAGCTCGGTGTGCAGACATGGTCTACTCCTTGTGAAGGTGGTTCGGGGAGGCCCCGTGGTCCGGAAGGTAAAACAGTTCTCTAGTTACGTTTTGCTTATATTCTCGTACCAATCTAGGGTGATTTGCATGATATTGTCGTTAGCAGTGCCCGATGTCATAAGTATCATGTAAACAGTGTCCTGCTTGAGAATGATTTCCTGCGTGCCGCGACTCACGCCACCAAACGACTTCGCGGGATTAAGCGAAGCACCGAGCGCTATCCGCGCAAGCTCCGTTTCCGAAGTCACTGCCCAGTTGGCATTGCCCGAACCACCATCCTGGAGAAACGCCTCGGTCCATACAGACACGTCACCTGTCACTGGAGTAGCATGTTGACTAATAAACCCGCTCGCTGTCGAACTATTCCGGTTGCGATTAAGGGCCGTCAGCGCAGTGGGCTCGCCGGCAGCGCCACTATCAATCACCAAATCCTCAAGCAGCAACGCCACCACCTCGTCTGTGGACTGAACGGTCACTACCATGTGTCCCCACTTTGTAGTGTCGGCTGTCTGAAATGTAACGGCCGACCGCTTGCCTATGTCAGTCACTTCCTGCGCGTTGTGGGCCATAAACGAATTGCCCTCATGGACCTTGTAGTGGTCCCAAATAATCATCGCGAGAGTGCCAGATGCTAAATCCATCTGAAGATCCCGGTAACCGTCAGCAACCCTTGCTCGCATAGGACCGCTCATAGAAACTCTCCTTTACTACATAGTAGTGCCATTGAGAACTACGTCCCCCATCCTGACCGAACGGGAAATTATGTCTGCGTTTCCCCCACGTGGAGCGTCGGGGCCAAGTTGTGTGGGGCTGGTCATCTCCTGATCGGCGGCGATCGCCAACGGCAACAATTCCATGAACCGCTTCGTGTGCTGCCCTTCTTGTTCATCAAAGTTTCGTTCCGCAGCCGCCAGGCAGGCTTCGGTAATAAGCTGAGTCAAAGACTCGCCACCTACCGGATACTGGTTTACTGCATCGATCATCGTTGCCCGCAGTTTCATACGGGCCTTCAGTACATAAGCTGCATCTGGCGTCGGATACAAAGAAATCCTGCGCCTGGAACCTGTGGTGGGGTCGAATTCGACTGTGCGAATCCCATAGTGGACTGGCCTGTCGTGGTAGGGGTTATCCTGCCGCAACCGCAGGATCTCCGCATCGGACTTCTGCCGAACCGGCGGGTAGAAGTCCGATTGCCCCGGCTCGTAAGTCAAATCGCCCTCGATGGCCTCGAACGCGGTCGGCAGGTCATATTCCGGCCGTCCTAGTTCGTAACTTGAAGCATCCGCTTCCGTGACCGACGTATCCTCTAACGTGATTTGCGTGTTACCGTCTCGCGTATCCACATCGTAGTATTCGTTGTCGATTAGCAGCACCCCGACGGCAGCCCATGTCGGAAATGTACCATCGCTTAGCGTCACCACGCCACTGGCTATTGTGATCGTGCCCGTGTCGTAGGGTGCAGTGGTGGTGATTTCCTTAATCGGCCGGAAGAAACTCCATGAATGCGCCGCGTAAATGTCATGAAGCCCGTCTTTGATACACTCTTCAATATCCGTAGTCTGGTCGCCTGAGTATCCCGTGCGGATGCCAAACAAGTAGTGCCCTGCCCGCTCCAAGAGACTTGAGTAGCTGGCCACCATCTCGCCTGTTACCGACCTCGCGGTGAAATCGCGCTCCAGATAGTGCGTCGCGCCTCCATAAACCCACTTCACCCAGGCAGTGTAGGCGATGTTCACGATATCGCTGAACTCATACTCGTAAACACCCGTGGACGGATTGTCCATGGACACGCCAGCCGCTACAACTACCGCGTCGGTATCGTCGCGCTTGACACCGTAGACGGCTGCCTCATCAGACAGTGTCGGAACGGCTGCCAAGTCCGTCAGGACGTCCTCTATCTTGAATATAAATCTTACTATTCGTGTAGCCATTAGTCGTCCACTGTGATGTTCTGGCCTTCGACACTGATGTTTATGGCATTACCTCCGGTTGCCGCAGTTCCGTCCCAATAGACAGTCTGAATTCCAATCGCCTGCTGTCCTGGAATAGGAGAGGCTCCTGAAAAGAACTCGATTGGATACGTTCCTGCCGTGGTGATTCCCGCAGGGAAATCGCCGATGTATGTTCCGGTTCCCGTAGCGTCCGAAGTCACCTCTTCGGTTATCGCAATCAGGCCCACGGCCCAATTGACATCACTGATTGCATCCCATGCCACGAGGGCCGAACCGTTCCATCGCGTAGCGCGGTCTCGACCGATGATTAGAGCCTTGATCGTCAGGCCGCTCACTGTATGTAGATTTAATTCGCTGGACATGAGACACTTTTTTGATTACAAGGCCATAAGTACGGCTACTACCGTGCCACCGTTGTTGTAAACACCGTAGACCTTGTTACTGTCGTTGGTGTCGATCCACATCATGTACTCGCCGGAGTCGCACTGTGTGGCCCCGGTCCCGGCCGCGGGTTTGCCGTCCTGACTGACCACGCGCGGATAGAATCCCGCCGACCCAGAGAACGTCTGGTTGCCGGCTGCTGAGACTCGCGTTTCATTCGTCCCATCGCCAATCCTCAGCTCGCCGCCAGTGAACTCGAAATGGTCCGATCCCTCCATATTGAACACGGCCACGCCTTCGGAGACCATGATACTGAGGTCGTTGCTATTGCCGAAGTAAAGCTTCTGGTCATCGGTCCCCAACCTGATTGTGCCGTCACCGTCAATTTTGATACCCACGTTGCCGCCACCCTGGATCATGCCGTTGACAATCAGGTCGCCGCCGGTCACCTCTTTCAGCGTCACATCGTCGATGGTGAACTCGTCGCCGACCGTAGTGGACGTGACCGAGATGACAAAATCGCCAGGGTTGTTATCGGTGAGAAAGTAGTGCGTCTTCGTACCGTTAGACCCAACGTCGAGCGTCAACGTAGTGGCGGCGAATGCAGTAGTCAGTCTCGCTACCAACGCCCCTGCTTCCAACTGGTTTGAGATAGTGTACTGGAGTTTGTACCAGCGGAATCCTGCACCAGCACGGGCCAGGTCGCCGCTTGCTTGGGTCAGCGTGCCTGTCCCACCGCTGTGAATATAATCGTAATCGCTGCCTTCACCTTCAACAAAATCACCGGCGGCAGTCCAGTTGGTATAAGCAGCGAAATCACCATCGGTCAGCGACTCTAATGCGAGGCCCGTTTTATCAAGTATCTCGGTTCGCTCGCGGGGGGCGATGAGGCCGATGCCGACGTTGCCGTCGGTTTTAATACTTACAAACTCATTTGTCCCGATTACTGTGCCATCGCCAATGCTCAAACGATCATTATCAGATCCACCGTCCCCATCAAAATCGATTCGTGAAATCCAGAAATCAGTATCACCGCCGCCATCATCAAAAACAATACCATAACCTTGCTCATCTGCTAAAAAACCTTTAACAAGAATATTCCCACTCTTAACTTCTAGTTTCTGCCCCGGCCCCGTCGTCCCGATGCCGACGTTGCCATCTGTATCTATTCTCATTGCCTCTATCGGAGTTGAAGCATCACTTACAGTAAAAGCCAATTCAGTACCAGCACTTGAAGCTCTAATAGCTCTAATTGATGAGCCTTTGAAATTTCCATCGACATCATGTAATTCAAAAGCAATTCCTATTGCATTCCCATCGGTATTACCACTATTACGAAGAACAATTCCAGCATTTGAATCTGAATTGGTTAATAAATATGCTCCTGTACTGTCTTGTATAAATAATTTCTTGTCTGGCGTCGCCGTCCCAATACCTACATTCCCACCACTAAACACGAAATCCCCAGCAGAGATAGTATGCACCGCGTCGTCGCCGTCCCACTGGGTGGTGTAGTCCTGGGCTGCACCGAATTGAATGAGCTGGTCATCACCAAGACTGATGCCAGCAAACACCACCGAATCACCAGTAGCGACCGATTGGTTCAGTCCATCGAGAAAAGCCCATTCATTCGTATCGAGAGTGTTTCCGCCGATTACAAACGACGTACCCGTGATGGCCCCCGCACTCAGCGCGCCGCTCGTAGTGATCGAAAACGTCTGCCCGTCGAGATTGGCACCAAGCTGCGGCGTGATGTCCTCGATTATGTTTCGTAATCCAAGCTCAATTCCGCTGCCACCCGGGCCGTACACGACAGCAGCACTGCAATATCGCCCAACCCACAGGACACACAAAGAAATTAGCAATCGTAATAACATACCTATTTACTCCGTCCTCTGGGTCAAATGAGCCGCACAGTTCTCTGCTAGCATCGCAATCTTACTAACCACAGCCTCGGAGTCCTCGTGTTGCTGCGCCTGCACCCTCTCGAAAGTATCGCCAATTTGTTTGACGACTCGTTCGGTGTGTTCGCGCGACTCCTGCCGTTCTACAGCAGCACGTTCCCACGCCTCCTTGCGTTCCCTGGGTTGTTGTTGCACCAAAATCCAATACAGCAGGAATCCCAGGAGCCCCACCGCCGGGACGTGTGCCCACTCCGACATAGGAAAGTCGGGTACTTGACCGTATAGCACCATCCCGGCCACGGTGATGAATCCCAAGGTTTTCATATTGAAATTCTCGATGCGCTGATTCGTGTTGGTTGTCCTTTGAATATATGCAACCGAAGGCGGGCGAGGAGAACCCGCCCCCAGTTGCGATTGCTGTTACAACATCTGGGCGCAGGCCCACCAATCCATGTTCACGACGGAATCGTTAGCCTGATCCGTACCGAGCATGATCATTGGCGTCATGAAGTTGTCGTCGGGAAACGTCCCCGACGACAGGTTGCGACGTTCCAACCGTGCACCAACGTCCTCCACGCCGTTGACGTACCATCGTAGAATGCCTTGTCCAGCATCCCAGCGAAAGCCGAGTTTGACATAAGTGTTCGCCACCAGGGTGGCTAACGCGGCAAGACCAGTGTTTGAGACACTAGTACCAGCCGTCTGCCCACCAACTTGGTAGAGCCCATTCATGGCCGTCGAATCGGTCATCAAATGCTGGAACCCAAGCAAGTCAAACTCGTTGACGAGATCCTGCCCGTTGTCGTTGATCTTCGTAGTCGCCTGTGCGCCAAGTTCCGCCAAGCCCACAAACAGACAGAAGTCATCTGCCGCGACGTTCTCGGAGGTCAGGCGACACTCAAAGGCAACATCTCGCCCCATCCCCAAATTGAATGGAGCGTCGACGGCATTGCCAAATGACATGATGGATTCGGCATTGTCGTCGGACACCAGAAACTCCATCGTGCCGAGACTCGTAGTAGACACTGACGCCGGATCGTAATCGCTGGCGATACGAGTATAGGTTCCTGTTCCTGTGAGGAGCATGAAGTACCCGTCATAGAGGGTAGTAGCAGCCTTGTACAGGAAGTCGTCGAAGAAGCCCCATGCGGGATTCCCACTCTGGGTCGACCCGAAAATTCCGCCCTCGGGTGGATTGAACCCTTTCCAGACGGCCCCAGACGGGCCCCTGGCATCGAGTTCCGTGAAAGTCAAGTGCGTCATGGTAATCACTCCTTGTGAGTGCTAGATAGTTCAGTAACGAATCACTCCAACTGAAATAACCCCCCCCCTTACGTGGTTTCAGTAACGGTATTCGAGCAATAACCCCGGAAATTCGCCCGGCGGTTGTAGCACACGATCTGCCCGGCGTCGTCCATATTGCGAACGCGGACATTACTCATGTCCGAATGCTGGTACGGCTTCTTCTTCCGCATGTTGCGGCCAGCATTATAGAACCACTCGAACGTATTCCAGTCGACGCCCAGAATCACGCCGTCGGTGCGAGCGTTCTGGCTGTTGGAATTCGTCCAGGCGGGCACCCAGGTCATTGGGACACCGCGAATGAAAACAGAGTTTGAATGCGCCGCCAGGTCGTCCCTAATGTTATCGTTGCCTATCTGAAGCAACTGACGGGATTCAGCCAAGCGGCTATGTGTGGTAAGCAATTCCCACCGATGCTGCCCCTCGGGCTTGATGTCGGATCGGCTGACCGACGGCTTGAACGTGCAGAGGTCCATTGAGTTTATGACCTTCTCCACGAAATCGGCTCGGTTCACTGTGACGTACGGGAACGTCCGATTCATCCATTGGGCATAGGTCACTGGATTGACTCCGCCGACGTCCGACCAACCCACAGGCGCATCGCCGTTGAACCCTATGGTAGCGTTATTCTCCGTCGAGCTATCGCTCGTGGAAGTGATCCACCACAGCAGCGACACTGGCGGAAACGGCGTCACGCTGCTGGATGAAGGACCGGGCCCGAACATCAAGTCTTCAATGCCCGCGAACCAATCCTGCATCAAGCCCTGCTCTTGCAGGTTTAAGTAATTGACAATCGCCGATGCCCCTTGGGCGAAGGTTTCTTCGTCAATGTCGAAGTGATAGTTCGTCGTGGTCATGCCCCACTTCAGACTGCCTTCGGTCAACACGTTGACCCGGCTGGATGAATCCCTGTGGTACAGACCGACGACCTGGAAGTTGTCGTTGTTGTCAACCTTCAACTTCCATTTACACTGCGAAGTTGACATCTCCCGCTTGTTCGCCTTGTCGAAGAGACGCGAGGCAAACATATATTCCTGCAAGGGAAGGGAGATGTCCTGCCACTTCCCCATTGGGTATCGCTGCAAATACGAAGCAACGAAGTCATCGAGTTGTTCAATTCCGAGGGCCATACGGCACCTCCTTTATTGGTTGCAAGCCCAGCCCGTTAGCGGCCTTCCAGCTCTTTGTAGTACCGGTCGGCCCACTCTTCCGTGCTTTCTTCCGGGCCTTGGGCTCTCATCGAGCCCCCGCCCATGCGGCCATCGGCCTGCTTGGAAATCTTACGGGTACGAGCTTTCAAGTCTTTCTTTCCGAGTTCTTCCGCGAACACCATTCGGGTCACGCGGTTGACTAACGATCCGTCGAGATCAGTCGGACGCCCCAACTGCTGCAAACCAATCTGCTGGGCTTTCACCGCAACAAACAGATCTTCTCGTCGCTGAAGTTCCTTCGCACTTTCCTTCCCGCTCTTGCCGAACAGGTCGGCGTGACCGAGAGAATCAACAAGATTGTCGAAATGCCGTTCTTCCGTCCTGGCATCCGCTTCTGCGAATCGGGTTTCCAGTGCAGCGACACGGGAATCGTAGTGGTCGCGCATTCGCGTGAATTCCTCCACGAGGCCCTCGTCATACTTATCCTCGTCCAAAGCGATCTCGTATTGCCCTTCCTTGGGCCCCTCGTCCTTGGGCTCGGACTCTTTCTGCAACTTTCCCTTCTCGCCTTCAGCCATTGCCTTGCGGCCGGCTTCCAGTGCATTGCGGTCGAAGAATCGCAGCGCCCGTTCCACTTCCTCGCGGCTGGTGAAGTCGGCAAACTCCTTCTCGTCGATCCCATACGCGGCTACCTCGGCCTTCAGAGTGTCGTCAAGCCAGTCTTGGGCTTGGCCCTCTGGATCGCCGGCTTCCTCGCCTTCGTCGGCGGCGTCTTCGCCATCGGGTTTCGTCTCGGTGACGGGTTCTACTGGTTCGCTATGCTCCTCAGCAACTTGCTGGGAGTCTGTTCTGCCTTCTTCCCCCTCCGATTGTTCCCCTTTGCGGTCCTCTTCTGCGTCCTTTACGGTTTGATCCACAAACTTCTCGATGTCCTCGTGGGTCGCGTCGTCCGCAAGTTCTGCTGTCGCCATTGTCAGTCTCCATATCCGCCGTTAGCATCCGCAAGGCCCCGGACCCGGAGCAGCTCCTTGCGACCCTGACGGCTAGTGATTTCGAGTTGTCCACTGTCGCGTACACGGACGCCCCTGATGCTGTGTTTCCGAATCGTTTCCCTCATTTCAGGAACTTGTGACTTCATGCAGCCGATCCCCTCGGAAATAAGCGGGTCCGACACCGTGTAGGCCACCGTCCCCATCGGAGCCCTGCCGCCGAAGCGGAATCCCACGCCTTTGCGGGCATCCCACTGTTTCTCGGTCACTTTCTTTCCGTTGATTTTGTACTGAATCACGCCGACTCTCCAGTTAGTTGCGTCAGAATCTCCATTGCTCTGCCTCTTGAGATCGTGGACGCCGAGTTCAGGCGGCGTTCGTAATCACCGACTACCTGCCACTCACCGTCGTGAGTTAGTCGCTGATATATCCTGGTGCTTCGGTCGATCCTGTCGATGTGCATCTTTACGTCACCGTCCCTTACGCACAGACGTACTCGTGCTTTCGATCTAGACATCACACCGGTCTCCTTGTCATCGTTGCCGTCGCCATACCAGAAATTGATTTTGATTATTCACGCCGGAGTTACCCTGTTTCGGAGATCAGTCAGCAACCAATCGCCTATGTCTGCCGCAAGGCCCACGCAAATATGCGTACTGCCTTTCCACTCTCGCCATATCTGAAACTCGTCCGGCCCTCGCGAGGCCGCACCGATAAATACCATGTGATCAAAGCGCCTCACTAATTCCTCAAGCAATTCCGAACTTTCGACCAATTCAAGATTCACGCTGCACCCTCCAGCAGTTCCGCCAAAACTTCCCTTGCCCTGTCTGCCGAGATCGTGAACCCCATGTCCTTCCGGCTTTCATAAGGACCGACTTCCTCCCACTCGCCATTGTGGTTTAGTGTTTTGCACGCCTCAGCGTTTCGATCTATACTGTCGACATACACCCTTACGTTGCCGTCTACTACGCACATGTGCGTTCGTACTTCCAGATTAGGCATTATGCCGGTCTCCTCCCCATCATGTTCGCCTGCTGGCTATTGACCTGCGGGCCACTGCTTCCACTGAACACCTGCTGGAGAATCGCCGATCGGGCACCTTGCGTCCCGCCGGTCGGGACGCTCCGCCGCACTGTCTCCCGTGAAGTCACCGGGGACTGCCGGATCGTATTCTGATCCCCGCCAAGCTGCTCAGTTGGAAGGCCACCGAATGTGATAAACCGTCTCATTTCCGGCCGGTTCATCAGTCGGGCGATCTCATCGACAATTGCTTCTGCGTCCAGCGCCGCCCCCGATGCCTGGAACATGGGCCATAGCGGGGCGAGTTCCCGGAGAACCTGAAACAGTTCCTGGAGTTTCTGTTCGGGCGTCTTGAAAACCATCGAGTACGGCTCGACTCGAAAGTCGTAGTCCTCGAATTTACCCCGCCGTGCCCTCTCTGGTTCCTCAAGGGGCGACATCCAGGAACTATCGACCTCAATGCCAGAATTCCCCACCGAGACCGAAGATTGCAATTCAAGTGTTTGATCCTCCCACATCAACCGGCCGAGGTCCAAGATGCTCTCTGATGCGAACTTGACCACTGCCATCCGCATGTCAGCTTCCATCCGGGAAACTTGGCCATGGATCAGCTCCTCTTGGCCCACTGTTGATGACTGGGGGCCGAGCCCGCCCATCACCGCCAGGTTGCCGGCGAAACGGTCGTACTCGTCCTGAATGAACAGGGAGAGGGCCTGATCCCGCTGGTCAACGCCGCCGACCTCAAGCTGACTAATGTCCTTAGGGTTTTGCCCCATAATCCATCCGTTGCGTTCAATCGTTCGCGCACGCTCCGCGAAGTCTTCCTTGCCGGGCGGATAAACATTCATTACCCGATGGGCGTCCGAATCCTCCTCCATTCGCTGATGGAGACGATTCTGAAGATCGTGAAGCCCCTTGAGGTTCGCCGCCGGGGGGGCAGGAATGATGTTGTCGGGTACATTCCCAAGAGAAAGGAATTTGTACGGGCCGGCCTGAGATCCCGTCCATTCCCGCTCTAGCAGCGGCGGGAGGTCTTGATCGACTGCCATTGTGGCAACTGTGTTGTTTTCCGCGATCCACACGTCCTGGAGCCAAATCATCGGCTTCAACTCATCGTCATCAACCGCTCCGCCAGAAGCAATGTCACGAACGAAATCCGCATCATCTATCGAGTATTTGCTCGTTGGCGTCAATTTGGCTGAAACCTTTTTGTCATAGCCCGGTTCTGCCTTGACCTTCTCGAAGTCAGCGCGGTAGCGGTGCCCGCAGTACCGCATCTTAGTAAGTTCCCTGGCCGTCATATCCAAGATCAACTCGTCGAGGGAAACCCGATTCAACCAAGGCTCGCCTGGATCGAGCCACGTGTCCTCTTCCGATTCCAGCAGTCCATGGAATCGGGTATCCGTGTCCCGCATCATCACGACGCCACACCCAAGGCAAAAAAAAGCATCCAGGACAATGGCCCGAAATGTGACATCCAGCTCCATATCCGAGATCAGCTTGTTTAGATTGACCTCGAACCGCTTGGCGAACGGCCAGTTCTCCGTTAGTGGAGTGGAAACCATGGCTTGCGGGTTATTCGCAGCAAGAGCCACAGTGTAGATCCGGGCCGTCTGGTTCGTCAGGTTAGTCAGCGTCTTATTCTGGGCGCCGTCTTCGCTGTACCATGAACCCGTATAGTCACGAATAAATTCCCTGCGGATACGACGGGGCGCAACCATCTTCTCGTTGGAAGTCTTGATGGCCTTTAGGAGCCGGCCACGCTTCTGCTTGTTGTGAAGGTCAATCATCGGCAGCCTTTGCGCAAAAGAAAAGGGGCTGGCTCTCGCCAGCCCCCGTAAAAGGCTGCGATGTATACGGCATCTCGATGGGAGCTACCCGCCTGTGCCTTCAGTGGCCGGCTAAGAGCCGGCCCCTTTTCCTCTGTTACGATCAATCGCCTCTGCCGTCAAGACCCCCTTGACGTGGGCTAGGTTCAATGCCGCTTGCGTGTACTTCAACGCTTCGTCGGGCTTTATTGGCTGGATTATCTTGCCAGCCAGGATTTCGATCGCCTTGTCAATTTTCTCGTCCATCTGAATCTCCTTCAGGTTCTAGCTCTGAATCATCACTAATACGAAAGGGACTATCGGGCCGCTCTACAGCGTCTCCAGCGGCAGCGTGACTGTGGTTACCTCATTCATCGGGTTCTGCCTTTTTGCTATCTCTTTAACCCCACTGACCAGGTACCGGGTTCCGCGGCATGACAATGGGAGCATCCTTAAAATCCAAATCGGGGCGTTCGGGTGGTATTTCCTTCTTCTTGCCATTGCCCCCTTGCTGACCTGCGGGTTCTACTTCCAACTTAGCGATGGCTTGCGTGAGTTCGGCCATTGCGCCATCTGAGAATCCTGGTAAAAATATCGCTCTCATATTCCGCGAGAAAACCTTGGCACGTATGCACTTTTTCGCTATGTCAACTTCCTGCGCTACGAAGGCATTCCCCTCGCAAAGCTCGTCAACAACACGAGGCATGGATTCTCTTAATGCGTCCCGAACCATCGCCCTGGGCGACTCCTGCTCGAAGACCTTTGCGACCTCTTCCTGTATCCTGGATGCTACGCTTGCTTTCACTTCAGCCATGAAGTGATGTGCTACCCTATCCTTGATCTCGTTCAAGACGGCCTCCCTGATGGCTTCCTGAAAACTGGCATCCAACTCCACAACTAACTTATCATTCATCGGGTTCTGCCTCCGAATTAGTTGACTTTGGTATGTTCGGGAAAATTCCCATCGCCTTCTCGATGCGAACCATAACGTTCTGCATCAACGCTAATGGATCTACGTCTCCGCACTCGATCTCGTAAACGTCGTTGTAATTCAGCGTCCCGTCATCAGCCCGCCTTCGCAATTCGTCGGTTGCACCTGCGGAGTCTATCCATGCCTTGACAACACAATCAGCAACATCTCGAAAACGAAGTCCCTTTACTTCGGTTTTCCCGCGGATTCCGTTTTCTGTATGCGGCTGTCCGGTAAACGGGCGGTCTGGATCAGTCGTATGGTCGCTAGATCCCATAACGATCTCGCCAAGCCCAGATTCAATTTTCTCAGTCATCGGGTTCTGCCTTTGGTTGATTCTTTTCTGCCTTCTGAATCTCCTGGTGCACTCGACTAAGTAACAACCGCGTCCAGCGTCTCCAGCGGCAGCGTGACTGTGGCATTCATCGGGTTCTGCCTCCGAATTGAATTTGGAGCGCGCCTAAAGAAACATGCCAACGTCGTGTCCGTCAAGACCTGAAATGCACCACTCTCTTGGACAATTAGCCTGTAGTCGCCATCTCTGTATACGTCGACAACAACACTCTCGTCCCACTTGGCGACAAACTTGCGGGCTGATTCATTCTCGTCCATCGGGTTTTACCTCTGAATTAAATTCTTCCCAGGAAGCCTTTATCCTGGCCTTGAGTTTTCGCATCTCTAATTCCGACTTCACTGGGGCGGTGTTGTGAAATTGCTGCACCAGCAGGGGATCACACCGTTGCAGTATCATTTCTTCCATCGGATTCTACCCCCTGGGTTTCAGGGATTACAGTCCGCTTGAACGCAAACGTCAAGCACGACGGCACTTCTTCGCCAACCAGCCGATATAGCGACAGCATCAGCTTTCGCTCTTCGTTTGTTGGGTAACTGCTAAACTCGCAGTCTCGAGTATTTAATGCCTCGGCCGCCAATTCCAATAACTGCATGAATTGGTCACGCGGAATCGTGACACCCTTTTTTTCCATCGGGTTTTACCTCCGGATTGCTTCATTCAGTAGCCCACCACGTCCTTCAGCCCAAACTCCGGGCTGCCTGATTTGGCCACAGGCCGTTCCCGACGTTCTCGCCAGAGCCAACTCCCATATTCTGGAATTTGCCCAGTTTCTTCTCCCGTGTCAATAGAAACCGCTTCTAACCCCTCCAAATAGATGAGCCACGCCACCCCCGCCGCGATGCACCTATCCCCATGAGCTTTCTCGGTGGCCCCCTTGTTTTTCGTGGGCTGGTGAATGATTTTCCCATTATCCCACTCATATTCCCCGCATTCGCGGATCAAGTCTGTTGACCGAATTGTATACCCCCCGGTTTCCATGGCCAGAGCCATTTTCTCAAACAGGTCCGCCTTATGCTCGTCTTTGCCGTTCCACCAGCCGGCCTTACGGGTCTTTTTCCTCGATCCAATCTCTGGCACATCCCGGTAGTAGACGTTCCCGTAATACAGGACCTCCATAACCTCCTTCGCAAACGGGCCGGCCATCCCAGAGTCTTCCCAGCCCAATAACGCCCTGTGAAGCCAAATTGCCAGCCCCACCGTAATGCGGCCGAACTTGATCGACGGCATACCCTTGATCGCATACTCCAGCATCTGCTCGCCCGTTCGGTCGTCGATCCCCTCCGCCACTGAATTACTCGAATACGCTCCATCCGACCCGACTGCGATATCGCACCCCAGCGTGAACGGCCCCAGCGGGCACGAATTGTCCGGCCCTGGCCGAAACCACAACTTCAATGGGCCGTTATCTCGCGTGATCAGTCCCTTCAGCCGGAGCGTCTCGCTATCAAATACCGGCGTTCCCTGCCACACGGGAGGTTTGCAGCTTGTCCTCTTGACCCGATCGAGTAAATCGCTCGGAAACACCTTGCCCACTGCACCGCGGGGGTCCATGTCTAGTTCCCGAGCTATAAACCGCGTCGTACCGCCAGGCAAAAGGCAATGCGCATCGTACCAGGGACTACGGAACTTACCCTCCATCTTATGGCCACGCCGCTCGATCGAACGTAACTCCCTGGTGTGACTTGCCAGGTACTCCTGGACCGCCTTTTGTTCCTCCGGCCTAACCGCCTTTGCCACCCCGTCCCGGAAAATATAAGCATTCTTCGAGTGATCCAGGTTGTCCTTCCAGTCCAGGGTGTAAACTCGATGATTATCAGGGTCCGACGCCGATTCATAAAACACTCCAGAATCCACGCCAAACGTCGACACCAAAAACGTGCAGTTACTGACGTGACTTACCGATGACATTACCTTGTAATCCTTGTTTCCCGCAATAAAATCCTCCGATCCCGGCTCGTCAAAAGCGAACATCGTCATCCTGCCGCCACGCGCTACATCACCAGTCGCCGAATAACCCACCCATAAACTACCATTTGGTAACGCTATCGTGTGCTCCGACAAACTACGCTGATAACCACCCAACATCCAAAACGGCAACTTGTCCAGCATCCAAGCCAATTTATATATCACCGCACTCGCATCCGTCCGGGAATCCACTAAAGCCTCATTTCGTGTCACTAGACCTGACGAAAAGCCCGGTTCCTTCAGGGCCCTGCGTATCTGAACCCCTAAGTAAATGTACGTCCCGCCCTGCGCTCGACTCTTCTTTACCGTCAATGACAACGGCTGTTCCGTCTCGATCGCTTCCGTTATCGCGTCATCCATCGCCAGAATCACCGGCTCCTGATGAGGCCAGGGAACGAACGGCTTCACCTTCACCCTGGAACGAGGCTCATACACCCAAAGGGCAAACGCGAAAAAAAACAACGGATCGATCATGCAGGCGTCGTACAGGGCGTGACGAAAATGAAGATCGGTCACCGCCCGCTCCCGGCAGCGTATTCGCCAGCGAAGATTGGCCGCGGGGTCCTGTGGGTAGTGGGAATAAAAACGTGTAATACTCATCTTTACCTTCCTCCCGTCACTCTTCGCCACTTCCCCTTTTGCTTCGCTTCCTGTTTCTGCTTCTTCTCCTCCACCCGCCGTCCCGCTGCCACCAATCGTTCGCGGGCTGCCGCATAAGCCCTTTCGCTCCATTCTATTAACGCAGCCATGCCCTGATAATGTTCGACGTGATTGGCAATCCACTTACCCGGCCACTCCCACCAGCGATTGTAGTCGGCCAGTCGATAAACCTCGCGGCCATCTGGCATGTGGTAAACATACCACCTCTCGCCATTAACTTCAACCCATTCTCTTTTCATCCTGCTTGCCCTTCGTCGTTTTAGCAGCCTTGCAAATCAATCGTTCGGTTTCAACGCCCCAGTCTTGAGCTTTACTTTCTACATGTTCCGCCTGGAGTCTGGCGACAACCTGAAACGGATCTTCGCGCTCCCGTTCTCCGCGTCGGTGGCTAATGCAAGTCCATGCGACTGCGACCGCTTCGACGGTACATTCACGACAGATCACTGCTGGATTTGGCCCACCAGGTTTGTCGGTGTCGCAGCTCGCGCAAAGCAATAGTCCCCGCAGCCGCTCGACCTCGGCCAACACAACCTTGATCCCCGACGCTAAATCGTTGCCGCCGGCGCCACCAGCATCCCACGGCTTGCAGTAGCCGCGCAGCCCCTGGATCGCTTCGTCAACGGTCATTATTTTGTCCTTTCACATCACCTTCCGCCTTACTGACTTCCGCCCATGCCTCCTTGAACGCTACCGCGGCTTCCGACGCCTTGCGCTGTAGATTTTCTCTCTTGGTTCCTTTCTTCGGACGAGGAGCCGGCTTCGCAACCGCCGCTTCACCAATCTGGCGTTCGACAATATCATCACCACAGAACGGGCACAGTTTGGGCGTCGCGTCTTCGGCATGAGGAGCGTTAGGCTCAAGAGTGATCTCGAAATCCTTGACACACGTATCACACGAAAATTTCTGAGTTTCTCCGGGTCTCATCTCACTCACCTCCCGCCGCTTTAGCGGCTAAAGTAATTCCAACCGGATACTGTCTTCTCCGGGCGACACGCACAATACCTCGTTTCCAAGTATCTCGCTATCCAAAGCAACCTCGTAGACTACGTGCCGCAAGTTAGGTGTCCGTGAAAACTTCAGGAAAACACAACTGATAACCCCTGTTGCAGTGAGTCTCCGTGCCGGAACATTACGTAATGCCGGCTCCCTAATTTTCGTCAAGCGTACCTGGGCTCCAACAAGCCACTTTTGCTCAGTCTGCCTCTTGTGTACGGGTTTAGGCCGAACAAATTTCTTTATCATTCACTCGTCCTCCTCCGCTTCAACGTATTTCTCCTCCGCAAAAACCTCCCTGCTGCGCTTTGGTCCGGCCAGCCCTCCGCGAGCCGCCAATCCGCCGTTCTCCCGGTTGCAGAAAACGCAAAGCCGGTTTCCGGGACCGCTGCTGGGGAATTGGTTGCCGCACTTCAGGCAGTGGCGGTTTTGCAGCACTGGAGGTGGCTTTAATTGTGGCTTTGATCCTGGCATGAAATTACCCGGTCTAGAACAGTAGATTGACAATAATCAGGCCGAGGACGGAGCCTATCATTGCGCAGACGGCCCCGGCGATGAAATAGTAGGCTTCGCCTCGGTCCATGGAATTACCTATCGTGAGGGTAGAAGTCTGTCAGCGAGCTATTCCGACGTAAACAGTAATGGCAATTTTCGGTACGGGTTTATCCCACCATGCCTGAAGCACGGCAGGATCGCAGAGCCTTTCTGATGCGTCCAATACCCCCACACCTCACTGCCTGTAGGCCCAGTGGTACCGAACCCATTTTTTTTACTCCAACCACTATGTTCCTTGCACACCCCGCCGAACTCACACTCGAGCATCGCCCTGATATCCGGCTCGTCTTCGATCTGATACCAGATAACGTCTCCCCTGCCGAAATAGGCTACAGCCATTGTTTACCCCGCGGGGAAATTGCCTATCCTCAATCCACGAAAATCAACGCCCCACTGGCACGATCGATCTGATACCGCTCGGTAGAGAGGTTTTGGGGTCCCGTGAGCGAAGAACACAAAGGCCGAACCCGAATCGGCCTCCACTTGACCCGCATGTGAATAAAAGAACCCGAGAAGTCGTCGCGCACATCTATCGTCTCGCCGGCATGTGAACCGCCGTGAATGCAGAACTCTGTCATGGGAAATTGCCTATTGTGAGGATAGGGAAATGGCCTATCCTCAATCCACGAAAATCAACGCCCCGCTGGCACGATCAACCCGATACCGCTCGGTAGAGACGCTTCCGGGCACCAGTGCTTCGCCCAAAAGCGTCCATTGCGGCTTCCGCTTGGGCCGCATACAAAAGAAGGGAACCGGGAAGTCGTCGGACAGCTCGATCACTGCGCCGTCATGTGAACCGCCGCGAACGTAAAACTCGCTCATCAAACTACCTATCTTAACACTGGTTTGGCACATTGTACTGAGGGAGATATACTACGTACGGGGGCCCCATGACCGGGGGGGGTCTGGTTCGGTTTCCGCACCCTCCTCGCGGATGCACGCAATCCACCTCTTAGCGTAGCAAGTGGCATGTGTTCGGTCGCACTGTGCCGGACTAGGGCTCTTGCATTTGGACCAATAGCTCCTCGATGTCACCTATGGCCACCCGCTCACGCCGCTTGAAGTCCTGCTCGTCCTGTTCATCGCGTAGGGTACGGGCCACTACGTCGATGTACTTGGCATACGAGCGTATCGACGTCTCTAGCCATCCCAGTGCACCCCACGAGGGCGCAGGCTCGCTGGCCTTATCCAAACACACACGGGCGGGCCCGCCTGCCCATGGCTCACTGATCACCCTGAGTCGTTGCGCTTGAGTCCACCCCACCTCGATGGCCTGATTGGCATTAGCAATTAGAGGCGGCCACCCCTCTGGTATCTGGTTAATGCCTTGGATGTGCCCGTTATTAGTACTGGCAGTCCCCCCCCTGACTGTACCCGACGCCTTGGCTATAGACTCCGACTCCTCGACAGTAGACTCGACGGTAGACTCTAGGAGTGTCTTGGGAATAGGAATTGGCGGGATATCAACAGCCGGCCTGTCTGGTGGCGGGTAGGCTGCGAAGGCCGCGTCCCACGAATACTGTAGGCCCGCTTTGCGGCTCATCCCCTTGGCTTGACATTCCCCCCGTGCCCGCTCTCTGAATACCTCGACCTCCGGCAACACGCCTTCCTTGCGCCACCTGTGGGAAGCAGCAGCGCGCCCTTCGGTTGCCGGCGTGACCCCCGCGTCCCGATCCTCTGCTGGGATTGTCATGGCCCTTTGCCTTTCTACTCTATTGCGCTATGGGCTCATTATCAACGACACCCTCGACAGCCTGGAGTTCCGCCCCGGAGAACGGTCGGTAAGTCCTGGCTGCGGTCAACGCCGCCACGGCAGTTTTCACATCAGGGTATTGCGCGGCATTTTCAATGACCAGAGTTCGAGACGGATCACCGTCGCCGTCGCACAGCCACACGGCCGGTTCAAGTTCCACCACGATCGCCACTGTTTCCTCCCTCTGCGTCTTCCCTCCTTCCTTGAAAGATGAGAATGTTGTGTTACCATCACCGCTGTCACCAATGATGAAAACGCGCGTTGGACGTCCCCCTCTGTTGGAAACGGGAACCCCGTGAAACGCCCCAGTTCCCGCCTCCACCAGCCGGTTCAGCGCCGCCTCAGCCTCCTCTGCGTTGGAGCGGTAGCGCCGGCACGCCTGCATTAAGCCCCGGACGGTGATCTCCCCGCCACGGGCCCGGATGATCCTCACCAACTCCCGCTGCTCCCGTGCCTCGGGGCTCTCTGCAGCAAGCCGCGAAAGCGCGGCCGTGACCGCCTCGGGATTGAAGATGTATCGTGTGCCCGCCCGAAGGCTCGGCACGATACCTTGGTCGGCCGCGTCGCGCAGCCATCGCACCGTCACTCCGGCGCGTCTCGCCATGCGGGCTGGTGAGAGAAGTTCACTCATCCGTCCTTCAGCACGTAGCCTCTCTGTCAACTCGATCTTGGATTCGTTCATGGCAAATCACTCCTATGCCTATTTACTACGAAGCACGCCGGACGGCGAGTAACAAGACCTCACGGATGAATTGCTCTTCCGCCTCCCTCTTCTCCCGCTGTCTTAGCTTGACCCTCTTGGCATCCTCTAAATCCCTCAGTATTCGATCGATCTTGTTAGCTAAAAATGGGTGCCAAGGCTTATGTCGACGATCGCGCTCTGATTGGTGATCCATGCTCTCCCACTTTTATCCCGTTGTCCCACATTGCCGAGGGTTTAGCTGCAACTCTTTCTCTTGCTGTTCTAGGTTGACTTCTACTAACTCTCGGATTTTCCTCTGTTGTTCCAACCAATTTGCGGGTGCGTGCGACTTTTCTCGCTTAGTGCACCACTGATTGAACTCCCGCCAGATCGAATTCCATGACAGCTTACAGTTAGGTGTTGTGCCTTCTTGCTCCACCGCCTTTTTACTGCTTCTCTTCTTCGCCATTGTCTTCCCTCTCTCGTTTGAGACTCGCTTCCATTTCGTGTTGCCAACCGCGCAACATCGTTGCTATTACGTCTGGGTCGCCATCCATCACTAAGTCGGCCAACCAATCTCGTGCAAGATCCAAGGTTGCCTCTTTCTCAGGACCCTTTAATTCGGTCAACATCTGGTCGATTTCACCGATTAGATACGGTCGATAATCACGCCCGGTTGACTCATCACACATCGAAACCCTCTTGTTTCGCTGCGTTGGCTGGTTTCGGTGGCGCGTCTTTGAACTGGGCAATCCCCAGCCCCTCAAAATAGGCTTTGGCAGCCATGTAAGCATCCTGGGCAAGTTGTTCGAGATGCTCGGGATCGATGGCTTGATGAGGGCGATCGAGCGTGGCAATATAAGCAACCGCAAGTTGAGTGTAAATTGCCGAAGAAAACTGCGTAAGGGCCTGCATAAGCGAAACCTTGGCCTGCTGCTCTTGCTGGCCGATGATTGGCGTGCCACCGGGGCGTGGAGAGAAGTTCGGGAGGTTGAAGGGTGGCATGGTTATTCCTCTGGGGGGAAAGTGCCAGTTATTGGATTATATAAGCCGAGAGTAGGGGGCAATGGGATGGTGATGCGTGATCTTGGACAGTAGGACTCGGAAGTTGGTGGTAGGACTGGAGTTAGGGAAACTGTCCCGGTGGGAGGAGTGTCTAGTTCGACTGGAGATGAAGTGAGTTGTAGTTGTGATTGTGGTTGGCCAATGGGCGGAAGACCCTGGGATTGCCGACGAGTATTGACCCATTGCAGCGTGGATTCCAGGGATTTGTTATCGAAATCACCACGGCAGGCATAAGCGCGAATGGTACGAGGAGTGAGGCCCACCCAGTCGGCTATCTGGGAATAGGTGATAGAAGAAAGGCGTTGTTCGCCCGCTTTGCCCCTCTTCCGGCCGGGATTCGTTGGTCGTTTCATGGTATTTTGTCGAAATTATTGGTTTTCGACCAATATGGGGTTGACATGTAGCCGACAATGACCTATAACGTACTATAGCAAAACGAATCAAGGTGGCAACCTATGATTTCCCAATTCCCAACAATTCGCCTCACTCGACCCCCCCCTCGCTGGTTGCCACCGGAGTCGAGTGAGGTTTTTCTATGGAGGTTCGGACGATGAACACTACAGGCCCCACCCTCGACGAATTCACACTGGCCTATCTAACCTGCGCGTTATGGTCCACTTTTGATGAAACCAACGAACGCGAGGGTGAACCGATGGATAAGAACTATGGACTAGAGGATTTAGCCCATGAGCTTGTCGCGTTGGCTGTGGTCGATTGCAAACAGTTCCAAGGTGAGAACGCGGACGATATTGGCACATGGGACAATGATTCCCACGCATTCACCGCCGACGAAATGGCCGGCCATGATTTCTGGCTCACCCGCAACGGCCACGGGGCTGGCTTTTGGGATGGTGACTGGCCTGACGGTGCTAACGAACGACTGACCGAGGCCAGCGAAACATTCGGTGAGATTGATTTATACGTGGGCGATGACGGTTTGATTTACAACTAACATTTCCCCTTTTGGAGATTCAGACGATGACAACAATAGACCTATCGACGATTATTCGGAACGAGGAGTATTGGCGCCGCCGGCTCGCTACTCAGTGGATCAGCTACCGGCGCGAACGTCGCAACTCGGCTCAGTGGCGGCGTTACCGCAAATACACCCGCCACATAATCGAGAAGATCCGAGAGTGGCAGGATTTGCATGAGACATGGGACGACTAGCCCAGGTAGCCCGGCAAGCGCTTCCGGGGTTCGCAACCCGGCCGGGTACTGACTATCCCCTTTTACCCTTTGGAGGTTCGGACGATGACAACCACACCCAACATCTCTTTGCAGCCGATTGACGCCTACGTTGTGGCTCTGGACGAAACAACTCATTACTTTATCAGCCCAGCAGACCGACCTTACATCGAGCAAATTCGCGGAGCCTATTTATTTGACCGCAATCAATGCACCCACTGCTGTGAACTGACGCCGAGTTACTACCTAATCTACCTTTACAATCAAGTGCTTCTGACTGAAAAAGGCAATGCACTTGACGACCATGCGCAAAATCGCCTCTTCCAACAGTACGAGCATTACGGAGACGACTGCTATGTCCATTGCCATACCGTGGAACGAATCATCGAGCGCAACAAACCTCAAACCGTCTGCCACTACGGGAACCCCGAAGTGGACCAGCAAGACGTAGAATATAATGAACAAATGGACGCTCTCCAGGAACACTTTTGTAGTAATTGCCCCTTTTGACTCCGTTGCTCGACTGGGCACTGACTAACCACTTTACTCTAGTTGGAGGTTCGGACGATGCTCACACTGGACACCATCAGTTTACACCGTTTTCATGGCCAAGTGGCGTTCACTCTACTCGACATTGACGTCATGACAATCTACATTTCGCCACAGGTTGCCAAAGAATTTGCCGCCGCGTTGTTGAAAATTGTCAACGACATCGACACGGTAGAATTTACCGACTCGGAAGAGGAGACCATCAACATCGAAGTCACCCCATGATTGACCTGATTTGCATCGTTGTCTGCGTCGTAGTCCTCGGACTCCTGTTGCGGAAGGATCGACTAGACTGACATGACCGCTGAATCCAAACCCGAGAAGGTGGAGAGATGACCCGCGAAGAACTTGAAAGCCGAGACAATTGGCACGCCACGTTTGAGTGCACTTGCTCAGAATCGCGGGAACCGCTTGATTGCCTGATGCGAAATATCATCAGCGGATATTATTGGCACACACCTAGCCATACCGGCATGTTTTCCGCAGGTGCAACACGAAACTACGACGAAAACTTTTTGGTCGATGCCCTCCGGAGGGACATTCTCGAATTGGTTGCTGGACGAATGCCCCGCTCTCTTTTTCTGGAGTATTTTTCCACAAACCCCTAACCTGAGAAGATGAAAAGATGAAAACTAAGAAGCGAAAAGAGCAGCCGGTCGACACGACCACCAAACAGCAGCTACACGAACAATTGATGGACGAAGTCCGCCTGATACTCGATGAGCTAAACCAGGAAAGGATAAAGGCGACCGTTATACAGCAGTCGCAGGTGGACGCCCTGATTCAGGTGGCAAAAGAGGCTGGTGAAAAGACAACCTTATACCGGAACTATAAAAATAACATCTTGATTGCAACCGAGTATGAATACGGGTTGTCCAGGGCGACTGTCGATAAGAATGGTTCGTTGAAATCACTGGGGGCTGGCCCGGTTGATGAAAAAGTGTGGACTAGGATTGAGAAGCCCGCCCCGTAGAAGTGACCGAAGACCCTCCCCGAAGAAACCCGAAAGGATGAAGACATGAGTAAGTATACACTCGGACCACTGACGGCAGAACTTGATATGCTGTACGCCAATGGCTATCCAATTGCCATGACCCTAGGAAATTTTAACACAACTAAGACCAATGCTGCCCGGCTCGCGTTCTGTTGGAATTTACACGATGACCTACTGAAAGCCGTCCAGCACGTACTGCAAGTTGCCGACGCGGTGAATTCCCTAAATTACATCCATGGAAGAAACACGAAAAATAATTTGGTATTGTCCGAACGCTACGGTCCGGGCGAACGGCCGGGCGGATCTTACGCGAAACTGGATCTGGAGTTACTCCGCATGGCCGTTGCTCAGATAGAGAAGACCGACGTAGACGTCAAAAAAAAACTAATAGATATCGTCAAAAACGCGCGAGGCAATAAGTTAGAGCGCACCGAACACGAGTTTGAAAAATACACGCCAGGACAACTCCAGGAAGAGTATGGACGAAGCGGACTGACTCGCCAGCAACTCCTAGATGACTATCGGCAGGAACGAGAGGAGTGGCAAGCTGCTTACGACTTCGTGTGTCGCTGACTAACCACTACCCCCCCCGCGCCCCAGTCGGTTGACCGAACCCAATTGGCTGAGGTGACGGGGGATTTAACACAAAAAGCGAAATAACTATGCACGGTTCACATCCGAAACTCACCAAAGCGGAAGCGAAGCGAATGCTTCCGCCCTCTGCATGTAAGCACTGCGTTTTTTGGCTTCGGGTGGCAATTGGGTCAGCTGTTAGATCCTGGTATCACAAATACTCGACATGCCCACGATGTGGGATTTCAGTGTTGGTATTAGACCAGATCGCTTGTTTAGATGTAAAGTAAAAACCAAAGGTGACCCATGCCAGTAGTTCATACCATTTGCTACGCTCGCCTCTCTCCCAGACCAGAAGAAAATGAAAGCATTGCCCATCAATTGAAAGTGCTCCGGGCTGACTGTAGCCGCCGGGACGAGGTGGTTATTTGGGAACACTACGATAATCTCAAGAGTGGGGGTCGAATGGATAATCGGCCGGGACTTCTAGGGGCCATCGAACAAGCGTGTTCCAGGAAGGCCATTCTAACCGTCTACACGCTATCTAGAATGGCCCGCAGCCTCCGGGACTCAATTAGGGTCTATGAACGATTGGACGCAGCAGGGGCTCAACTGAGAGCCCTGGAAGGCTTTCAGGTTGATACCTCGACGCCATCTGGGCGCCTCTTTTTCCATTTCGCGGTGGCTGTAGATCAGTATTTCAGAGAAGACGGTGCCGCAAAGACATCTGCCGCGATGCTCCACTACCAGTCAAACGGCCGGCGGATGAGCAATCGGGTGCCATGGGGAACGATGAGGGACCCAGAGGACGCCCAGCGACTAGTGGAGTGTCCTGGGGAACTAGAGGTTGTGGAGCATGTGCGGCGACTACACAACGAGGGATTGTCACTGCGGGCCATCGGGCGGTGGCTTAGGGGGAATGGGTATTTACGGCGGGGAAAGGCATCATGGCCACACCAAATCCTGGGACGGATTCTGAAAAGGACGGGAGAATAGAAGACCGATTTAATTTGGTATCTGAAAGGACAAGCGGGGGGGTAGTTGATTAACCCTCAAAAAATAACCTAGCTACCCCCAATTCGGCTGGTGAACGGGTGCCTAATTTTCCCTTCCTTCCTAATTTAATATCACACCGACTGATAGTCTAATATCGCACCAATTGATAGCGGGGTGTATGTAAGGGTGTGGCTAGTGGCCACAAACGATTGGCCACAGGCTTAAGTCGTTTCCTAGTAACAGGTTAAGTGCTGTTGGAAAAATCTCGAAATGCTCAATCTGAAGCTCACTTAAGTCGTTTCCTGGTAACGAGTTAAAGGCGGTTTGTGGCCAGTAGGTGTGGCCAGGACGGTTTTATAGACCCCCTACTTTCGAAACTCCTTGCACTTCTCTTTTTTACAAAATGGAACTTCCTTCTCCTTTGTACCGCGTATCTATTTTTGCTGGCCACAGTGGCCAAGGTGGACACATTCTAATATCTTTTTCAAAAAATATGGGTGTTTTCTCGTATAATATGGGCATAGGCCTATAAGAGCCAGCGATGTCGCATTCGTGGCCACCCGGCCCAGCCTTGGAGTGTAATCTGACGATTTTCGCTTGACCTAGCCATTATATAACGTATGATTATGACAAGTCGGTAGCAGTGTTATAGTTTACACAAAGGAGATTATGTGATGGCGACTAGAGTAGAAGGAATGATCGAAGACCATGACCGCAAGAAAAAGTACGATTGGGATGCGTGGCTGGACGGAGGCAAATGGCTATTGGTTCACGGTGTTGATTTTGAAGTGTCTCCAGGGTCGTTTCGTATGCAAGTTTACCAAGCCGCCGGGAATCGCGGACTCAAAGCAAGGACGCAACGAATGCTAGATGACAAAAACCGCGTGGTTATTGCCATTCAAGCAAGGCCAAAAACAGTTCCGGGGCCGGCCACCCCAAGGGCCGAAGTCGTCGCCGATCAAAACCCCACTCCATAGGGCGTTGGCACCTAACCCCAGGAGAGCAAGATGATTCGATCTATTGCAATTCAGGATCTACAAAACTGGGGCCTATGCCGTGAATACTCACCGACCCGCGTTGAGAAAATCCAAAGGGAAGTCAAGCTTGGCAAAAGAGCAACAGCCAAAACGCTGTATCGTCGTCTGTACGGCGTTATTCCAGATACCGATTTAATTTGGCTCTTGTGTCACAAACCGTTATTGAGTGAGCGGCAACTTCGACTCTTCGCCGCCGACTGCGCAGCGAGAGCGCTGTTATTGGAATATCGC